>Ga0307378_10000738_pt1 | contig 55520 bp, 43 predicted proteins | sample UN1MG_FD_202238 | JGI IMG/M metagenome (GOLD analysis project Ga0307378, IMG submission 202238) | Soil microbial communities from Risofladan, Vaasa, Finland - UN-1 | ecosystem: Environmental > Terrestrial > Soil > Coastal area > Acid sulfate soil | place: Finland: Risofladan, Vaasa | collected... | reverse complement strand
CCGACCTTGCAGCTGTCTCGAACATCACCTTCTCGCAGGAAGACCCGAATGCGCCCGTCTACATCGGAAGCCCGCAAAATCCTGTCATGCTCGATTCGTCAAACAACCAGACCTTCTGGGCGCGTATTCAAAAAACCGCCAATGTCGATATCCTGCAAATGGACATCGTCGGCTATGACGGCGACATCGACCGGACCCTGAGGGTAAATTACAACTTCGGCACAAGAGCACACACCGTTTTCGACTTCGGTGTAGCAACAAAAGGACCGCTGACTCTCTCCGGTAATATTGAACTTGAAGGAGTGAATGTCGAAGTCGATGCAAGCGTTTACATCGAAAGCGAAAACGATGATTATGCGCTTTCAATCAATGGTAATTCGCAAATAGCCGGTGATGTCAACATCACAAATCCGGACGCCATAGTTACGCTCCTTGGGGGACAAGCCGGAATTGGCGGAGAAACGGGGCAGGATGCCATCGACAACCACGTCTTCATCGGTGTCCCGCCGACAGAGTTTCCTGTGCCCAACCCGGAATACTTCGAACCGTACGTTCAGGATGTCTTCGACCCCAACAGCACAGTACTGGAAAACGTAAGAATACCTGCCGGAACCAACCCCACTATCAGCAACGATGCCGTAATCAGAGGTATCGTCTACATCGAAGCGCCTAACATAGTTACTTTCACCGGACATGCTGACATAACCGGTATTATCGTGGGCGACGGCGAACTGGATGACCATACACAATCCAACCAGATAATATTCTTAGGTACTGTAAGCAGCCATCCCATCGAGGAACTGCCCGACGAACCACAGTTCACCGACCTCAAAGACGAAACCGGAACCTTTCTTATAGCACCGGGCTTCGGGGGCTCTTTTGGTGGAACCTTCGATATACTAAACGGCGCTATAGCGGCAAACGGTATCACTTTTTTCGGAGATGCCGGGGGCATAATCGACGGCTCCATAATTAACTATTCTGATACACCTATGACACTAAGCGGCAACAGCGACCTTTACTTCAACCGTTCCGGCACCTCCGAAATGCCGGCTGGCTTCGGACCTGAGATAATACTGTATTACATTCCAGGCTCCTATGACGAAATCATCCTGTAATGGTTGGCCGTAAAAAAATTCCTTTTTTAAAAAGTGGTCAGGATAAAATGAAACACATAAAAGTAACAATCTGTTTGATTGTCGCCCTGATGACGGCCTCTGCCCCCGCAGCCGTTAACTACGTGCCTGAAGATTATCCAAACATCCAGGCCGCAATCGACGCCTGCCAGGACTATGATGCCGTCATCATCGCACCGGGAACATACTCCGGAACTGGAAACCGCAACTTAAGATTCAACGGAAAAGCAATCACTGTCTCCGGTACAAACGTCTCAGGAGAGAACGCTACCGTCATAGACTGCATGAATATTGCACGAGGTTTCCTCTTCTTTCTGGGCGAGGATGAAAACTCAAAAATCACCACACTGACTATCAAAAATGGCTACGGTTTCTCAGGCGGCGCAGTCTACTGCTACAACAACTCCAGCCCTATAATCACAAACTGCACATTCACCGAAAACTCTGCTGTCTTCGGCGGAGCAATCGCCTGTGAACACACTAACACTAAACCAAAAATTACCAACTGCAACATAAAGGGCAACTCGGCCTTAGTCGGTGGCGGTGCCATATACTGCAACAGCGCCAGCCCGAAAATATCAAACTGCATCATCGTTGAAAACCAGGCGCCTCATGGCGGCGCAATTTACAGCCACAATATTGGAAGTCCCGTTGTTGCAGGCTGCACTATCAGCCAAAACATCGCCACACTCTCCGCCGGCGCTATCCACTGTTATGAAGCAAGCAACCTGACACTGGACAATACAATCCTCTGGCAGGATGCCGCTCCCTACGCGCCGGAAATTCTCGTCGGCAACGGTGGAACCACCACTACCCTGATCCGCATTTCCTACTGCGACATTCAAGACCCGCTCAGAAGCGTAATAAACGAAAGCGGCGGCACCGTCGATTGGCAACTGGGAAACATAAACACCGACCCTTGTTTCGTCGGCACAACCGACTATCACTTGCTTGAAGGCTCTCTCTGCATCAACGCAGGTGACCCCGCCTTTGTGCCACAACCCGCTGAAACCGACATCGACGGAGACCCGAGAATATCAGGCGCTGGTATCGATATCGGCGCCGATGAATACATGCTGGGAATGACCGTAAACATCAACGTAATGCCTAAAGCGCTGAATCTTAAATCCAACAGGTCATGGATTACCTGCACCGTCAAACTCGAAGATATCTACAACATCAACGATATTAATACCGAAACACTTAAACTAAACGCCAAAGTCGAGCCCGCCCGGATAAATATCGACAACGAACAACAAAAAATGACCGCTAAATTCAGCTACTACAAAGTCCGGGATATACTGGACCCCGACCAGACCTCCGCTACGCTGACATTAACCGGCGAATTCAACAATGGAATGAACTTCGAGGGAAGCGACACTATTAAAATAGTACAACCCGTTGCTACCAGCAGCAGACATAACTTACAAAGCAGAAAAAGAATACAGCATAAATAACCGCTATCCCTTGCTGGTTAAATAAATAACCTGCTCGGCAAAAAGATTAGGTGCAAACCTCACGGGACTTAGACGCGCCTTAATCAGCGGTATCCGCTTCTCAACCCGCACCCCAAGTTTCCTGCAGAAATCGTCGAAATCCTTCAACGAAAGAAAGTGAATGTTAGGCGTGTCGTGCCATTCGTAAGGAAGCTGCTTCGTCACCGGGGCCTTGCCCCCAAACAAAAGCTGCGCCCTGCATCGCCAGTGTGCAAAATTGGGAAAACTCACTATCACCTTCCTGCCGACCCGAAGCAGTTCCGAAAAAACCTTCTCAGGATTCTTGACCGTCTGAACCGTCTGGGAAAGTATCACATAGTCGAAGCTCTTGTCCTCGCAATTCTTCAAACCTCGCTCTATATCGTGCTGAACGATGGATGTCCCGCGACTGACACATCTCAAAACCAAATCCTGCTCCAGCTCGATGCCCTTGCCCTCGATGTTTTTATCTCCCTCGAGCCTCGCCAGCAGCTCGCCGTCACCGCAGCCAATATCAAGAACTCTGCTCCCAGGCCCTATCAATGATTCTATTAACTCGTAGTCAACACGCGCACGATGGGCGTGCTCAAGACCTTCAAGCGAATGTCTTCCTCCAGCCCCAATCTCAAGCCGCCGTACCCGAACATCCGCACAGTGAGTAGCACCCAGAAAACCGGATATAAACGCACCCAACAGCTCAGGCTCAAGCAAAAACGCATCGTGCCCGTATCGTGAGGCTATATTACAGAAACTGACATCCTTTCTGTTGGCAAACAAAGCGTCCACTATCGCCTCCGACTGCGCCGGAGTAAAGAGCCAGTCACTTGCAAAACTCATGACAAGAAAACGACTCTTGGTCTTCGCAAACGCCTTGGCCAGCGTACCATACTCCCTCTCAAGGTCGAAATAATCCATCGCCTTGGTTATATAAAGATAACTGTTGGCATCGAATCGCTCCACGAAACTTTGTCCCTGATGGTCAAGGTACATCTCGACCGCAAACTCCGAGTCAAAATCATACCGGTACTGCTCAGAATCTTTAAGCTCACGGCCGAACTTCTCATGCATCCCACGCTCCGAAAGGTACGTTATATGACCTATCATCCGGGCAATACTCAGACCCCGGCCCGGCCCCTTCTCGCCGCTGTATTTGCCGTCCGAAAAATCGGGGTCCGCCAGTATTGCGTTTCGGCCGACCGCGTCAAAGGCTATCGACTGCGCTCCAAGACGAGTCGTCGTCGCAATCGCTATCGCCGAATCTACAAACTCGGTATATTCAACCGCCCACTGCAAAACCTGCATCCCGCCCATCGAGCCGCCTATCACACACAAAAGCCTCTTTATACCAAGCTTCTCCAGCAAAAGCTTCTGAACACGAACCATGTCCGCTATCGTGATAATCGGAAACTCCAGCCCGTAAGTCTTGCCCGTCAGGGGATTCACTGAACAAGGCCCCGTCGTTCCGCTGCAACCGCCAAGAATATTCGAGCAAATCACAAAATATCTGTCCGTATCAATCCCCTTGCCCGGCCCGACCATAATGTCCCACCAGCCGGGCTTCTTGTCAGCCTCGCTGTTATAGCCCGCCACGTGGGCATCCCCGCTAAGGGCATGGCATATAAGGACCGCGTTATCACCCGCCTCGTTAAGCTCCCCATACGTCTCGTATGCCACGTCAATCGGCCCTAAACTCTTGCCGCAGGCCAGCTTCAAAGGCGCAGACCCCTCAACTACCCGCTCGATACGAGTCTCGACAATGCCAACAGAATTTGATTCGGTCTTCGCCATAACAAAATCAAGTATACATAAATACCGCCCAATGTAAAGTACCCGGAAAAACCGAATAATTGTCCCTCTACCCTCCGTTCCTGACACCCTCCCCGTGACTTTTTTGTCCCCAAAACACTAAAAATACTTGACACCGCAAAACAATGTCCGTTAAATGTATAGGTAGTACAACTTCTGGCACAGCAGCGGTATATTAGCAAATGAATTTTAGCGTAAGGGAGAATAAAATGGCTAAGAGAAAAAAAACCGTAAAGAAAAGAAAAAAAAGAAGGCCGCTCTGGAAACCCGAAGAAATCGCACTGCTCAAAAAGCTCTTCCCGCACAACCCAACTGCCAAAATAGCGAAGCAGCTAAGACGAAAAACAGACGCAGTAAAAAAGAAAGCCTCCAGAATGGGACTGCGAAAAACAAAAAGGTATATGAAGTCTCTCGGAAGAGATTAAAAACACCCTGCGATTTCGCAGCTTTGAAAACATCTCTGATATTACACCAACCTCCTGCGACATCAGTACGCTGATTGCAAACCAATAACTAAAAGGGGCTGCAGGCTCAATACCCACAGCCCCTTTGTCAAATCTTACAAATGCTCAGCCTAAACTAACTTGTGCCTTTATTTCTTAAGGGGTGTTAAAAGCCGATTGGTATTTCTATTGTCGTTGGGCGAGTTGCTGTCAGGCGGGCCGTCTTCGCTGTTTAATATCTCCAATGAATCCTCAAGGTCGCCGACACTTTTTTCAACTGAGTGAATGGCTTGCTCTTCGCTCTGTATCGCGGAATGTATCTCCCGCCCGGCCTTTCTAATATCACGCTTGTCAAGGTAACCGTAATCCAGTTCGCCGAACAGCCCGTCGAGAATATTTACTGAAGCATCTTCCCTCGCCAGAGCCTCTAAAATCTCATCAAGAATGTTGAGCTTAATCTCTAAAGCTTCATTAACATTACGCTCGACAAGCTGCTCCAGCGTACAGATTCCCACCGGCGCATCGGAATCGACCCAGTTCGGGTCACTGTTGTCAATATCGGGACCTGAGCCCAACTGCCCATTATTGGCATTGCCCGACGTATCATGCGCAACCTGCCCTTCGCCCTCGTCAAAGTCCCAGTACGCAACAAGATTCGGCTCATCACCTTCAAGCGGAACATGCATACTTATCTGAATCTCCTGAGCCGACAAAGCCCGGTCGTAGATAATCACTTCATCTATTGCACCGTTGAATGAGCCTTTAAGTCCTCCCTCATACATAAGCCTGCCAATGTAAACATGGTCAATAGATGTCCAGTAATTCCCACTCTGGTTCACTAAAGCCCTATCGACTTCAACGCCATCTACGTAAAATATAAAATCATCAGAATCCACAGTCATTGCGTAATGATACCATTCACCATAAGGTTTTCTTGGAGTTTCCAATACCTGGGTTGAGCCGAGGCTGCTTCTCATTGAAGCGCGCGCCACGCCAGAAGAGGTCATACTGGTCAGGCCAACTCCAGAATGATTAGTTCCGGTGCTATCATCTCTTTGAACAAATATCTTATTATCCTTGTCGTCCCCCCCGGCTTGGCCATAGTGGTTGGCCCACGCTGCAACGGTAAATTCTGTTGTTGTAACTGCATTTTCCGAAAGATTTACATAATCATCTACGCCGTCGAATTCCAGTGCGCTGCCGGATGGGCAGATTGCGAAGACAGATACCGGCTTGTTGGCCTCGAAGGTATTGCCATCTTCGGTGTACTGGGCGTAAATTTGCAGTTCTTCCGGCTCAAATATTTTCTCCGTCACCAACAGCCCAGCTTCAATATTCGCTATACTATTCGGCTCTACCAACCAGACCGCATCATCCGTAACGTCCCTCATCCAACCGCTATCATAGTAAGCGGTGGCCTTATAGCTTATAGCCGATTCCTCGGCCACCTCATCAGGCCCGGTTATCTCAAGACCGACAAGTTCGGGCTCCTCGCCCAGATAAAGCTCCTCCACCTCTGCAGCCGACAACGCCCGGTCGTAAATGCGTACATCGTCGATCAGGCCACTAAAGTAATGTGGGTTCTCAAGCGGGTCATTACTGACTGTGGTCGTCATTAGTCCTATCCATAAATCCTGGCTTGTTGACAAACTGCCGGAAGTTGAGTCAGTTACCGGTTCTGCATCGGGATTTCCATCGACGTAAAGATACAGCTTGTTCGCAGTTGCATCTCGGACAGCCACGACATGGTGCCATGTGTTGTCCGTAACGGGTGTATTTCCATACATGTTCACCCTATTGCTGCCCGTATCCTCTATTTGAAAAAGTAACCTGTCCTGACTTACCCTGAAGTCATAGCCTTCATAGAAGTAACCATAAAGACCGGTACTTCTTCTTTTTCCAACTATTCCTGAATATCCGCCCACATCATCGCATTTAATCCAGGCTGCGATGGAGAAACTGTCATCGGCACCAAAGTCCAAGCTTTCATCGACAGGGTCACCGACATTTACATAATCGTCCACATTGTCGAATTCCAGCGCCCCATCAATTATGCCCGTTGTCCAGACCGGGCCGTTGACGAGTGTCCCGTCATTATCGCCTGCCGAATCTTCTGCTATCAGCCCGCTGGTTTCGTCAAATTTCCAGTGTGCAACCGGGTCGTCTATCGCTGATGCGAAATTAGCGAATGACAGGCTCAATATGACCGCCAGCACAAAAATCATTTGTTTTTTCATTTTCCTTCCCTTTCAAAAAAGTGTTTATATTAACATGATACAAAAATGACTGTAAAAAACGATGTGACATTGAAAGATTCATATTTCCTTATTCCGCTTTGTAAGTTCCTCCAAGCTTCATAATACCGCTATTTAAAAATGCGAACTCCCAAAATGTGGTCGTATTATAACCAAAATCGCTCCTATAGTCAACTGCAAATCCACCACTTTTGGCGATTTTCCAGGGTGCAAAAAAGCGTGTCGGTGGATTGGGTTTGATTGGGTTTGTTTTGGCTTTGATAGGGGGCTGAGAGGCTGGAATTGGCTTTGTTTTGGGTTTGATTGGGTTTGATTGGGTTTGTTTTTTCTCATAATAGCTGTTTTTGGCCTAAAAAACGCATAAATTGGGTTTGTTTTGCATATTTAGTGGTTTTTGATTGATCGGTGTTTTTAGCGGTTTCTTTTTTCGGCTACTGCGTTGTACGCCTGCCAGCCAATCCTCAATGTGCAAGAGCACGCCTCCGGTTGGCTGTTGGCTAAGCCTTGTATCCGAGAAAAGCTCCGCGCTAAAAAGGAGATGGTTAGTCATATAGTAATCGGCCTTTAGTTTTTTTCATGGGTTTTTAAAAAAGATGTTTCCCTAATAGGGCGGACTTGCGCGAATGATTGAAAATTCGTGGGATTTCAGGGGGGTCAGAATTTGTAAGTTGTTTGGCAGTAAGGGATAAAAAAAATTGTGAAAAATGAGATTTTTGTTTTTGCCCCCCTGCGCATTTTATTGATCGAAGGGGAATGAAGGTCACGGAGATAAAAATCAAGTAAAAAGGGCTGTGAGCTTGGAAAGAGGAGTTTGAGGGAGTAGCTCACAGCCCTTTATTTGAAATTTGATTTACAATAAAACTATTCAACGCCTTCCAGCCAGTTGTTGACAAACACCTCAAGGTCCAGGGCGTCTATCAGATTATCGTTCGGGTCGGATATATCGCAGGCAGGGTCCCAGTTACCCATATTAGGGTCACTGAACCAAGCATCACCCATAACAGAAAAGTCTCTGAAATCAGCAAAGCAGTCGCCCGTCAAATCCGAATCCGGACACATGGCAAACACATACGCCGACCCGGAACCACTTCCATTGTCGTCATCACCAGAGGCCCCGACAATGGCGTAATCGCCGCTGATAGAAACAAAAGCGCCAAAGTAATCGCCGGCAGCGCCGTCTGAGGCAGTCAATTTTGCCTCTTCGCCCCAGACTGCCCCTTCTCGCTTGAATATGTATGCCGAGCCGGAATTTAATCCGTTGTCTCCATCGCCCCAGGCCCCGACAATAGCGTAATTGCCGCTGACAGAAACAGAACAGCCAAACCAATTGCCGGCAGCGCCGTCCGAGGCGGTCAATTTGGCCTCCTCGCTCCAGACCGCCCCGTCTCGCTTGAATATATACGCCGAGCCGGAAAGGTCTCCATTGTCGTCATCGGCGTAGGCCCCGACAATAGTATAATCGCCGTTGATAGAAACAGAAAAACCAAAGTAGTTGTCCTCAGCGCCATCAGAGGCAGTCAACTTGGCCTGCTCGCTCCAAACCGCACCATCACGCTTAAATATGTACGCCGACCCGGACTCAATTCCGTTGTCGTCATCACAATAAGCTCCGACAATGGCGTAATCACCGCTGACAGAAACAGAAGAGCCAAAGAAGTCGTAGATAGCGCCGTCCAAGGCGGTCAATTTAGCCTCTTCACCCCAGATCGTTCCATCCCGCCTGAATATGTACGCCGAGCCGGAAAGGTTTCCATTGTCATCATCACCAGAGGCCCCGACAACGGCGTAATCGCCGCTGATAGAAACAGAGACGCCAAATGCGTCATCGGCAGCGCCGTCCGAAGCGAGCAACTTGTCCTGCTCGCTCCAGACCGTACCGTCTCGCTTGAATATGTAAGCCGACCCGGAACCGACCCCGCTGTCATCATCGCCGGAAGCACCGACAATGGCGTAATCGCCGCTGATAGAAACAGAAGTGCCAAACCAGTCGCTCGCAGCGCCGTCCGAGGCCGTCAGTTTGGCCTCCTGGCTCCAGGCCGTACCGTCTCGCTTGAATATGTACGCCGACCCGGAATCCATCCCGTTGTCGTCATCGTAAAGAGCCCCTACAATGGCGTAATCGCCGCTGACTGAAACACAATAGCCAAAGTAGTTGCTCTCATCGCCGTCCGAGGCGAGCAGCTTATCCAGCTCCGTCCAGCCAGCGTGTAATAAATCCGCCGGTAGCACAAAAACCAGCGATAATAATGACAGAAAAAAGAGCCTTTTCATAAAACGAGATTCCCCGAATAAACTCTTAAATAACATAATTTTCTCCCTTTCCGGAAAAACACACCTCTAAATCTGTTCAAGAATGGAAATACGACCCATCCGCTGACCTCCGTCAGCTTTAAACTCCGTTAGGGACCATTATACAGGGGTGATTGGTGACAATCAAGGGAAAAAAGAGGAATTTAGAGTTCTGGATTCCCGTTTTCGCGGGAATGACAGGAGAGGGCAGGCAATTCGTTTTGTTAGACGTTCCTTAGGTATAGACTTTGTCCATCATTCTTGGGAAGGCTATGCACTGGCGGACATGCTTTGGGCCGGCCCAAAATTCCGCGTTCAAAAACCTTGACATTCCACCCAAATACGGTTATTTTTACATAAAATTCGCGTCTTAAAAGCGAACCGAACAATTTCCAACGTTTTCTCTAATTGTCAGGAGACTGATTTTGCGAGTTCTTTCAGGCATACAGCCAACAGGCAGGCTGCACATCGGAAACTACTTCGGCGCGATGCGCCAGCACCTGCAATTACAGGCTGAAAACGACGCTTTCTATTTTATCGCCGACTACCACGCCCTGACCAGCAACCCGGACCCCGCCGAAGTTGCCCAACACACTCTGAATGTAACGATGGATTATCTCGCGCTCGGTCTCGATACCAAAAGAACCGTCTTCTGGCGCCAATCCGACGTACCGGAAGTCACCGAACTTACGTGGTTGCTCTCATGCATAACACCGATGGGACTGCTGCAAAGATGCACAAGCTACAAGGACAAAGTGGCCCAGGGCCTAAGTCCGAACCACGGCCTGTTCGCATATCCGGTCCTGCAGGCCGCCGACATCCTGAGCTTCGACAGCAATATCGTTCCCGTCGGAGCAGACCAGAAACAGCATATCGAGGTCACCCGCGATATCGCAATTCGATTCAACAACGCTTACGGTGAAACCTTCGTCGTACCCGAAGAGCACATCATCGAATCGGTGGCCGTCGTGCCGGGCGTTGACGGCAGGAAAATGAGCAAAAGCTACGGAAACACAATCGAGATATTCGAGCCGGAAAAGAGCGTCCAAAAAAAGATTATGCGCATTGTTACCGACTCCACACCCGTCGAAGAGCCGAAAGAGCCCGAAAAATGCAATGTCTTTGCGCTTCTTAAGCTCGTCGCCTCGGAAGCAGAACTGGCCGAGTGGGAAAATAAATACCGCAATGGCGGCATGGGCTATGGCGAAGCTAAAAAACGACTCGCAGAACTAATGATAGATTACTTTAAGCCCTTCAGACAGAAGAGGGCGGAACTCGAAAAAAATACCGACCACGTCAAACAGGTCCTCGCCGACGGCGCCGAACAGGCCAAAGCCGTGGCCGCCAAGACGCTGGCCAGAGCAAGAAATGCCGTCGGGTTGGGAAAGTGCTATGGAAAATAAACTTGTTACAATCGCAAAATTCGCAGATTCAGCGCAAGGGAGTTTGGCAAAGCAACTGCTCGCCGATTTTGGGATTGAATCAGTTTTAACCGGCGAGAATGCCACAAACCTGTATGGCGTACCGGCAATCGCTCAGACCACTCTGCAAACTTCGCAAACCAATGCCGCGCAGGCAAAACAAATTCTGGAATCTAATATGGACGGCGGGTCTTCTACACAGCTAAATGACACGGAGGAGTGCTAATTGGGTGATTATCGTGTAAATCTTGATATATTTGCAGGGCCTCTGGATTTGCTGCTCTACCTGGTACGCAAGGAGGAGGTGGATATTTACGATATACCGCTTGCTAAAATCACGGACCAGTATCTTCGTTATATCGAGATGCTCAGAAGTCTCAACATTGATTTGGCCGGCGATTTCCTCGTGATGGCTTCGACCTTAATGCAGATAAAATCCGCGATGCTTTTGCCAAAGGCGGACCCCGACCAAATTGAGGCCGAAGACCTGACCGACCCCCGCACGGAACTGATTCGCCAGCTCCTGGAATACAAAAAATTCAAGGACGCAGCCAACCTGCTTGGTGCCGCCGCGGACGAGCAACAAGAGCGTCACGCCCGGCCGGCTACAATCGTCGAGTACCTAACACCCGGCGAGGAACCTGCGGTCGACATCGACCAGGTAAGCGTGTGGGACCTGCTGGATGCTTTTGACTCGATTATGGAAGCCACCGGCGGGGCAACCTTCGATATAAGCCATATAACCGATGATACCCCCATCGACCTGTACCAGATAGAAATTCTGCATCGACTGCAAACCGAAGGCCCGATGAAGTTCGAACAGCTTTTCGAATCGAGGAAAAACCGCGTGGCAATGGTTGGGCTATTTATGGCGCTATTGGAGCTGGTCCGCGACAAACTGGTTTCAATTGAACAACCGCGGGCCTCAGAGACAATTCATCTAAAAGCCCTGACCGACGAACCGGCTGAACAGGCCGTGCAAAAAGCTATTTTAAGCACCGCCGAAGCCAATGACCAGCAGCCGATACAAACCCAGCAAAAGCAGGGCGAACCTCCCCTTCCAATCGAGCAAGCCCCTGCCAAAAGCAAATCTCCGGAGCCAATTCAGTCTAAGCAGGAAAATATCCCTATTGTCGAATTGCCGTCAAAAACAAACGCCCAGTCCCATACGCCAAAAGAAGAAAACGCAAACTTCATTCAGAACTCGGTTTCTCCTGAAGAAAATTAGTGTTTGACAAAAACACCCCTGCCCAATAGAATGGTTACAGCCTGTTATTAAAAACTTTTAGAGGGACTCGTTAGGCAATCTTTCGCAAATAGGGGCCCTGGAAAGGATAAAGCGATGGCTGGTAATGTGATTGAGTTAACCGACGCTTCCTTTGACGAGGCTGTTCATAACTCCGATATTCCGGTTCTGGTTGATTTCTGGGCACCCTGGTGCGGCCCATGTAAAATGATGGTGCCAATCCTCGAAGAAATTGCGGACGAATACTCAGAAAAAGCGAAAATCTGTAAGCTCAACACCGACGATGCTCGCGACAGCGCAATGGAATTCAACATAAGTGCGATTCCCACGATTATCTTATTCAAAGATGGCCAAGTTCAGAAGAAATGGGTCGGCCTGACAAGCAAAAAAGACCTAACTGCCGCAATCAATGAAATGCCGTAGCAGCCCCAGCAGGTCCTTACGCTTAGACTCCATGAAAATTGTTTGTTCCCGCCGCTATTAATATATCCGCGTGTCGAATCCTCGGGACCTTTTCAATTGTTGCTTCAGTTCAACGCCCTGAAGGCTTAATACCAAATTGTAATGATAATGTTGGGTTCGGTCTTTTTGCCCTGGACTTCGCCTGTAACAGTATTCGTTCGTTTTATCACGATGCCGGGATTTTCTTTCAGCCACTTGGTAATTTGTCCATCGAGAAAGTCTATCGCACCGGCATGAAGCTTTGTGAAGAAGGTTTTGACGCCGGCTATTCGGTCCCCCGACGTCGGTGCCTCTGCCGGAACACTCACGGTCGGTTTCGGCCCAGGTGCAGGCGGCGAACTTGGCATCTCGATTTTTGGGGTTTCCTCTTTCGGTATTTGCTCTATGACGCCGCCACCGCCTAAATCCAGCGGCGAATGCGAAACACTGGGCTCACTGAGATCAGCCCCGTCATCAAAAGGAATAGGGTCGGTGTTTCTTCCGGGCGAAGGAAAATTGCTGCTTTCAAAATCATCCATGCGACTTCCTTTCACTAAAAACGCAATCTTAGCAATTCAGTTCGGATACGACACGGCTAACCATCAAATGAAAAACAACGGCAAAACTTTTGCCGAATATCGCATTTGCTCTGCGTGTTAGTCGTCGACCTTTTTCTCCTCGGGCATCTCACGCAGCGTCTTTTTTATTCCTATAAGTATTTCCTTTATCTGGTCCGCATCTTCGGATGTCTCGATTCTGTCGAGTTCCGCTTCTATTTGTTCAAGTTGCTTCGACACTTCAGACGTCTTGATTCGCTCATTATACACTCCGGTACCAAATGGGTCAGTAAAAACTTCTTCGATGCCTGCCTTATATTCCGGCCTGGCATGCTTGGCCCTTATCCGCTCAATCATTTCTGCGTGGTCGCTGCCGTTTATCGATATGCTCGGCGTAAGAATGAAAAGTATCTCCTTAGCCCGGTCCTCAAAGTCCTTGCTCGAAAATATTATTCCAAGAACAGGCAGGTCTCTAAGGAACGGCACGCCACGAATAACAGAGACGCGTTCGGTCTTTACTATCCCGCCGATTATAAGGCTATGGCCTTTTCTGATGCGGTTCTCTTCATTCTTAATCTCCCGGGTGGTGATTATGGGGGCCTGAGTAACACCCTCGGGTATGGTCCTGCTGGATATGCCGGCGGCGGTCTTTAACCCGATAGTCCCATCCGAATAAACCCGTGGCGTCACATCGAGATAGTCAATAACATCCTGATAAATCACTGTCTCGACTAAGGCACCTTCGGAAAGAATCTTCTCCTGGATAGGCACACGTTCTTTTGTCTCAATCCGCGCCGTCGTGCCGTTAACCACCTCCACTGTAGGATGCATCAGTATCTTGGCGTATCCGCGCGACTCAAGAACGTCTATCACTGCCCGGAATTCGTCCTGGCTTATTCCTATTTCCAACCCTATACCTTTGCGCCCGGGCGCGCGCATCGAAGCGCCCGGCATAAAGGAACCCAACGTAATACGCTCGCCGAACAAGTCCTCTATTTCCAATGTCGTTTCATAGTCCATTGTCAGGTCGGCAAATATCTCGGAAATAACACAGTCTATCTTGACCTGAATCGGTGCCACATCAACCTCATTTAGAAACCTTAGAACAACATCCGCCTCTTCTTTATTGGGGCACTTTACCACAAGCTGATTGGTGGCCGGGTTTTGACTAACCAGATAATCCAGTTGTTCTTTGATTAGCCCTGCCAGCAAGGCGGGAGAATTGTGTCTGGTAAAATAAAACAACTTGGCCCCGTCTTTTTCGGACACGATTTTTGGGCCGGCAGTGTATAAGGCCGGCAAAGGCCTGTCAACATCTGAGACCACGTTGACCCGACTCAACTCACGGAAAATGTCCTTGGTTTGAATCTCTGTAGGCTTTTGAGCAAAGAAGTCCCCGCAGCCACAAACACAAAGCAGAACCATCGCAGCGACAAACCCGAAAAACCTTCGGCCGTTTTGAATCGTCTGGCTGCTAATCATAATTCTTCGATTACCATCATAATTACCCTGTACTCCGAAAATAGTGTACTTCAGCACCCTTTAATCCGCAAGTATATTTTGCAAAATGAGGGATTTCCGGTCCCACCAGGTTAAAACATTAGACCCGGCAGTGATTTTTTGATATTTTGGCCGGGTTATGAGCAAAAAGAGCCAAAAGCCTCTAAACGTCGGATTCGTGGCGCTCGGCTGCCCAAAAAACATCGTCGACAGCGAAAAAATGCTGGCCGAAATCGCCCAGGCCGGTTTTATCATTGACCCGGAACCCGACAACGCTGACATCGTCGTAATCAATACCTGCGGCTTTATCGCACCGGCAAAAGCCGAAGCACTCGAAGTAATAAACCACACATTAGACCGCAAAAGAAAAGGCTTTGTAAAGAAAGTTATAGTCGCGGGCTGCCTGCCTCAGAGAATGCGCGACGAATTGTTCGAGCAGGCCAATGGAATCGACGCCATTGTCGGACTCGGCCAGAGAGACCAAATCGCGCAAATAATCAAAAAGACAATCTCCTCCCCAAAAAACCGGGCTTATCTGAACCACGAATGCACAAAACAAAACAACAGTGGCCCTGAAAACAAAGATAAACGTCTGCCGGTTTCCGATGACCGGGCCAGATTACTTATCACGCCCGGCCACTGGGCGTATCTGCGAATCAGCGAAGGCTGTGACCACCGCTGCTCTTTCTGCACAATTCCCGCAATCAGGGGCCGTTTCCGCAGCAAACCGCCGGAACTTGTCTTTGCTGAAGCCGCAGAACTCGCAACGTCTGGTGTTGCCGAATTAAACATCATCGCGCAGGACACCACCGGTTATGGCCGGGATTTGAAAATCAAAAACGGCCTGGTCTCTATCCTGACCGAACTTGAGAAGATCCCTCAGCTAAAGTGGATTCGATTAATGTACCTGTACCCTGCAGGAATTAACAAAAAGCTAATCGAAACCATCGCTGAAAGCAAAAAAGTCGTTCACTATCTGGACATCCCAATCCAGCACATAAACGACCTAATCTTAAAGCAGATGCGCAGGCCTGATACCAGCGAGCAAATCCGTAAAACCATCGAATCGCTGCGCAAAAACCTGCCCGATGTCGTCTTGCGAACAACTCTCATAGTCGGTTTTCCCGGTGAGACCGACCGGCAATTTGAGGAACTTACGGATTTTGTCAAGTGGGCCCAATTCGACGCCCTCGGCTGTTTCAAATATTATCCGGAATCCGGCACGTCCGCCGCTGAAATGCCAAACCAGGTACCCGACGCTATTAAACAACATCGGATGGAAAAACTCATGCTGGCCCAGCAGAAAATCGCCTTTGCCAAAAATCAAAATAGAATCGAAAGTAAATTGATATGCCTGGTTGATTCGGTTGATAACAAAGGCAACGGCAAAGGACGCTTTTACGGACAGGCACCCGATATCGACAGCATCTGTATAATAAGCAATTGCTCGGCAAAACCGGGCAATTTCATAGATACAAGGGTCGTCGGTACAAAAAATTATGATTTAATGGTCCGTCAAATTTAGTGTTGAATCCGTAAACTAATATTGTTAACTTTATTACATGCTCAAACTTGTCCCGAACATCCTGACTTTGGGCCGATTTGTCCTGACAGTCGTTTTTCTTATTATGATTCTCCTCTCACCGCCCCGATATGCCCAAGGCGAACTGCCGTTTCCTGATTTTCTCGATATCGCCTTCATTTTATTTGTCATCGCCGGCCTGACCGATATGGTCGATGGCACCATTGCAAGAAAACTCGGTGTCGCCAGTAAGTTCGGAAGAATGATGGATCCGCTTGCCGATAAGGCCCTGGTCTGCGGTTCTTTCATCTGCTTTGCCATAATTGGACAGCCAAAACTCTTTGGCCTGCCCGATACAACAATGAGCATAATCCAATGGGCCGTCGCAGGCATTATCATATTAAGAGAAGCCTATGTCACCATACTCCGCCATGTCGCCGAAGCTAAGGGAATTAACTTCGCCGCAACGGCTTCGGGAAAGATAAAAATGTTCCTGCAGTCCTTTGCCATTGGAACGGTCGTGATAAAAATGGCCCACGTCCAGACTGCTGCATGGGGATATTGGTTCACCACGATAACCTTCGCTATTATGCTGGCAGTGACGGTCTTTTCCGGCATAAGGGCCACTCAACGAGGTCCTTATAAGGAACTCACCTCCAGCCTCTCACAAAACAAAAGTTCCGATACAACAGCCTAATTTCTTGTCCGGCCCCTCTGCATGTAAGAATCTATAAATTCCCCTGTAATATCAGCGGGCTCTAAATCTAATATTTCAAAAATTTCCTTCTCCAGCCGATAAATTAACGGGTCAACTTTGGCCGTGTTAATCCTGCTCTGCTCTACCGTACCGTGAAAATGAACATTTCTTCTATGCCCGTCTTCAAGCCTTCGCTTCAACGGCACAATCTCATCATGCATGACCCGCATGTCTGAATAAAAAAGCAGTTTCTGCTCCCACGTATCGGGCCTGCTCTTTTCATCAAGCATGCCCATATACCTGTGTTTTTTTATAACCAACGCAATCATCGGATACTTCGCCTTCAAAATATCATATGCAGCCTCTTCATGAGAAATACCTTCATATCTTTTTCTTAACTTCTGCCACTTGGATTTGTCCTGTTTTGTAACAGTTTGCCCGAATTTGCTGTAATCCAATTCCTCAAAATCACAAACCCTCGCAACATCATGCAGCAAACAGGACTTCTCCAATAAATCTACCTCCACCCTGATCTCTTTTTCATTTAACCTTTGCGCCAAAAAAACAGCTAACCCGGCCACAGTTAAACTGTGGTCTAAAATATGAGAGGGAACATGATATTCCCGCAGGATATTAAAGCACTGTTGTCGTGTTGGAAGGTTAAAGTTTTCCATTTATCATCTCAGCAATCTTCCTGCCGGATTTGAGCATTCCCCCGAAAATAGGCCCCATTCTTGGAAGCCCAAAGGTAGAACACACGGACATACCCGCGACATAAAGCCCGGGGAAAATCTCTCCTGTTTTCTCTACCACACCTTCTTCGGCCCGCTCGACATCCATAAAGCCTTCTTTCAACTGCTCGGGGTAAAGCTCCGGCTTTCTGGCCTTCAACATGTTAACCAATTCCGCGGGATGGCCCGTCGTATCAATAAGGTGTTTAGATGAAATACAGAACGGGTCAACCGGTAGATTGGCCAGCCGCATAGTTGTACTGTTGACTACTACGCCTTCGACTGTGTCGGCCTTGAGAATGATGTCCTCTGCTTCGGTCAGGTTAAAAACTCTCGCCCCGGCCTGTGTGGCCTTATAGCACAAACCAGTAGCAAATTCCACCGCATCGGACACATACAAATCTCCTTTCTTCACCGAGCGGATACCAATCTCATCCAGAATGTCACTGTCCTCGACGGCAATTACGCTATAGCCGGCCGCACCCGCCCAGATTCCACCACCTATCGAAAGCCTCTTTTCGACAACAATAGTTTTAGCCCCGGATTTGGCAAGATAATACGCCGCCGCCAGGCCCGCAGGCCCGGCACCAACTATCACAACATCGTTTTCGAGGTGCTTAAGCAATTCGCTGTTATACTGTTCTATAATCACCCGGGAAATATCTGTCTCTTTCATTTTTCTCCTTCCTGTCCCATTAAAATACGATTAAAAATTTAAGTCTCGCAACTACCATAAACTCTAAGCCCATATAAAAAACGCACTGCTGCGAAGGAGTGCGTTTCTAAACTTTTACTTGCCTCCCTTCGCAGGTCTTAACCTGTTCAGGTTCATAGGGTCATCGCCAACTACACGATTTCTCAGCCTTCGGCCAAACCACCCGACCTACAGCTCCCCTGGCATACCCAAATTTTATACAAAAAATTATACTCGCCAAACAACCAACAAACAACCTTTTTTTACGCACTTGACATCACTATTGGCAATCTCTATTATATAGCATGCAATCCCTGTTTTAGGATGGTTTAACTTATGTCTGACAAAGGATTTACGCACCTTCACCTGCATAGTCAGTATTCACTGCTCGACGGCGCAATTGATTTTGACAACCTGCTCACTTGCTGTAAGCAGCTGCAGTTCGATGCCGTCGCGGTCACCGACCACGGCAACATGTTCGGCGCTGTCGAGTTCTACACAAAAGCCTTAAAAGCTCACATCAAACCGATACTCGGCATCGAGGCATACATCGCCCCCCGCAGCAGGTTCGACAAAACAAAAAGCAGCATAACAGACGCCGCTTTTCACCTGGTACTTCTGGCCGAAAACAACACCGGCTACAAAAACCTGCTCAAACTCTCAAGCGCAGGCTATCTGGAAGGATTCTACTATCGCCCCAGAATCGACAAGGAATTGCTGGCCGAGTTAAACGAAGGATTGATTTGCACCTCTGCCTGTCTAAAGGGTGAGATTGCCTCGCTGCTTGCCAAGGGCGACCAGAGCGGCGCAGCCTCCGCAGCACAAGGCTACGCAAAAATATTCGGACCCGAAAGATTTTTCATTGAAATCCAAAACCACGAAGACGACGACCCCCATACACGTCAGGCATTGATTGACCTGGCGCAGAAATTGTCACTGCCTCTGGTGGCAACCAATGATATTCATTTCCTCGCCGAAGATGACTACGAAGCACACAACTGCTTATGCTGTATCAGCACCGGCAAACGCGCCGACGACCCCAGCAGAATGATATATCCGAAGGATATTTTCTTAAAAAGTCCCGAGCAGATGTGTTGCCTTTTTGCCGGCACCGCCGAAGCCTGCGACAATACTATTGCAATCGCCGAGCGATGCAACGTCGAACTGGATTTAAAGACCCGCCATGCGCCGGTCTTCAAGCCCGCCGACGATTCAACGCCGGAAGAATTTCTCACGAAACTATGCTACGAGCAGGCCGAAAAAATATACGGTAAAATTACGGACCAAATAAAGGAACGCCTCGACAGGGAACTTGACGTAATTGAATCCAAGGGCTTTGCCAGTTATTTCCTCATCGTCTGGGACTTCTGCAAATATGCCCATGAGAATAATATCGCCGTCGGAGCAAGGGGCAGCGGTGTCGGCACACTCGTCGGATACTGCCTCGGTCTCTGCGACGTCGACCCTATCAGGTACGACCTGCTCTTCGAGCGATTCATGGACCCCGAGCGTGACGAAATGCCCGACATCGATATCGACATCTGCCAGGCAAACCGACCCAAAATCATTGAATACGTCCGCCAAAAATACGGCCATGTCGCACAGATAATAACTTTCGGAACAATGAAAGCCCGCGCCGTCATCCGTGACATCTGCAGGGTAAAGGACATACCGCTGGCCGAAGCCGACCGACTCGCAAAGCTCGTCCCCGCCTCGCTCGATATAACACTCGAAAAAGCGATAAAAACCGAGCCGGAATTGAAAAAAGCTTATGAGCAAAGCGAACAAACCAGAGAAGTCATTGACCTATGCAAAAAACTCGAAGGTCTCGCCCGTCACGCCTCCATCCACGCCGCAGGTATCGTTATCGCGGACAAACCACTGACAGACTTCCTGCCACTTTACAAAGCCCCGGGCGCAGACGACATCACAACGCAATACGAAGGCCCCATCGTTGAAAAAGTCGGCTTGTTAAAGATGGACTTCCTCGGACTAAAAACACTCAGTGTGCTCGAGCGGGCGCGTCAGCTGGTCGCTGAAATCCACGGCAAAGAAATCAACCTGGAAAAAATCGACCTTGACGACCCGAAGGTTTTTGAGATTTTCTCAAGCGGCAAAACAAAAGGCGTCTTCCAGTTCGAGTCCGGCGGAATGCAGGACCTGCTGATGAAAATGAAGCCCGACAGAATCGAAGACCTCATCGCCGCAAACGCGCTTTATCGGCCGGGCCCCATGGTGCTAATCGGCGACTACGTGGACAGAAAGCACGGCGCAAAATGGAATTTGCCACACCCGCTTATGAAGGAAATACTCGACGAAACTTACGGCATCATGGTCTATCAGGAGCAGGTGATGCGTATATGCAACCGCCTCGGCGACATCCCTTTGCGCGAGGCTTACACGCTCATCAAGGCCATAAGCAAAAAGAAGGCCCGTACAATCGCCAAGGAAAAAGAAAGATTCATACAGGGCTGTGTCGACAAGGGCCTCTCCAAACACCAGGCTCAACAGATTTTCGAGCTTATCGAACGTTTTGCCGGCTACGGGTTCAACAAGAGCCATTCAACACGCTATGCTCTCATCGCGTATCAAACCGCATACATGAAGGCACGCTGGCCCGTCGAATATATGGCGGCACTGCTGACACTCGAAATGGGAAACACCGACAAAATTGTCAGCTACATCGCAGAATGTGCCGAGATGGCCATCGAAGTCATGGCTCCTGACATCAACGAAAGCCGAGTCGATTTCACTCCACTTTATAAAGGCAGCGGTCAGGATAAAAAAGGCGTCATCCGTTTCGGCCTTGCCGCAGTAAAAGGCGTTGGCGAAAAGGCAGTCGAGCAAATAATTGCCGCCCGCGCAAAAGTCGACCGCTTCCAGAGCTTGTTCCACTTCTGCGAAAACACCGATTTAAGGGCTGCAAATAAACAGGTCGTTGACGCCCTGATAAAGGCCGGTGCCTTCGACAGGCTTGGCGGCAACCGCGCACAGATGATGGCAGGGCTCGAAAAAGCAATGCAAACGGGCCAGAGATTACAGGCCGACAGGCAAAACGGGCAGATGAATTTCTTCGGCCAGACAGCCGATATCGATTATTCAAAAGACATCGACCAGCTGCCGAAAGTCGACCCCTGGCCCGAACCCAAAATGCTCGCCCTCGAAAAAGAGGTCCTTGGCTTCTACGTCACCAGCAATCCTCTAAGCCATCACGCAGAAACCATAAATCTGTATTCCACGGTCAACACCTCGCAGCTAAGCGATTTCGGCCAGGACAAACAAATCATCATCGGTGGAATGATAACCAAAAAAAGATACCACATGACCCAGAGGGGTCGAAATGCCGGCTCTAAAATGGCTGTCTTTATCCTCGAAGACCTCCAGGGACAGGCAGAAGTAGTACTGTTCCCCGATGTCCTGACTAAATTCGGCCATTTAATGATTGAGGACACCGTGATATTCGTAAAGGGCAAAATCGATTTCAGAAGGGAAAGACCAAATATCATAGCCATAGAACTGATAACCCTCGACCAGGTTAGAGATAAATTGGCCGCTAAGGTTAATATTAACTTAACAGCGGAAAATGTAACAAAAGAAAAAGTCGCAGAAATAAAAAGCCTCTGCCGGCATTACCGCGGCAGGAGTCCCGTTTACGTCGCGGTGCAAACCGACAAAGGTCTGGTACACGCCGCCGCCGACAGAGAACTCTCTGTAAACCCGGATGTTGAGTTCTGCAGAAAAATGAAACAACTTGTCGGCCCGGAAAATTTTAAACTGGCATAAACTGAAAAAGGAAACACTTTTGATGAAGGACCTTTCAGGAAAATTTATAGTTCTTGACGGCCCTGACGGCTGCGGAAAAACTACGCAGTGCAAACTATTGGCTCAATCGTTGCAACAGCAGGGCGTCACAATAGAGACTTTCCGCGACCCCGGCGATACCGCCATCGGCGAAAAAATCCGCCAAGTCCTGCTAAATCCCGAACACCAGACCATGAGCACACGCACGGAACTGCTGTTATATATGGCTGCAAGGGTGCAGTTGTGGCAGGAGAAAATAGCACCGGCACTGAAGGCAGGCAAATGTGTAATACTCGACAGATGGCTTTCCAGCACCTGTGCCTATCAGGGTTATGCCGGCGACATGGGAATCGACAATGTAATAAAAATTGCTCAAGACTGTCTCGAAAAGCCCTGGCCCGACCTGACAGTCATTCTCGACCTCGACCTGAAGACCGCCTCGACCAGATTGAACCGCGACCTTGACCGGATGGAACAAAAAGGCCACCGCTATCATCAAAAGGTAAGGCAGGGTTTTCTCGAATTGGCTAAAGGCCGCGAAAATTTCGTCGTCGTCGACTCTTCCAGCGATATCGAAACAACACATAAAAAAGTACTGGATACAATTTCACAAGCGAGTTTTTAAATAGATGCCACTCAAAGATATTTACTGCCAGGATAAAGCCGTTGGTTTCTTGCAGCGCTCCTTCGCCGCCGGAAAATCCACGCACGCATACATCTTCGCAGGCGATGAGGGCATCGGCAAATTTATGACCGCCAAACAATGGGCAAAAATGCTCCTCTGCAAAAATCCCGTAACAGAAAACAATTTCGCCGACAGCTGCGGCTCCTGCCAGTCCTGCAGACTGCTCGAAGCGGATTCCCATCCCGATTTCAGCCACATATACAAGGAATTGCTCGAATTTACCAAAGAAGGTAAAGGCAAAATAACCCCCGTCGATTTGGCCGTTGATGTCATTCGAGAATTTCTGATTGAAAAAGTCTCTGCCAAACCAACTCTGTCTGAGAGAAAAGTCTTCGTTATAAGCGAAGCTGAAAGACTTAACGACTCTTCCCAAAACGCCATGCTCAAGGTATTGGAAGAGCCGCCCGAATACTGCACCATAATCCTGATTTGCACCCGAACCGAAAAACTGCTGCCCACCATCAAATCCAGAGTTCAGACCTTACGCTTCGGCCCCATCGAACAAACAATAATTGTGCAAAAGCTCGAAGAACTCGGCCTCTCGAAAAAACCGGCCCAGTACTTCGCACGACTGGCTCAGGGCAGCCTCGGAAGGGCGGCCCAATGGGCACAACTCGAACTGGACGGGGCAGAACTATACGAAACCAAAAAGCAGCTTCTGAGCTATCTGGCAAATCTCCAATATGCCGACACATTGGAAACCGCCCAGTGGCTTTTAGACCAAAGCAAAAATATCGCCGCAAACTGGGCCGAACTCGAAAAAAATACCAGCAAAACCGACATCAACAGAAGGGCACAAAAAATCCTCATCCGGATGACAATATCAGCCTTGTATGATGCAATGAGGCTAAATCTTGCCGAACCGGAAAAAATCATCAATCTCGACCAAAACCCGCAGATAAAAGCCCTCGCTAAGCGATTTGACCCGCCACTCGCCGCCGAAAAAATCGCCGACTGCTACCAAACAATCCGCTGGATTGAGGCCAGCGTCAACGAAAAGCTTGTTTTCGACCAGCTATTGTTAAATCTCACGGTTTCTGATACAATGAAGGTTTAACAATAGCGACCCCGTGTCGCATGTCTCAAAATTAGGTGCCCGGAAATGGCAAAAAATACCGCCACAAAACCAAAACAGGCAAAACACAAAAAATACATGCTCGTCCGCTTTGGACGGATGAACGCCCTCGGCTGGTTCGAACACAACGAACATAATGTGCCCCGAGTCCCTTGCCGGGTGGTCATAAAAACCGAGCGGGGTCTGGAATTAGGCCAGCTCGTCGGACAGCTCTGCCCCTACAGAGACGGGAATTTCAAGCTCAGCCGCCAGCAGATAAAAGAATACTTCGAAAACAGCGAAATCGAATTCACCGACCAGCCGACCGGAAGATTCATACGACACGCCACCCCTGAAGACCTCAGCGAAGAACGGCACCTGAGAAAAATCGCAAAAGAAGAACTCGAATGCGGCAGAAAATTCGCAAAAGAACTTGACCTGCCCATGAAAATTGTCGATGCCGAACATATCTTCGGCGGAGAAAGGGTCATCTTCTACTTCCTCGCCGACGGCAGAATCGATTTTCGTGAACTGGTTAAAAAAATCGCCCATGAGCACCAGACCAGAATTGAAATGAGGCAAATCGGCTCACGGGATGAAGCAAAGCTCCTCGGCGATTACGAAACCTGCGGACAGGAATGCTGCTGCAAAAGGTTCCTTAAGGCCTTGAAGCCCGTTAATATGAGAATGGCCAAAATGCAAAAGGCGACTCTCGACCCTTCTAAAATCTCCGGCTACTGCGGCCGGCTCAAGTGCTGCCTCAGGTACGAAGATAAAACTTACACCGAACTAAAAAAACGCCTGCCCAGGAAAAATGCCCGTGTAAAAACCGCACAGGGAGAAGGTAAAGTCGTCGACGCCCAAATACTGACGCAACTCGTGTTGGTAGACTATGAAAACGGAACAAAAACGGCTGTGCCCGTCGACGACCTCGAAGTACTTCCGACGCCGACAATAAAGAAAAAACAAAGCAGTGAAAAAGAAAATGACGACGACAAGAAAAACAACGGCGATAATCAATAAGGAACAAATATGCCCCGCAAAATCGTGGTAACATCTGCACTGCCTTACGCCAACGGCCCGATACACATCGGCCATCTCGTCGAATACCTGCAGACCGATATCTGGGTCCGCTTCCAGAAATTGCGCGGCAATCAGTGTCTCTACTTCTGCGCAGATGACACTCACGGCACGCCGGTTATGATAAGCGCCAAGGCACAGAACATCAGCCCCGAAAAGCTAATCGAAAGAATGTACGGCCAGCACAAAACAGATTTCGACAGATTCCTTGTCGAATTCGACAATTACTACACCACCCATTCCGACGAAAACAGGATCCTCAGCGAAACCATTTTCAGTCGTCTCAACAAGGCCGGCTCAATCGTAAAAAGAAACATCGACCAGGCATACTGCGAAAACTGCGAAATGTTCCTGCCCGACAGATACGTTCGAGGCGTATGCCCCAGATGTAAAGCTGAAGACCAGTACGGCGACTCCTGTGATAAGTGCAGCGGAACACACAGCCCGACCGACCTGATTAACCCCCAATGCGCAACCTGTTCGACTCCGCCGGTAAGAAAACAAAGCGAGCATTACTTTTTCAAACTTGCAGACTACGAAAAGCAGCTTAAAGAACTTATCGCAAAGGGACATACACAGGAATCGGTCGCTAACAAACTCGATGAATGGTTCAGCACAGGCCTAAAAGACTGGGACATCTCCCGAGACGGGCCTTATTTCGGATTCAAAATACCCGGAGAGGAAAACAAATTTTTCTACGTATGGCTCGACGCCCCCATCGGCTATATGGCCTCGATGAAGAACTACTGCGACAGTAACGGTCTCGACTTCGATGAATTCTGGAACAGCCCCGACTGGGAACTCTACCACTTCATCGGCAAGGACATTACGTACTTTCACGCCTTGTTCTGGCCCGCAATGTTAATGGGTTCCGGCTTCAAAACCGCAAATAAGCTCTTCGTCCACGGCTTTTTAACCGTAAACGGCGAAAAAATGAGCAAGTCCCGCGGAACATTCATCAAGGCTGACACCTATCTGAATCACCTTGACCCCGAATACCTGCGATACTACTACGCAAGTAAACTCTCCGGCGGCGTCGAAGACCTGGATTTGAGCATCGAAGACTTCATCAACAAAACCAACTCCAACCTCGTCGGAAAATTTGCAAACCTCGCTTCCCGTTCCGGGCCCATGCTCACAAAAAAACTAAACTCCCAGCTCGGCCAACTCGACGATGAAGGAAAACAGCTAATCAAAAACCTCACCGCGGAAAAACAAAACATCACCGAAAACTACGAGAATCTAAACTACGCCGCCGTAGTACGTACTATTACCGCACTGGCTGATAACGCAAACCGCTACGTCGAGCAGAACCAGCCCTGGACCACAATAAAAACCGATTTGGAAAAAACAAGGACCACTCTAACCGCCGTGATAAACGCTGTTAAAGTCCTGACGATTTACTTGAAACCAATACTGCCCGGCTATGCTGAAAAAATCGAAAAATTCCTTAACGTTGAAAAACTCACCTTCGCCGATACCGAAACCGTGTTGGAAAATCACAAAATAAACCAGTTTGAAAGATTAGTTGACAGAATCGATAAAAAACAGGTGGACGCAATGATAGAAGAAAGTAAAGATACCGAAACTCAAAATACCCAGGAGCCTACCGAGCCCATCGCTCCCGAATGCACCATTGACGATTTCGCAAAGGTTGACCTGCGAATCGCAAAAGTCATAAAAGCAGAACCCGTCGAAGGCGCAGACAAACTGCTGCGATTGAAGCTTAATCTCGGCTCAATTGAAAAGGAAGTCTTCGCCGGCATCGCCCAGGCATACAAGTCCGAACAACTTACCGGAAAAACCGTAATATGCCTGGCCAACCTCAAACCCAGAAAAATGAAGTTCGGCACCTCCGAAGGAATGATTCTCGCCGCCGGCACAGGCGGAAAAGATATCTTCATGCTTACCGCCGACGAAGGAGCAAAACCGGGACAAAGAGTCAGCTGAAAATGAAAAAGAAACTCGAAGAAATTGCACGAAACGACGGCCGATTCGCCCCACAGGCACTGCGATTCATCTACGAAGGACTCGGCTACACCACCAGAGAAAGCTCCACCGACCCAAATCACGTCAGTGGGAAAATCCTCTGTCAGGGACTTGCGAAACTGGCCCTCGAAAAATGGGGCAGACTCGCAATGCTCGTCCTAAGCTCCTGGAACTTAAAAACAACACGCGATTTCGGAGAAATCGTTTACCTGATGATAAAAAATAAATGGATGAGCGCCCAGCCGACCGACTCGATAGACGACTTCAACGACATCTATGAATTCAAAGCCGCCTTCAAAGACAATTTTAAATTCTAACCAATTCTAAAACCCAACACTCAGGCCAAAAGTTTCAAAGGGCAAAAAATTCCCCAATATAAAGGGGGTGATGTCTATGATTGTATGGAGGTTTTATTTGCTTGGACTACTCCTGCTCTAGTGCGCGAAACTCTCCCATTTCTTCAATAATTACAGGATAGCCCTCGATATTTGACGGTATCTTTACTCGTAGTTCCTGTGGGTTTGAGGAGGCAAAAATCTTGATGGAGGGTTTACCTTCAAACAGCCCGATTGCAGTGCCTTCGACTCCGGGAATGGCCATCCATTGGTCTGTGTTATCTTTAAGGACTTGCTCGATAGTTCGCTCCGGCATAGACTGTCCCTTCTCAGGGTCACTGGGAACGGTATAAGAACAGCCGGTAAAACTACTGGCTGCGGTCATAATACCAATGCTCAGCAGAACAATTGCATTCCGTTTGTTCGTTGGTAAGTTTATGTTCTCTAAATCTTAAAGGAAGCAGACTAAAATCGCACTACGTATCCCTGTAGCATAATAGCGGCAGCAGGATTCGCCGCTATTTGTGTCGTACACGTGTGCACCTGTTATATCGAATCAGAACTCTTTACCTGTCGCTATTCGGCAGCGTCATCGTCAATTGTAACCTCGAAGGCCTCAAGCACTGCATCAATTGGGTTGGCGATCGTCCAGCGTCCGCCTCCGGCAAAAAGCAACCCGACAGGATTCCTGTATTCGTCATCTGTAACAATCAGCGATCCAGAGTCGCCTCTGCGGCTAAACCGGCCTTTAGGTGCGATGATCACGATTTGACCAACAAAACGCGCCGTGCCGGAACTGTAACCAATATTGCCAATAAAGTTAACTTCGGTAATGGTTCCTTTGGTCAATCCGGTCGTCCGGCCATATTTCTGGACTTCCAGGTCTAACAAGTCACCTCCGAAGATAGTTGAGCTTGGTGTCCCATACCCGTCATCCGGTGTGGCTTTGTCCACGCGCGGGCCGGTTGTTTCGTCTATTATGATTTCAGCAATGGCCGCATCTATCTCATTAGTAGGGATGGGATCGGGGGGATTCTCGGTATCGTAGAAGACGATCGGCTCAAAGTCAAACAGCGTGCCGATCACGTCATCCTCGTTGGTTTCACAGTAAGTATCATACCGTCCCGGCTGCAATACGTTGCTGCCAACGAGAGCAACATTCTCCAGGGCATAGACGTGGTTGTTGCTCAGGGCATAAACATCAGTGCCGTCGGTAACCCTGCACCCAATCGTTCCGGCGGAGCACTCGCCTTCGTTACCAGTCGAGACTCCAATCGGGACCGGTCGGTCGAATCGTATAGTCGGGTCGACCTCATCCTCTTTCTGCTCGAGGCCAGGGGGGGTATCGGGCATTGGGAGTGCGTAGAATTTACCCGAGACTACCACCTGGACCGGTACCCCGTCGAGACTCTTGGGGATACCGCCCACTCCCGGGCGGGCTGTAAAGACTTTGACTGCCAGCCGGTCGTTCTCATTGAATCCAATGGCCGTGCCCTCCACACCGTCCATTGCAATAAGGTCGTTGGTGTGCCTTTCCTGGACTTCCTTGACTCGCTCGAAAGCCCCGTCGCTACGCCCCTGGGCTGATAAAATACCTGAAAAAAACAGAAGTCCGAAAATGGCGACAGCTACTAATAATACCGTACAAAAAATTCGTCTTGACATAATTTTACTCCTTTCTTCGATTCGCACAAATTATTATACTTGGCTACAATTGAACTGAATGATTTCGCAGAATCATTATGTGTTTCTTTTCACATCACATCCTCCACAACAAAAACAAGTAAACTAAAGTATATATTCCTCCCAAAGCTGCTTAGAAAGCAGCCTATCAGATTAAATCGCAGAAATCAAGAAATTCATCTGAATATTTCGTAAATTCTTGAGAATTTGCGCGGAGGCCTGACCCGGCTTGCAGCGCTTGACCAAGTCAAGCCAAGAATTTCAAAATTATATCTTTGTAATATTCGACCGCTTTTTCCACATCTGAGATGTCAATATATTCATCCGGCTTATGGCAAAGCTCCGGTTTTCCAGGCCCGAAAATTACCACCGGCGCACCCAATTGTCCAAAATGAGGCCCGTCCGTCGTAAAACCGACAGCCTTGGTTTCACTCGCCCCCACAACAGAGCAAAAGTCCCTGACAAAATCACTCTCGTTGTCGGTCTCCATTGCTCCAACCTCTCTAATAACGGAAACCTCTGCCTCAAACTGAGGATTTTCCCGCTTTAACTTTGCAAACATCTTCTTAAAATCATCAATAATAACCTGACTGCCCTGTCCTGGTAGCGTCCGTATGTCTATCCCAACCTCACACTCATCTGGAACAATATTAATCTCTTTGCCGCCAGCAATCGTATTAACACTCATCGAACACTCGCCCAGCAGTTCATGCGGCGTAACTTCAATCTCATAATTGTCCAGCTCATTCAAAAAAGCCTTCATCGAGGCTATAGCGTTCACTCCCATCTCCGGAGCCGACCCATGCGCCGCCTTGCCCCGCGTTACGGCTTTTAACCACAACATCCCCCGATGGGCTGTAACAACATCAAAGTCCGTCGGCTCAGGAATAACCACGCCAGCCAGTTCCGGCAACTTCCTGCCAAAACCCTCCATAAACCTTTTCGCCCCGCAACTGTCGGACTCCTCCCCGGCCGCTCCCAGAAATACAATATCGCCTTCCAGCTTCACCCCGGAATCAATAATTTGCCGAATCGCGGTAACGGCCGCTGCTATTCCGCCTTTCATATCAGCCGCTCCGCGCCCGTAAATCCTCCCCTCCTTCTCTTCCGCCCCAAAAGGCTGATGCTCCCATTTCGCCTTTCCCGGCCCAACAACGTCCAGATGACAGGCAAATAGCAACCCGGCCTTCCGGCCCGATGATTGTACCCGAACAACAACATTGGCCCTGTCCGGACCCCAGCCATCGACTGTTATATCCACACCTAAAGGCCCGAAGTCGGCCGAAATAACCTCCGCCGCCGCCAGTTCCCCGCTTTCCGCGGTCGTTTCAGCCTTTATCAGTCTCTTCAAAAGCTCCTTCATAACCGCCTGATTATACAACCAGAAAGCATAAAATAAAATTTAGAAAAATTTTTGTTGCAGAATGTCAAATCAAAGAACATAATGAAGAGTTCATGAATTTCAGGGCCAGTGTCGAGGAGCATGAATGGGACCTATATTGAATGGGTTGACAAAACTTCAAAGTGTTGAAAACAGACTAAGGGCCGCAAAAGCTAAACTCGCCAGATGTAGAAGAAGTGTAATCATTCAGGAAAATCAAGTTAGAAGCCTCCAAAACGCCCTCGACGCCAAAAAAGAAGAAGTCCAACTCACCAAGCTCCAGTCCGACCGACTCGAACTCGAACTCAAAATCAGAGATGAAGAAATCGCAAAGCTAAGGGCAATGCTAAATGCCGCAAAAACCAACAAGGAATATGCCACCGTTCTGACACAGCTCAACACCACAAAAGCCGACAACTCCAAAATCGAAAACCAAATCCTGGAACTATTAAAAGACATTGAAACTGACGAAGCCGAATGCGAAAGTATCCGAAAACAAATAGACGAGCAAAAACAAAAACTCGAGCAGATTCGAAAAGAAGCTGATACCATGGCAGCTAAATATCAGGCCGATATAGAGCAAATACAGGCTGAATGGAACAGCAAGGCCAAGAAAATTCCCCCTGAACAACTTGAAATCTTCAAACGGGTCGCTGAAACTTATGACGGAGAAGCACTGGCAGCCGTCGAGCACGACGAAGGAAAAACCACCGCATATACCTGTGGAGGATGCTTCATGAGTGTCACCGTAGAATCAGTCAACCTGCTGATGACCAAGGACGGTATAATTCGATGTCCCACCTGCACGAGAATACTTGTCCTGGGTAGCACTGGAGAAGAACCTGCCTAAGACGCCAGCAACGAAAAACTTCGGCTCCCGCTGTCCCAGCCGCATCTTCTAATTGGTAACTGACGGCTTAAGGAGTGAAAAACATTGCCGGAAAAAAACGACCAAATCATCGCTTACACTGACGGTGCCAGCAGGGGAAACCCCGGGCCGGCAGCAGCAGCCTTTATTCTAACCGACCAAAATAAAAATCAACTCTGTGCAAAGGCCGCATATTTAGGCCAGGCAACCAACAACGTCGCAGAATACACCGCACTTATAAACGCCCTTCAAGCCGCCCAAAAATTCAATCCCAAAAACGTAACTCTCTACAGCGACAGCGAACTGCTCGTAAGGCAAATCAACGGACAGTACAGGGTTAAAAGCGAACAGATAAGACCCCTTTTCCAGCAGGCTGTACAACTGCTTGAAAAATTTGAAAACTGGAAACTACTGCACGTCACTAGGGACAAAAACAAACAGGCTGATAAGCTCGTAAACAAGGCTTTGAATCTTGGAAAGGACATAGATATGGATTCGGCGCCAAAGACAAACAAAAAACCTGTCCGCCTCGGCGTTCTGATTAGCGGCGGAGGAACAACACTAATAAACATTCTTGAGTATATCAGGGACGGCAGTCTAAATGCCGAAGTGTCTTTGGTAATCAGCTCCCGCTCCACCGTCGCCGGCGTCGAAAAAGCCAAAGCTGCAGGTTTGAACGTAAAAATCATCCGCAAAAAAGACTACCCCGACATCGACCAGTTCAGTAAAAAAATCGAAGAAGAACTAATTGCCGCAAACGTCGACCTTGTGGTACAGGGTGGCTGGCTCTGCCTGTGGAAAATCCCCGCCCGATACGAAAACCGGGTCATGAACATACACCCGGCCCTGCTGCCAAGTTTCGGAGGACAGGGCATGTGGGGACACCACGTCCACGAGGCTGTTATCAACACCGGCTGCAAAGTCAGCGGATGCACAGTACATCTCTGCACCAACGAATACGACAAAGGCCCTATCATCGTACAGAGATGCTGCCCCGTGCAAGAGAATGACACACCCGAAACACTCGCACAACGTGTATTCGAACAGGAATGTATCGCATATCCACAGGCAATAAAACTCTTCGCACAAGGCAGGCTGGCCGTCAAAAACGGAAAACTAAAAATACTCGACAGCCAATAACATCTGGTAAAATAATAAGTCATGAATAAGCGACAAAAAACCATACTAAGAGACCTGATAACTGTCCTGCTCGCTACCGTGATTATGGTCGTCGCTATGATTAACTTCAAAGACTGGATAAACCGCTCCGAAGCCATGCGGGCAATGAACCAGCTCGGCCAGGTGATCCTCAAATACCGAAAAGAACGAGGCGCTGTACCATCCCAATCATATGTCTACAGCATCATTGAAAATCTCCAAGGCTCTGTCAGGCTCGGAAAACCAAAATACAGGGCCATATGGATAGATTTCGACTCGACCGACGATGAAATACTGGCCTACGCAGAAAAAAATTATATCTCGCTGCTCGGCAAAGGTTTTATCGTATTAAGACTCGATGGTCGCGTGGAGTGGATGAAAAAACAGGAATTTGAAAAACTTCTCGCCCAGCAGCAAAGTCCGGATGAAATCGAAATGACCGACAACTAACTCCCCCTCAGAACAAACCAAAAGTCAAAGCCACCATTGTCACTTAACACACCCGCCCTTTAGCTGCGCTATTGTGATTGCGCAACAGCCGGCTCGCTCTTCTTGGGCTCTTCAGCCTTAAAGCCCTCGAACTTCAAATGCTCCTCGTCCTGGACATCAATCTTTATCAGATTCTTGTCCTTGAACTGCCCCTGGAGCAGGCCCTCGGAAAGCGGGTCTTCTATATAGTGCTCGATTGCCCGGCGCAGGGGCCTGGCGCCGAATTCCGGATTATAACCCTTATCAATCAGGAACTCCTTTGCCTGGTCAGTTAATTCAAGCTTCAAACCGTGCTCGGTCAGACGCTTGAATACCTTCGCAAGCTCCAACTCAACTATCATCTGCAGGTCCTTTTTTGTCAGCGGCTGGAAAACTATCGTGTCATCAACTCTGTTCAAAAACTCCGGCCTAAAGTGACGCTCCACTTCCTTATGGAGCGTGTCCTTCATCTTCTCGAAGTTGGCTTCCTGGCTCTTCTTGCCGAAACCAAAACCGGCCTGGTTCTTAATCAGTTCGGCTCCAATGTTGCTCGTCATAATGATAACCACATTCTTAAAATCAACATGCCGCCCAAAGCTGTCCGTCAGCCGACCCTCGTCCATAATCTGCAGCAGTATGTTGTAAACGTCCGAATGTGCCTTCTCTATCTCGTCCAAAAGAAGTACGGCGTAAGGCCGACGTCTTATCCGCTCGGTCAACTGACCGCCTTCCTCGTAACCGACATACCCCGGAGGCGCGCCCACCAAACGGCTGACATTGTGCTTTTCCATAAACTCGCTCATGTCTATCTGCACGAGTGAATTCTCGTCGCCGAACATAAACTCCGCCAGCGCCCTGGCAAGCAGGGTCTTTCCAACCCCGCTCGGACCAAGGAATATAAAGCTGCCCATCGGACGATTCGGGTCTTTCAAACCGCTGCGGCTGCGCCTTACCGCCTTGGAAACAGCCGTGATAGGCTCGTCTTGCGAAATGACACGTTTATGCAACTCCGTTTCCAGCTCCAGAAGACGCTGAGTCTCTTTCTTCTCAAGCCTCGTCAATGGAACACCCGTCATCTTGCTGACAACTTCGGCAATAATCTCGGTGTCGACCGTACCCGTTGACTCCTTGTTCTCTTCGTACCACTTCTTTTGTATCCTGTTCTTCTCGTCCAAAAGCTGCTGGGACTCGTCTCGCAACGACGCCGCTCGCTCATAGTCGGCATTCCTGACCGCCTCATCTTTTTCATGCTGCAGCTTCTCTATCTTCTCCTCTGTCTCAGCCAAATCAGGAGGCGGCGTCATATTCTTCAGTCGTACCCGCGCGCCTGCTTCGTCCACAACATCTATCGCCTTGTCCGGCAGGCATCTGCCTGTTATGTAGCGAGTCGAAAGCTCCACCGCCTGGTAAAGTGCCTCATCGCTGAACTTGACTCGATGGTGCGCCTCATAACGGTCCTGCAGACCTCGCAGTATGTCAAGAGTCTCATCCTTTGAAGGAGGCTCAACTATTATAGTCTGGAAACGCCTCTCAAGAGCACCGTCTTTTTCAATATGCTTTCTGTATTCATCCAGCGTCGTCGCGCCAATACACTGCACCTCACCTCTGGCAAGGGCTGGCTTTAACACGTTCGATGCGTCAATCGCCCCCTCTGCTCCACCGGCACCGACTAAAGTATGGAGCTCATCCACGAACAAAATTACGTTCTTCGCTCTTTTTACCTCGTTAATTACAGCCTTGATGCGCTCCTCAAATTGACCGCGATACTTTGTCCCGGCTACCATCATGGCAAGGTCAAGAACCACAAGACGCTTGTCTTTGAGAATCTCAGGAACCTGCTTGTTAACTATCTGCTGACTCAGACCCTCGACAATGGCCGTCTTACCTACACCAGCTTCGCCCAACAAAACAGGATTGTTCTTCGTACGACGGCAAAGTATCTGAATCAACCTCTCAATCTCGTTCTTCCTGCCAATCACAGGGTCAAGCTCATCATTCTTCGCCAGTTCCATAAGGTCCCTGCCGAAACTGTCAAGCGCAGGCGTCTTGCTCTTGGGCTTGCGACCGACAGCAGGGCCCATCTTCATACCAAGACCCGCAGGACTGTCTTCAACGCCGGCACCCAGTAAATTCAAAACCTCCTGTCGAACTTCCTCAAGCTTCAGGCCAAGATTCATCAGGACCTGCGCCGCTATACCTTCGCTCTCCCGAAGCAGGCCCAAAAGGATATGTTCCGTACCGACATAATTATGGTTCAGCGCACGGGCTTCCTCTATCGCATATTCGATGACCTTCTTGGCCTTCGGCGTCTGAGGCAGCTTGCCCATTGTCACCATATCAGGCCCGCTGTGCACCAGCTTCTCCACTTCCAGACGAAGCTTCTTTATGTCGACATCGAGGTTCTTCAGGACCGTCGCACCAACACCGCTGCCTTCCTTAACTAAGCCCAGCAGCAGGTGTTCGGTGCCGATGAATTCATGATTAAAACGCTGCGCCTCCTGGTTCGCCAGCGCCATAACCTTCCGTGCCCGGTCTGTAAAACGCTCAAACATTTTTAACCTCAAAATTCGCTCACGGATAAATCAATCCGATAGTTTACCAAAGGATGCGAACAATGCAAAAATAAACACCACCAATCAACATTATAGCACATTCAGATGACCTGTCAAACTACCATAACAATCAAATCAGGCCTTCAAAAACCTCTCAAAGCTCTCTTTGTTATAGGTCCTTAGCCGAACTGATGTTCGCACGCTAAGCTGCTAAACGCACTTAGTCTGCGTTTTATCGACAAAAACTGACTCCGACTTTCCTCTTATCATCGCAAAATCGCTTTTTTCAACACAAAAACGTGCAAAAAATTGGCAAAACAAAAGGGGCCTGTGTCAAATCAACACAGACCCCAAATTACCTAAAAATAAGCTGGTCAAACCACCTTAGTATTCACCAAAACTGTTACGGCCACAATATCTCAGCAAGCCAGCTGTCCGCCATTACCGCATAGTCCCTTAAGTTGATAATGTCAGGATTGTCCAGATTATAAACGCCCTCATCACCAACTTTCGGAACCAAATTAGTACGCAGTTCATTCGGAACATAAACTATCCCTTCAACGCCCGCAAGACCCATTATTTCTCCCGTTGAAAGACAATAGTCGTAAATGCGAACATCGTCAATAAGACCGTTAAAGTACCTGTTCGACGAGCCTTCCTGGTCCCAACCAACGTAAGTTAAACCGTCAAACTCTTCTGCGTCATGGCTCACAATGTTTGTGGCAAAGGAGAATGTTATCCCGTCACTCATATGCAATGTCGCCTGCATCGGCTCAACCACAAGAGCAACAAAGATCCATTCATTATCGGGCAAAACTAAGCCAGAATCCCACGACCAGTTGTCCCAATTCCAATGGTACGCCAGGGTCTGTGACTCTCCAACGCTAAGGCCGGCACAGCTGTTGGCGTTCCGGCTAAACACTATACCAGCCCAGCTAACCTGGGGTATCTCTCCCTTTACCCACGCCGATATTGTCACAGTATTACTGTTGAGATCAAGTGGCGGGACTTCGACATAATCGTCTATCCCATCAAAGTCCAGCGCATAGTTCGGGTCCGCCGCATTCGGCTCTTGCACGCCGGGCGTCACCCATGTGGGTGTAGAAGGCGATTCCGGAAGCACACCATCGTAGCTGCCCGCACTGTCTGTGGCAACCATACCCGTGCCTTCATCAAATTTATACCACACAACAGGATCTCCACTTGGGGTCTCTGCTGTTGCTTCACCGTCACTTATCATCCACGTAGATGAAAACTCACCAAGATCATTGGAGTCTACAAAACAATCACCCGTGAAATCTCCTGAACTGTCCGAATATTCCCCGCGGCATAGCAGGGGATACAATCGAATGTTCTCGAAATACACCATACCGTCTCCACCCTCCTGCGGACTCTCCCTGTTGCCAAATCCAATTGTTATACCGTTGATATCATGCAGGTTAACGTCTGCAGAATTAAAATCTTCAAGCCTGATGCCCCATTCGTACCATGCATCGTCTGCATCTTGTATCAGGTCGTTCGGATCTTCATATTCGACCGTCGCAGTGTTACCTGGACTGTCACTGACCCTCAGATACATCCGCTCAGCAGTATTAGTGGGTTCGCCATGGAACCACAGAACCAGTCCCTCCACGCCTGCTACCGTCCAGTCCATCGCGGGACTGAATATATGAGTTGATTCGGAATAAAATGGGTCAGCGGAATTCCGGTAAAAGTATCGCATCGAATTGCCGTCGATAATAAAATTCACGTCTGCCGTCTCTATGAAAACCTCCGAACTTGTATAGTTTGTCCAGCCGTCACTCCAGCTACCGTATAAATCATCAGTGCTGGCATAAGTATCAAAATCCTCAATCAAAACATACTCCGCCGTCCTAAACCGCCAGACTCTGCCCTTCCACGGGCTGCATGGGTCCGAAGGATTCAACTCGTCAACTCGCCAGTAATACGTCTTGTCAAATTCAAGCCCACAGGGGTCCCAGCTGTTGACATCGTAGTTGCCTTTGTACTCCTCCCAAACACCAGGCGCGTTGTTCGCTTCTTCTAATGCAGTTCTGTCCTCTCCGAAGTAAACATCGTGTGAAACTGCATTATCCCCGGGATTCCATGTCAACATAGTTGCCGGTGAGACGTCTTGTTCGCCGTGACGTGGATTCGGATTCCACGCTATATTGGGGTCATATTGGAACGCCTCCAGTATAATCACCCCGCCTACCTCATTGTAATGCATCTCTATCTCCGCACGTTCACCTCCATAAGCTGTCAACCAACCCTGTTCTATCCACGAGTTAATATTCCAGAACTGGTCTCCATACCACGACTCGATGGAAGAATCACCTACTCTGGTTATTATCATCGTACCACCGGCTACATCCATCGTGCCGCCTTCGAATATGCTAAGGCGCCTCGTTCGGATAAGCCCCCCGTTAAATTGAAAATGGCCCGTAGCACTGCCTTTTTCGTTCTTGCAGACTATTACCGCACCGGCCCATTGTGGGGCGCTGCCGCCTCCGCTCGTATTCCCGAGGCAGTTAATCACCCCGCCGTTCATAATAAGCGTTCCGTCACCACCATCACCGATACCGACGTAGCTGTAGTCCCATGTGTCGACAACACCACCGTTTACAATCATCGTCCCTGAGCCTCTTGTGTTATAACCAATAACAATTTCATGCGGCCTGAATAAGCCTCCTTCTTCGACTATAAGGCCAACGCCTATATCTGTGGTGTCCCCAACTACTACCATACCGCAATGCGCTGCAGCACAGGTTCCGTCGATTATCACCGGAAGAGATACTAATTCGTCAATATAAGGCTCGTTCAGGTCTTCCCAGTCCCAGTCATTTGCTCCCGCCATCCACAGGTTATAATCTGTCGCAGGAACAAAATCGCCGACCCAGTTCTCAGGTGTGCACCAGGAACTGTCAGCTCCCCCACCGTCCCAGTAAACAGGCCCTGCTGCTAAAACACTCCCTGTAATAGCCGAGAATAAAACCGCAAATGTTAAAAGATATGTTTGTCGGGACATAACTATGCCTCCCTAAAGAATTAAAATTATCTACAATGAAAAAATTATTATATTTCCAGACTACAAAAACGCCCACAGCATCTACTGTTCCTCGTATAGCGGGTAAAGCCGGATATCATCGAAGTAAACTGCTCCCATGCCGCCGAACGAACTATTGTTGCCTTCCTCACCGATACCTATATAAATCTTCGACACGTTCGTCATGTCAACGCCCGCAAAATCATCGAATGGGATTTGCCACTCCTGCCAGCTCGCAAGCTTGATGTCGTTCGCGTCACCGCTGTACTGAACCACCGCGCGGTTCGAGCTCCCGTCTTCCAAAGCTATATACATCCGGTCTTTCGAATTCACCTCGTTTCGAGGGTCGCCGCAAAACCACAGCTTCAGTATAGAAAGATCATTTGCCGTCCAGTCCGTCGGATATCCGAACTTCGATACATCGGCCTTCACCACCGACCAGTAGCTCCAGTCTCGATTATAATTGAAGTAACATAGCTCCATCGATTGTTTGCCTGCATGGACAACGCCTGTCTCAGGAGACACTACCGCTCCGCCTGTATGGGTGGCCCACCCGTCAAGCCAGGTGCTGTACATCGCTTTTGCCCCGCTTGCAAGGTAAGACTCAAAAGTCTCTAACTTCTCATGGCCCTGAACCGTAAATTCCCACACATCCCCTTTCCATACCTCCGATGTGCCGATTTCGTCAACCCGCCAGTAATAGGTTGCGTCTACAAACGCAAGCTCCGGATCCGGGTCCCAGTAGTTAACATCGTGGCTGCCCTTATACTCAGACGATGATGTCGTCGCATTTTCTACTGCATTCTGGTCGTCCCCAAAGTATACATTGTGCGAAGCTGCGTAAATCCCCGGCTCCCAGTTCAATATCCTGTCCGTCAGAACATCTATCTCGCCGTCGTAAGGGTCCGGGTACTTTGCATATTCGGGCTGAATACGCTCTACGCTGATTTCATCCAGACCGTACCAGCCGGTTCCATCAGCTAAACCGCTGAACTGGATACCAAGGTTCTGACCAAGATACGACTGGCCGCCTGCCGGTACAAAAACCAGTATATATTCAGTCCATTCACCGGATACCGGGAAACTCTGACTCGCTATCACTGAACGAGATGTCGGGTCTGAGGGGTTAGTAAGATAGTAAAACTCAGCAACAATCGACGACGCCGACCACGTGTCCATTCCGTAAAACTTCAGGTAGTAGGTGGCGCCTTCAATTATCGGCTCATCCAGCAGCTGATATATCTCACTGTCGGTCGTCATGCCGAAACCGCGGTAGAGGCCTGTATAAGCGCCTGCATCCTCCACGCCAGAATCAGCGGTCACGTCCTGGCTCCAGCCCGGTATACGGCTGAAATCATCCGAAATCTTGCCCTCGCCAGGCTCCTCGAAACCAGGGTTAATTACGGTTAATGCACCATGTGCAATAGATGCAACCACAACCAAAAATGCTATCGAGAAAATCCGCAATTCTTTTGCTCTCTTCATACTTAGTTCTCCTTTATCCCCCAAAAAGTTACTTTATGGCTTACCTGTTACTTTCAAACTCCTCCAAAAAAACTAACTGGTAAAAAGAAGCCAAATCCTCTCCTTTAGGATTGCTCTGCATTAAATATTACCACACACACCCCTCCCATGTCAACCCTATTTCGCGCAAAAAATCTACCATTTCGCGCAAATGTGGTAAATAAACCCAATGACGCTCGATTACACCCCCGCCAACCCAAAAATCCCGGGAAAATCTCCACGTTTTTCGCCTTTACCACCCTTACAACCCCATAATCCCAAAAACCTCCCTCTCAATATAAACGGACACCCCTAAAAAAACCGGGGCCTGTGTCATATCAACACAGGCCCCGAATAAGCCGCTAATTCAACAAACCCATTACGGCCACAGTATCTCCGCGAGTCGGTTAGCTGCAAACCATATACATCACTGTCAGCGAAAATACCTTGTTGCAAACTGTCTCACTTCAAGGTATAATATCTTTCGTAAAAGGAACAAACACAGGAGTTTGAGTAGCAAAAAGATTGTTTCCTGCATCTTGTACAGGACTAACAAAGCGTTCATAAAAGGACAAAAGAGCTTATGACTGCTAAAAAGGCTTTTACGTTAGTAGAGCTTCTGGTGGTAATCGCCATCATCGCACTTTTAATGTCTATACTTATGCCCGCTCTAACTCGTGTCAGAAAGCAGGCGAGGTCCGCTCTCTGCCAGACAAAGCTCAAACAGTGGTGCGTTGTCTTTTCGATGTACACAAATGATAACCATGGATATACACCCGGATTGGGTGCAGGAGACTGGACCATGACAGGTACCGGCGGATGGTGGATGAATCCACTAAGGCCGTATTACATGGACCCCGATCTCAAATTATGCCCGTCCGCTACAAAACCTTACACCGAAGGTGCAAGGATACCTTTTGGCGCATGGACTATCGAAGACTACTTTTATAATATTTGGGATGTAGACGGACCTGTCTATGGAAGCTATGGCCCAAATGGATGGATAGCAAATGCCGTCGAAGCTGACCAGAGCTTTGACTGGTTCGTCGAGAGTTGGAAATTGCACTGGAGGTCCTTCAACGTCAAAAACGCCGGCCAAATTCCAATAATGCTTGATTGTTACACCGTTGACGGCTGGCCCCACTACACTAACGAACCTCCACAATATGAAGGCCAGATAGAAGATACGATGACCGAGGAAATAAAACGGTTCTGCATCAACCGGCACGACGCCGCGATAAACGGCTCTTTCATGGACTGTTCCGTCAGAAAAATCGGACTTAAGGAATTGTGGAAACTAAAGTGGAACAGAAAATGTGACCTGGCCGCCGATGACCCCATCTGGCCCGATTGGATGATACAATTCAAGGATTATTAATATCTGTCCCCGAATGTTATTCCGCCGTCGTTAGAACAAGCTCCCTCGTTTCAAATGGAACCGGATACACTGTTATCCAGACTTCGGGCTTCACCTCGTTACTGCCGCCTTTAAGTATCAAAACGACAGCATCAATTCGTTTATTCAGCATCTCCTTTACCACCGGCACGTAGTACGTATAGTTGCTGTCGCTCTCAGCGCTGCAGTATTCCCAGACATTGCTCGGGTAAGACAAACTGCGGTCCGACGCGCCCACAAACCTGCCGTCTGCACGAAGTGCCGCGTAAGCGCCTTCCGCGCCGTGTCGGCCGGCAATAGCAATCGCAAGATAGCTGCCCTTTGCCGCCTCATCCAGCACAAACGATAACGACCAGGCGGCCGCCGCAGGGGCCTTGCAGTATGCGCCAAACAGATTACTTGCCCGCCAATTCGAACGCTCAAGTTTTACGCCGTCTCTATACCCCTCAATCTCAGCAAGCTCATCCGGGCTGTCATCGATACGCAGATACCTCATAGGCTCACCAGCAGGAAATTCTGTAAGAACAAAATCATGGTCATTTTCCTTACTGATACCTATCAGCTCCCAGGTTTTCAGGTCAGCCGAGACCTCTGCCTTTGTCGGTTTAAAATCTTCGCTCGCTTTCAGAAGAATAACTTTGTCGAGGACCGTCGCCTGACCGAAATCGACTCTAAGAGAGCCACCATTTATCGTCGGGTCCCATGCGCCCAGACCTGCCCACGACCTGTCAGGCCACCGCCTGCAAATATTGAAAGAAGTCTCCATTTTCCCATCGAAAAGGTTCTTGTCCCGGACACCACGTTCGATAAACATCTTCTGCTTCAGGAATGCTTCGCGCGCTTTCTGAACTTGCCGTATCCCGCTCGGCCCCGAACGCCGCAGTGAACGCAATTCAAGCGCATCATTGTCCGCCGCAAAACATGTCGCTTCATAAAGCGCCTCAGCGTCAGCCGGCACATCGCATTGTTCAAGCTCTCCGAGTTTTCTGTGCCAGGGATTCCGCAGGCTCTTGCCGCCGAATTCGACCGGCACCGACTCGCCTTTCAAAATATCGGTCACTTCTTTCCCGTCCAGCATCACCTTTGTAAACCGCCGGCCTCCAGCCGACAGCTTTATCTCCGTTTTCGTCCCCGGAAGACCCAGCAGCTTTATAACCGCCGGCTTGGCCGGCACATCACACACAACCTCATAATCACACCCGAACACCCCGACCTCATCCGTCTGTTCGCACGTGGCCATCAGTAAACACGAACGAAAAGGCAGTACCTCAACCTCAACTTTGTCACCAGCCATGAACTGCCCGAGAATTCTTTCAGAAGGATGGAACCTTCGAACCTCAATATCACCTGCTTCGGCCAGACCGATTGATGCATCGAGTTTTACGTTGTACGTAACAGGGCTCCATGTGAGGTTTCGCAGTGTAATTAATCTCGTACCCCCGTCGCCTCGCGAAACCGCAAAGGGGCCGTAGTCTTTTTCAGGCAGTACGATTCCATCAACAAGGATATTGCGATAACGGCGGTGAAGATTACAAATCCTCGCTAATTTCGGGAACTCATCGTCACGCAGAAACCACGGGTTGCCGTAAAACTCCGGCGCAAGAATCAGGCTCCGATTGAAGCTCTGCAGAACCAGGTCATCCTCCCAGTAATCCAGACACGAAGAAATGCACACCCCGCAATCTTCCGTCAGCCGCATCAATCCCGGCGGCAATGCCCGCGAAAGAGCGCCCGCCCGGTGGTGAGGGGCCGTCTGATTATTCGACATCCAAACGTCAATATATGTTTCAGCGCCCTCCCACAGCTCGGTAGTGACATAAGGCTGAGCCTTGCCAAACTCAAGACGATGGTTCAGAACTATCAAATCAGGACTGTACCTGCGGGACTCCTTTAGCATCTCTAAGAACGCATCTTGTTTTTCAGGCCGCAGCCATCCGCCTGCGTAGCCGTCAAACTTAAAAAGCATAAAATCATAGTCCCTGCACAGCTTCACCAGCATGTCCGTGCGTGCCTGTTCCTCTTCATCTGTCTCACCGAAACCGTCCGGACTAAGCCATATCCCCAGCCGGCACCCGAATGATTTGGCCTTTTCATAAATCGGACCGAAGCCGTTCGGAAAGTGCCTCTTGAACCTCTCCGAATCCATACTCCCGTACGTAAAGCCCTTGCCGTCGATGTTCCCCGTGTCAAATGAGTATATATCCAGCACCATCCCGTATTCGTCGTGCAGCCACTTGAAAAATTCCAGGTTGATAAGCGTCTGCGCCTCCGTCGAACCTTCCTCCGTATTATTTATCCACGTCATATACTGCGCACGCGAAGCTGTTTTCGCGTCTGCGCCGGGAAAAACCTTTTCCTCGCCTCTGCAAAAAGATACGCCGGCCAATAAAAAGACGACCATAACCAGCCGTGTTGTCTTCTTCACCTCAGCCATTCGAAAGTCCCCTTAAATCTACCTTTGAAGAAATCTGTTTATCTGCAGCTTACCGGTTGCCGGCCGATTATACTACTCCCCATTCAAAAAATGAACTTGGCTTACCTCAATCAGCCTAAAGAGCGGGTTAATAATTTACCTCTTATTAAATCCAGTTGTTCCCCCTCACATCCCGCGTTATGCATTATCGCCAAACCACCTCAAAAAGCCAACGCCATTTTGCGAACATTTTTCTATTCTTCTTACTGCAGGTTAGTAATCCTTGAAATTTCTCATCCATTCAGGCCAGTCTGCGGGTTTTACACCGCCGACGATTGTCCACGGGCCTGCAAAGTTGTATTGTCTATGCCAGTTGAGCGACCAGAGCTCCTTAAGGCCAATCTGTCTAATGGTGGAGAAATCCATGAAAACAGCATTTATATGGCCATCGTGCCGGTCGAGGCAGAACCGAACCATGTTGTCTCCAAATGAGTGGGTCCACGGCTGGTCGTCATATTCGGGCGGCGCGTCAGTGTATGTAGGCAGGCCTCCGCACCATGCAGCATCCAAAAACAGAGGGATGTTAGAGACCCCTGGTATATCTGCGCATCTCCAGTTCAATCTGTTTTCATGACCCCAAATTTCGTCCATTGGAGGATTGAAAACAAACTCATTTATACCATAACTTCCATAGTAAGGATCCCACTCCCATGTCATGGCTTTCCCGCCCATAAGAGAACCGTCAAATTTCGTCGCCATTGGGCAGTAACGCAACATTTCTTCCTTGTAGTACGACTCGGTGACCTCCATCCACTCGAAAGGGTTGTCGATTCCGTCACCGGGATTGAAGCAGCCATCGTGGTCACTCGTATACATTGAAAAAACGTAGCCCCATTGTCTTAAGTTTGCCTGACAAAGAGTAGATTTTGCCTGTTTTCTGACGCGGCCCAGGGCCGGCATAAGTATAGACATCAGTAGTGCAATGATGGCGATAACGACCAGAAGCTCGACTAAAGTAAAAGCTTTGTGGCCACGCATTGTATTACTCCTCTGTTATTACGCCCGTGCCGGGAATTAAGATTCGCACTTCCCCCTCTCTAATCCAGCTTAGAATATATATATTATCGCCAAAACTCGGGCTTTTGTCAACGCCATCCTGCAACAGGAAGAGCCGCCAAAGGGCTATATGCCCCATCTTTTCGGGGGGTTTGGGTATTATATGGCCGGAAAACAATGGCCAATTACCTGTTCTTCTTCTCTTTTTTTAATCTCCGTTTTTCCTTTGGACTAAGCTGGGCCTTTTTCTGTTGTTCCTTTTTGCCTTTATCTCTTTTTCCCTTGTCACCCATATCTGTTTATCCTTTTTACATATGCTTAACAATGATTATACAGTCTACATCAAACACCAAACATAGACTCACTTTTTCAGTATAACAACTTCCCGCTCCTTCTTCAATATTTATCCTGAGCTAGTCGAAGGACTCGCCTGTCCTCATTTATTGAATGATTCCGCGTTTGCAAACAAGTTGCACACCCTACAAGACTATGTTTTTCAAAATTCATCTTCATTTTGTTTTTTATTTCTCCTGACAATAACATCAGGTTCTATTTTTCGTTCATCTAATGCTTGAAAAGCTACACCCACCACAATACAAATAAACATTAGTACCAACCCCATCCACCAAGTTATAGATTCACCCACGATTTTCTTTAGAGCAACCCATAATATAAAACCAGCAAAACCACCACTACAACAAGCGGGTAGAAAAGATTTTTTGCGTCTTGTTTCATTCATAATATCACCTCATTTACAAATCCCTCACCACACAAACTTGCCTGCCCCTGCATGCTTTGGGCAGGGGTCCGCCATAGTTTTAACGACGCCGAATCACCGATTAACATTTTTGATTTTTAATCTGTAGTTTTGCTTTTTGATTTTTAATCTTTGATATCCTTACCTTATGACTTGCGATTTACAAAAGAGTTTCCCATACCGCTAAAAACTCCACGTGACATTATATCCTCTTTCAAAATATCTCCTTTCACCGCACCCAAGCCAGACGTTAAGCAAGTTGCTGGAAATATTAACTTTACTGGCTTGGGCTCGTCCTCAATTTGTACATTTCTCTTGCTTTATCAAAATTATCTACAGTTAGCTTCAAATTGGAGAGGATTCCAGAAGCTGAAACACTTGAAATGATTTCCCCACTTGGGTCACTTGCTGACAGAAAATGGGCAATGAATACTATGCCGCCCGGAAAGCTAAAGTCATCATTAATGAGTGGAGTATGATGTCTCAAAATTGCCTCCTGAATAGTCGGGGAAAAATTCCACTTACGGCAAATCCGCATTCCTACATCGCAGTGGTCTGTTCCCATGTTTGTTTTTTCATCGTAAACTACAGATACCATTTTATCCCATAAAGTTCCTAACACGTGGGTATTAGTCATGTTACCTGCTACCAGAATGGCCAGCCGGCCTATATCATGGATTAGCCCAGCTGTGGTGTACATCTGGCGTTCATGTTCATGTAATTTGGAAACCTCAGCCAGAATATGGCAACCTATCGAAATCGCTTGAGAATGGTTAAAGTATTCATTTAGATACTTCAATGAGGCAAATTCTTCTTCGATAGCCGTTTTCGCATATGCGACTCCTATCAGCTGAACCAAAGGCATGGTTCCAATGTGACGAAGAACATCCTTGGGTGTTTCTAAGGCCTTATCCATCCCATAATAGGAGCTTGCCAAACGGGAAATCTCTGACCAGACCTTTGGGTTATTCTCAATCAAGCGTAATATTCTTGTTTCGCCATCGACCGGTTTTACCGCAGCCGCCAAAAGCTCATCAATATCAGTGGGGAAAGGTGACAGCTCATCAACGAGTTGTGATATTCTGCTCCCTAATTCATTTTTACCTTTCATCTCTATCTCCTTCTCAACATCACCGCACCATTTTAACTATTCCTTTCAATCCCTCACCACTCAAAACTTGAGCAATGCGAAATCCTGAGCCCATTCGAAGGGCAAATCCCAAACCAATATTTATTTCTTTAACACTTCTGCTTAATCAGCGTAATTTATGCCATAGGTATCAGCGATTTAAACTTTTACAAATTACAAATACGACTTGCGAATGATGCCTCCCTCACTGATGCTAACTCAAAATTATAACCTCACCTCTCCACTTCCGTCAACAAGTTCCCCCCGTCTGCCCAAAAAAGCCCTTTTGGGCCGTTTTTTGTTGACTTTCGTTAGAAATTCTGTTATAATACCCCTGTATTCGGCTTAATACACCGTAAAGACATCTCAAAACTAATGGGGGAATTCCTGAATGACTCACCACCTTTTTTTACCGCATAACTCGCCCGCCGTAGCTTTAGCGAAGGAGGGAACTCGCCCGTCGTAGCCTTGGCGAAGACGGGTCAATCAAAATGAACCAACTATGCAAAACAAACCCAATTTCCAAATTACCCAAATAAACACAACCTCTTTTCTAGCAAAGGATTATAGAAATGAAACGCCCCGCAGCCGCCCCCAAAACAAACCCAATCAAACCCAATTCAAAGCCATTTTTAACCCCTCAGCCCCCCATCAAAGCCAAAACAAACCCAATCAAACCCAATTCAAGCCCAATTCAAACCCAATCCCCCCGACCCCGTTTTTACCCGTGTTATTTACTCTAATTGGCCCACCGGCAACTTCCGCTGGTATCTAAGCCGCTTTTTTGATATAATATCTGACGACATCCCGATATAGTGAAAACTACCTGCTGATAGCTCAAAAAGGGGTGGAAAACACGGATTGCAAAACCGCAAGCACAATGTTAACCTGCTTCGTATAAGGATACAAAGAATAATCAAAATTCGGAGAAGGGTATTGAAAAATTTTATCTTTCCAATTCTGGCCTGTTTGCTCGCCGCTGCGGCACTGACGCAAGCAGTTCCTCTCTCGGCATCAAACGAATACGTGCCCAACGAGATAATAGTAAAGTTCAATGAAAAAACCGCCTCAGCTGCTGAAAAACAACTAAAGGCTAAAACACCAACCAGAAATCTCAAATTATCGAAGACCCTCGATAAGCTAAATAAGAAATACCGCATAAGAAAACTCGCACCCATTATTAAAAACTTCCGGCAGAAACACCAACAACTGCAGGCACTTAGAACAAAAAAAGATTCTCTGCTGACAGAAAAAGAAAAGCATATCCTAAGAAGACTCGCCAGGGCCCCCAAAAAGGCAAAGATTCCCGACCTCGACAGGATATACAAACTCGAGATCGAACCTGAAACACAACAATCGCTCCAGGAAGTGCTCGAAGACTACCAAAACAACCCCGATGTCGAATACGCCGAGCTAAACTATATTGTCTCGATTTGCAAAACACCTGACGACCCCCTCTATGCCTTCCAGTGGCCCCTGAACAATATAGGCCAGTACTACCCCGACAGCGGCAGATTCAACCCGCCGCCGGGAACGCCCGACAGTGACATAGACGCACCACAGGCATGGAACATACATACGGGAACTTCGGATGTCATCGTTGCTGTAATCGACACGGGCGTCGACTATACCCATAGGGATTTGGATGATAATATGTGGGTCAACGAAGCGGAATTGAACGGAATCGATGGAGTTGACGACGACGGCAACGGTTATATCGACGACATTTACGGCTACGATTTTATTAACGAAGACCCTGACCCACAAGACGACCACGGCCACGGCACACATTGTTCCGGAACAATCGCCGCCGAAGGCAATAACGCCCTCGATATAACCGGAGTCTGCTGGAACGCAAAAATAATGGCAATAAAATTCCTCGGCTCCGACGGGCGAGGCACCGGAGACAAGGCAGTTGAAGCCATATACTATGCCGTCCAAAACAACGCCGATGTCCTGTCCAACAGTTGGGGCAGCGGCTTCCCTTCTGGAGCAATCGAAGAAGCTATAAACTACGCCTACAGCCAAGGGGTCCTCGTGGTCGCCGCCGCAGGAAACGATAATAGTAATTGGCCTTTTTATCCAGCCTATTACGAAAATGCTATCGCGGTAGCCGCAACCGATTCAAATGATGACAAGGCCTCATTCTCCAACTACGGTAATTGGGTTGACATCGCAGCGCCCGGAGTTGATGTCCTGTCTCTAAGAGCAGACAGCACATCACTTGGAACCACTTATGACTCATTCACGACCATTCTTTCCGGCACATCCATGGCCTGCCCACATATCGCAGGTGCTTGCACACTTCTTATCTCTATGTTTCCCGAAACCCAAAGCGACCAACTAAAACAGACCATGATGGATTCCACCGACCCCATTGAACCGGGAGTCTGCACCTCAGGAAGACTAAACCTGTATGCAACAATGCTCCACCTGCTGGGGCCAAAGGGAACCATCTGGCTTGAAAACGACTTCTACTCCTGCGCAGACCTTGTTGAAATCAAACTTTACGATTCGGATCTTGACCCCGATGAAACTCAGCAGATAACTCTGTCAACTGACGCCGGTGACTTTGAAACCGTATTGCTCGATGAATTTGATTCCACTTTCGGCATCTTCACCAGCACTATCCCTACGGCCTCCGGCCCACCAATAACCGAAGACGGCATGCTGCAAGTACTCCATGAACAGATTATCACCGCAACATATTATGACGCTGATGATGGAACTGGAAATCCCGCGGTATCCACAGATATTGCACAAGCAGATTGTCAACCCCCGGTGATTTTCAATGTCGATATTGATGTACCCGGGCCCGAACCAACCGTCATCTTTGAAACCGACGAACCAACAACCGCAAGAGTTCTGTACGGCCAGACCTGTCCGGATTCAAACCACTCCGTTGCAACAGACAGGTTTTTAACAACCAGCCACGTCATAAAACTGACTGGCGTACTGCCAACAACTGATTACTACTTTATAATTGAGGCCAACGATATAGTCGGCAATCAATCCGTTGATAACAACGCCGGCCGGTGTTATTCATTCACAACCGACGGCCCCGGTAATATATACGTTCCCAGCCAATACCCAACCATCCAGGAAGGCATAGACCGCTCCTGGGAAACCGGAACAGTCTGGGTCGCAGATGGCACCTATACAGGCCATGGAAACCGCGATATTGACTTCAAGGGAAAGTCCATCACGGTCAAAGGCGAAAATGGCCCTGAAAATTGCATCATTGATTGCAACGCCACAGAAATCGAACCGCATCGCGGCTTCGATTTCCACTTGGCAGAAGATACAAACTCTGTTCTGGATGGATTCACCATCAAAAATGGTTACGCCGCTGGAAGTCCCTCAGAATATAGCGGCGGCGCCATACGCTGCAATAACAGCAGTCCGACAATCAAAAACGGCATCTTCACTAACAACTACGCACAATGGGACGGAGGCGCAATACACGACTTCAACTCCAGCCCGACAATCTCAAACTGCATCTTCACAAATAACTCCGCCGTCGGAAACGATGGTGGCGCTATAAACAATGACCTAAGCAATCCTGTTATCAAAAATTGCACCTTTACTGCAAACTCCGCCTTCGACTGGGGTGGAGCGGTAAGAAGCATTATCTATTCCTGCCCACAGATAAACAATTGTACCTTTAACGCCAATAAAGCTGATGATGGCGGAGCTATCTTCTGCTTCAATGCCAGCAATGCAACAATCACCAATTCCACCTTCGCTGGAAATAACGCGCGTAACGGAAACACCTTGGGAACCGAGTCATGGGAAGAACCAAGCAGTATCTATGTCTCAAACTGTATTATTGCCGATGACGCAAACCAAATATGGAACAATGACGACTCGGACATATCGATTGATTACAGTAATATACAGGGCGGCTGGCCCGGCATCGGAAATATCGATGCCGACCCGTGCTTCGTCGCTCCCGGCTACTGGGCAGACATAAACGACCCAAATATTCCCGTCGAACCAGACGACCCGAACGCCTTCTGGATAGACGGCGATTATCATCTTCTGGAAACTTCGCCGTGTATTGATACCGGCGACCCAAACTACATACCCGAACCAAACGAAACAGACCTCGACGGCAAGCCCCGAATAATTAACGGCCGAATCGACATGGGCGCCTACGAGTTTGCCCCGCCCGTAATAGCTCAAATGAAAATCACACCACAACTGCTAAACTGCTCCAGCAGCGGAAAATGGCTCAAGGCCCACTTCGTCCTGCCAGAAGGTTTTTCCCCCGCGGACGTCGACCTCAACACACCAGCCGTAGCAGAACCTTTCGGAATAGAATCAGAATACATAAAAATATGCGAAAGCGACAAAGACTTTTTCGATGTCGAAATTCTCTTTGACCGCGAAACTTTTTGTCAGTACCTCTCGGATTATGACGACCGCTACCTGGAAATTACCGTCACCGGCTCCTTCCTCGACACACGACAATACCAAGGCACCGACACCATCAGGTTCATTAGTAGATATCTGCGCCATAGATATCTGCGCCATCGCCGGCAAAGATAAAATCTTCCCCACTTTAACTAAACCACAACATCTTAACAACTACTTCCCAACCCCTCACCACCACCCGTAAACATATACGGATTGCCGACCGTGCTTTCGCCGACAATATCCAGCGTGCCGGCGTCCCATATAGTAACCTGGCCGAAGACGTCATACTCGTACATTTCCACCACTTCACTATTCACATCTGAAAGAGCTACAACACTTCCCAGGTTTTTCTAATCTTCGTTTAAAATTTGGACCAAATTTTTGTTGCCTTTTGTCTTTGCCAAATCTATCAAAGACTTACCTTGCCCATCTCGCAAATTCCTGTTCGCTCCTTTGGATAGCAGATTCTTCACTAAGTCGGTGTGCCCATACATCACCGCATAAAAAATAGGAGTCCGTCCTTCATCACACCTTGTCTCCAAGTCAGCACCATTTTCAATCAGTATGTCCACAATTGCTGCTTGGTTCCATGCACACGCCAAATGTAATGGCGTGCTATCCGAATTATCACAGATATTGACATCAGCACCATTGTCGATTAACAATTTTAGCATTTTCACCCGTCCCTCTCCGACTGCATTTAACAACGGTGTTTCATACCCATCGCTGGCATTGACATCAGCACCTTTTTCTATTAACAGCCGGGCAATTTCCAAATACCCTTCCTGTACTGCCCAGTGTAATGCTGTGCAATCGCGGTAATCTTTCGAGTTTACATCAGCGCCTGCTTCAATCAACATCCTCACGATATTAGTCTTACCAAAAGATGCGGCGAGATGTAGAGATTGCCGCATTTCTTTCTTTTTGTAAATATCGCCCTTTGCTTTAAGAAGTTTTTTTACAACCATTTCATGGCCATTCACAATAGCCAGTTCCAGAGATGAAAAATCCTCGTTATCCAATATATTCATGTCAACGCCGTTTTTAAGCAGCAACTCAACGAGTTCAACATTCCCTTTCTCGCACGCCCAATGTAATGATGTACGGCCTGATTTGTCTTTTTCATTCACATCGGCTCTTTTATTCAGCAACCTTTTTACATCTTCTGTCTTGCCATATTGTGATGCCCGATATATTTTTCTGAATCTTACCACTTTAAATCCTCTCTTCAAAAAGCGTCTCCGATTAAAACATATTCATCCTGACGGTCATTTGGGATAGTAGTAATGGTCATGATAGTTTGGGTGATTTTTTGGAACATTAGGGTGATAATGTGGCCCGTGTTTGCCGTGGTGATGCTGTCTTGGTTCAGTTCCCCGCCGTGAAGCTCGTTTAGCTTTTTGATACGCCTCCTTTTTAGAATAAGGACCTTTTCTCTTTCCAATTCGACGCGGACACCGTTTCTTCTCCTCTGTACCCAACAAAGCCCTTCGCTCAGCAGGTGATAGGCTCCCCTGACCCAATCCGAGGTGATTCTCTGGTCTTGGGTTTCTAAGCCTGTCCCACAAGCTGGGTTCGTCATCTTCATTTTCTTCTTCGTCGTCCTCTTCTTCACCTGCTTCTTTCGACTTGAGCCCAAACGGGTCAATCCAATTAATTGGGTTATTGAAGCAGTACTCATACAGGTTCATCGAGTAGTAATATCCAATCGGGTCTGTTTGAAGGAACCTGCCCATATAGGGGTCGTAATAGCGGAATCTGTAGTAGTACAGGCCGGTCTCGGCGTCGAGCCTTCTGCCGGTGAACATATACGGATTGCCGACAGTGCTTTGCCCGACAATATCCAGCGTGCTCATATCCCAGATAGTTACCTGGCCGAAGACATCGTACTCGTAGAACTCCACCACTTCACTATTTACATCTGAAAGAGCTGCAACACTTCCCAGGCCGTCATAATGATAATAATATATTTTATTTCCCCCCGCAACATCTATCATACACACCGGCTCATCTATCCCCGGCCCGTAAACGAACTTACGCTGCAATGTGCCGCTGCCTGTTTTTTACCTCCGATCCAGACAAGCTTTTGAACTTTTTCTTTCATACGAAAAATGTTTAGATTCAAGCAATATTGTTGCTCCTGATGAGAATAATATTTCGTGACACAACCATTTGTCCTTTGTAAAATACAATTCGTCATAACCCCAATCTCCATATGTCCAATCTTCACCAAGGAAAAGCGGAGATTCTCCAGGATAATCAATCATACATTTCCTAACCTCTGAATAAAGGAGGGTATAAATATACTTATAGTTTGGCTCCAAAATCTTTATTTCTGCAAAATTCTTTGTTGGAACAGTTCTTTTTCTATTTTTTATTTTATCACCTGTTGAAAATGAAAGAAGCATACCGTCATGTAAACTGACTTTGCCAAAAAAGTTCTGAACTTGTTTAGGAAGATCAGGTAGGACTCTCTTGAGGTATTTCTGATACACCTTCACATTTTTGCACCACTGGCTTTTCACCTTTGCAGTTCGACTATTGTCTTGCTGATTCATTTCAGCCCACAAATCTTTAGTAAAGTATTTCATTTATTTATTAACCCTAAACTTTCAATATTGTTGAATTTTTTTGTACTGCGTTTTTAATTTTGTCCTAGATTGAATTGCAATCAAAGGCCCAGAAGTACTGCAGCAGGAATAATCCCTTCACCAGACGGGCCCCCAAGAGCAATGTCAAGAAGTATTAGCCCACCTGCTGTTATCGCTGTACCTAATGCGATTTTCTTTACTGCATCTATAACATCTTGTGGTATATCTTCGTTAACTCCTTTCCCATGTGGCCGTTGTTCCTTTGTTTTAGGATCTACTTTTCGACCGTATGGTTTTCCACGTTTTCGGTAATGATCATGTGCAGGGGTTTTGCCATATGGAGGATCACTTCTTTTCTCCCAACCCGGTTTGCCAGGTACGGGCAACCATTTTCCACCAGCCTCTTCGGTTTCCTTTCCTTCTTCTCCTTCTGGTGGCTTATCAGTTTTCTCGCTGGGCTCGTCCGTACTTGGGGGTATGGGAACCCCCGACAGCCCCCAAGGATCAATCCAGTTCACTGGGTTATTGAAGCAATACTGGTATAGATTAAGGCCGCCAACGTACCCAATAGGGTCGGTCTGCAGGAAGCGGCCGGTGTAGGGGTCGTAATAGCGGAATCTGTAGTAGTACAGGCCGCTCTCGGCGTCGAGCCTTCTGCCGGTGAACATATACGGATTGCCGACGGTGCTTTCGGCGACAATATCCAGCGTGCCGGCGTCCCATATCGTGACCTGGCCGAAGACGTCATACTCGTACATCTCCACCACTTCACTATTTACATCTGAAAGAGCTACAACACTTCCCAGGCCGTCATAATGATAATAATATATTTTATATCCAGCCGCAACATCAATCATACACACCGGCTCATCTATACCCGGCCCGTAAACGAACTTACGCGCCAGCTCGTAATCCCCGATTGTGCTATTATAGTCGTATTCAGCTATTACCTGGTCCCCATCGTAGCAATATTGTGTATTCACATCCGGCGTGCCGTAGACTACTTTTTTTGTACGCCTACCCGCAGGTTCTGAGTTTGCCCTGAGTGTGCCTGCACTGAGCACCGTCGAAGTGCCGCCGGCCAGAATCCGCCCACACCACCCACCACCAAGAGAGAGATTGCGCAACCTCCGACCAAAAAACCTCCACAATTTTAAATTATAACCATACATCCAATTGTCTTTTGAGAGAGAAGTTTTGTCTCATATGCAAGGCTTGGGCCGTCGGCAGACCGGAGGCGTACTGAGGTACTTCGAGGATCGGCCGGACGGCCCGTAACGATGCAGATGAACAAAAGAGCCTCTCAAACCCAACGGAGTTTCCCCACTTTAACCAACTTCCCTATTTTAAAAGATTGCCCACCCCCACAGACTCAAGAGAGAGAAAAGGCGCGAACTTCGACCAAAATTGTCAAAAAAATTACCAATTTCCCCCAAAAAAGCGCAAGAAATGACAAAAAGTGCGCGCTTTTTACAAAAAAATTCCAAAAAATTACAAAAAATACACCTTTTTCTGCTTGCCCCTACCTAAGGGGGGCCGCAAATACGCCGAGAATCTACCACTTTGCGCCAAACTGAGATTCGAATTTATGCCCTTGTAACGTGTGCTATTGCGCACACATAAAAAACAAAGGGGCCGGAAGTTATTCAAACTCCAGGCCCCTTTTAGGTTTCACAAAAACTAATTTGAATCAGCCGTTATTCTCTTCAAGCATCTCCCGCAGATACTTATTTTCACGCCGCGTCGCCTCTAAATCAAAAAGCTGGTACTTGATACATATCCTCAAATAGTCTAAAGACTCCTGCAGACTGTTTACGCTGTCTTCAAGCCGCTTCCGACTGTCACGCGCCTCCTTGGCCAGCATCGCCAGCTTCCTGTACTGCGGGTCGTTCGTTCCACCGAATTCCTCTACCAGTTCTTTAAGCTTATTTTCCAGGTTTGTT
>Ga0307378_10000737_pt1 | contig 55545 bp, 42 predicted proteins | sample UN1MG_FD_202238 | JGI IMG/M metagenome (GOLD analysis project Ga0307378, IMG submission 202238) | Soil microbial communities from Risofladan, Vaasa, Finland - UN-1 | ecosystem: Environmental > Terrestrial > Soil > Coastal area > Acid sulfate soil | place: Finland: Risofladan, Vaasa | collected... | reverse complement strand
GTTTCCGATACGTATCCCGATACTTGATTCTGCGTTTGTATACCTGCCCCTGGTCTCAAATTCAATGATCTTTCCGTCACTGTATTTAAACAGTGAACTCTGGGTATTTGGTGTCTCCTGGGTGCATCCCTTCGGATCAATACCATAAATACCTCCTGTCGAATATACTTTAACGGGGTGCTCGTTCTTATTCATACCCCAGCGGGCAACATCAAATTCATGAGGTCCCTGGTTGCCTGTATCGCCATTTCCTGTATCCCAGAACCAGTGCCAGTTGTAATGAAGTCTTTTTTCATTGTACGGACGATACGGAGCAGGCCCCAGCCACATGTCATAATGGAGTGTTGCGGGAGGTTCACTGTCACTGGCTATCCCAAATGAATCACGTGGCTTAAGACAGAGTCCGCGTGCCATATAAACGTCGCCGATACCACCATCATGAAGGAATTTTATTGCTTCGTTCAGGTTCTTTCCCGAGCGATTTTGAAATCCTACCTGGACCCGGACATTATATTTCCGTGCTGCCTCAATCATTTTCTGTCCTTCGTAGATATTGTGGCTGCAGGGCTTTTCCACATAAACATGTTTGCCTGCCTGACATGCCCAGATTGTTCCAAGTGAGTGCCAGTGATTCGGGGTAGCAAACGTAACAGCATGGATATCTCGATTATCAAAAATCCTTCGCATATCCCATTCCGCTGCCGGTTTCACTCCTGTCTTATCTGTAACAGTTTTGACTCTCTGGTCATAAAACTGTTCATCAGCATCGCAAATGGCTGTAATCCTTACATTTCGCAGATCTGTTAAAGAACATAATTCGTTAATATGATCTGCTCCCCGGCTGCGAAGTCCGGTTACAGCAATATTAATACGCTCATTGGATCCGATGATTGAATTATAGGATCCGGAACTGAATCCCATACCTCCTGTCATTATACCGACCGATCCTAAAGCGCTCTTCTTTATGAAATCTCTTCTTCTGGTCATAATCTGTATGGATTAAATGTTGAAACAGAATATAAAAAATAATCTAAATCCCGGTTATTCAAGTAAAGTTATTATACTCTTTAATAACTTTCAACTTATTATAAGGAATCCTAAATCTCCAGCCCGACTATTGTAATATCATCAGTTTGTTCATGTTTTATCCCGAATCCAGATTTCCACTCCTCTATTGTTTGCTCAAGAATCTCTTTTTGCTCCGTCATACCTCTGAAAGAGTTTTCAATGATTAGTTTCCTGAATTGCTTTGACATGAACTTTTTTGAAGAAGGACCACCAAACTGATCCCTGTATCCATCACTGAATAAATAGATCTTGTCGCCTTTTTTAAGATGGACCTTGACTGTGGTGAACCTGTCCAAATGGTCATGTATTCCTATTGGCATTTTATCAGGTGGGAGTTCTTGTAATTCACCCTTTTCTATTAACCAGCACGGATTATTGGCTCCGGCCCACAAGAATTCGTAAAACTCACCTGAATCATCTTTATGAGGCAATACATTCAAAGAAAGTAATGAAATATCCATCCCGTCTTTTTGATCACTCTGAATTCCCCTCTGATTAAGTGCGATAATGATTTCATCCCTCAGTTTATTTAGTATTTCTGAAGGTTCATCCAGATGCTCTTTTGTAACTATTTCACGAAGGAACGATATACCCAGCATGCTCATGAATGCACCCGGCACACCATGACCAGTACAGTCTGATACACAAAATATGATTTTGTTGTCAATTCCTGAAAACCAGTAAAAATCTCCGCTTACCACATTTCTGGGTTTGAACAGGATAAAATAATCACTGAAATACGGCTTTAAAAGTGAATGATCAGGAAGCATGGCATTCTGAATCCTCTTCGCATAATTAATACTGTCAGTTATTTCAAGGTGGATCTTTTCAATAAAATTCTTCTGTTCTCCAAGTTCAAAGTTCTTTTCTTTAAGATTCTCCAGAAGCTGCTGTACACGTTTTTCATACTTAAGATTAATGTTTAATAAAAAGGCTATTCCCAATAAAATGAGAAAGTATGGAAGGAAAATAAATACGTTTATAAGATGATATTTTTCGACAGTAACAGGAATGCTTCCAAAACCAACTCCGAAGAGACCTGTTACATAGTCATAAAATACAAGTGCAGTCAGATTTATAAGCACAGATAAGATCAGGTTTATTTTGTGCTTAATATCTATAAGTATCAATGGAATAACAAGAGCTCCCAGAAGCAGTAGTCTTGGTATAAAGTAGTACACAATGTCAATATTCTCATGAAATCTCAGCTTGGTTATCGATGAAAAGATCAGGACGGCAACCGGAAGACTGACAGAAATCATGAAAGATGTAAAACGATAAAATCCCTTACTGTTCACATATGGAACTATCAGGATCGATAAAGCCAATAAGTATATCAGAAAGCTAATCTGAGTTGTTACCAGATCAAAAATTGTTAAGAGTGTTATGTAAATAAAAATAAACAGGAACATCAGGATACTTACCTGGTTGGTAAGTATTATCTTTTTCTGTTCACTGATAGCCATTTCATCTTTCAGTCCTTTCTGTGATATTTTGTTCCAGAAGGTTTTAAGAGGATGAACAAAATCAGCTTTGAATGAGATCATTGTAATTAGCCGGGAATATAACTCGAATATAGTCAAAAAATTGAAAGAAAATCAGGTTTTGATTTTCAATTCCACTTAAAGTGGTCAATATTAACTATTACTGTCATCCAGAACAGGGAAGGTGATGATTCTTTTTCATAAAGGTAAAAGAGAATGATGGTAGAGCATGTGAGCCCGAACCGATAACTTCATCCTGTTTTCTCTCCAGAATCAGTTTTAGAAGATTACCTGCATCAAAAAACTCTAAAATCAGTCTTTAAAAAAATACTAGAACTAACTAACTTTCTAATAATATGCTGAACAACCTCATTAAATACAGTATAAGGTCATTTAAGCGGCAGCGGTCATATATTCTCATCAATATGACCGGCCTTTCCATCGGGATCGCCTGCAGCCTCCTAATCGCAGCCTATGTACTATACGAAGCAAGCTATGACAGATTCAATGTCAGGAGGGACAGGATTTACGATGTGGTCACAAATTTCATGCTAGACGGTCAGGAGTTTACTGAAGCTTCAACATCATTCCCGCTCGGTCCGGCAATGCTCAGCGAATTCCCTGAGATTGAGGATTTTCTCAGAATGAAGCGAATGTCTGGAGTTAATACCCTGATATATAATAATCAATCCTTCTCTGAAGAAAATATCATTGGGGCTGATTCCTCATTCTTTAATTTTTTCTCAATTCCTGTACTAAAAGGTGATCCCGGAAACCTTCTTAATACACGCGGGAAGATTGTCCTTTCGGCTTCAGTAGCAGAAAAGATATTTGGCAACCAGAATCCGGTTGATAAGATTATTCATATAGGCAAGGATACTTCAGCATATGTTGTCACGGGTGTTATGGGGGATATTCCAGGTAACTCGCACTTCAAAGCTGGTGTTCTTGTATCCATGCTGTCTGATCCCCGGTCTTATGACCAGGAGTGGGGAAACAATATCATAAATACTTATGTGCTGCTCAAACCAAATGCTGATTATAAGAGTGTCAATGAAAAACTGAAACTTCTTGTTGTCAGGCATATCGGCCCTCTGTTACAGCAAATTTTAAGCCTCTCGTTCGAAGAATTTCTCAACAAGGGGAACAAATATGGCTATTATCTTCAAAAGATTACTGATATTCATCTCGATACATCAGTCATACCTTACTTTCTGGCATCAGGCGATCCGAAATTGTTATTCATTCTGAGTGGAATAGCCTTACTGATACTGCTGGTGGCTGCAGTTAATTTTACCAATCTCTCAACTGCTCAGGCTTCAGCAAGATCAAAGGAGGTGGCCATAAAGAAACTCGCAGGATCCAACAGACGCATGCTTATAGGTCAGTTTCTTACCGAATCAGTTATAATGTCCTTTGCCTCAACTGTTATTGCACTTATCATTATAAAAATAGTTCTGCCCTTCTTCAATGATCTGCTTGGCACAAGCCTGACACTTAAATTTTCAACTACATGGTATATAATCCCGTTCATCATACTCTTTCCCCTAATAACAGGAATCCTCGCAGGAAGTTATCCTGCTTTCTTTCTATCTTCTTTCAGCCCACACTGGATACTTAAAGGAGGGAAAGATATTAGTGGCCACAAGGGAAGGCTCAGAAAAGTACTGGTCGTTCTTCAGTTTACAATCTCTATTTTTCTCATTGCAGGTACCCTGATCATGTACAGGCAGATTGTTTACATGCTTAAGAGGGATCCCGGGTTTAACAATGAACAGCTGCTTGTAATTGAGAATGAAGGAGCGCTGGGAGCCAATGCCAGATCATTTAAGGAAACAATTGCCACCATACCCGGAGTAAATGATGTGACCAGCTCTTCGTCTGTACCCGGGAATATCAGCAGTAATAACGGGTATGCACTGGAAGGGAAAAAAGATGAGACAATATTACTGTGGACAAACTATGTGGATTATAATTTCCTGAAGACATATGGAATGAAACTTCAATCCGGCAGATTCTTCAACACAGATTTCCCGTCTGATAAAGATGCCTGTCTGATTAATGAAGCTGCAATAAAAAAGTTCAATATAGATCCGGAAAAGATGAGAATAATGGGATATCGGGATTCCGGCCTAATGGATTATTACCCGATTATAGGAGTTGTAAAGGATTTTATCTTCGAATCGCAGAAAAATCAGATAGCACCTTTTATTTTCAGGCTGAAACCTGAGAATCAAAGGTACGGATATATTACGGTGAAAATATCGCCTCAGAATTACAGGGAGACAATAGGAAAAATCGAAGATACATGGAAAAAATTTACAATAGATGAGCCAATAAAATACACCTTCGTTGATGATAGAATGAAACAGCTATACCTGACAGAGCAACAGAATGCCCTTATAGCGGTTATATCTTCCATTCTCGCCATATTCATAGCAGCTCTCGGCTTGTACGGCCTTACTTCATATACCGTGGAACACCGCACCAAGGAGATCGGCGTGAGGAAAGCCATGGGTTCATCAGTGTTGAGTATATGCTACAGAATTTCCAGGGAAACAATAATCCTTGTTGCTATCTCGGCACTTATTTCATTCCCGGTGATTTATTATGTTTCCGGGAAATGGCTGGAGAATTTTTATTACAGGATAAGGCCTGGCATCTTAACATTTCTTGGAGGTCTGACCATCGCCTTGCTGATAGCTCTCCTGACTATCAGTTACCGTACTTTAAAGGCGGCAAGGTCAAATCCTGCTCAATCACTACGATACGAATAGTGAACTAGCCTTCACCAGGTTGTTGCCAGAACTGAGTCATAATATGTGATCCGGTGTAATTATACAATGAGGCATTCCTCCCCTGCTTTTATAATACCTGGAATCTATTCAAATATTTTATTATATTTATTTTCGTACAAGTAATACTAAAATCAAGCTAAAAATATGAAGCAATATTTTCTTTTTCTACTTTTCTTAACCTTATCCGCTTCACCGGCTGAAGCTGAAATTTCTCCTGCCAGATTACGATGTGAATACCTGGATAATCCCCAGGTTGTAGATGTACAAAATCCACGTCTGTCCTGGGTGAATGTAGCCGGTGAAGGTGAACGCGGTCAGTTTCAGACAGCGTGGGAAATAAGGGTAGCCGGAACAAAAGAACAGCTGATTAATGGGCAGGCCGATCTATGGAACAGCGGGAAAGTTGTTTCCGGTCAATCTTCCAATATCAGGTATGGCGGCAAAATCTTATCCTCCCGGCAGGAGTGCTGGTGGCAGGTGAGAACATGGGATAAAAATGGAGAACCTTCAGAATGGAGTGAACCTGCATCCTGGAGTATGGGCCTCCTGAAACCAGAAGAATGGAAGGCGCAATGGATAGGAGCTCCATGGCAGGGTGAAGAGGCATTGCCCAGGCCGGCCCGCCAGAGACCGGGACAAGCTGCAAATAAACAACAACTGCCTCCTCCGGCACCTTTGTTACGGAAATCATTTACAGTTAATAAAGAAGTGGCCTCTGCCCGTGCCTATGTATCCGGACTTGGCTATTTCGAACTTTATTTGAACGGGAAAAAGGTAAGTGAAGATGTACTGGTCCCTAACCTTACTCTTTATGGGAAACGTCCGGGACTGCAAAATAACTACATCTCCATATCAGATAATTTCAGGGAATACCGGGTGATGTATTTATCCTATGATATTAAAGATTTATTAATAAAAGGAGATAATGCAATAGGAGCAATATTAGGCAATGGTTTCTATAATGCTCCCATTAACTGGACAGAATCGTATGGATCTCCTCGCTTTATAGGTCAGGTGTTCATAACGTATACCGATGGTACGGAGGATTTCATAATCAGTGATCAGAGCTGGAAAGCATCAAAAAGTCCGGTTATAATGGATCTGGTATATGGTGGTGAGCATTATGATGCGAGGTTGGAACAGCCAGGCTGGTGTAATACTGGTTTTGATGATTCAAAATGGGAACAGGCTGCCATCAGGAAAACCCCGGAGGGGAAAATGAAAGCACATATGTCACCCACCGACAGAGTAATGGAAAAACTTGCACCTGTAAAGATTGAATCCCTGGGAAATGGAAAATTCATAGCAGATTTTGGACAGGAAATATCAGGTTGGCTTCGTATACTGAATGTCAAAGGAGAAGCAGGACAAAAGATTGATATTAAATATATTTGTGAATCACCTGTTGGTGATAATTCATATACCCTTAAAGGAGAAGGTCCTGAATCCTATGCTGCAAGGTTTACCTGGTTTGTGTTCAGGAAAGTGGAAATCTCTAACTGGCCCGGTGACCTTAAACCGGAACAACTGGTTGCCGAAGCAGTTTACTCGAATGTTGAAACAACCGGGAAATTTGAATCTTCAAATGCCCTGTTCAATAAGATCAATCAGATCTGGTGGCGTAGCCAGACAGATAATATGCATGGCGGTATTGCCAGTGATTGTCCGCACCGCGAACGGTCACCATACACAGGTGACGGACAGGTTGCATGCGTGACGGTCATGCACAATTTTGATGCGCGGGCTTTTTATACTAAATGGATCCGGGATATTCTCGGCGCTCAGAACCCTGAAACAGGATATGTCCCTAACGGCGCTCCCTGGCAGCCAGGTTGCGGCGGAGGAGTGGCCTGGGGCGCCGCCATTAATATTATGCCCTGGGAATTCTACATGCATTATGGAGATATCGATATGCTGAAGAATAATTATGAGGGTATGAAGGGATATATCAGGTATATGCTTACATGGACAAATAAAGAAGGAATTATGTTCTCTCAGGCACCTGATACCGCAAATCCAAACAGATGGCTGAACCTTGGTGACTGGGCTCCCGCCAGTAACCTGCCGCCTGATGACATGGTGCATACATTTTATCTCTGGAGGTGTAGTGATCTTACTGCCCGGACAGCTATGGTCTTAGGAAAAACCAGTGAGGCTGAAGAGTACAATAAACTGGCAGAAAAGACCAGGACGGCTTTCCGGATTAAATACTATGATAAAGAAAAAGGAAGTTATGGCCCTTTTGGAGGTAACATTTTTGCTCTTAGAATGGGAGTGACTGCTGACCAGTATCCGGGAGTTATAGCAGCCCTGAAATCAGATATTGCTGCAAATGGAGGACACCTTGATACAGGAATATTCGGGACTCAGTTCTTTTTTGAAGTCCTGGCAGAGAATGGATTGAATGAGCTTGCATATGAAGCAATGAATAAAAGGACAGAACCATCTTACGGGTGGTGGATTGAACAGGGTGCTACTACAACATGGGAGCAGTGGAATGGAGAAGGATCCCGTAATCATCCAATGTTTGGAGGCGGAATTGTATGGTTTTATCGTGTGCTTGCCGGAATGAATACCGATCCTTCGAAACCGGGCTATCAGAATATTATTTTCAGGCCTCAGCCTGCCGGCGATGTTACATTTGCTTCTTATTCAAATGAGACCCCCTACGGAACGGCATCTGTGAAATGGGAAAAGAAAGCAAATGCTTTCAGCATGAACATTAAGGTTCCCGTTGGAAGCACAGCTACTGTTTATATACCTGCTTCAGATTCAAAATTGGTGACTGAAAGCGGAAAGAAAATAAAGGGTAAAAGCGGGGTGCGTTTTCAAAAGATGGAAAACGGGTATGCCATTTTTACTGTTGGCTCCGGAGAATATTCATTTGACACCCAGCTCTAATTGTCTGTTTATCAAAGTATAAGGTCAGTTTATCTTTAGTTAAAAACGAAAGGGAATAACCAATTAAAATATAATATTATCTGATGACAGATCTAAATCCGACGCTGGGGAAATTCCGGTACAGAATTCTTGCTCTGGTATTTATGGCAACAACCATAAATTATTTTGATCGCAGTATTATCGGTGTCATGGCTCCAACCCTTCAGAAGCTTTTCGACTGGTCGAATAAGGATTATGCAGCTATAATGGTTTCATTTAAAATAGCCTATGGGATAGGATTGTCATTTATGGGCGGGATTATAGACAAATTTGGCACTAAGATCGGTTATACTATCTCAATTGCAATATGGAGTTTTTTCGGGATGCTGCATGCTGCTATCCGTCCCGCCTTCAGCCTGGCAGGATTTATAACAGCCCGCTTTGGTTTAGGAATCGGAGAATCCGGGAATTTTCCTGCTGCGGTCAAAACAGTGGCAGAATGGTTTCCAAAAAGAGAAAGGGCTTTCGCTACGGGCATCTTTGATGCGTCAACAAGTGTTGGTGCAATTTTAGCTCCGTTTGTAGTCGGAGCCATTGTTTCAGTAGAAGGAGCTAACTGGCAAATACCATTTCTTTTTACAGGTATATTAAGTTCTATATGGGTTTTATTGTGGTGGAGAACTTATAAAAAACCTGAATTGCATCCAAAACTTTCAAAAGCAGAGCTGGCTTATATCAATAGCGATTCCAATGAAGAGACCGCAGAGAGAATTCCCTGGCTTAAATTAGTACCTAAAAAAGAGACCTGGGCTTTTGCTTTAACTACTTTAACTGATGGGGTATGGTGGTTCTACCTGTTCTGGGGAGCAAAATTTCTTTTCGAAACGTTCGGAGTGGATATCAATAATATCGGTTTACCTTTTCTGATCATTTTTATTATGGCTGATGCAGGAAGTATTCTCGGAGGACTGGCCTCAGGTTCTTTAATAAAAAAGGGCTGGTCAATAAACAAAGCCAGGAAAATTATTCTGCTCATCAATGCTGCGATTATTTTACCTGTCGCCCTGGTACCTGTAATGGCAAGCAAATGGATTGCAGTCTTTTTGATCGGTCTCGGCGCTGCAGGACATCAATCATGGTCAATAAACAGCTACACACTGGTTTCAGATGTTTTTCCTAAAAAAGCAACTGCATCGGTTACAGGACTCGGCAAAATGGTTGGGGTTGCCGTTGCGATCATTGCTGATATTGCTCTTGGTTCAGTTCTGGACATGGCTAATAATTCAGGTTATTTCTGGGCATTTATCATTGCCGGATTCTCATATATAATTATCCTCGGATTTGTCCACCTGCTTATGCCTTCAATGACTCCTTTAGATGATAATTTACGTTACATACAACCTAAGCGGTGATAATTCTTTATTAAATATGTTTTAATCTAAAATGGTACAAAGTTCTTAATTCAAAAAAATGGAAATAGTTATCTCGGAAACCAAGAAAGAGCTTGGTAAAAAGGCTGCCATGAAAGGCGCCGGACTGATTCGTAAAGCTATCCATGATAATGGAGAGGCAAATATTATTCTGGCTACCGGCGCATCTCAATTTGAGATGCTGAGTGCACTGGTAAAAGAAGATGTTGACTGGTCATCTGTAAGAGCATTTCATCTGGACGAATATTTAGGTGTTCCGGCGGAGCATCCCGCCTCATTTCGTAAGTACCTTAAAGAACGATTTGCTGATATCGTTTCTCCAAAGGAATTTATTTATGTACAAGGCGATTCAAATCCGGAAGAAGAATGCATGAGGCTGGGAACGATTATCGGTAAATACAGGATTGATGTTGCATTTATTGGTATTGGGGAGAACGGTCATCTGGCTTTTAACGATCCACCGGCGGATTTTGAAACAGAAGATGCATACATAATAGTAAATCTTGCAAAAGAGTGCCGAAATCAGCAAATGGGAGAAGGATGGTTTGCCACATACGATGAAGTTCCGGAAAAGGCAATAAGTATGTCAATCAAACAAATCATGAAATCAAAAGCAATTGTCTGCAGTGTTCCCGATCTGCGTAAAGCAACAGCCGTTAAAGGAACAGTTGAAGACATAATTTCTCCTGATATTCCTGCGGCAATAATGCGTCAACATGAATCTGCCTGGCTTTATCTGGATAGAGATTCTGCTTCATTACTGTCTGTTACTCCGCATCATTAATGACTGAATGTAAGAGTTTTTAAAATTATCTTGTATTGAGATTTAACATATAAACCTTTACATATGAAAAAGTATTGGGCTCTGGTAATAAGTATAATCTTATCAAGGGGTGTACTTGCACAAAACCTGTATACGCTGCCTGAAAATTTCAAAAGCAGCTCTATAAGTTCTTTCGAAAATCTGAATGGAATAAAAGGGGCAGGCGGAAAAACTAATCATTCAGCAAAAGGCAATGCCTTTGAGGCTCTGAAAAGCGGGGGATCAAAAACCTTATTGGACATTAAAGGTGCAGGTATTATTCAGAGGATGTGGTTTACGGTCAGGGACCGGTCTCCCGAAATGATGAGGTCTATACGCCTGCGAATTTACTGGGATGGAGAAATTAAACCTGCAGTTGATGTGCCATTTGGAGATTTCTTCGGCTATGGCTTGTCAGAAGTTGTTAAGCTTGAAACAGCTCTCTTTTCAAACCCGGAAGGAAGGTCCTTTAATTGCATGATACCAATGCCTTTCCGGAAAGGTGCCAGGGTAGTGCTTACAAACGAAAGTCAAAAAGATATTGCTGAAGTATTTTATGATATCGATTTTATCAGGCTTGAAAAACCCGAGGATGATGCTCTCTACTTTCATGCATACTGGACTCGTCAAAAGAGCTCAGAATTAAGAGAAGATTTCGAATTCTTACCGGAAATTACAGGCAAAGGAAGATTCCTTGGTGTGAACATAGGCGTAAATGCAGATCCCGGTTATGGCGATACCTGGTGGGGAGAAGGTGAAGTTAAGATGTATATAGACAACGATAGCGGGTTGCCTACAATTAATGGGACCGGAACAGAAGACTATATTGGCACAGCCTGGGGTATGGGTCGGTTTACCGGTTACTACCAGGGATGCACGGTAGCAAACGACAGCACTAAGAAATATGCCTTTTACAGGTACCATGTTCCCGATATCATAGGTTTTAACCAGAACTTCAGGGCCGCTATACAACAAATAGGAGGTGGAATGCTTGGTTTAGTAAGAAGTCTTATTAAAAATAACATGAAGCTGGAACCAGTTTCGGTAGCAGGAATAACCGGTTTCAGGCGACTTCTGGACGATCCAAAGGATATCTTTGATCAAGATTTTCCGATAGGCTGGGTTAATTTTTATCGTATAGATGATTATTCAGCCACTTCATATTTTTATTTAAATACACCAATCTCCCGATTAAGTGAATTGCCGGAAGTGTCGGAAAGGGTTGATTGACAGATGACCTTATTGAAATCCCTGCTCAGCAAAACATGGCGTAAGAATCACGCACCAGGTACTTAAAACAGAGCTGGTGTGAGAATTGGAGCGAATTAACACTCCGATGCCCGGCTTTGGCCCGCAGGATCCTGAAGTTGTAGCTCAGAAGCTTAAGGAATCACTTGAAGCTATCAGGCAAAGTGCCCTATACCTGACGAACGCCGTTTTAGTGAAATAATCACTCGAAAGAATATTTAGTTTCAATACTTCTAAATTAGAAAGCTATCTGTTTGAGGAAAATCAAATGGATGGCTTTTTATTTGCAATTAGTACTTAATAGCAATATATATCCTGTTTGAAATTTGTATTTTCCGGGAATAAATAATACAGAATATTAGGGCTTTTTATTATTACATTTTTTGAAATTCGTAATATTTTCTTTGAAATTTGTTACAAAATTTCCGTGGGATCAGGTTTCTTTGTGTCCTGAAAATATACACTTAAATCCAATGATGATTCACTTAGTGCATAAGTTGAGAAGTATAATCATTGTCTTTGTTCTTTCAGGTTTTACCTGTCTCTCATTTTCACAGGAGAAACAAAGTACAAAGACTCCCGGTCATCTCGGAGGTGCAGTAACTATTACAAATAACGGCGTTTCTCTTATACCTAACCTGACTCTAGGTAAGCCTGCAGCGCTTTTTGATATGACTGTCGGCCGAAGGCTCACATTTGAGCCTCAGTTCCGGTTCGCTCTTGAAGGGAAGCCGTGGACCTTCATTTTATGGTGGCGTTATAAGCTGTATGAAGGAGGAAAATTCAGGATCAATATTGGCGCACACCCAGCATTTGCCTTCAGGAATAATACATTTTTGGTGGATAGTGTTTCAAAAGATTTCACTACAGTGCAACGTTACCTTGCCGGGGAGATATATCCCAGCTATTCAATATCAAAGAATATCAGCACAGGTGTTCATCTCCTGCATGCATACTGTGTCGAAAAAGAGGGGATAAAGCATACAAGCATGGTCACCATGAGGCTCAATTTTACCAATATAAAGATATCAGATCAATTTTATATGCGTTTTTATCCGCAGGTCTATTATCTAAGAATGGATGAGAATGACGGATTTTACTTTACATCGACTTTGACGCTGGCAAGAAAGGATTTCCCCCTGTTAGTCTCATCTCTGGTCAGCACTCCTTTTCAGACCACCATTCCCCAGGACAAGAACTTCATCTGGAATGTGAGTTTGACATATTCTTTCAATAAGGAATATGTTGAAAAACAAATTGTTGGAATTTAAAAAAGTCACTGTGATAGAAAAGAGTGAATCACTGGAAGAGTTTTATAAAAGAAATTTCAGAAACAATTTAAATCCATAAAAATGAAAAAAAGAACTCTTGGGAAAAGTAATCTTGAAGTCTCTGCACTCGGTCTTGGCTGCATGGGAATGACATTCTCCTTCCCTCCTTTCCCTGAAAAGAAGGATATGATTGCCTTTATCCGGAAAGCAGTGGAGATGGAGGTCACTTTCTTCGATACAGCCGAAGTCTATGGTCCATACAATAACGAGGAACTTGTAGGTGAAGCACTGGAACCGTTCCGAAATGAGGTTGTGATTGCAACCAAATTCGGATTTGAACTTGACCCTAATGGAGGGCCTCAGTTTGTTGGTCTCAACAGCAAACCCGAACACATCAGGATGGTGGCAGAAGGCTCTCTGAGGCGTCTAAGGGTTGAAGCCATCGACCTGTTCTATCAGCATCGTGTCGACCCTGAAATACCCATTGAGGATGTAGCCGGAGCTGTCCGGGACCTGATCAGGGAAGGGAAGGTCAGGCATTTCGGACTTTCTGAAGCAGGTGTACAAACAATACGCCGTGCACATGCAGTCCAGACTGTTACTGCACTACAGAGCGAATACTCACTCTGGTGGAGAGAACCTGAAAAAGAGATCCTGCCTGCACTTGAAGAACTGGGAATCGGCTTCGTGCCTTTCAGTCCTCTTGGTAAGGGTTTCCTCACAGGCAAGATAAATGAAAATACCACGTTTGCTCCAAACGATTTCCGCAGCACTGTTCCCCGCTTTACACCGGAGAACCGTAAGACAAACCAGGTGATGGTTGATCTTCTTGGAAGAATTGCAGAAAGTAAGAATGCAACTCCTGCACAGATAGCTCTCGCCTGGCTGCTTGCCCGGAAACCCTGGATCGTTCCTATTCCGGGGACCACGAAATTGGTTCGTCTCGAAGAGAACCTTGGAGCAGCGGAGGTTGAATTGACATCAGATGATCTTCGTGAAATAGATGAAGCAGCAGCAAAGATCAAAATAGAGGGTGCCCGTTATCCCGATAGCGCAAACCGGTTGGTAGGTCGATGATGGTTTTTTAGTCATTATTCATGGAATAAATTATTTCTTCTAATTGTCATTCTCTTATCAGGGTTTTATTAATTGACTGAAAATTTTTTAAGAAAAAGAAAGGAGAAACAGAAATGAAACAAAGTAAGATGATCATTCCGATGGCGGTCTTATTATTAAGCATAGCGAATGTCTGTGCACAGGACTGGCCCCAGTATCTCGGGCCCAACAGAAATGGTGTATCAGCCCAGAAAGGTATTTTACGCTCCTGGCCTCAGCAAGGGCCGGAAGTCCTATGGACTGTTGATGTGGGCATAGGTTTTGGCGGACCTGTTGTCAAAGACGGTAAGGTCTATTTACTGGACAGAGATAACGAGGTTGGTGACAAAATGCGGTGCTTTGATCTTTCAAGCGGAAAGGAACTCTGGAGTTTTGGTTATGATGCTCCCGGATCTGTCCAGTTTCCCGGCTCGCGAAGTGTGCCGGCAATAGACGGCAATTACGTTTATTCATGCGGTCATAACGGCGACCTGTATTGCATTGACATCACCACGCACAAGCCTGTCTGGCATAAGAATATTTGGACAGATTTCGGTGGCGGTCAGGTTCCAAGGTGGGCAATTACCCAGTGTCCTCTGGTTTATGGTAACTTGCTAATCGTAGCTTCGCAGGCGCCCCAGGCAGGTGTGGTGGCTTATGAAAAACTCACCGGCAAGGTTAAATGGACAACTCCGTCTCTTGGTCCAGTAGGATACGTCAGCCCGGTAATCGTTAAAGTAGGTGAAGAGAATCATGTTGTTATGATAACTGCTTCAGCAGGTCGAGGCCCAAGCGCCAGTGGTGGTAAAGTCGTTGGAATAGACCCTCTGACCGGGAAAATCCTGTGGGAATATACGAACTGGCAATGTGGAATTCCTGTCCCTTGTGCAGTTGATGCCGGTGAAGGCAGAGTATTGATCACAGGTGGATACCAGGCGGGTGCTGCAATGATTAAAGTTGAAAAGAAAGCAGACGGAAACTATGGAGTTTCAGAGCTTTATAAAAATCCTGATTTTGGAGCACATACGCAGCCTCCCGTTCTTTACAACGGCTATTTCTATGCTCAATATTCAACCAACGAAAGAAAAGACGGTATGGTTTGCATGAGCATGGACGGCCAGGTCAAATGGAAAACCGGTAGGTCTCCGGCATTTGAGAGGGGTGGCTCGATTCTCGCCGATGGGTTGCTGCTCAGCACCGATGGCAGCAGTAAACTGTATCTTATTCAGCCTGATCCTTCAGCTTTTAAGCCGATTGCATCAGCAGAGTTGCTTAAAGAGGGAGGAACAGGATCAGCAAATGACCAGATGGCTTCACAGGTTGGAGGTGCAACACAAAACTGGGCACCGCTGGCACTTGTCAACGGCAAGCTCCTGATCCGGGATCAAAGGCGGTTAATATGTGTCAAAGTTGCTCAGTGATTTCTGTAATCAATTGGCATTGATATTGTTCCGGGTGTTGGAATTTTTAGAAAACCCGGTGACATCACCGATCCAGGCGATGAATTCTTCAGGTTCATAATCTGCGCAATGTCCGCCAGTCCTGACCGAGTCGGAGTTGTCCCGTAATTCCATTCATAGGCTATGTCGGCATGCTCCAGATCTGTGATCGGGCAGAAGCAGGCATTGCTAAAAATGTTGTCTTTTGCATCGGCAGCTGCATCATCGACCTTAATTGGGACACTGACGTTCATGCTCTGATAATCTTTGTCAACGGGATTCGCTACATACGGAATATGCATGTAAGAGCGGTAGGTGACTTTCTTTTCACCCGCAGAGGTGTTCACCGTTTTGGTCTCCACCGTAAAATTATCCTTAGGGAACAACAAAGGATCTTTGGTCTGGCCTGATGCCGTCTCCATTGCAAGGGTACATACAACTGTAAGTACAAAAGAAATCGTTATCCCTTTAAACATTGATTTACTCATTATGCAATTCTTAAATAAATTTAATTAAGATATTAAAATTTAAGAAGTAAAATAGATACTACCTGTAGCTTTTCCAGTCAGTTCCGACAGGGTAAAACATCACTGCTGAATCATTTATTACAATCTGAAAATTCTTAATAAGCCGAAGCATTTCAGATCCGGCTAATATTACCGGTCCGTAACCATGGGCTGCCGCAGTATTTACAGGACGGTAGTAATAGAATGCCGGGTCGAATGCCATACCGGTACCGACACAGGTTCCTTCAACCTGCCCCAGTTCATTTACTCTTGTTTGTACAGCGTTCCATCCCAGTACTGCTGCAGGTCCGAAAGCCCTGGGATCAAGCCACCCCATGTTTATGCCATGAGCAATACAATAAGTGAAAATTGCTGTTGCAGATGTTTCCGGGTATGAGTCGTTACGATCTATCAGCTGATTCCAGAAGCCCGTACCCTGCTGATACGATACAAGTCCGGCTGCATGAGCTCTGAACTGTTCCATGATTGCTTTTGCAGAGGGGTGATCTGACGGCAAAACGTCCAGTAATTCTGACATGGCCAGCAGTGCCCATCCATTACATCGCGCCCAGTAAAACCCGGGGTGAGGATCCATATCCTGTATCCAGCCATGGATATAAAGTCCTTTCGTTTTATTGAACATCCGCCCGGAGAATTGATTGACCTGCTTGCATGCATCATCGAAATATTTTTCCTCACCGGTCAGTTTACCCATCTGAGCCAATGCCGGAACGCTCATATAAAGATCATCAAGCCATAATGCACCTGGCAGCGGCCTGTTTCGGGAAAGCGTTCCGTCAGCAAGGCGTTGCTGCTTATAGGATATATAATCGATGTAATTGTTTATTAATGGACGAAGAAGCTGATTGCTGCTGACATTTATTGTTTTGATCATAGCAGCACACATCGAACCTGCATCATCAAGAGCTCTGGGATCAAGCACTGACCTGACAGGACTATTTCTTTGCAGAACTCCGGATTGCCTCTTATAAAACTGAGCCATGGTTGAAATAAGATCCATCCTTTTTGTGGTATATTCTGTGAATCTGGAATTACCGGTAACTTCTCCAGCCAGCAGCATAGCACCATAGGCTACACCCCATTCATAGCTAATAAGTCTGAATACACCTTGTTCAAAAACAACATTTGAGGTGAGCTTAGCCATGTCAGTGATCTCTGTGCCAGCTTGTTTATCAATAACTTTCGCAGGTGTTGAAGCCTCTACATATTCAAGAAGACGGTTTAAGACAGCAGTTATGTCCTCCGCTTTTGCCGGCCCGTAAGGAATCTTGTAATCGGGCTGTATGGTATGAAGGGCTGTATTACTGTCTGTAATCTTTACTGAAGTATTTTGAGACAGTACTGGCATTGTGAGCCATACAAAAAGTAACGGGATAAGGTTTTTAAGTTTCATATTGATTAGTTTGATTTAACTCCATAATCCAATGTATCGGATCTGACTGCCACATCCCACACTTTTGACCAGTGTGATTGACCATCAGTTCCTTCGATAAAAAGAGTTACGATATAACGGCCGGCTTTGCTATAGGCGTGAACCGGATGCTGTTCAGCGGAAGCGGTTCCATCACCAAAATCCCATTTCCATGATGTGATTTTTCCGATAGACTCATCCTGAAAAGCAACAAGTCGTTTGTTCATATCAATAACTTTGAAAGACCACTTAGCATCAATTTTCTTCCTGAATACCGGTTCCAGAGGCATTAATTTGAAAGTTCGCAGTTGTGATGCATTACCATACATTGTGTGTTTATCAGAGAGGTTCCAGAAACCGTTATTGCTCTTTGAATTTACATCATCAAAATCGATAATTGCCCAGCAGAGACCAATATTCTTACCTTCTTTAAGAACTGATTCCACAGCTCTGAGCGCTCCCTCGTGTCCCGCATAGTCGAAAGGAGTAATCCAGAATTCCAGAACAAGTTTTCCTGATTCACCAGGTCTGAAATTATATGAATAAGCAGCATTTGACCAGGGCAGTTCTTTTATCCAGGGCTGACTCCCCCAGGCCAAACACCAGTACTGATTCTCAGCAGGAGTATAAATATGATAGTTCTGGGCATGCACCCCATGAAAATTGAAGTATGCATCCCAGGAATTGTTAAGGACGGGATTCGGGTGAAACTGTTCAATAAGCGGACCTCCTGACTGATCTCCGTCAACAACTATCTCAAATATATCATGGTGAAGGTCCGGACGTGAAAAATCCCAGTAGTCATCATATGCTTCATACAGAAAATATAGCTTGTTTATGCCATCAACCCAGGCTACTTTTACTTTCACATCGAGGTTTTTGGGATCAGGTGCGGAATGTTTTTTCTCATCATCCTTAAGCTGGTCGCTGCCTATTATGTAGGAGTCCGGTACAATTTCCCAGTCGTCAGGGTTTCCGTCAATTCGCGGTATTTTGTCTGCCGGGAACTGGAAGATTTTAAATATACTGTCAACCTGAGAATATGAAATAACGGGGAGAAAGATCAGGTTGAATATGATTAACAATCTCATGGATGTTTTCATGGTATAAATGATTTAAATTACTCAAACCTGTATAATTTAACCCTCTGTACATAATGTTCGTTCTTTCCGAATTTCAAACCGGTTCCTGTTTTATTTTCCATTGCTTTTTTTGCAAGGTCATAGTTTAGCATAATATCATCACCGTTAAGTCGTCTCCTCTGAATCCAGTTCCCATTTTCAAATTTTCCCTCATCAAGTTTTGAGATAGCCGCTATGGGAGGACCGGGAGTATTTGGCGAAAAGGAAAGCTGGATGTTACTGCCATATACGATGTATTCATCAGGTCCTGAGTTGATTATTAAACCAAAGCCATTTTCGGTTACGGGAGTTGATAATGGCCGCCAGCCCCTGTTCAACTCGACAATGATATTATATCCTCCAAATGTAATCTCTTCTGAGGGATTCTTATCCTGCTCCAGCATTACAGATGTAACAGTTCCCTTTCGTTGTGCTTCAAGTATTATCGGGGACAGCCATTTCAATACCTTATATGCTGCTGAGATTGGCTCACTTTCATTTCCTGAAAGAATATTCTCAATTCCAAAAGGTGAATATCCGATAGCACTGTATTTCCCTATCGCATAAAACAATTGTCTGACACCTTGCTCTCCCGCTCTTGATTCAGGAATAAAGAGAACATTATTGCTTCGGGTGTACAATTCACATATCTCAGCAAATTCCAGAAGGTATATATCGGGGCACAACAGGTCTATGTCCGGTGCACCAGCTCTCCAGAAATCCAGAACATGAGCCTGAGGACCTCCTGAAGGATAATCTCCCGGCACTTTATCTTCAGGCTGAACGATCCATGCATTCACAAACAGTGGTATTGAGTATTCCTTTTTTGCGGCTTTTGCACATTCGTTGAGATAATGAGAATAGTTCCATGCCATGAATAATTCATCTGTCCTGACTCCTTTACCAAATACCGATTCCCAGTTGCCGTGAGTATTAAAGCCTGTGGCTGACCATATCTCAATCAACTCCGGTAAAAGTGCGTTCTTCTGTTCCACCAGATAACCAATCAATTCACCGGGAACCGGAGATTGAAATGCATTATTTGCCAGATCATTGTGATCGCGTGGAGATCCAAGGATCCCCACTTCATTCTGAATCTGTACCATTATTACAGTCCTGAATTCAGAGTCTGTCTCACTTACATGTTTCATCATTGCGGAAAATGCTCTTGAATCTGACTTCAGAGTCTCTTCTCCAAATGTTGAGAGGATCTCAAGGCTCTTGCCATTTTCTGTTTTTACTCTGGGAAACCGGCTATAATCTTTTTTTACCCATTCAGGCACATAATGCGACTGTCCGTTTTTCCAGGCTCCAAACCATAATAAAATCAGCCGGAGATCATGTTCTCGTGCATCTTCTATCAGATTATCCACAATGGTAAAATCGAATTTGCCTTCTTCAGGCTCAATGAGGCTCCATTCAACTGCAGCAAGTACAGTATTCATTCCTGATGCCTCAAGTACAGGCCAGTACTCTTTCATGTATTCCCTGCTTGAGGAACTCGAATTATGAAGTTCTCCTCCAAGAACAAGAAATGGTTTACCATCCACAACAAGTTGTGTGACATCTCCTGATTTCTCAAGACAGGGTGCAGGAGGATTCTGTTCATTGCAGGAGCATGCAATTATGCCTGCAGAAAAAATCAGAAGTGATTTTATAAGTTTGGCGGTTTTCATTTTTAATATTATGATAGTACAGATGATCAGTCATTATTCCTTTTTTTTGTTATAAATATTGTCTCCCATGGATCAAGCGAAACAGCAGTACCTCTGAATGTTGATATCTTACCTGTGGAAGCGTTCCAAATCCGGGATTTACCCTTGCCTGGCAAGTCGATATTAAAAGAAATCTGATTTTTACCTTCATTAAAGAGAAAGTATAAATCGGCATCTTTCCATGTACGGTGCAGATATTTCAATTCAGGTAATGATCTATCGATCCTGATATCGGGAGGAGGCAGTAATTTTATTATCCGAGGAGTAAGTTCAGCTGTCTCATCCTGTATCGCGCACGTTAAGTCTCCTGTTTGCCCGGCATTCAAAAAATTCTTTCCAACTGTTAAAGACGGTTTTTCCCCAAGAAATATTACTATACCTCCGGAAGCAGAAAATTTCTTCAGCTGTTCCAGAGATTTTTCCGAAATTATGTTAACAGATGGGATGATCATCGCTTTATATTCCTGCCCGCTCAGGTTCTCCAGCGCGCCGTTACCCGATATTGACATTGAAGAAAGTGATTGCTCATCAACAAAATCGAAATCCTGCCGGATCTCCATCAGCTGTCTGGCAATTTTCAGGGCACACCTATTCGATTCATTATCTCCGTACCACAGACTCAGGGTAGGAAAATATACCCCAATTTGTGCTGCAGGTCGTCCCCGGGATAGCAGGTACGATGCTCTGTTAAGATATGCAGCTATAGCAGGGAAGCTATCGGACATAAAAAAGCTGATCCCTGATGCATTCTGGTTAACAGGCTTGAAAGTAATATCCGGCGGAACACCTGAATTAACCTTCGAAGATGATGCTGACATAAACATAATCTGGATAGAATTAATACCTCTAACAAGCTGATAATCAAGGACCCATTTTGCCTGCCCGACTGTTGGCCTGTGAGTATAAGCCGCAAAACTTTCTGTAAATGCCCGCGGCTTACCGAAAAGGTGTGCCGCCGATGAGGCCAGTTTGGGATAATCAGCTACATGATCCATCCATATCTGAGACCATATGGCATCCACTCCTGGCACTCCAACATTTCGCATATCCTTAAAATAATCGCCGGACGATTTTATAAGATCAGGCAGATTGTCCTCATGATTCAGATGCACGATATACTCGATATTGTTTCCCCGGCACCATTCTGCCAGTTTCGAAAAGAAATTATCCCTGAACAGATCGGACCAGACATCCCAGTAGTCTGCCTTCATACGTCTGGCATTTTCATCTGGTTCAGGCACAAAGAATGAAGCAAGATGCGGTTTAATATTATATCCCTTCCTGGTAATGAATTCTTCCAGAATACCTGTAGACCATGGTGTATAGGCAAAATCCGGTTCGTCACCCATAAAACCCATGAATGTTACGCCAAATTCACTGCCGATATATTTCTTATACTGTTCATAGGTCCAGTTAATAAACTGTTGTGTTGCTTTCGGATTGAGATAGTCCATCAGGGAAGCAGTTGTATCTTTTCCTCTGGTAGGATTATTTACAGATCGGGTGGCGGAAGATCTGAACTGATGCCCTGCAATGTAAATCGACCAGTTACCTTTGGGGACACTCCAGTTCAACTCCCCGGAAGATATATCAATTATTTTTGTAGTCTTATCCTCAGAATTATATGCAACAGCGCTCAGGGTATTACGGGGCAGCTTCCGGAAAACTGAATCTCCCGTTGTGGCCCTGATAATCTCATTGACAGCAAGTCCGCGCATTTTAAGATCAGGACGGTCGCTGGAAAATTTACCTCCCGCAAAACCGCTCGGATATTTACCTTCATCCTCAATCCAAACGCGCATGTTTCTTTTTTTTGCCTGTTCCACAGCAAATTTTACCAGAGAGAACCATCCATCTGATAAATACGGATATGTCATCCCATACCCTGCTTCTATCATTACACTGTTAAAGCCAAACGATTTTATCAGATCCAGATCATGTATAATGACTGAGTCATTAACAGGTCCGTCCCAGCCCCACCAGAGTGTAATACTATTTTCAGCAGGAGGTGAACTGAAATGTGCAGCCACCTCTTTAAGAACAGGATCATTAAGTTTTTGCCATGACTGCTGCCCATTTACCAAAATCAATGAATACAGTATCAGAGCAAGCAAAATAGAGATCTCCTGTTTAAATTTCTTTTTCATTGATCAAAAATTTAGCAGGTTGGTGTCAATGTAAAAGTTTGTATATTTCACTTCCTGCGAGGAGAAAACAGCCCAATCCAAAATCTTCAAAATTGGCAGGATTATCATAGGTGACCGGCTGGCCGTCTTTCGGCTCTTTACCTGTTCCCTGGACGAAACCAAGCATACCGTCAGGATGAACGGAATATCTGACCATGGCATTCCATGCCCTGACAGCAACAGGAATATAGACTGCCCTGTCAAGATAACCTTTATTGATACCCCATGCTAACCCATAAGTAAAGAGAGCTGTCCCTGAGAGTTCTTTACCTTCAAAATGAGTCAAATCATGTAAACTTACATTCCAATAACCATCCTTTCGTTGTAAGGGTACCAGGGCAGCAGCCATTTCCTTAAAATCGTCAAGGTAAGATGAGTAATAGGGTGAACTTTCCGGAAGAAACTCAAGCGTTCTTACCAGAGCAGCAAGAACCCATCCATTACCCCTGCTCCAGTAACAATCCTCACCGTTGGGCTCACAGTAAGGAGGAATAAAATTCTTATCGCGCCACCACAAGCCTTCCTGTTGATTGAAAAGTCCTTTCCCTCCCTGTATATTTCTGGTATAACTGTACATTTGAAACATACGGTTGTAATAGCTTGTATCATGGAACACGAATCCCAGCCTGGCAAATACCGGCATCGCCATTTGTATAGCATCTATCCAGTTCCAGTCATCTATCCTGGACGTATGCATCATACTGTCAACAGAAGCTTTAATGGTAGCAATTTTCACGGGATCTTTATCCATCATGTATAAATCAATATAAGTCTGGCCACAAGCCTGATTATCAGCGTCGCGGGTATAGGTATATCCTTCCCGCAAACCCCAGTTATGTTTCCGGCCCCAATCTGATGCATAATCGAGAAATGTTTTTCGGGGACTGATATTATAAAATGCCATCAATCCTTCATAATAGACAGCCCTGGTCCATATATTCGCAGGACGGGTCCTGTCAGGATGTCTTATAGGTTCACCGGCATCGGGCCATTTCTTCATGAAATAATTGTTGGTGAGTTCCATCACCTTCAGGATTTTCCTTTTATCCGGTATTTTTTGAGCCTTAGTAACATTGGCTGTCAGGAGCAGGATGCATATAGTAAGAATCAGCTTATTTTTCATTAATCATTAATATTTTCTAAATTCATGTATAAACCAGAATCAAATGGTATGAACCCCAGAGCAAGCTCTGGACTCTTTTTCGGTGCAAGCACCGAGGAATTAACCTAATCTTCGCGTCCGCCTAAGCTTTACGCTAAGGCGGATTAAAGATTTACTGTTTATAAGAAAGCTGTCTCAGGATTGAGACAGCTTTCCGAATGTTATTTGCAGTTTATTTCATATACTTAGTAACCAGGATTCTGCATTGCGGCCTTTTCATCAGAAGTAAGGGCACGCCCGTCAGCAGTGTAAATAGCATCCAGGAAAGTCTGCGGTAGCGGGCGCAGGTAATGTTTGTCCTGGATAGCCGCTACTGCTCCCTCGTTGAAAGTCTTGGCGCGGCTTATAAGCGTTTTCGTGCGCGCAAGGTCTTCCCAGCGAAAGAGCTCACCGTAGAGCTCGCGTGAGCGCTCGTTGAGAAGGAAGCACATCATCCTGTTGTACTCGCCCGAAATGCTGAGTTTTGTTATAATGGCCTCATCTACAGCCGGGAGGCTTGCAGGGGTGATCCCTGTGGTAATGTCCGAGGCATCGGTTGTTACGGGAATATTAAGCGATTCGTAGTATGAGTTTGAAGTGCAATTCGAATTTATCAATATCCCGTTTGCATTTTTGGGTGCATTTGCATTGGTAAGAACAGCGGCGCCGCCATCCCTGTATGCAGCCCTGTCTTCATCGGCCTTGAACTGTGCGCGTGCACGGACAAAATTCATAACCGTGATGGCCTCAGCATATTTGGTCTGGCGGATAAGAGCTTCGGCTTTAATGAGATATGTCTCGGATACCCTTGCAAATATTCCATCGCGGCGGCCGGCAGTTGCGGTTACGGCTACGCGTGATCCGTCAAGCCATTTGCTGAGCGCAGGGAACCTGCTGACATTGCCGGGTAAACTTAGGTAACCGCTGCCATCGGCAAGGTAACGTACATAGGTATGGGGTGTGGGTTTACCAGTTACAGGATTATTAAAATAGACTCCGGTATGTGTACTTTTTACCTTCGGGGTTCCTCCGGCAGTAGGATCGCTAAACCTGGTGTCGCCCGCCTTATTGATAATGTAGATCAATCCCAGGTCACCCTGTGCATAAGTTACAGCCGTGCTTGTATTAGGGTCTGTTCCGTTAAGCTGGGCGAGGTTTGAAATATTGTTAAGGTTTGCCTTTGTTTTAAAGCTTTTCCACAAGCGTGAATCGTTCTCCATGTCGAATACACTGTAAGCGTATTCATTTGTCCTGCATCTCTGGTACTCGCGTCCTCCGGCTATATCGCGTACAAAACCTGTAAGTGTTTGATATACCGAAAGAAAAAGAAGATGATTGTAGTTCCCGTTTGAATTAGGCTCGACGGTAGTTGTGCTGGAGAACTGTGCGGCAAAAATCACCTCAGGGAGTTTCTCGTTTGCGCCGTCAGGTCCGGTGTAAGCGAAAATATCGGAATAATTTGTTGCAAGCGCGTGATGGGAAATAACCTCGTCTGTGAGGGTTATGATCTCTGCAAGGTCTGCTGTCTTGTACGAAGAGTTCCAGTCGTCGTTTATTTCAGAACACCTGTACAGGAGCGCTTTTGCCAGGAAGTGGGCTGCCACATCTTTATAAAGCTTTCCCTCTAAGGCTTCGGCATCAGGAAGTCCTGCGTATGCTGTCCTGAAATCGGCAATGATCTGGTTAACACACTCCTCTTTCGTTGCGCGAACAAAGTACCTCTCAACGCCTGAGGATGGCTTCAGTTTCAGCACAACGGGCCCGTACTGTTGTACAAGCCTGAAATATGAGAACGCGCGAAGGAACGATGCCTCGGCTTTATACAGACTGTTTTTACCGGCATCCGTTATTACTGCATCGACATTTGCTAGAAGCATGTTGGCATCGCCAATGGCCTTGTACATCATGTCCCATATCTCGTAAGTTTTTGTAACATTAGAGGTTGGAACATTAGGAACTATGGAACCCAGGTTGGAGTTATAATCGTTCCATGTTTGTTGAGCCTGGTCGCCTCCTACAATGAATTCGTCAGTACCGCACTGGTTAGTGGAAACTGACTGCTCCCTGCTCATGAAAAAATTCCTATAGTGGTTGTACAACGCATCAGCGAGGTCGGCAATCCCTTCGGGAGTTTTAAAATAATCGGTGCTTCTCTGGGTCTTCAGTTCTTCGTTGAGAAAATCCTTTTTGCATGAGCTGATGCCTGATACAAGAAGGATAATTGCCCAAAGCGCTAACATGGTTTTTATAGACTTATTCATATCGTGTATTTTCTTTTATTGTTAATAATTCATTCAGTACTTTCTCAGAATCCCACATTAATCCCGAATACATAACCGCGGTTATAATAGAGAGAGCCATTTGTGCCATATTCGGAATCCCTGAAGTTATTATTCGACCAGAGCATACCGGCATTCTGTATCTGTGCATAGACCCGCAGGCTGTTTATCTTAACTTTGCCCAGCAGGCTCATTGGCAACTGGTATCCCAGCGATATGTTTCTGATTTTGATCCATGAATCATCTTTATAATAGGTGAAAGCATAAGTGTCGCCGCCTGCCTCGCTCATAAACGGCCTCTGGTATTCGGCACCGGTATTGTCGGGCGTCCAGTAATCGAGCTTGCGCTGGTCGCCATACATGCCTGTGAGACCTTCGCCTACGCCTGACAAATATTTGAGGCGTCCGGTAAGGAAGGTGGATAGCTCGATACCTTTATAACTGAAAGTATTTGTGAGTCCTATTGTCCAGCGCGGGCGTGTGTTGCCTATGACAACCCTGTCGTAGTTGCCTTCGATACGATAGTCGCCATTCTGATCTTTGATCTTTATTTTGCCTGGTGCAAATTGAGATCCGTTAGCATTGAACAGTGCCATTTCTTCCTGGTCTTCAGGAGTATCCTGCCAGATGCCGATCTTTTCATAATCATAGATTATATCTATCGATTCGCCTATGAACCAGTTATCTGCAACCATATCCTCCTTGCCGTTCATCAGTGATTCTATCTGGTCCCTCTGCCATGCGGCGGTTGCATTTATATTCCATGAGAAATCGCTGAGTTCGAGAATGGCAGAATTAATGGTAATATCGAAACCCCTGTTGCTTGTTTCACCGATATTTGCAATTGTCGAGGTAAAGCCCGAAACGCTCGGAAGAGCTACAGTCAGAAGAAGATCGGTAGTAGATGACCTGTAAGCTTCGATGGTTCCGTTAACCCTCCCTTTCATGAAAGAGAAATCGACAGCAAGGTTGTACTGGGTTGTCTTTTCCCATCCAAGTTCCGGGTTTGCAACAGTGTTTGTAAGTGTATAACCGGCCTCGGTTCCGGTGCCAAAAGGTACGGTAACCTGGTTGATAGAGCCCTTTGTTGAGTAAAGATCTACGGCAGAGTTACCTACTGTACCGACACCTAAACGCAGCTTTAACTGGTCTATCCATGTTATACCCTTCAGGAAGCTCTCCTGGTCGATGCGCCATCCTATTGCAGCGCTCGGGAAGAATGCCCATTTTTTACCTTCTGCAAGCTGTGAAGCGCCATCCCAGCGGCCTGATAATGTAAGCAGGTATTTGTTAGCATAATTGTAATTTACGCGTGCCATATAAGATGCCAGCTGGCGTTCCGTAAGTTCGGAGCTCCATGATGTGAGCTGGGCGCTGGTAAGGTTACCTAAGGCGTACCACATCTGGCTTGGCACCTGGATACCCTGCCCTGCAATTGCCGACGATTCGCTGGTCCATTTTGATGCCGTCTGGAGCAGTGTTGCCCCTATTGTATGGGCACCGAATTTATTGTCGTAATAAAGGAGGTTATCGATAGTGTAGGAGAAATCTTTAGTATTGGAGACACTTGCGTTGGCAGCGCTGAGTTCCCTTACAATTGACTTGGAGTCGTTATAATAGCCGTTCCTGTAGAAGCGGAAGTCGGGGCCGAAGTTCATGCGGTACCTGATGCCTAAAGGCAGCTTCACTTCTGCAAAGAGAGAGCCGAGGATACGGAGAGTCTCACGCTGGTTGGTCGAATATTTCCATTCGTCAATAACATTCCACACGCGTGCCTTTCCCCCGGGATGCACGATACGGTTTCCACCTGCATCATAAGGAAGGGAATAAGGCTCAATCCTTGCGGCTGCCGCGATCAGGTCGGCTGTCACGTTGGTGCTTCCTCCCGTTCTGCTCTGCCCGTAATCCTGGTACTGCCATGATCCGTTGACGCCTGCACCGAATGTAATCCAATCCTTAGGGGTCAGTTCTACATTGGTCCTGAGAGTGTACCGCTGGTACTCCTGTCCCTTTGTAGTACCCTGATTATCGAGGTAACCAAGAGAACCGTAAGCTTTCATTGTCTTTGTACCGCCGCTGGCGCTGAGGGAATGCTCCTGGGTATAGGTAGGCTGTGTTACCACTCCTAACCAGTCGAATGTTTCAACCTGCGAGGGGTCCCATGTGCCGCTTGCCCAGCCTTTCTGGATGTTCTGCCATGCAGTGGGTTCGGCTGTAAAATAATTAATAGTGGCATCGTTGGCAAGGGTTGGAGTATTACCCGGCAATCTTGAGTATATTCCGGTGGTTGCATTATAAGATGCATAATATGCGCCCCAGCGAGAGAATTCTATGAATTCCGCAACGTCCATGTAATCCGAACGCCAGATCATCTTTTCGTTGGTATACGAACCCGAGTAGTTGAGCTGAAATTGTCCATCTTTGCCGCGTTTTGTTGTGACTAGCACAACGCCGTTAGCGCCCCTCGAACCGTAGATAGCGGTTGCCGAGGCGTCTTTCAGTATCTCTATGGATTCTATATCCTGCTCGTTCAGTGTTTCAATCCCGGAACCCGACATAATGGGAATACCGTCAACAACATAAAGAGGCGAATTGGATGCAGTGAGTGAACGTGCACCCCGAATATAAATTCTCCCCAATTCACCTGGGCGTAGTGAGGTGGTAATATCGACACCTGCTGCTTTACCCTGGAGGGCCTGGAATATGTTGGTTACAGGGCGGGCGGTTATTTGTTCGTTCGAAACCGAAACTACAGAGCCGGTAATATCACTCTTCCTCATGGTTCCGTAACCAACCACCACTACTTCCTCAAGGCCAATCGCTGATTCAACCATAACTGCGTTGATTTGAGTCAATGATCCAATTTCAATTTCCTGAGGTTCCATTCCCACGAACGAAAATGTAAGGCTTTTAGATTCCACCGGAACATCAATGGAGTATCTGCCGTTAATATCGGTAATTGTTCCCTGAGTTGTCCCTGTAACAACTACGTTCACCCCGGCCATAGGTACACCATTCTGGTCTGTAACTGTACCTATAATTTGTTTTTGTTGCAGCAGTTCCCTGGGCAGAATAACGATCAGGTTGTTGTCATAAGCTTTATAAGTTAATGGAGATTTCGAAAAAATGTCATCCAATACACTTAATATATTTTTATTGTTTGCTTTGACATCAACCTGGTTATCCATTACCAGCAAGTCATCACTGTAAAAGAACCGGATCTGACTTTGTTGTTCAATTGCTTTAAGTACCTCACGGACAGGTTTGTCTTGAACATTCAGATTGACAGTAATTTGAGAGTACACATTTGCACTAACCTGCAAAACGCTTATAAAAACGATTATCAGAGCTAGTTTCATGATTAACAGAAGTTTTTTTATTGCCCTTTTTGAAACATGGGTAGAAAACTGTGGATTATTTTTCATAATTTAGCAAAGTCTTTAAAGTTTGACAAACCAATGTAATTCTGGAAAAAATTACATTGGGAAAATTTCTAAGAACCTTGCGCGGGATGTTTCAGCATCCTGCGCTTGTTTAAGGGTACTTTATGTTTTTTCCATAGGCATAATCAATTAGGTTATCATTAGAGTTATTTTTATTATCGGTTATAGAGATTTTTATTTCGTTCCTCAAAGTTTTTATTCTCATATAAGGTTATTACTCTTCCTTCTAATTTGTAATTGATAGGGGCAGCATCACTCATTACCTTGAGCACCTGATCGATTGGTTCAGCAATCAAAATTCCGGTAAAACTGAATGTCTTCAATCGTTCAGACTCAAAATTTATCTCAACATCAAACTTGCGTTCCAGCTCAATCGCAATCTGCGATAGACTCTGCTGCTCAAAAATCCAGCGGTTCTCTTTCCATGATACCACCGACTCTACATTAACATCTTCCTTAACCAGGCTGTGAATTGCTCTTGTTTCTTGAACCTTTAAAGGCTGTATTCCGGTTTCAATTATTTCTTCTGATTCTGTTGTTTCATCAACTATATTTGAATTTTCCTTGTAGAAAGTAAGCTTCTGGTTTGGCTTCAAAACTGTTATTTCACCCTTATTATCATCTGTTAAAGGTTCAATTTTTATGGAACCATTTACCAGTGTTGTTTCAATTGTTTTGTCCAGGGAATAGGCTTTTACATTAAATTCAGTCCCTAAAGCTGTGACATTTAAAAAAGTAGTTTTGACAATAAAGGGTTTTCCTTCATCTTTTGCTACTTTAAAGTAACCCTCTCCTTCGAGCTGAACTACTCTTTCATCTATGCCAAAATGGTTATCATATTTTAATGTGCTCCCGGCATTCAGTGTTACTATACTACCATCAGGTAAAGAGAAATGGGCACGCGATCCCAGAGGAACAATAAGTTCACTGATCCTCTGCCCGGGATAGGCAATCCGGTTCCTTCCTATATAATAGAACAAAAGTCCGCCTAAAGAAAAAGCAACGATAAATATTGCAGCGTACCTCGTAATTATTCTGAACAAACTTGTTTTGTCTGTGCCGGAACGCAAATCTTCTTCTGCTTTTATTTTTTGTTTGAACTTCCAAAAGCCCTTCTGAACATTATAATCGGAATTTTTTAAAGATGCTTTACATGTTATCCAGATTTCACAACATTCATCGAAATATTGTTTATTCGCTTTACTAAGTTTTATCCAGTTTATTAACTCTCTTATTTCATCAGGAGTTAATTCACCTTTAAGATAGCCTGATATTAAAATGTCAGATGATTGTTTGTTTTCGTTTTCTTCCATAGAAATTCTTTTATCTAATATATAAGACAGGAAAAAACAAGGGGAGGGTTAAGAGATCAAAAGAAAGATTTCAGATTATCATAAATGCGAGGAAAATTCTCAGATAATCTTTCAGCTCTTTGCGAAGATGTGCAAGTGCGATTTTCATCTGGGTTTTGACTGTATTTTTCGAAATTCCGAGCTTGTCAGCAATTTTACTGTACTCCATGTCTTTGTCTCTGCTGAGTTTGAAGATTTCGCGGCAGCAATCCGGTAGTTTACACACGCCTTGTTCAAGAATATCAGTTATCTCCTTTTGATACAGTTGGCCAAGAGGGTAATCACTACTCCAAGCAAGCAAAATATAGTCTGACTCGTTTAAACTGTCGGTAAATTTATTACTTATTCTATTCCTTTCCAGATAATTCAAAGAGGTGTTGTATACAGCTTTAACCAGATATGCCTTAATGGAAATAGTGATATCAATATTGTGTCTGATGTTCCATAATCTGATAAAGACATCAGATACAATTTCCTCAGAATCGGAATGATTTCTTACAATATGTTCAGCTACCAGACAAAGGTAAACATAGTACTTTTTGTAAAGATCTTCAAAGGGAATAAGATCACCCTGCCGGATACCATTTATAAGTAGCTGCTCTGAATCTTCCATCAGATCCTAGTCTTGATAATGTAAAAATATACATTTACATAATCAATTAGGATAAGATTACTTAGTAATTATTAAGAAACCATACCTTTTGCCCTCAATCCGGATCGTCTCTTACAGATCGCTTGTTATCTTTCCACTGTTCCAGACAATGCTTTTATCACTTTCTCTGGTGACATAAATCTGATATGCACTTTGCTTTTGTCCAGTCACTGATGAAAACATTTGCCGGCTGAAAGCCGGGTTTTTATCTTCAACCGCTAATGGGATAACTGTAGCCTGAACTTTAAGATTGGTTATTGTTGTTGAAGGATCGGACTTCGCCGTTATTTGTAAAGTAGTTACAGTTAAACCTGCAACAGCAAATAAAACATAACAACCAACCTTACAATCTGATTCATCCTTTTTTCGGGTTTTTTCTTCATTTGTTCGCTCTTTAGTGAAGTATCTGCAACCTTAGTCTCTAAATTCTCATGATTTGAATTGATATCAACATAAATACTAATTTAATCCTTAAATTTTGTTTCAGACTCTTTTTCAGAAATCAATTTTACAGAACAAATTAAATTAGCCTACCCTTTCCGGAATCTATAACAATATGGACCGGGACATCGCCATTAAGAAATTTAAAAGAACCTGATCTTTAAGTTCCCAAATAAATAAGTATTAATTGTTTTGCCTAAAAGGTGTTTCTTTTGTTTGCTACTTTTGACCGTTCGGGTATTAAAAAAGAGTGAGAGTGGGAATCAGTATCTCATTTTATAACCTGAATTATCAGTTCACCCGTTTTCAGCCCCTGAGACTCAGCCATCAGCTTCATATTTCCACTGCCCGAAGGTCGAATGATTGCCTGAGCCTTACCTTTGAAGGTATTTATCTCCGGTCGGTTTACACTTGCCATATCTTTTGGATTTGCATTGCCCGAAGCAATAAGCTCACCATTGCCAGATAAAGTAAGTTTTATTATTACAGAATCCTGAGGAACCAGGTGACCATTGTTATCAATAATTTCAATTTTTACAAAAGAAAGGTCATTACGATCAGCTTTGATTTTATTACGGTCAGCAACCAGCCTTATTGCGGCAGGCTCGCCTGCAGTCATCAACACTTTACTTGCCACTTCCAAGGGAAACCTCTCCCAGGTATTCCATGGATGTCCAGACAAAGTCGCCGAATACGTAAGGAAGTTTTTCTGCAAGCTTCCTTAACCTTAACCCGTTCAGTCAGCTGTTTGCCGATCCGCAGCATTTCCTGTCTGTGCATTTGCACCAACCGATAGAAGGAGGAGAAATACTCCTGCAAAAAACAGATTTACTTTTTTCATGTGTAATAATTGTTTATGTATTATTTAAAATATTTGTAATATAAATATGGTTATTTTTATACCTTGATACCTCCAAATGATTTAAGAATTGAAAGGCATATAATAATGATTATCAATAATATAACAAAATAAAGATTGCCTTCTTAAATCAAAAATCGTTGATCCTTGTTCTTAAATCTTCTCATTTTTTAAAACTGGCAACTTGAGATAAATAGATATAATTATGCTTAAATATTATGGCAAAATTATATCTTTCAGATTAATATTTAACTACTCATAAAGTTGTAAATTCATTGATTAAAACACTTATTAAAATTTCAGCCATGGAAAACAACAATCGCCGCCAATTTCTCAAGAAAAGCATTATTGGTTTAACTGGAGCCGCTATCGTACCTCGTACCATGAATGGCTATACTTCTGTTTTTCCTTCAGAAAAGACAGTCGCCGATCTGCCAGTCCGCATACTGGGTAAAACAGGGATCAAAACTCCGCTTATCAGTTTTGGAACTTCCGGCGCCCTGGATACCGGTTTTATCAGATCAGCTTATGAAGCCGGTATTAAAATGTTTTTTTCTGCCACCTATTACGGAGAAGGAAACAATGAAAAGATTGTAGGAGAAGGATTGAAAGGACTTCCCCGTGATTCTTTTGTGGTTGGTACAGCTGTCCCTTCGGATGTTCTGGATAACCGTACCGGAACCTTTACAAAAGCTTTTGATTCAAATGCCTATATTAAAAAAGCTGAAGAGAGTTTGAAACGCTTTGGTATGGATTATGTCGATTTCTTTCTTTTCCCCTTTGCAGGGAAAAAGGAAACTGTACTTAATGAAGGCGTACTGAAAGCATTGGATCAGCTGAAAAAACAGGGCAAGACACGCTTTGCAGGCATCGCATCACACAGCGATACTGAAGAGGCTTTACAGGCTGCTTCAGATGCAGGTGTATATGATGTTGCTATGATTTCATATAATTATAAAATCAAAAATATAGAATCCTTAAATTCAGCTGTTGCCAATGCTGCAAAAGCAGGTATTGGAATTGTTGCAATGAAGACAACTGCCGGTGTTTATAGTGATAAATCAGGCCCTCAGCTTAATTCTGATGCAATTTTAAAATGGGTGTTGCAGAATGAAAATATTTCATCAATCGTTTCAGGGATGTCATCGTTGGAACAGCTTCAGAAAAATCTTGAAATGATAAAGAACCTGAAGCTTTCCGATCAGGAAATGAAAGACCTTAACCTGGCCGGACTTGAAACAGACCATGGCCTTTACTGTCAGCAATGCAAGCAATGCATACCGCAATGCCCGCATCACCTTGATATTCCTGCTATAATGCGTAGTTATATGTATGCCTATGGATACAGGAATACTGAACAGGCCTGGTATACCCTTGCAGATATTGATCTTTCCGGCAATCCTTGTGAAAGATGCGAAACATGCAAGGTAAATTGCCTTGCCAGGTTTGACGTTAAGAATAAAATCATGGATATTTCCCGCCTTAAAAACGTTCCAAAGGACTTTATTCAAGTTTGATACATTAACTACTTACCGCTGCAACTTTCAAAGGTCAGGGGTACCAAAACAGAGCGAGAGTGGAAGCGTGCACCCACACTCGTTTTTAAGTTTCTTTTCTAATTCTCGCCGAGTAATTCCTGCGATTTCATCCAGTCGCCAAGTCTTTCGATCCAGCTGTCAACAGGCAATCCTTTTTTCTGCATGCCAAAGCCGTGACCTCCTTTAGAATATACATGAAGTTCAGCTTCTTTCCCGGCTGCCTTCCACGCAGAATACATCCTGATGCTTCCCTGAGAAGCCAGCCTGTCATCTCCGGCCACAAGGATGAACACTGGTGGTGCATCGACCGGAACAGAAGTATCAGACCATGGCGTATAAACAGCAGCAGCAAAATCAGGACGGCTTTCTGCATCTTGTTGCAACAGTGTGCCAAGGGTTACCATACCCCCTGCTGAAAAACCCATAATACCTATTTTATTTGGATCTATATCCCATTCTGCAGCCCTTTCCCGGACCACCCTTATTGCCTGCCGGCCGTCTTCCTGACCCAGCACAGTTATATCCGACATGGTCCGGCTACGGCTGACATCACCCTCAGGCTTGCCGGAGTTCTCAGGTTTGGATGCTTCACTTATAGCACTGAATAAAGCTATCATGGCTTTCTGAAATTCTTCCTGGGTTGAGCCTGAATTCGTTAACCTGTATTTCAGAAGAAAAACCGTTACTCCCTTTGAAGCCAGCCATTCAGCTACCTCAGTTCCTTCTGTCTGCCATGAAAGAAATAGGAATCCTCCTCCGGGTGCAACTATCATTGCAGTACCATTTGCTTTGGCAGGATCTGGCTTATAAACTGTCAGTGTGGGTGTTACCACATTCCTGACCATCTCCTGACCCTGTTCATTCAGGTATTGAACCTCTTTTTGCGTCCAGCCTTCCGATCCTGGCGCTATACCAGGCCAAAGTTGGATTACCTGATGCTGGGCTGAGGTGATGATGCCAAATTCCAGCAATATGAAAATCGATAATAAAGTTTTTAATTTCATTGAATTAGGTTAAATGATTAATTTTAATCATATCTAAAACGCAATCCCAATATTGAGACTTATTGAGTTTGTATACTTTTTGAAAGGGATCTCATCAGAAAAATTTGCAAATTCCAGTCCCTGCAACTCATATGCAAAACCGCCAAATACTGCAAATCTGTCGGAGATATTGAACCAGATCCCGCCGGTAGTATGAAAATATAATCCTTCAGGCTTGTTTTTCGTGGTGTCAGTATCAAAGCCTGTGGAATTACCGATCCCGATTCCAAGATACGGAGTAACCTTTTTTGAGGAGAAGGTTGTTCTGACATCAAGGAAAACCGGTATCTGCACATCGCTTGAAACCAGATGCCAGTCCGGATGATTTGCAGGCTTGTCGTAATATTTGCGGACCCCTATTCCAAGCCCGATGGATGTGTGACCAATATTGAAACCATTAATGAAGTTAAACCTGAAGTTATTCATCCCGTACTCACTGATACGAAGTGCATAACCTATTTCAATGATCCCGCGGTAACATTTTCCTTTACTGACACGTGAAGATCCATAATAGTTCTGGGAAACAGGAACCTCATTCAACCTTGTCTCCTGTGAAGGTTGAGTTGCCGGAACACTCTGGGTACCCTGAGTAATTGTGGTTCCCTGCGTCCCCTGCTGAGGTTTAGTCTCTGAAATTTTTGGAGGGCCCTGGGCTACTGTTGTTTCCTGAGTCTTCGGTTCTGGCTTGGTTTCCGTTACTCTCGGAGGGCCCTGGGCTACTGTTGTTTCCTGAGTCTTCGGTTCTGGCTTGGTTTCCGTTACTCTCGGAGGACCCTGGGCTACTGTTGTTTCCTGAGTCTTCGGTTCAGGCTTGGTTTCCGTTACACTCGGAGGACCCTGAGCTACTGTCGTTCTCTGTGTCCTCTCATCAACCTGGGTTCTCGGAGTGACATGATTAACCACAGTCACCAAAGTGTCCGGAGCTACCGGAGTGGCAACAGTCACCAAAGTGTCCGGAGTGACCGGTGCGACCGGAGTGGCAACAGTCACCAAAGTGTCCGGAGTAACTGGCGCGACCGGAGTGGCAACAGTCACCAAAGTGTCCGGAGTAACTGGCGCGACCGGAGTGACGACAGTCACCAAAGTGTCCGGAGTAACCGGCGCGACCGGAGTGACGACAGTCACCAAAGTGTCCGGAGTAACCGGCGCGACCGGTGCAGCGACAGTCACCAAAGTGTCCGGAGTGACCGGAGCAACCGGAGTGGCAACAGTCACCAAAGTGTCCGGAGTAACCGGCGCGACCGGTGCAGCGACAGTCACCAAAGTGTCCGGAGTGACCGGAGCAACCGGAGTGGCGACAGTCACCAAAGTGTCCGGAGTGACCGGAGCGACCGGAGTGGCGACAGTCACCAAAGTGTCCGGAGTGACCGGAGCAACCGGAGTGGCGACGGTCACCAAAGTGTCCGGAGTGACCGGAGCAACCGGAGTGACCGGAGTGACCGGAGTGACCGGAGTTACCGGAGTTACCGGAGGGGCTTGATTATCCTCATCGCTCTGATTTTCATTGTCAGATCTGTCAGTGTGAGCTATACGGTTAAATATATAGAAATAAACAGAGTCATTAGCTGGCAATTTGCCTGATACATACTCAACCGGAAACTTCCAGTATCCGTTTCCATCAATGAAAACACCAGTAACATCAAAGACATTTACATTTTCCCCATTTAATTCCACAAGAACCAGCTGCCCTCTGCCTGTAGCTCCTGTAGTATCTTCCCAGGTTTCGTACCAGTTGGTCTGGTCCTCGTCTTTTATATCATATTTATCAACAAAGATATAGGTCACAGAAGCTGCATTCTTATTATTATACCTGAATATTCCGTTGCCCGGATCCTTATCTTCAATAATTGAACTGAACTTGTACCCTATGCTTCTTTTTACTCCCGATGCATTTGGTGTAGTTTTAGTAACCTGGGGTTTTCCCCGGTTTGGGGTGGTATCTTTCTGGGCAAAAGTAAAAGTGCCAATGAATAATAACACAAGAAAGGGAATTATTTTTTTCATAATACCTGGTTTTATGAAAGTTATTTTACATAAAGCTAAGTTAAAATAAATTATCTTTACAAATATCCTCAGGTTTGATAACATGCTTAAAAGGACATCGTTATTAGCTCTGATACTGATCTCCCTTTCAGGTTCCTTCTGCATTTATTCCCAGAATTAGAAGATTGATGGGTATAAAGGCCTCTGGTTTTGTTACGGTCAGCCGCTGGAGTATGGTTATAAATTCTCTGGTGGGGCAGCTACATTTGTATCCCAGCACCGGCCTGTCGCCATTGGGCCATGATTAATCACCCCGGTATAATATACATTATCCTATGATTCTGTATCAAGAGTTACATTTTGAGTATAATAATAGCACTGGAAGTTCCAGCTGCCAAGGTATTTTTCGATATAGCCATACTTCAATTTTGTACAACCTGGTAAAAACATACTTAAAATGGTAACTGATAACAATATATCAACACTTGCAGATTTTTTTATAGCATCCATTTATGACAGACCTTTTAGATTATGCGACAAAGTCTTCCTGAAGGTGATTTTTACCAGCAGGTACTGAATAACTATCATTAAAATTCCTCCGGTAAGTATAAATGCTATAAGCAACGGGATGGTAATATCAAACGGGAGGCGTAACATTCCTTTCAGATCTTCTGGTGTTGAATTACTCAAAAGTGCTATTGATGCTGAAAAAAAACATACAATTCCGGTAACCAGTGTGGCAAATACGGAGATCCTGCGAATTTCCAGCTTGTAATTTGTTATTTCTTTATGATGTATAACGTACTTTGCCCAATAATAACCAGCAGTTATCCCGAGTATCAGATGAAATACCGGGATGCCCATGAACATGGCAAACAGGACACCATTGTAAAACAGGTAAACCAGAATTATTACCGGTACGGATAATTCATAAATATGCGGTTTGCTTATCAGCTTGATAAGAAGAGAAATTACTATACCGACGCCCAGTCCTGATAGTGCAGCAATTTTGATTATTTTAATATCATCTGTGAAAATGAATGCGGTCCACCACGACAGGATGAAACAAAGAAGCGGGATCGCAATTCCAAACAAGATATTAAACAATAGTTTGTCAAATCTTAACATAATTCCCAAGCGACTTAATATTTCAAATCAAACACTGTTAATCTCGGATTGCGGATTGAAAATCCCGGAATAAATCCGAAATCGACAATCCGAAATCCAAAATGTTATTTTATTCTGTTATATTTTTTCATGATCTCCAGCGTCTTTTCAACAGGTAATGATTCAATCCTTACATTGTTTTTACCTGTTAAAGTTTCAGCTGCAAATAATGAATTAATTACTGCCTCTTCAGTGGCTTCAATAACGGCTTCAAACAGCAGGTCGAGCCTGTCATTTCTCAAAACCCTGTACTCCTCATACATCGAATCTGACATATAAGGGATCCTGAGATCTTCAGCAGTTGAAACAGCGATAGCAAAATCTCCGCTGCTGTTTGAAGCAATGCCGCCTGTCCTTGCCATGCCGAACATTGACCTCGCAGCCAGTCTTTTCAGGTTTTTCGGGCTCAGCGGTGCGTCCGTCATGATCACTATCATACAGGAACCGTCCTCTTTATATTCATTTTTTATTTCTTTGAACCTGTAACGACCCAGTTCCTGCCCCACTGGCACACCATTGATCTGAAGAATGCCTCCAAAATTGGTTTGTACAAGAACACCAACAGTATAACCGCCGCGCGATGCAGGCAATATCCTTGACGAAGTTCCTATGCCTCCCTTGAATCCGAGACATGATGTTCCGGCGCCAGCACCCGCATTGCCTTCCTGTACAGGTCCTGCTGCCGCATTGGCAATAGCCTGTAATACATGTTCCCTGGTTATGTGTTTTCCTCTTATATCATTCAATCCGCCATCGTTTGTCTCTCCAACAACCGGATTGACACTCCTGACGCTGCTGTTTTCAGGAAACTGCAGTGTATAATCAGTCAGAGCATCTGCAGCAACCGGCACACTTAATGTATTTGTCAGAATAACAGGAGTCTCGATGTTGCCCAACTCCTCAACCTGCGGATATCCTGTCAGTTTTCCAAAGCCGTTGGCTATATATATTGCAGCAGGCACCTTGCTCTGGAAAATATTTCCGGCATGAGGCAGTATTGCTGTCACCCCTGTGTGAACTGAGTCACCTTTGATCACAGTAACATGTCCAACCTTTACTCCCGGAACGTCGGTAATAGCATTGTTCGCACCTGTATTCAGTATGCCGATAATTATTCCGTAATCTCTTGCTCTTTTCATTTGTGCATCCGTATTCAGAAAATTCAATAATGCAAGTAAAACAAATATATATTTCATGTACCTGTGTATAATTTTATCTATACAGAGACAAATTTACACCTTGTCAGGAGTAAAATCAAAATTATAATACCCTGAAAGCCGACTTTAACAAATTTCTATAAATCCCTGTTAGAATCGAATTTCCTACCTTTATATAGTTATTTTCAGTAAATGATTTAAAAAGGAGGTAAAAATGAATGATTTTTTATGTCCAAAATGCAAAGGGCATTTGAGGGTTGGAGAAAAATTCAAGAAATACTTTTAGAAAGAGGGATATAAACTTATAAACCTGGCAAGAATGAAAACAAAAACCCTGCAATTACAAGTATTGCAGGGTTTTGCTGCCTTATCTGGCATCTACTTTTTACCGGCCGGTGCGCCTTTTGAAACCTTGGCTGCATTCTTCATCTGAATTTTAGAGCCTGCTCCTTTGTTCTTTGTTGCTGTCTTTTCCTGTGTCTGAACGCCTTGTTTTGCCTGAGTCATCGTTCCGGCCTGAGTTTTAGTTTGCGTCTTTGCCTGTATTCTGGCCTGTTTCTCAGCCTGCTTCTGGGCTTTTCTTTCCTGATTCATGGCCTGTTTCTGGGCCTTGGTCATCTGACCCTGATTCTGATACTGGGTCTGTTCCTGAGTCAGTGTTCCAGCCTCTTCCCGTGTCCTGGTCTGGTTACCCGTCCTGGTCTGGGTCTGGGTTTGTGCTGCGATGCCGGCACTGATTAAAAGTGCTACGGCAGCAAATAAAATTTTTCTTTTCATCATAATGTGGTTTTATATTATTTTTAAGTATACAGTTCAAAAATACTATGGTGAAAATGAATTATTTATGAATTTTCAGGAGAAAACCACAAAAAATCAGATTTTTTTCTACCGGATATCTGTTTGAGAAACAGAATCATATCAAAAAATCTTCACATAGCAGCTCAGCAGGAAAGAGAATCCTTTTGGATTTAAAGGATCCGTATCGGAATATAAAGGGAAAATAAATCCGGGATCAGCCTCAATGGTTACTCTTCCCATATTGAAAGCCACCGGGATGCCCAGGTTAACTTCCATGAGACTGAAGAATTCTGTAACGGTTGTTCCCGAAGGATTTTTACCTGAAGTTTTTTGGGGGCTGAAAGGTTGCGATATTCCGATTGTGGTACCGCTTGATGTGGTTGTTTCCGTAAGGGTTCCAAAAAGCATATTTACATACGGATCAAAAGAGATATTTGCTTTTTCGTTGAAGAACTGAGGCGTCTCGAAATACCTTGAGTTCCTCAATTGTAAATAGAGACCGGATGATTCTGAAAATACTCCTCCTGCAGATAGCTTGGTATAGAGTAACTTCCAGTCAAATCCAAGAGTGAGGTCTCCGTAAAAAAAGTTGCCAAAAAGCGTATCTGTCAGCTCACTGTTGACCTGGTATCTTGACACTCCTGCTGACAGGTCAAACCATGAATTGAAAGTATTGCTGTAATTCAGGGAAAATGTATTAAAAGCCAGGAACTGATCAAATGCTGCCAGATGTACAGATGAGACAGACGCATATAATTTCTCTTTGAAGCCATAGGTAAGGCTTCCGAAATAATAAGGCTTATCACCTGATATTGAAGAACCCATATAAACCATGTTGTTCCCAAGCCCGGCACTTGCATAAAGGGCATGGGCTGATATTGGTTCTTCCTGGGCAATAAGTGGAATGGAGGAAATCCCTCCCATCAGGCAGACAAGGATTATACAGATATTTATTTTACAGTTTTTCATTTTAATCAGAATAATATTCTTGACAGCAGGTTATGAGGTAACTGCTGTAACAAATATTCTATTACAAAAATGAAGAATTCATGAAAGTTAAGATTTAAATTTGAAAATGGGGCAAAATCAGGAGACTCCTTGCTGGCGCTCGGAATGAAGGTGGATATGACAGAATAAGAGATTAAAGGGTGAAGATTCCTCGCTGACGCTCGGAATGAAGTCCCGATTTATAGGGACGAAATGAGGAATCTCTCCTCCAATACTGCATTAATTCTATACCCCTGTAATTCTTTTTTTGTATTCAGCCAGTGCTTCATCCAGGCGTATTTTTTCATTTCCGTCACCCTGTACGTTATGTGACGGATGAATATACAGCTTTACACCCCTGTCGGCAAGGATCTCAGCAACAGTCGTTATTGTCATCCAGACACATGCAATGAATGCCATCGATGAAACCGGTCCTATCTTATCCACGTGGTTTTTAAGCGTGACCGAAGCGTCCTGAAGGGGAGCACAGGTATCAACCACTATGTCGGCAAGGTCAAAAATCGTTTTTCCGCTTGAGTGCCTGGTTTTTTTGCCTTTGGCTTCGGAAGCAGAACCGAACACTATCACCTTCATCCCTTTTTTCCTCGATTCGATGGCAATATCGATGTTAACATTATTTACACCTGAATGGGAAAAAAGCCACATTACATCACGTTTATCAAAATCATAGCCTTTCATTATCTCTTTTCCGTATCCTTCAACACGTTCAAGGAAGATGAACTGATGCACTCCCATTTCACCGGTTATCCTTGTGAAAAATGTCAGGGGAAGTTCGATCATGGGATGAAAACCGACAAAGCCTCCTATGCGGGGATACATCTCTTCAACAGGTAAAGTCGCATGCCCGCATCCGAAAGTATGAACCCACCGTTTGCATTCGATGGTATCTGCCATCGCCTCAGCTGCCTTCGTGATGTTCTCCGTCTGTGTTTCCTCGATCCGGGTCATTATTTCCCGGACATTATTAAGCCATTGTGTTGCCAGCATAGTATTAAGATTATTAAGTGTTAATTTTACGTTTATTGTTTTTTCTGAATATCAATATATATAAGAGAACCATTACCAGCAGTTCTGCAAATGCAACTGTTATCAGATGACGAATCCCGAAGTTCCTGGCAATGATTCCCATGCAGTAATTTACCGACATATTGCCGATTAGGGCAATAAACAATGCTATGCTGAATGCGGTCCCTGAAAGCTCAGCATAACGGCTTCCTATAAGTCCCAGCATCACCGGGAAACCTGCAGCCAGGCCGGCGCCTGACAAGATCAATCCTGTCATTGCCATCATCGCTGTATTACCTGTTTTCAGAAAAATGAGCCCGGCAAGTAACAGAATGAAGGATGCCATCAATAATTTCTTTTCTGAAAGTGATCTCAAAAAGCTTCCAATGATCAAACGCATAACGGCCATACCTGCTACAAATGATGAAAGCGCGAACAGCGCCTTGCTCTGAGCAATCGAAAGATGTTCAATCAGGTACGTTGTTGTCCAGTTGTTGAAAATGCCTTCAAAACTGCTCTGAATAAAAAGAAAAAAAGCTAAAAGTATCAGGATCTTATCTTTTAACATTCCCAGACTTCTGGCAACCGGGAATCCATGCGGCTGCTTGGGCGGGGGAAATTTTATGAGGATGAAAAGCAGACCTGCTGCGAATGTCAGTATACTGACGACTGTCAGTATTGTCTCAAAGCTTACTGTATCCCTGAGGATCCCCAGGATGAGAGGCATACCAAGGGCGCCTATCCCGAAAAAGACGCCCAGCAGGCTTAAGTTAGCCCCTTTATCCTTATCGCTTATATCAGAAACCAGCGCATTGGTTGCCCCGTTGACAGCTCCTCCGCCAAATCCTATCAGGAACGTATATATCCTCAGCAGCCACTGAACCTGTGCAAATCCTGTCCCCAGAAAACCGGCAGACATTATGAAACATGATACGGCAAGTAAAATCCTGTAACTGTATTTATCAACTACAGGACCAAAAATCATCGATCCGGCAAGCACTCCGAAAGGAAGGATGGAAAAAAGCGTTCCTGAGGATATTTCATCGAGACGGAGCTTCATCTTCAGGTCAGGAACCACTGAGCCCAGAGTTATCAGGGCTATTCCGAACAATAGCATCCCGAGGCAGGATGACCAGAAAACAACTCTTTTATTATACATCTGCCTGGCTTTTATTAATTATCTGATCTTCGATAAAGCTCTCAGTGCAAGGAATCCGGCTCCATACACTCCTGCTTCACCTCTTAATGCCGATGGTTCAATTCTGACCTGATTAATGCTCACAGGCTGTGCCCATTTTACCGCTTCTTCCCTGATTGCCGGAATCAAGGATATGGCAGGGCCGAAAACACCTCCGCCCATTATTATCTTTTCAGGATTGAACAGGCTGACCAGGTTTGCCACAGCCATTCCCCAGAACCCTATGCATGATTCAATGACCTTAACTGCAACCGGGTCCCTGTATTCATAAGCAGTAAACACATCATAGGAAGATATTTCCTGAGGATTCTTGTTCTTAAGCTCACCTGAATATTCGCTTTCTTCTTTCAAAATAGCCCTAGCTGCTTTTGCAATACCTTCCCCGGAAGCATAGTATTCAAAACATCCGCAGTCTTTATACTCATCAAGAAATGGCTTGTTTAAAGCCATCCACCCTGTTGCTCCGGCAATATCATGACTTCCTCTCAGTACTTCACCATTAACCAGGATGCCGGCTCCGATACCAGTACCTACAGCCAGGAATATGACATTGTTGCATCCCCTGGCATTGCCCTGCCATAATTCCCCGAGAATATAACAAGCCCTGTCACTGTCAATTGTGACCGGAATTTTACCTGCAGCATTTTTGACTTCGCTCATTAAAGGATAATCGTCCCACCCTGTGATATTGGGTGCCCAGACGCTGCCCGAATCAGTACGGCTGATGCCCGGAACAGAAATACCGATAGATCTTATATGATTATCCTGATTTTCAACTGTATCAATTAATCTGGTTATATGTTCTGTAATAAGCTTGCCTACTTCAGTACCTTTCCGGTTTTCCAGCGGAACTGATTCCCCGGCAAGGATCCTGCCTTCCATCGAAAATATCGCGAGGGCCAGCTTTGTCCCTCCCAAATCAACTCCTAATACACACATATACAGTTCTTTATGAATATTCCTTGCTAATCCTTATCCAGTAATATTTCCACTCCTTCCACATTCCATCCTGAAACTCTCAGGTAAGGCTTCTTCCCTGACAATACAGCTGCCGGACAGCTGACTGAAAGGTAAATATTTTCAGATGGAGCAAGAGTAATATAATTTCCTGACCAGTAGCTGGGCAGTATCTCCTCCCCTTCTCCTATCAGGCTGGAACGTATGAAGAAAGCGAGCCCGTCGCTGTTGTTGGTTACCTGGATTGTCCATTTTATTTCTGTTTCGTTGCTTTCAGAAGCAATGACTTTTACCTGTACTGTTGCCTCCGGCAGGTTGTTCACTGCTTTAAAATCATTATCGGAAGAGAGCCAGTATGCATTGCGTGATATTATCTTACCTGAAGAGTTCTTAAGGTTCAGCACTACAAAAGCAATTCCTTTTGTCTTTTCAAAAAGAGATGAAAGGGATGTTGTTTCCTTAACCTCTGTTGGTGCAAGGCTGAAGTAAGCTTCCTCCTTAAGAAGAGATTTCGATTCAGGGCTGAACACCTCAACATTTGCAGTAATATTGGATACGGATTTATAGGTCCTGTTTATTACAGTTACTTTTTTATTGTTCAAATTCAGCTGAATATGAACAGGTTCACAGGCATTCTGCATAAAATAATAGCCGGCATTAGGCTGAAGGTACCAGTCGTACACCTGCCAGACCACGCTGGGGAATGCGGCATTGAGCTTCCATAGCATTACACCTCCGATATCATTCAGTTTATGTCCTGCGGCTTCAAAAATGCCCTGGTAACCGACAGCATTCATAAGCTGCATTTTATCGCAGAAATCTTCCATTGATTCAGGTTCTCCATACCTTTTGATTGTTTCCTTATAGTAGAGATCCCATTTCCCGTTCCCGGTAGCTGCATCATGGTAACCCCAGGTGTTGTTCAGCGGGAAAGGAAGTTTCTTATCCCAGACAAGATCGGGTATAATTTTCGGTAGTATATTATAGGGAACCATTGACGGTATCCCTGTTTCATCCTTAAATACCCAGTCTCTTCCTGCTATAGCCCTGGTATAATAGCTTGCCGGATCCTGCCATGTATAGGGGCCGCCGCTGTAGACACCCGTAGGAAGATTGTCAGGCCATGTCCCCGGCCATCCTTCAGGCAGCCTCGCAAATCCCGAGGAGCTGGGGATGAAGGGGCGTGTACCATCCAGTTCAATTATGCTGTTCCTCATAAAATCATACAATTCCCTTCTTGCATGTCCCTCGTTGCCGCCGGTCCATACCAGGAGGCTTGCACGATTGCGAATACGATTTATTGTGCTTACCACGTTCCGCTTAAAGACTTCACCCTCCAAAGGCCAGTCAGGGGAGCCCTTGAACTCACCCTGCGTATCCCCTGTTACCCAGAAATCGGACCATACCAGCAGTCCGTAACGGTCAGCCGCATCAAAAAATTCATCACATGGAGTTACTCCGCCTCCCCATATCCTTACCAGGTTTACATTTGCATTCCTGCAAAGCCTCATTTCGTAATCGTACCTGGTTGAATCACGGTTAAGCAGCATATCAGGGACCCATGCGCCTCCGACAAGATGTATCCTCCTCCCGTTTACATAAAAATCACGGCGCCACGAGTTATTTACATTTACTGCCTTGGTAGATACGGTCCTGATCCCGAAAATAAATGATGTGTCGTTGACAATTTCTGATGCATTTGAATATTGAAGCCGTATCTTGTAAAGATCAGGTTTACCATGTCCGTTCGGCCACCAGAGAACCGGATTTGAAATATTCAGTTCCTTCGTATTTGCGCCGTTCATTTCAATCTTCAGCGATCCGCCGGGTTCAATTGAAGATGGCCTGGTTATCTTTATGATTCTGCCCTTGAAATTTTCAGGTGAGATCGTTACAATCAGGCTTCCATCTTTTTTTATCTGGCTGTGATTCAATAAAGTCATGCTCAGCGAGAGTTTTGCCAGGCTGGTATCAGGCAGGTTTGGCAGTTCGGTTACCAGCTTTGGATTTGCAAATGTTACTCCTCCCGAAGTACGAAGGTAAACCGGTAGCCAGAGCCCTATGTTACGGTCCCTCACAGGAGGTATCCAGTCCCATCCCACCGAACAGAGCATTGTGACATTTTTGCCAATATCGCCCGTAGGGCCCCCGTTCGGATAAAAATCGCCCAGTGCTTCCAGTTGTTCTTTTGAAGGTAATCCGGGATAATCAAGAGGGTATATCTTAACTGCCATGGCATTATCCTCTCCTGCCCTGATATGTTTACTTACATCGAGGCTGTATTGTGCGAACATCCCGGCCATCTGCGTTGAATCTGCAATCTGCATCCCGTTGACCCAGACAGCAGCCCGGTAATTTATTCCCTTGAATATCAGCTGGAAATAACGCCCCTGGTCGGATGCAGGGACCTTAAAGGTTGTCCTGTACCAGTAAGGCTTCTTCCATGGATTGGGATCATCCGGAAGATGGCTGTACTGCTCAAGATTATACTGTTTATTGAATTCATCAGATGCATCGGGTATGTACATGTTGTTCATTCCCGAATACGGATCAGGATAAACCCTGTTGGCAACCAGACCTGAAAGAACGGTTGACGGGACCTTTACCGGGAACCAGTAAACACTTGACTTGTAACCCGGACTTGATATCTCTTCTCCGGCAGCTTCAACCAGGGACGAGGATTGCAATTCAAAACTGACCAGCTTTACCTGCTTTACTGTTGCAACCTGGGAAAAGCCGGGAACAGCCGCAAGAATGCATAAACATCCGACAAAAAACATTAATCTATTCATAATCAAGATATTAAACAGTGTGGTAAGATTTATAAAGTTAATGATTTTCTGATATTTCAGTCATCAGGTTTGTTCAGGTTCAGAGACCTTCACTGCAGCCGGTCCTTGTTCTTCCGCGGGAATTTTCTCTGTCCTGTAAAATATATTCCCAAACATCATAAGCAGGATTGAAATCAGAATAACAAGTGTTACCACCTGTTCGTTTATCGGTTCTATCCTTAATGCGGCCGGGATACTCAGGAACAGAAGAATGGTGATCAGACCCCTTGGTGAAAAAAACAGATACGGGAATAGAGGTATTTTAATAAATTTCCGCAGGAAAATAATACGTAATGAATAGATCCCTGCAATTATAATTACTGAAGTAAGAATATTCCGGAAGCTTAACAATCCTTCAATCTTTGTATAATAACCGAACATTATAAAGAAAAAGGATCTCACAACAAATGTAAATTCTGTCATGATCTTCTTAAAAGATACCAGGTCATTTCCAAACTTATCAAAATCGACATATCTTCTGATCAGGCTGTTCTCAACCAGCTTGTAGTTTGCCATTGCTATGCCGAAAGCCATAACAAGCAGAAGTGCAGGAAGGTGAATCATTTTGGCAAGTGAATATATCAGGACAACCGAAGTAAGGATTATAATATAGTTAATATGGTATGTTATTTTGTGCAGGAGCATGGCAAGGGCGGAAGTGATTATGATAGCAATGATTATAGTCAGCATCCCCTTTAAGGTGAAGTTCATCAGTCCCTGACCAATTGAATCCTGGTAAATCAGTATAAAGTCAAATACGAGTATTCCGATTATATCTGAAAAAGAGCTTTCATAGACGACAAATTCCTTCTGTTCCTGGTTGAGATTACCGGCTGAGGAAATTGCAACAGCACTGCTGATGATCCCGAAAGGTATGGCATTCAGCAATGAATCGATTACAGGGTAATCCAGGAGTTTTGTTAAAACCAGTGTCATTATAGCCACGAAAAATGCAAACAGTAAGATGGCGGCTGATACAGATTTGAATATCAATCCGAGCTTATTTCTGCCAAGTTTCAGGTCCATACTGGCTTCCATGACAATCAGAATCAGACCCACTGTGCCGATTACAGGCAGGAGCGGCTCCATATCAGGCATTTTGAAACCTGTTATATTAACCAGTACCTGGATGGCGATCCCTAATCCTATAAGCAGAATGACTCCCGGAATTTTTGTGTATCTGCTTGTGATATCAAACAGATAGGCAAGCAGGATCAGAAGACAGAAAGCCAGTATTATATAGTTTGTCATTTAATCATCAGAACTTTACAACATTTTCCGCAATAAATTTACTATATTGTAAAAAGTATTCGTCTGTTTGTAACAGAATAATTAAATATTTTCTGAACAAAATCGGATAAGGATCATAAGGGGACCGGAGTTGACTGCGGTTGAAAAAGAAGTTAATTAATCTGGTTAATAGAGGGATTTTAAACAAAATAGTATAACTATCCGTTATTTTTATAATTGCTTAATAAGAAACCGATGTTTCGTATACGCAAAATAACAAATCCGTATCTTGAAGGCAACAAGCAGGTTATGGAGCGGATAAAAACAATAATCCAGCTGCAGTTTCCTGATATAAGGGCCAGCAAAATTGAAGATATTTCCCAACAGATGATCAATCCTGTCAAAACAAAATATCATACATCACTGATAATAGCTGATGACTTTCGTGGCAATATCAGGGGGTTTGCCATCATGATGTACATGTCAGATCTGAAATTCTGCTATCTTGATTTTCTGGCGGTTACGCCAGGTAAGCCAACATCAGGGGTAGGCGGATCAATTTATGAGAGGATCCGTGAGGAGGCAGCTGCTTTGAAAACAATAGGGATATTCTTTGAATGTCTTCCTGATGATCCCGCTCTGTGCCGTGACAAGTCATTTATTAAACAAAACATGAGCCGGCTTGCATTTTATGAGCGATACGGGGCATATCCGATTATCAATACAAGTTATGAAAAACCGGTAAAGGCAGATGATGATTGTGCCCCGTTTCTGGTTTATGATGATCTTGGATCTGACAGCCCGCTTAAAGCGAAAGAATTAAAAAAAATCTACAAAGCTATTCTGAAACGTAAATACTCAGACTATTGTCCATCTGATTATGTAAATATGGTTGTCAACAGTGTGAAGGATGATCCTGTCAAACTGAGGGCACCCCGCTATGTTAAAACCCAGGAAGCTGACATCCATCTGATAAAAAATAACAACCTTAAAATTCAATTGTTTGTTAATGGGAGACATCAAATTCATCATATAAAAGAAGTTGGCTACGTTGAATCACCTGTCCGTGTTAAAACCATTTTCAGGGAAATTTCCAAACTGGGCATTATATCTGAAGGCAAAGTCAAAGAGTATCCCGACAGGTTTATTTATGAAATACATCACCGGGATTATGTTAAATACTTCAGAACTGTATGTACAGGACTGGAACCGGGAAAATCGGTATACCCATATGTATTCCCGATAAGAAATATCACTAGACCGCCTAAAGTACTTTCAGTCAGGGCCGGGTATTATTGTATTGATACTTTTACTCCTCTTAATATGAATGCTTACCTGGCAGCCAGATGGGGTGTTAATTGTGCATTAACAGCTGCTGACTCAATCCTTTCAGGAAACCGGATTGTCTATGTATTAACACGTCCGCCAGGTCATCATGCAGAACGTTTTGTGTTTGGAGGATTCTGTTATTTTAACAATGCGGCAATTGCAGCCAATTATTTAAGCCATTACGGCAACGTCGCAATTCTTGATCTGGATTATCATCATGGTAACGGACAGCAGCAAATATTTTATGAAAGAGCTGATGTGCTGACGATATCAATTCATGGACACCCTTCTTTTGCCTATCCGTATTTCTCGGGATTTAAGGAAGAAAAGGGGGAAAATTCGGGCTTTGGATATAATTACAACTTTCCGTTAAAAGAAGAACTCAGCGGAGAAGAATATCGCGAAATCCTGACCAGGGCTCTTAATATTGTTCGAAAATTTAATCCTGAATTTCTGATTATTGCACTTGGACTTGATACAGCAAAGGGAGATCCTACAGGAACATGGATGTTGTCTGCTAAAGATTTTTATTTAAACGGTAAAATGATAGCCAAACTCAGGATGCCTACATTATTTATACAGGAAGGGGGATATAGAAACAGATTCCTTGGTATTAATGCACGTTCCTTTTTTAAGGGATTTTATGAAGAGTATATTCAGAACCATCTAAGATAAAAATTAATTAAATGATTGAAAGATTAAAAGAAACAATGGATTTTGTTCTGTTCCGGATTGGGGACCAGGAATTTAAAATTTATTCCCTGTTGACTATCCTGATAATTTTCTTCATTACCAAATTAATAATCTTACTGGTCAGAAGAGGCTTGTTCAGAAAACGAAAATCCAAAAAACTTGATCACAGTAATGCTTATTCCTTATACCAGATCATCAGGTATGTTCTCTGGGTAATTTCCATAAGCATGATCCTTCACGTATTGGGCATAAGCCTCACAGTTCTGCTGGCAGGTTCAGCTGCTCTCCTTGTAGGTATTGGCCTTGGTCTCCAGCAGACGTTTAATGATTTTATATCAGGATTAATCCTGTTAATCGAAGGATCAACAAAAATCGGCGACGTACTGGAATTAGACGGAGATGTTGTGATTATTCAGAAAATAGGATTGCGGACATCCAAGGGATTAAACAGAGATGATATTATTGTAATAATTCCAAATTCATTGATTACAACAAATAAAGTTATAAACTGGAGCCATCAGTCCAAAAAAACTCGTTTCAGGATCAATGTCGGAGTAGCCTACGGCAGTGATGTTGAACTGGTTACAAAAGTATTAAAAGAAAGCGCTCTTGAGCATCCGGATGTGACTGATAAAGAATCTCTGGAAGTCCGTTTATTAGAGTTTGGCGCCTCAGCCCTGGAATTTCAGGTATTGTTCTTCAGTGATAATGTTTTCAGAATAGAGAAAGTAAAAAGCGATATAAGAATAATTATTACCAGTAGATTCATTGAAAATAAAATCATTATACCTTTTACTCAAATTGATTTACACGTTGATAATCCATAAAATTCAAAACTGCCTCTGTAAAATTTAACCAGCCAATACCTGATAATATCTTTAGAATACCTGCTCTCAGAAAGTAAATTGTTATATTGCATCTGGACTAAAGTCAAAATGGTATTATGGGACCCTGGCTGAGTATCTCTTTAAACTTCGAATACTTTCCCTTACTTGTCATTGCGGGTCTTGCATGGATCATTCCAATGCTGTTATCGGTTCTCAGGATAAAAAAGATCCCTTCAGTCGTTGTTGAGATCTTTCTTGGCTATTTTGCAGGGAGATACCTTCTTGCCAATATAAGTCCCGAGAGTAAGAATCTCCTTGAATTTTTGGGATTAACGGGATTTATTTTTCTGATGTTCCTTATAGGCCTGGAAATAGATATGGACCATGTTCAAGGACCTTCAATCCAAAGGACTGAACTGGAGCATACAAAGCATATGCTTGCATAATTCATTAAAATAATTATAATATGAACCACTGAATGGTGCAAATTAACCAGATGATGTTCAATATTCAAATGTCAGTCCAATCATTTACCTGAAATTAACATATCATAATAACAGGTTTCGTAAGCCTGTTTGATAAAGAACTCACTTCCAAAGTGGTAAAAAATTGATTTTTTACTATCTTGCAATTTTGCACGGTGCAAATTTGTCACAGGTATTTTAATATACCTGAGAATTTACTACAAGTTCTGATTCCATTCAGAATATATCGCTTACATGCACAGGCGATTTAATATAAATAAAAAGTAAAAGAATGACTGAAAAATTCTGATGATAATTATCGTAATCCTAATATCAATATTACAATGAAAGATACAATTATAAAGTGGAGTGAAGCAATTGTCCCATGGTTGTTAACACATGGTATAAAGATTTTAATTATTGCCGTGGCTGCCTGGCTGATTAACAAAATTATCCGGAGAATTATCATTAAGGCTGTCAGAGTTGCAGTTATTACTGACGGCAATATGCCTGAAGAGGCAGAAAAGAAACGCGAGGACACTCTTAACAGGATCTTTTCCGGTGCCGCAAGAATAGTCATTATTGTAATAGCCGGAATGATGATACTGCAGGAAGGCGGCCTCGAGATAGGACCAATGCTTGCAGGAGCAGGAATAGTTGGCCTGGCGGTTGGTTTTGGCGGACAATACCTCATTCGGGATATAATTTCCGGATTGTTTATTATCCTTGAAAATCAGTACCGTATAGGTGATGTGGTCAATATTGATGGCACAGGAGGATCTGTTGAAGACATAAGCCTGAGAGAAACCACATTAAGAGACCTGGACGGAACCGTACATCATATTTCGCACGGCAATATTTCAAGGGTGTCAAATCTGTCAAAGAAATTTGCCAGGATAAATCTCGATATCGGAATTGCATATAATTCGAACCTCGAACATGTTATTAAAGTAATAAACCAGGTGGGGAATGAACTGGCAGAAGATCCTTATTATAAAGACTCCATAATAAAGCCCCCTCAGTTTTTACGCGTCAACGATTTTGCAGATTCCGCAATAATAGTGAAGATTCTTGGTGAGACAAAGCCGCTTAAGCAATGGGAAATAACCGGAGAATTACGTAAACGCCTGAAGATTGCTTTCGATAATGAAGGTATTGTAATTCCTTTCCCTCAAAGGGTGATTCATCAGGCAAAGATTAAATAATTACAAGACACAATGAACAGGTATAATTTTGGTGTAATAGGCAATTGTTCTTATCTGGCCTATATCGATACACAGGCAAATGTAAACTGGCTGTGTCTTCCCAGATTCGACAGCAGCTTTGTTTTTGGCTCACTCCTGGACAAAAATAAAGGAGGTGAATTCAGCATAATGCCGAATAGCGGAGAATACCGATCACAGCAGTATTATATTAAGAATACCAATATTCTGGCTACTGAATTTGAGGTAAGTGATGGGAAATTCAGAGTTGTCGATTTTGCACCACGATTCAATCAGTATGAAAGATATTTCAAGCCCCTGATGCTTTTCAGGAAGATAGAGCTTGTTGAAGGTGATCCGTTTATCATTGTAAAATGTCATCCCGTTGATAATTACGGGAAACTTACTCCTGAAATTTCTGCAGGCAGCAACCATATCCGGTATCTGAATTTAAGCAGCCAGATACGGCTCACAACCGACATTCCTCTTAATTATATCCTCAATGAAAAAGCATTCCTGCTGAATGAAACATGTTATCTGGTCTTCAGCTATGGAGTTCCTCTTGAAGCACCCCTGGCAGAAACAGCGGAACTTTTCCTTAAGAAAACACAAACTTATTGGGTAAACTGGGTAAAATCAACCTCGATACCATATATTTACCAGGATGAGGTTATAAGGTCCGCGCTTGTTCTCAAACTGCATCAGTTCGAAGATACCGGTGCTGTCATAGCTTCCGGATCAACAAGCTTGCCAGAGATTGACCAGGCTCACAGAAACTGGGATTATCGCTATTGCTGGATGAGAGATACTTATTATACTCTTAATGCTTTCAATAATATCGGACATTTTGAGGAACTTGAAAAATATTTTGCGTTCATCCAGAATGTCATCCTTAACGAAAAACAACATATAAAGCCATTATATACAATCCTGGGTGAACATGTCCCGGATGAAAAGGTTCTGCTGCTGGAAGGGTATTTAAAGAATAAACCCGTAAGGATGGGAAATAATGCTACCTATCAGACACAAAACGATGTTTACGGTCAGATCCTTGTAAGTCTTTTGCCTCTGTTTATTGATAAAAGGCTGGACTATATCGAGATGCATAAGTCAATATTCATTACAGAATGGCTGCTTGACAGGATTGAGGAATATATGGATGTGCCTGATTCAGGCCCCTGGGAATTCGGGACAACAAATCGGTATAATTGTTATACATATCTGTTTCACTGGGCAGGATGTAAGGCAGCTATGAAGATCGGGTTGATAAGCAGCAATAAAGCGATTACGGGGAAAGCTGAGAAATTACAGGATCAGGCAGAAAAATATATTGAAAAATGCTATGATGCCGGCAAGGGTGCATATATGCAATCAGCTGGCAAAACCCACCTTGATGCAGGCAATCTGCAACTAATAACCATGAGTTATTTAAACCCGAACGGAGGAAGAGCAGTACAACATCTTAAAGCTCACGAAAAGGAACTTTTCAATGATCAGAACCTTTTCTTAAGGTACAAACAGGATGACCTTGGCAAATCTCAGAACACTTTTATTATATGCGGCTTCTGGTATGCCGAAGCTCTGGCTGCAATTGGAATGATTGATAAGGCTTTTAGTGTAATTGAAACACTTAATAAAAGTTCAAACCACCTGGGCTTATTCAGCGAAGATGCCGATGAGAACTTTGGTCAGTGGGGCAACTTTCCACAGACATACAGTCATGTGGGACTGGTTAATGCCGTGTACAGGCTGTCTACAAAACTTGATAGACCCATTTTCCTTTAAGACATGAAAACATTCGAACAGTTTAATTTCAACCGGATTATAATTGCAGCTTACCGCCTCCCATTCAAGCTGGTAAGAAAGAAAGAAGAATATTATGCTGTTCAGAATTCCGGAGGATTAGTTTCTGCGATACTGTCTTTGTCCGAACGAATAAACTCAAACCATAATTCTTCACCTGAAATTCTCTGGGCAGGCACAGGTGACAGCCAGCTGGGGAATGAGGATGTCCATCCAGGTGTTAAGCTGCTTCCGGTAGAAATACCGAGGAAAGTAAATGAAAAATATTATGGAGGCTTCTGTAACGACACAATATGGCCGCTTTTCCATTATTTCCCCTCCCGTACTATTTATGATAACAGTTATTTTGATGCGTATACCACCGCTAACAATCTGTTCTTCAATAAGCTGAAGGATCAGATAAAGCCAGGTGACTTTATCTGGGTCCATGATTACCAGCTTTTCTTACTGCCCGACCTGATAAGAAGATCTTTCCCAAAAGCTGATATCGGTTTCTTCCTTCATATACCCTTTCCGTCATTCGAGATGTTCCGCCTGCTCCCGCGCAAGTGGCGTGAATCAATACTCACAGGTATGACCGGAGCGGATGTCATCGGATTTCACATAAATGATTATACCCAGTATTTCATCAAATCAGTCAAAAGAACACTCGGCTATAAGGTCGATCAGA
>Ga0307378_10000736_pt1 | contig 55631 bp, 44 predicted proteins | sample UN1MG_FD_202238 | JGI IMG/M metagenome (GOLD analysis project Ga0307378, IMG submission 202238) | Soil microbial communities from Risofladan, Vaasa, Finland - UN-1 | ecosystem: Environmental > Terrestrial > Soil > Coastal area > Acid sulfate soil | place: Finland: Risofladan, Vaasa | collected... | reverse complement strand
TGATCCTGCTGGCGATGCGCACGGCGGCCTGCGCGCTGCTGGCCATCGCGTTCGCCAGGCCGTTCCTCGCGTCGGGGGAGGGGGGGCTGGGCGGCCTGCTCACGCCGGGCACTGCCCGCGTCATTGTCGTTGACCTTTCGGCCTCGATGGGCCGCGAGGGGCTGCTCACTCCGCTGCGCGAGGAGGCACTCACGGCGCTCAACTCCCTCAGCGAGGGCAGCGACGCGGCGGCCCTCGTGACGTTCACCGACGCGGCCCGCGTCGAGGTGCCCTTCACCCGCCGGCTCGGCGAGGTGCGGGCGAAGCTCGAAGCCATCGCGCCCGGCCACGGCGGCACCCGCATCGCACCGGCCGTGCAGCAGGCCGATGTCCTCCTCCGCCCTGTGAAGGCCCGCGCGAAGGAGGTCTGCCTCATCTCCGACCTCCAGCGCACGGGCTGGAGCGATTTCGCCGGCGACTGGAAGCTTGCTCCCGGCGTTCGACTCGTCGTCCGCCCCGTGCAGCCGCCGAAGGACGCGGGCGGCCTGGCCATCGTCGAGGCCGACACCCCGCAGAGCGTGGCCATGAGCCGCACGCCCCGCACGCTGGCGGTCCGCGTGGCCAACTTCTCCGGAGCCGAACGGCGCGACGTCGAGGTGGCCTTCTCGATGGGCGGCAAGGAGATCGCCGCGCAGAAGGTCAACCTGCGCCCGGGGGCGCGGGTGCCGGTTCGCTTCCGCCACGCCTTCGAGACCCCGGGCGACAACCCGGGCGTCGTCCGCGTCAAGGCCGACGATGCGGTGGCCGCCGACAACGAGTTCTGGTTCAACGTCCGCGTCATCCCGCGCATCCCCGTGCCCATCCTGAACGGGCGGCCGACCTCGAGCCCGATGACCGACGCGGCCTGGTTCCTCCAGAAGGCCCTCGCCCCGGGCGACGACACGCCCTTCCTGGCCAGGAGCATTGACGCGACGAAGGTGCTGCCCGACGAGTTCCAGGACGCCCGCGTGGTGATCCTGGCCAACGTGGGCGAGGTGGCGCCGGCGGTGCACGACGCGCTGGCCGCGCTCCTCCAGCGCGGCGGCGGGCTGCTCTTCCTGCCCGGCGACCGCGTGGACGCCGAGGCGTTCAACCGCTCGCTCGGCGACCTGGCGCCCTGCACGCTCCGCCGCATCGTCACCCCCGCCGCCCGCGCGGACGAACGGGCCGAGGCGAGCATCGCGCGCGTGGACTACGAGCACCCTGTCTTCGAAGTCTTCCAGCGCCCGCACCACGGCGACCTGACGACGGCGCGCTTCACGCAGTTCTGGGAGGTCACCGATTCGCAGCTCTCGCGCGTGCTGGCCCGCTTCGACGACGGCCGCCCCGCGCTCCTCGAGCGGCAGATTGACGCGGGGACCTCGATGATGCTCGTCAACCCCGCCGACCTCCAGTGGAGCAACTTGCCGCTGCGCGCCATCTTCCTGCCCTACCTTCACCAGACCGTGCGCTACCTCGCCATCCGCACCGAGGGCAGGACCGCCTTCCGCGTCGGCGAGCGCCTGGGGTCACATCTTCATTTGGCACCGGGCGGCCAGGTGCGAAATGAAGATGTGACCCCTGGGCATCAGCTCAGAGGGCCGGACGGCAAGCTCTTCGAGACGACCGATGTCGTCGCCACGCAACCCGGCCTCTACGCCGTCCTGGACAAGGGCGGCAAGGAGGTCTTCCAGTTCGCCGTGAACCGCGACCCCACCGAGGCCGACCCTGCGGCCGTCGAGCCGCAGGAGATCGTAGCCGCCCTCGAGCGCGTCCAGGGCGAGGTCGTCAGCGGCGAGGAAAACGTCCAGGCCAGCCAGCGGCCGGGCCGCGACGACCAGGCCGGGCTGTGGTGGTACGTGCTCCTGGCCGTCGCCATGCTCTCGCTGGGAGAGCTGGCGCTTGGGAATCGGGCCGTGCGCCACTAGCGGCCTGGGCGCCGTTGGATGGGCGTAGGTCCCATAGGTTCCATCTGTCCCATAGGCCCCATTCAAGGCCGCACAAACATGAACGATTACCCTCGGGTCGCAAGGCGGCTGAACACGGTTCGACGCGCCTGGAAGCGCACGGCCGCGCTGTCGGGGCTGGCCGTCGTGGTGCTCGAATCCACGGGCCTCTTCGCCGTGGCCATCCTGTTTGACGTGCTGTACCGCCCGCGTCCGCCGGTGCGGGTGGGCATCTTCGCGCTGGCCGTGGCGGCGCTGGGGTACCTGGTGGCCCGGAACATCGTGGCGCCGCTGTTGCGGCGGATCGCCGACACGCAGCTCGCCCTCTACGTCGAGGAGCACGACCCGCGGTTCGAGGGGGCGCTTGTGTCCGCGGCCGAGTTCCGCGAGAGCAAGTTCCTCTCGACCCAGGAGGCCGACCTCGTTGACGCCATCATCGCGTCGGCGGCGGCCCGGGCGGAGCGGCTCGACCTGCGGCGGGTGGTTGACCTGAGCCGCCTGCGCAAGTACGGCGTCGCCGCGGCAGCCGTGCTCGTGGGCTATCTCGCCGCGGGCATCAGCTTCCCGTCGGCGGTGGCCCACCACGCGGTGCGCGTGCTCAGGCCGTGGGAGCCGACGCAGGAGGACCGCCCGGTCGTCGAGGTGCCGCCCGAGGCGAAGCCGCCCATCGCCTTCACCCTCTCGCGCGGGGATTCGAGCCTGCTGCGCGGCACGCCGTTCGACCTCGAGGTCACGCTGTCGCGGGCGGCGGACGCTCCCGTGTTCCTCCACTTCCGTTCGTTGGCCGACGAGCAGGCCCAGACCCGCTGGCGCCACCTGCCGATGGCCGAGATCGAGAAGCTCAACGGCTTCCGCATCGTCATCCCCGACGTCAACGAGGAGATGGAGTTCTTCGTCGCTGCCGGCGAGGACCGCTCGGCCACGCACCGCATCAGCGTCTACGACCCGCTCGCCCTGGAGGGCGTCGAGGTCGCCACCCGCTACCCCGAATACCTCAAGCTGCCCGACCGCACGGACGTGCAGGTCACGGGCGACGTGGCGGCGCCCGTCGGCTCCACCGTCACCGTGCGCATCCTCACCAACCGCCCGCTCGCCGAGGGCGCCCTGGAGTGGGAGGGCGGGGCGAAGCAGCCGCTCGCCGTGGACCCCGAGCAGAAGACCTCCGCCTTCGCCTCCTTCGATGTCACCAAGGACACGACCTACACCTTCCGCGTCCGCGACATCATGGACCAGAAGGGCGAGAGCCCCGGCCCCGCCGCCGTGAAGGCCCTGCCCGACAAGCCGCCCACCGTCGAGCTGACCCACCCGACCGAGACGGTGGACCTCAACCCGCTCGGCGAGATCATCGCCCTGGCCGACGCGACCGACGACTTCGGGATCGAGGCCGTGGACTTCGTCTACATGCGTGCCAGCGAGGAAAACCCGAAGGAGTTGCGGGCGCCGATGAAGCTCGACGCGGGCGGGCAGCTCGGCCCCGGCCTGCCCGTGGTGGCGAAGGCCCTCCTCAACTTCCGCCTGGAGGACATCCGGCCCGCCGCCGCGCCCGAAGAGGTCATCGCCTACTACCTCGAATGCCGCGACCGCAAGGGGCAGAAAGCCGTCTCCGACATCTTCTTCATTACCGTCGTCCACTACGAGACGTGGGTTACCTGGACCACCGAGCCGATGGAGGAGGGCCAGGAGGAGACGCACAGCCTCGAGCCGATCTTCCGAGCCGCCTGGCACATCCACACGCAGAAGGACAGGCTCCCGCCCAACGACTACAACCGCCAGACCGAGGAGCTGGCCGCCACGATGGTGGACCCGCAGACCGGCCAGCTCTACACCTACGCCAAGACCCACGACCCGGCGAAGCAGGAGAACCTGCGCCGCGTCGCCGAATACGTGGCCAAGGGCCACCAGGCCCTCCTCGCCCACGACACGGGCAAGGCCGTGGACGCCTTGCGCGTGGCGCTGGCCGAGATCGCGAAGATCGACGTGACGGAGGAGTACGCCCAGGTCGTGCCGCAGGGCGCCGTGCCCATGTCGAGCGAGCCACTCAAGCAGCTTGCCCTCATCGAGGCGGCGCGCGTGCAGGCCGAGGCCGCCCAGATGCAGATGAGCGCCCCCGACCAACAGAGCCAGGAGAGCCAGCGCGACCTCGCCCGCCAGGCCGAGCGCGTCGCCGCCGAGGCCCGCGACCTCGAGCAGAAGCAGGCCGAGATCGTTCGGGAAGCCACCGATCAGGCCCGGGCCGCCCAGCCGCAGGAAGGCCAGGCCCAGCCCAAGAGCGCGGAAAATCGCGAGGCGGGCGGTGAACTCGCCCAGAAACAGGAAGGAGTCGCCCAGGAGGCCCGCCAGGCCGGCCAGGAGGCGACTCAGGACCCCGCCGCCCAGACCGATCCCACCCTTACCGAGATGGCCCGCAAGCTCGGCCGCGCCGCCGCCGACATGCAGGCGGCTGCCCAGAAAATGCGCACCGGCCGCATCGAGCAGGCCGTGCCCGAGGCCGAGCGCGCCCGCCAGACCCTCCGCGAGATCCGCGACGCCGCCGAACGCATCTCGCAGACCAAGCTGGAACGCGCCCTCGACGAGGCCGAGGCCCGCCTCGAACGCCTCGTGGACCGCCAGGGGGAGGCCCGCGCGGCCACCGAGGCCCTCGACCGCGCCGTGCCCGCCGGCAAGCAGCCCGACGCCGCGCAGCAGCGCGACTTCCGCGTCGCCGCCTCCGACCAGGTGCGCCTCAAGACCGAGCTGGGCGAGGTCGCGAAGAACATCCAGGCCCTCCGCGACTGGGCCGAGGGTGGCGCCCGGCCCGAAACCGCCAAACATATCGAGCAGGCCAACCGCGAGCTGGTCCGCGGCCGCGCCGACCAGAAGATGGCCAACGCCGTCGTCGAGCTGGCCGCCCTCCGCGCCGCCAAGGCCGCCGGCGAGCAGAAGCAGGCCGAGCAGACGCTTCAGAAGGCCCTCGAGGGCGTCCGCGCCGCCAACGACAGCCTCGCCTCCGACATCGAGTCCGAGCTGCGCCGGGCCAGGAACGAGGCCCAGCGAATCGAGAAGGCCCTCGCAAAGATCGACCCCAAGCAAGCCGCCGCCGAAGCCCAGCCCCAGGGCGGCGAGCCCCAAACCAAGGGTGGCGAGCCGCAGCCGAAAGGCGGGGAACTGCAACCCAAGGGTGGTGAGCCGCAGCCAAAGGCCGGGGAGCCTCAACCCAAGGGTGGAGAGCCCGGAGAGGCCACAACGGCTCAGGCCGCGCCGCTGTCGCCCCGCGAGGCCGCCGAGCGCGCCGCACAGGCCGCCTACGAAATCAAGCGCCTCGCCAAGCACCTCGAGAACCGCGAGTTCGCCGAGCCGCAGGACACCGAGTTCCTCAAGCAGTCGGCCCAGAACCCCCAACAGCTCGGCCAGAGCCTCGCGAAGGACGAGGAGAAGCGGGGCCAGGTGCTGCGCGTCGTGCGCCGCGTGCGCAACAAGCTCGAGGCCGAGTACGAGGCCAAGCTCGAAGCCAAGAAGCTCTTCGCCGCGCAACGTGAGGAGTGTCCACCACAGTACCGAGAGCTGGTGAATAAGTACTACGAGGCCCTCTCGGAAGCGAGAAAGTAAGGATTGGGTCGGTAGTGAGTCCGTTCGAAACGCTCTTCAAATACCCCGCCCACGACTACGCGGCCGGCCGCCTGGTCTTCCTGAGCCGCATTCCGGGCGAGGTGCGGCTGCTGGCCCTGGCGGGCCTCGTCGCCCTCGCGTGGGTGCTCTATCGCCAGGTGGCGGGCCGCACGCCGCGGCGAGCCCGCCGCGCGCTCCTCGGCCTGCGCGTCGCCGGGGTGACGCTGCTGGTGTTCCTGCTCGGCATCCCGGCGCTCCGCTTCCGAAGCCCCCGGCCCAGCGGCGTCTTCACCGCCGTGATGCTCGACACCTCGCGCTCGATGTCCATCGAGGACATTCCGACCGCGAAGGGCAAGCAGAGCCGCCTGGCCGCCGCGCAGAGCGTGCTCCTCGCGAGCGGCACGCCCGACGACCCCGGCGTGCTCCTCGCCCTCGAGCGCGGCTCGAACGTGCTGGTCTACGCCTTCGACGCCCAGGCGTTGCGGGTGACCGACGTCGAGCGCCTCAAGGCCCAGGGCCAGCACACGAACCTCTTCCGCTCCATCCGCGACGTGGACTCCGATCTGCGCTCGGTGCCGCTGGCCGCCGTGGTGATGCTGACCGACGGCTGCCGCAACACGGGCGGCGAGCCCGAGGAGGCGGCCCGCCTGCTCGAGGCCCGCGGCACGCCCCTGTACATCGTGGGCCTCGGGAACCCGAATCCGCCTAGGGACTACGAGGTGATGCAGGTCTTCGCGCCGCGCCGCGTGCGGCGGAACACCGAGATCGAGGTCTACGCCACGATCCGCCACACCGATTTCACCCAGCCCTTCGAGATCCGCATCAGCCGTGGCGACACACCCCTGATCTCCAAGCAGGTCGAGCCGACGAAGGGCACCGACATCACGAACCTTCGCATCGCCTTCACCCCCGACCACGAGGGCACGGCCACCTACAAGCTCGCCGTCCCTGTCGCCGACGGCGAGAGCATCACCGACAACAACGCCCGCGAATTCGCCATCCACATCCAGGACGACCGCCTGCCCGTGCTCTACATCGAGGGGAGCCCGCGCCTCGAATACCGCTTCCTGCGCCGCGCGCTGTTCCGCGACCGCGACTTCCGCCTGGTTGGTCTCCTCCGCCTCGCGTCCGACCGTTTCTATGTCCAGGGCGCCAACGAGGCCGAGACGTTTCTCGAAAAGGGCTTCCCCGAGACCCGCGAGCAGCTCTTCCGCTTCGAGGCCGTCGTCCTGGGCGACATCGAGGCGAGCCATTTCACCATGGCCCAGCTCGAGTTGCTCGAGGACTTCGTGCGCGAGCGTGGCGGCGGCCTGCTGATGCTGGGCGGTGTGAACTCCTTCGGCCTCGGCAAGTACGCGGGCACGCCGGTGGGCAAGATGCTGCCGCTCGACATCTTGCCGTCCGACCCCGCCTACTCCGACGAGCGCTACAACGCCGTCGTCACGCCCGAGGGCCTCAAGCACCCCGTGATGCGCCTGTCGCCCGACCCCGACGCCAATCGCCGCCTGTGGGACAAGGCGCCGCCCCTCATCGGCATCACGCCCGTGCGAGGCGTCAAGGCGGGCGCCTCGCTGCTCATTGCCAGCGAGAACGGCTCGCGGCCCGTCCTCGCCGTGCAGAACTACGGCGCGGGCCGCGTCGCCGCCTTCACCTCGGGCGGCTCGTGGTACTGGCAGGTCTCGATGCCGGCCGACGACGAGTTCCACGAGAAATTCTGGAAGCAACTCGTCCGCTGGCTCGCCGTGGGCGCCAGGGAGCAGCTCGCGGTGGAGACCGATGCCGACATCTACTCGCGCCGCAGCCCCGTCTACGTTCGCGCCACCGTCCTCGGCAAGGACCTGCGCCCGGTCAATGACGCCGCGGTCATCGCGGTCGTCACCGACCCCTTCGGCAACGCCGAGGAGGTGCCCATGGACTGGGTGCTCACCCAGGAGGGTGTCTACCAGGCCCGCTACGTCCCGAGCGAGGAGGGCGAGTACCAGGTCGCCGTCCGCGTCGAGGGCTGGAAGGACCGGTCTGCCGTGGGCGGGTTCCTGGTGAGCGAGCCGCTCGTCGAGTTCACCGACGCGGGGCTGAAGGAGCCGCTGCTACGCCAGATGGCCGCGACGACGAAGGGCCGCTACTTCCCCCTCGCCGAGGCTGCCGAGTTGCCCAAGGCGGTCGAGAGCGCCGTCCGCTCGGCCCGCCTCGCCGGCGTCAAGCCGCACGACCAGGAGATCTGGGACGCGCCGTTCTTTTTCTTCCTGCTCTTGGCTATAATGGGAAGTGAGTGGCTCATTCGACGCAGGTCCGGCTTAGCTTGAGGTCGTTGCCATGAGGAAACAGATCGTCCACAGGACCCATGACCTTGCCCTCGGGCGCACTGCCGAGGAACTGGCCGGGGGCATAGAGACTATCCAGCGGCTGTCGCGCCGGCGGTTCCTGGCGACGGCGCTCGGCGGCGTGGCCGCGGGGCTAGCGGCTAAGACCGCGCTCGCCGACAAGGCGGTGACGACAGGCCAGTTCATCTTCCCCCGCCTCCAGTTCTCGGTCTACGACAACACGCCCGACATCTGGAACGTGCACCCCGTGGGCGACGTGAACCTGCGGATGAAGCTCCGCGAGCTGACGAACATCAACGCCAGCCAGGAGCCGAAGGTCGTCCGCCTCGACGACTTCGACGACATGGTGCGCAACCCCTTCGTGTTCATGACCTCCGAGGGCTACTTCAAGCTCAACCCGAAGGAGGAGCGGAACCTCCGCGAGTTCCTCGAGCGCGGCGGCTTCATCCTGGCCGACGACTGCGTGTACGCCGCCCGCGAGGACCGCTTCTTCCGCACCTACACCAAGCTCATTGACAAGCTCTTCCCCGACAACCCGATGCGTAAGATCCCCTACGACCACGAGATCTTCCACATCTACTATCACTTCAAGGACGGCTGCCCGCACATGCAGGGGGTGCCGCACGGGGCCTATGGCCTCTTCGAGCGCGGCACCGGCCGCATCATGACCATCAACTGCCCCGGCGACATCCATTGCGGCTGGGTCAACCGCTTCTGGAGCGACGGCCGCAACCTCGAGGCCATCAAGATGGGCATCAACATCATTGTCTACTTCCTGAGCCATTAGCCCCGGGCGATGGAGGCCCGGCTCAGCGTGAGGTCGTCGCTATGAACAGGACTATCATCCACCGCAAGAGGGACCTCGCTCTCGGGCGCAGCGCCGAGGAACTGGCCGGAGGGGTCGAGACCATTCAGCGGCTCTCGCGACGGCGGTTCCTCGCCACGGCCGTCGGCGGCGTGGCCGCGGGGCTCGCGGCCAAGACCGCGCTCGCCGACAAGGCGGTGACCACCGGGCAGTTCATCTTCCCCCGCCTCCAGTTCTCGGTCTACGACAACACGCCCGACATCTGGAACGCGGGCCCCGTGGGCGACGTGAACCTTCGGGTGAAGCTCCGCGAGCTGACGAACATCAACGCCAGCCAGCAGCCGAAGGTCGTGCGCCTCGACGACTTCGACGACATGGTGCTCAACCCCTTCGTGTTCATGACCTCCGAGGGCTACTTCAAGCTCAAGGAGAGGGAGGAGCGGAACCTCCGCGAGTTCCTCGAGCGCGGCGGCTTCGTCCTCGCCGACGATTGCGTGTATCTCGCCAAGGAGGACCGCTTCTTCCGCACCTACAACAAGCTCGTCGACAAGCTCTTCCCCGACAACCCGATGCGCAAGATCCCCTACGACCACGAGATCTTCCACATCTACTTCCAGTTCAAGAACGGCTGCCCGCACATGCAGGGCGTGCCCCACGGCGCCCACGGCCTCTTTGAGCGCGGCACAGGCCGCATCATGACCATCAACTGCCCCGGCGACATCCATTGCGGCTGGCAGAACCGCTTCTGGAGCGACGGCCGCAACCTCGAAGCCATCAAGATGGGCATCAACATCATTGTCTACTTCCTGAGCCATTAGCCTTGGGCCGCGACTTGAGGTTACCCCTCCGATGAAGGCTCGAAGCCCAATCTTCAATGACCAACACTCAATGACCAATGCCCAAGTAAGAGAGAAGGCAAGCGCCCGAAACGGCTCCCCTTCTTCACTTCGATATTGGATATTGGATATTGGATATTGGATATTCGCCTTCTCTCTCTGCCTTGCGTTCGCCTGCCCTGCAACGGCGGCCGAACCGCCCCCACCCAGCCCTGCGTGCCACGCCCTTCTTGTGAGCGGCATGCCCGGCCCGCCCGTCTACGCCCGGCGCTACGCCGACTGGCTGAAGCGCTTCCACGCCCATCTCACCAAGGCGGCGAAGGTGCCTGCCGAAAACATCGTCGTCCTCTCCGGCGACGAGGCGTTCAAGGACCCCATCGTCAGCGGGAAGGCGACCCGCGAGTCCATCAAGCAGGCCCTCGCCGACCTGGCGAAGAGGACGCAGCCCGACGACCAGCTCGTCCTCATCCTCGTCGGCCACGGCGCCGTGGCCGAGACCCTCCCCTCGATCATCCTCCCGGGTCAGGACCTCAATGCCCAGGAGTTGGCCGATGCCCTTGTTGCCATTCGCGCCCGCACCCAGGTGGTGCTGAACTTCACGTCCAGCGCGGGCGACTCCGTCCGCTTCCTCGCCCGCGGTGGCCGGGTGACGCTTGCGGCGACCAGCCCCACCGAGGTGACGGAGCCGGTGCTGGCGGAGTTCTTCCTCCGCGGCCTCGAATCGCAGCGGGCCGACGGCGAGGGGGCGCCGAAGGCGGGCCTTCTCGACGGCACCATCACCCTGCTCGAGGCCTCCAACTGGGCAAGCTACCAGGCCGCCATGTGGGTCGGGCGGATGAAGTCCACCGAGGAAGGCTGGAGGATTGACGGCAAGGAGAGCGTCGAGATCTTCAAGAAGCTCTACGGCGGCCCCGACGGCGAGCCGGCCGTGAGGAAACTCTCGCCCGCCAGCAACCCCGACGCCCCCGACGAGCCGGTGCCGCTGCGTCCCCAGGGCGGGCTGAACGACTTTTGGTTCGGTCGCCGGATCGTGGCCGAGCACGCCGTGCTCGAGGACTGCGGCGAGGAGCGCGGCGTGTCGCCCCTCGGCGGCGACGGCTACAAGCCCATCAGCGGCGCCAAGGAGGGCGAGCCGGGCGGGTTGGCCCGACGCGTGGTCCTCGGGAGGCCGGCGCGGCTGGAGCCCAGTGGACAGTAGGCAGTGGACAGTGAACAGTGGACAGTAGGCAGAGAGAGCACCGAGTACGGCCTTTCCTCACGCTGTTCGTCGCGCTGGCGCTCCGCTCGTTGGCCGTGGCCGGCGAGGAGGGCGTCCCCCCCTTCGAATCGGTGGAAACCCACGGCTACCCCCAACGCGAGTGGCGCCACACGGGCAAGTATCCTCCCTTTCGCATCACCTGGGTCCGCGAGGCCCGGCTGACGGGCGTCGCCGCCGTCTTTCCGCATCCCACGCTCCCGCAACGGGTTGCGGCGGCGACTGCCGCCGGTTTCGCGCTTTCCGACGACGCGGGCCGCACCTGGGCACCCCTGCCCGAGGCCGCGCCAGCGAAGGTGGGGGCGGTCCGCCACGTGGCCTTCGACCCCGCGTCGCCCGACGTCTTCTACCTCGCCACCGACGCGAGGGGCGTCTGGGCGACCACCGATGGCGGCAAGACCTTTCGCCAGATCGGCTCGAAGGCCAGCGGCATGGCCGCCGACACCGTCCTGACGGTCCACCTCTACCCGCCCGACATGCGGTTCCTCACGCTCCTGGCCATCCATGGCGGTGCCGCCTCGGGCATCTCAGTGACCGAGGACGGCGGGCGGACCTGGCGCGTGGCGTCGCCCGGCTACCACGCCTGGAAGCTCCTGTGCTGCGGCGCCGACAGCCTGCGCCTCTACATGTCCGCCTCGACCCGCGAGAAGCCCGAGGTGCGCGACATCCTTTCCGCCGCCTCGCTCGGCGAGCCCTGGTACGTGGTCGTCCGCGACGTCGTTCCCACCGACGGCGCCACTACGGTGCTGCGGGGCGACGTCTACTGGGCCACCGCCGACGCGGGGGTGCACCTGGTCACTAACAACGGCGCCAACTTCGAGAAAGTCGGCCCCGAGGGTCTTGCACGCCTCCCCAGCATCGGCGTCACCTGGGGCCACCACGCCGACAACCAGCTCTTCTATGCCTACGAGCCCACGCGACTTGGGATGATCGTGTCGGCAGACGGCTTCAAGACCTTCACGACCCACAGTCAGGGGCTCTACGCCAGCCCGTTCGTCACCGAGGGCGCTCACCTTCGCTCCAACGCCAGCGGAACCGTCTTCTACGCCGCCGCAAATGGCGTGCTCTCCAAGGGTTATCGCTTCGACGGGTCGCTCAAGATCAGCCAGGTCGCCCTCGCGCCCCCTGCCTTCGCCTTCGCCCCTGTGACCTGGAGCGAGGGGACGCGGAGCCTTCAGCGATGCCTCGACATCCTGCCCAAGGCGGCCCACGCGGCGGACATAGGGCGGCAGATCGCCCGCTTCACCACCGTGGTCGAGGAGGCCCTCTCCCCGAAGCAAGTGACCATCACGGCGATGGTTATGGACCAGCGGGGCAAGCCGAAGTCGGTCACGGCCGACCTCAGCCGCCTGGGCGGCTCCCCCAGGACGCCCCTGCTCGACGACGGCCAGCACGGCGACGGCGCCGCGGGCGACAACGTCTACGGCGCACCCATCGTCCTGCGGTCTCGTGAGATCCATCGCGACGGGCGCGACTGGCGCCGCGAGTGGCCCGGCCCCCTCGGCCTCACCGTGACGGCTGTGGGGACCGACGGGGCGCTCTCGGGCGCCGTGGGCGTCCTCTTCGCCGCGAAGCGTCCCGAGGGCTTCCTCTACTGGGAAGAGGACTCCGCGCCCTCCGTCCGCAACCCGACGGGCGAGGTCTCGATCGCAGTTGATCCGCACGTGGCCCCTCCGCCCACGAGCAAGTCGAGCTGGCGGATCAAGGCAGGCAAAGGCCCGTGGACGCTGCCCATCGGCAACCCGTACGTGCCGCGCGACATCACGGGCTTCCACGCCGTGTCGCTCTGGGTCAAGTCCGACGGCAAGAGCCCCGACGACCTCCGCGTGCAGTTCCGCGACCAGCCGGACTACATTGCCCCGACGACCACGCCGCCCGTCAGCCTGGGTGGCGCCGGGGCGGTGACGGCGAAGTTCCGCCGCGTGGTCATCCCCCTCGAGCCGCTGCTCGCGAGGACCCCGGGCTTCCTGACGCGGCTGTTCTGCTGGGTGGTCTTCTCCGGCGAGGGCCGCGCCCAGGGCACCTGGTGGGTGGACGACATTCGCCTCTTCCGCACGAAGGAAGACCTGGAAACCGATATGAGGCTGGACCCCCGATGACGACTCTCCGCTGTCTACTGTCCACTGTCCACTGTCCACTGCTCCTCTGCCTTGCGGCGCTTGCCGCCGCCGGTGAAGCGCCGGCTGAAGACCCGGTCGCCAAGCTCCTCGAACAGGCCAGGGCCTGGAGCGGCGACTCGCGGAAACAGGTCGAGGTCCTGCGCGCCTGCGAGGAAGTCGCCACCAGCCCCCTGGCGAAGAAGGAGCAGAAGGTGGCCGCCTTCGGGATCATGGCGGACACCTATCGCAGCAGGCGCAAGTTCGCCGAGCTGGTGCAGACCCTGGACCGCCTCCGCGCCGCCTTCCCCGACGACAAGGAGCTGGCCCGCAATGCCCTCCTCGACCACCTCGCCGCCCTGTGGGGCTGGAATAAGTCCAAGGAGGGCGTCGAGAAGGCGAACGAGCTGATCGCCGCCAGCGCCGGCGACAAGGCGTGCGAGGCGGCGGGCCGCCTGTGGCTCGCCCGCTTCCTCCTCCACCGCACGCGCAAGCCCGAGGACGCCTACGAAGAGGCCAGGAAGGCCTCCGAGCTGGCCCCGCAGGACGACAAACTCGTCGGCGAGGCCCTCCTCATCATGTACGAGGCCGCGTGGACCAAAGGCGAGATCGAGAAGGCCCTCGATGCCGCGACCCGCTTCCTCGACCCGAAGTACCTCGGCCAGCGCAGCGAGGCGGAGCAGCCTGGCTGTCTGAAGCGGCCGGGCGACTGCCTGCTGCGGCTCCAGCGCTACGACGGGGCCGCCGCCCACTTCCTCAAGATCGAGAAGGCCACGGCCAACCGCCGCTTCGCCCAGGAGTGCTGCCTCCTGGCCGGCCGCGCCGCACTCGAAGGCGGCAAGCACGATGTGGCGCTGAAGGCCCTCGAACGCGTCGTCGCCGACTACCCCGAGCTGCCCGACCTGTGGCACGGCGCCCAGGCGGCAATCGTGGACGCGCTGCGCAGGCAGGGCAAGTTCGCCGAAGCCCTCAAGGCGGCCCGCATCTGCCTCGACGCCTCTGCCGACCGCAGCGCCATCGCCTCGAGCACCCTGGTCATCGCCGAGATTTTCCGCTCGATGGACGGCCATGTCGGCCGCGCCAACCAGATGATCAACTTCCAGCGCTACGGCCCCGACGGCGAGGATGGCAAGCCCGGCACGCCCGACGACCTCAAGGACCCGCTCGCCGGCCTGCCGCGCCCGTCGTATCCCGACCGCGAGCGCGCCTTCGCCGAGGCCCGGAAGAAGGCCGGCGACACCGCCCAGGCATCCCGCTACCGCGCCTTGACCCACATCTACGCCGGGAACCCCAAAGAGGCGTTGAAATGCTACCTCGACGCCTTCGCCCGCTCGACGGGCGACGACTACAAGGCCATAGGTCAGGACATGATCGTCATCGGCGCCCGAGCCGTCCGGGGCTATGCCGTGGGCCTGAAGGGCTTCGTTGACTACGTCAATTGCGGCCCCGCCGGCCCCGACGGCAAGCCCGGCACGGCCGACGACCTTAAGAACCCCTTCGAGCCGCTGCTCAAGTGATGCCAATGAAACGCTCCACTGTCTACTGCCTTGTCCTCGTGCTCGTCGCGGGGTTGCTCCCCGCCGCCCAGGCGGGCCAGGCGGCCCTACCCGACGGCGGCGTCGCGGGCCTGTCGGCGGACGACGCGGCAGCGCTTCGCGAGGCGCGTGAGACCCTCAAGCGGCTCGTGGCCGACGAGGGCCAGAGCGAACGCCTCCGCCGCGACGCCGCCATCGGGCTCACCCGGATCCACGAGGCGCTCGATGACTGGGGGAGGGAGGGCCAACTCGGCTGGTATCTGGCCCAGCTCTCGCGGGGGCTGCAGGGAGGGCTTCAGGCCGCGCTGGCCGAGGGCGCCCAGTCGGCGGCAAGGGCCCGCCAGCCCCACTTCGGCGGCGTTCGCGAGTTCTGGCGGACCTTCGACGCGCTCGCCCGCGAGAAGCACACCGGCATCTCCGGCGAGACCGAGCGCGTGCGAAAGCAGTTCGAGGCGGCCGCCGACCACCTCTCGAAGCAGAGCTGGATCTCCTCGCCCCAGCGGACCTTCGAGATCAAGATCCCCCCCGTTGACCTCCGCAGCCTCAAGCCGCTTCCCGAGCCCGACGGGAAGAAGTAGCAGGTCATCTTCGGGGAGGTGAGCATCTTGACGGGGCACTGGAGGCCGATGCCGCGCGGCGGCGCCAGGCCACATGTGCTGGTATAGCAAGACCTTATGGCTTGAACCCACCTGCCAGTCTGGCGCGGTCAAGATGCTCACCCCCCGTGTTGCGCAGGTGAGCATCTTGAGCGCCTTGCCGGCCCCGGCACGGGGCACGGAGGCCCCGCCCACACAGGCAGTGAATCCCGGCGAGTGCTTCAGGGCTTTTTGGGCTTGAGGGCCTCGAGGAGGAGGCGGGCGCCCTCGTCGGGCTCGCCCTCCTTGGCCGGCGGGGCGAGGCGGATGGCGCCGAGCTGCGCGGCGAGATCGCCCTTGGGGTCCAGGCGGTCGAGCGCGGTGCGCCAGGCGGCAGCCAGCTCGGGACGCAGCGAGCTCTCCCAGAACACGTAGTCCATCAGCTCCCTGCCGCGCAGGGCCACGCGCCCCAGGTGTGCGGTCTGCCACTCGGCATCGGGGGCCGACCAGAAGGCGAAGTAGAGGCCGGCGACCGGGCGGTCGTCGAGCTCGTCGCGCCAGTGGATGCGGTTCTCCTTCTCGTCCTTGACGCCGCTGGTGTGGAGGACTTCGGCCTGGGCCGGGAGGACGAGGGTGTAGCGAAGCTCGGGCGCGGCGGAGAACAGCCGCAGGTGGAGGAGCCCCTCGGTGAGGGGCTTGAGGGCCTCGTCGAACTGCTTCTCGGTGAGCTTGAGCTCCCCGAGGGCGGCCTGGTAGGCGGCCCGGGCGGTCTCGGGCTCCAGGAGGCCGAGGAGCTTCTTGCGCAGCGGGGCGTCGAGGGGGCGGCCCATCTTCCTGGCCACGAGGGCGGCGGCCACGCCGACCGCGCCCTGCCCGGTGAGGAGGCGCGGGAGGTCGGCCGCTTCCAGGTAGCCGCGCTCTTCGGCGAACTGGAAGAGGAAGGCGGCGGCGCCCACGAGGACCTTCTCGGCGTCCTGGGCGCCGAGCTGGGCCGAGGCGCCCAGGTCGGCGTGGGCGACGAAGAAGAGGGCCTCCTTGAAGTCCTTGCGGAACGGCCCTTCGATGAACTCCACGAGGGGGTCGAGGCCCTTCTCGCCCTGGAGCTGCTGGCGCGCGATGGCGGCGGCGAGGCGGACCAGGAGGTCGGCGGCGTCGGCCGCCTCGCGGAAGCGGGTGAAGTGGTCGGTGCGCCCGGGCCGCCGCTCGCGGTAGTAGCCCACGTGGCCCAGGCGCGAGGGCCAGACGGTGTACTCGCCGCGATTCGTCTGGTCGGCGCGACGCAGGTCGGGCGGCACGACGCGGAACTCGCCCTGGAAGGCCACCGAGGCGTCGGGGGTGTCGAGGCGCTTGGGATACTGCGGCCTGGCCTGGTCCACCAGAGCGGCGGGAGGGGCGAGGATCTGCCCCTTCTTCTCCGTGTCCGTGTGCCACAGGTGGATCGTGCGCACGAACGAGCCGTCGGGCCGGGGCTCCGCGGTGACCTCCACGTGGTCCCGCTCGCAGCCCAGAACGGCCACGACCAGCACGAGTAGGGACGCCAGGAGCTGCCGCATTCCGCCAGCCCTCCACTGCTCAGACGGGCTCCAGCCAGCCGTGGCGGTCCGGGACGGCGCCCGTCACAATATCCATGAATGCCTTGCGGACCGCCGTCGTGATCGGCCCGGGGGTGCCATCGGCCACGGGAATGCGGTCCACGGACCGCACGGGGGTGATCTCGGCGGCGGAGCCGGTGAGGAACACCTCGTCGGCGATGTAGAGGCCCTCGCGCGGGATGATCTGCTTGCGGACCTCGTGGCCGAGCTCCCTGGCGAGCACGATGACCGAGTGGCGGGTGATGCCGGGGAGGATCGAGGCGCCCGAGGGCGGGGTCACGATGCCGCCGTCCTTGACGATGAAGATGTTCTCGCCGCTGCCTTCGGCCACGTAGCCGTGGATGTCGAGTGCGATGGCCTCGGCGTAGCCGTTGACCACGGCCTCCATCTTCATGAGCTGCGAGTTCATGTAGTTGGCGCCGGCCTTGGCCAGCGACGGCTCGGTGTTCGGCGCGAGCCGCGTCCAGGACGACACGCAGACGTCGATCCCCGTCTGCGCGGCCTGGTCGCCCAGGTAGGCGCCCCACTCCCAGGTGGCGATGACCACCTGGAGCGGGCTGTCGAGCGGGTTGACCCCCATGGGGCCGTAGCCGCGGAAGACGATGGGCCGCACGTAGCACGACTTTTGCTCGTTGACGCGGATCAGCTCCCTCGTCGCCGCCGCCAGCTCCTCCGTGGTGTAGGGGATCTCCATGCGGTAGATCTTCGCCGACTGGCGCAGGCGGTGGAGGTGGTCGTGCAGGCGGAAGCAGGCCGGCCCGCCCGGCGTGCTGTAGCAGCGCATTCCCTCGAACACGCTCGAGCCGTAGTGGAGCGCATGCACCAGCACGTGCACCTTCGCCGCCTCCCAGTCCACGAACTCGCCATCCATCCAGATCTTCTTGGCCTCGGGCACCCCGGCAACCTTCGCCTTCTGAGCCATGGCTGCGACCTCTCTTCGCGGCAAGGAACTCCACGCCCTACGCGACAGAGTGTACAGGACGCGGCCGCATTTGTCAACGAACGCGATGGGCGCGGGTGCGTGCAGCCTGGTTCGCCGCCGCCGCGGCGCGCCCGCCCGGGCCTGGGCGGATCGGGCGGGGCGTTGATTTGAGTTGACTTACCGGGGCATTTTCCGTAAAATCCTGGCTTGTCCTTGTGAGACGTGGACGGGTCGGGATACGCATGGAGGACGAAGGCAGATGCCGAATCCCAAGCGGAAGCACTCGCGGACGCGCGGGCGGACGCGCCGCGCGCACGACGCGCTCCGCGTGCCCCAACTGGTGCCGTGCCGCCAGTGCCACACGCCGAAGCTCCCGCACCGCGTGTGCCACAACTGCGGCTACTACGCGGGCCGCGAGGTCGTGAAAGCCAAGGAAGCCTGAGGCATGCGGATCGCTCTGGACGCGATGGGGGCCGACTCGGCTCCCGACGCCGAGGTGGAGGGCGCCATCCGGGCGGCGCCGGGGCTGAAGGGCCACGAGGTGGTCCTCGTGGGCGACGAGGCGAGGATTGCCCAGGCAGCCGCGCGGCTCGGCGGCATCCCGAGCGGCATCGTGGTCCGCCACGCTTCCCAGGTCGTCACGATGGACGACCCCCCGGTGGAGGCCATGCGGCGGAAGCCCGACTCGTCGATCGCCCGGTGCATCGAGATGATGGCGACCGGCGAGGCCGACGCCGTGGTTTCGGCGGGGAACACGGGGGCCGTGGTGGCGTTCGCCACCTTCAAGCTGGGGCTGCTCGAGGGCGTGCGCCGCCCCGGCATCGCCGTGGCCATGCCCACCCGGAGGGCCGAGCGGACCCTGGTGATTGACTGCGGCGCCAACGTCAACTGCACGCCCGAGCACCTGCTGCAGTACGGGATCATGGCATCCGCCTACGCCAGGCACGTCTTCGGCGCGAGTCACCCCCGGGTCGGGCTGCTCAACATCGGCGAGGAATCCATCAAGGGCAACCGCCTGGTCAAGCACGCGCAGAAGCTCCTGGAGACCTCGGCCCTCAATTTCATCGGGAACGTGGAGGGGCGCGACGTGTTCTCGGGCGAGGCCGACGTGGTGGTGTGCGAGGGCTTCGTGGGCAATGTGCTGCTGAAGGTGAGCGAGGGCATGGCCGAGACGATCCTGAGCATGATGAAAGAAGCCATCCAGCGCACGCTGCGCCGCCGCATCGGCGCACTCCTGTGCAAGTACGCCATGCTCGAGCTCAAGGCGAAGGTGGACTACGCGGAGTTCGGCGGCGCGCCACTCCTGGGCGTCAACGGCACCGTGACCATCTGCCACGGCGGCTCCGACCATCGGGCCATCGCCGCCGCGGTGCGCATCGCCGCCGAGGCAGCGGCGCACAAGGTCAACCAGCACATCGTCGCCGGCCTCCGGACCCGGCGCGCGAGCTAGCTACAACGAGGGACCACCGGCATGGGCGAATGTCCTCGGGCCGCCATCACAGGCTGTGGCATGTATCTCCCGGAGCGCGTGCTGACGAACTCCGACCTCGAGAAGATGGTGGAGACGAGCGACGAGTGGATCACGACTCGCACCGGGATCAAGGAGCGCCGCGTGGCGGCGCCCGAGCAGGCGGCATCGGACCTGGCCGTGCCCGCCTCGCGGCAGGCGCTGGCCGAGGCCGGCATCGCGCCGGCCGACCTGGGGGCCATCGTGGTGGCGACGATGACGCCGGACATGTTCTTTCCCTCGACGGCGTGTTTCCTTCAGGGGGCCCTGGGCGCGGTGCCCTGCGCGGCCTTCGACCTCCTGGCCGCCTGCTCCGGCTACGTCTACGCCCTCAGCGTGGCCCAGGCCATGGTGACCTCGGGCCAGGCCCGACACGTCCTCGTCGTCGCCACCGAGGTGCTCACGAAGTTCACCGACTACGAGGACCGCACGAGCTGCATCCTGTTCGGCGACGGGGCGGGCGCCACCGTGGTGTCGGCCGCCGCGCCCGGCTCCCGCGGCGAGGTGCTCTACACCACGCTGGGCGCCGACGGGGCGAACAGCGGCTCGATGACCCTCCCGGGCGGCGGCTCGCGCCACCCGGCCGGGAGCCACACGCTGGACGAGCGGCTCCACTACATCAAGCTGCGCGGCCGCGAGGTCTTCCAGCTCGCCGTCCGCAAGATCGTCGAGGTCGTCCGGCAATGCCTCCAGGCCTGCGGCCTCACGACGGCGGACGTCGCGCTGCTGGTGCCGCACCAGATGAACCTGCGGATCATCCAGGCCACCGGCGAGCGCCTGGGGATCCCGATGGAGAGGGTGTTCGTGAACATCGACCGCTACGGCAACACGGGCGCGGCCACGGTGCCCATCGCCCTGCACGAGGCCCACACCCAGGGCCGCCTGAAGCGGGGCGACCTCGTGGTGCTCGTGACCTTTGGCGCCGGGCTGAGCTGGTCGGGGGCCGTGCTGCGCTGGTAGCGGCGAGCCCCTCGCGTTGGGGTGGCAGGCGGGCCGTCGCCGGCCCGCGTTCCTGACCTGGAAAGGGCACGGATTGGCCGTTGAGACCTCGATTGCGATTCTGTTTCCCGGCCAGGGGGCGCAGCGGGTGGGCATGGGCCGCGAGCTGGCCGAGGCCAGCCCTGAGGCCCGCGCCATCTTCCGGCGGGCGAAGGCCGCCCTGGGCTTCGACCTCGCGAGGCTGTGCTTCGAGGGGCCGGCCGAGGAGCTCAACCGCACCTCGCTGTGCCAGCCGGCGATCCTGACGGTGAGCGTCGCGGCCCTCGAGGCCTGGCGGGCCCACGGCACGGCCCCGGTCGACGCGCCCAGCGCGGGCCTGAGCCTGGGGGAGTACACCGCGCTCGTCTATGCCGGGGCCTTCCCCTTCGAGGACGCCGTGCGGCTCGTGCACCAGCGCGGGCAGTTCATGGAGGAGGCCGGGCGCGAGAACCCGGGCGGCATGGTGGCCGTGATGGGCATGGACCGCGAGCGGCTCAACGACGCGCTCGAGGGCGCCAACGAGTTCGGCGTGGCCGAGATCGCCAACTTGAACTGCCCGGGGCAGGTCGTCGTGTCCGGAAGCGTGGCGGCGATGGACTGGCTGGCGAGGAACGCGCGGAACTTCGGGGCCGAACGGGCGATGCGCCTCCGGGTCAGCGGGGCCTTCCACTCGCGGCTCATGGCGCCGGCCAGCGACCGGCTGAGCCGCGCGCTCGCCGAGGCGGCCATCTCGCAGTTCCACCCGACCGTCGTGTCGAACGTCACGGCCAAGCCCGTCGTCTCCGCCGCGGAGGTCCGCGGCCTCCTCGTCCGGCAGCTCACCAGCCCCGTGCTGTGGGAGGACTCGATGCGGTTCCTGCTCGCCACGGGCGTGCGGCGCTTCATCGAGGTGGGACCGGGCAGGGTGCTCTCGGGGCTCCTGGCGAAGATTGACCCCACGGTCGAGGCCCGCAACGTCGAGGTCCCGGCCGACATTGCCGCGCTGGCGTGAGGAGAGACTCGTGGCGACCGATCGAGAGTTCGCCGGGAAGGCGGCCATCGTGACGGGGGGCGGCGCCGGGATCGGGCTGGCCATCGCCCGGCGCCTCGCCGAGCGCGGCGCCGACGTGGTGGTGCCCGACTTCAACGGGCCGTCGGCCGAGGCGGCGGCCGCCCAGCTCCGCGACCTGGGCGTGCGCACCCTGGCCTTCCAGGCCGACGTGGCCGACCCCGCCCGCATGGAGCAGGTGGTCGCGGCCACGATCGAGGCATTCGGCGGCGTCCACATCCTGGTCAACAACGCGGGCATCACCCGCGACAACCTGCTGCTGCGCATGACCCCCGAGCAGTGGGACGCCGTGATCCGCACGAACCTCACGGGCGTCTACGTGGCGACCCACGCCGTGCTGCGGCAGATGGTGAGGCAGCGGGCGGGGAGCATCGTCTCGATCGCCTCGGTCATCGGCCTGATGGGCAACGCGGGGCAGGCCAACTACGCGGCCTCGAAGGGCGGCGTCATCGCCTTCACCAAGAGCATCGCCCGCGAGGTCGCCTCGCGCGGCATCCGCGTGAACGCCATCGCCCCCGGCTACATCGCCACGGACATGACGGCCCGCGTGCCCGAGGAGGCGCGCCAGGCCATCCTGAAGGACATCCCGATCCCCCGCATGGGCACCCCCGGGGACGTCGCCGCCGCCGTCCGGTTCCTGTGCAGCGACGAGGCCAGCTACATCACCGGCGTGTGCCTCCGCGTGGATGGCGGGCTGGCCATCTAGATACCTGTCGCGGGCCCATGAGGCCCGGTTTCGGATCCGAGGCAACCTTGACGACGAGAGGAGACGCGCGGCGAGCCCGGTTGCCAGCCGCTCGACGGACCGCAAGCATCGCTCCCGTGTGAGAGCAAAACCATTCGCACGAATGGTCTCCGGATAGCCCGGGCGTGGACACGCCCGGCGCGCCACGGGTGGGCCACGCCCCCCGGGCTCACGCAGTCGGTTAATCTAGGAGAAGATCAGGTGGCGGACGCCAACGCAGTCGAGGAACAGGTTCGGCAGATCATCTGCGACAAGCTCAGCGTCAAACCCGAGCAGGTCACCCCGGCGACCTCGTTCGTCAACGACCTCGGCGCCGACTCGCTCGACACGGTCGAGCTGGTCATGGAGTTCGAGGACAAGTTCGGCATGCAGATCCCCGACGAGGAGGCGGAGAAGATCCAGACCGTCGGCGACGCGATCAAGTACATCGTGGAACACCAGGGGCAGTCCTGAGGCACGGCGCCGGCGCGCGGGGTCCGACGGCCCCGCGACGCCACCGGCGCCAGGGCCGCCTGCCACGAAGGAGTGCTCGCAAGCGATGCCCAAACGGCGAGTCGTCATCACTGGCCTCGGCTGTGTCACGTCCATCGGCCAGACCCAGCCGGCTTTCTGGAAGGCCGCCTGCGAGGGCCGCAGCGGCGTGTCGGTCGTCACTCGGTTCGACACGGCGGGTTTCGACGTCCGCATCGCCAGTTGGATCCCCGACTTCAACCCCGACCCGCTCATCCCGCCGCGCGACGCGCGGCGGATCGACCGCTACGCCCAGCTCGCCCTCGTCGCCGCCGACGAGGCCGTGCGGGACTCCGGCCTGGACCTGGCACGGGAGGACCTGGACCGCGCGGGGGTCATCATCGGCAGCGGCATCGGCGGCCTCCAGGAGATCGAGGAGCAGAAGACGATCCTGCTCCAGCGCGGGCCCGGCCGCGTGTCGCCCTTCCTCATCCCCAAGATGATGGCGAACTCGGCCGGCGGCCTCCTCGGCATCCAGTTCGGCCTGCGCGGCCCCAACTCCACCGTGCTCACCGCCTGCGCCTCCTCGTCCCACGCCATCGGCGACGCCTATCTCAACATCGCCTGCGACATGGCCGACGTCCTGCTCACGGGCGGCTCCGAGGCCACGATCACCCCCCTGGGCCTGGCCGGCTTCATCGCCTGCAAGGCCCTCTCGAAGCGCAACGACGAGCCGACCCGGGCCAGCCGCCCCTTCGACCGCGAGCGCGACGGCTTCGTCATGGGCGAGGGCGCCGGCATCCTCGTCTTCGAGGAGCTCGAGCACGCCAAGGCACGCGGCGCGCGCATCTACGCCGAAGTCCTCGGCTTCGGAGCCACGTGCGACGCCTATCACATCACCGCACCCGAGCCCCAGGGCACGGGCGCCTCCCGCTCCATGGCCGTCGCTCTCCGCGACGCCGGCCTCGCCCCCGACGCCGTCACCTACATCAACGCCCACGGCACCTCCACCCAGCTCAACGACGCCATGGAAACCCGCGCCATCAAGCGCACCTTCGGCGACCACGCCCGGAAGCTCGCCATCAACTCCACCAAGTCCATGATCGGCCACCTCCTCGGCGCCTCGGGCGGCGTCGAGCTCGCCCAGACCGCCCTCAGCATCGCTCACGGCCTCGTGCCCCCGACCATCAACTACGAGAACCCCGACCCCGAGTGCGACCTCGACTACGTGCCCAATGTCGCCCGCGAGATGAAGGTGGACGTGGCGATGTGCAACAGCTTCGGCTTCGGCGGACACAACGCCTCCATCCTCATCGGCAAGCTCCGCTGATTGCCGATTCTGATTCTTTATCGTCGTCGTCCTCGTCGTCGTTCTCGAACTCCTTCTTCTTGCGCAGAACAAGAGACTCGACGACGACGACGAGCACGACGACGAGCACGAGAGAACCTTTGAGAATTCGCGTATTACGTTCCACGTTCTAGGACCTCTCCAATGCCCTACGAGATGGTCGTCCTGATCAAGCAGGTCCCCGACACCAAGAACATCACCGCGAAGGCGATGAACGACGACGGGACCGTGAACCGCTCGGCCCTGCCGGCGATCTTCAACCCCGAGGACCTCAACGCCCTGGAGATGGCCCTCGGGGTGCGCGACGCCCACGGCGGCCACGTCACCATCGTCTCGATGGGCCCGCCCAGCGCCGCCGCGGCCATGCGCGAGGCCCTGATGCGCGGGGCCGACGCCGTGGCGCTCCTCTCCGACCGCGCCTTCGCCGTCGCCGACACGCTCGCCACCGCCTACGCCCTGTCGTGCGCCATCCGCCGCATCGGCGAGTTCGACCTCCTGTTCTGCGGCCGCCAGGCCATAGACGGCGACACGGCCCAGGTCGGCCCCCAGCTCGCCGGCGCCCTCGACGTGCCCCAGATCACCTACGCCCGCGAAATCCTCCACCTCGCGCCCGGCCGCATCTGCGTCCGCCGCCTCATCGAGGGCGGCACCGAGGTCGTCGAGGCCCCGCTGCCGTGCCTCTTGACCGTCGTCGGCGAGGCCAACGAGCCCAGGCCCCGCCGCGCCAAGCTCGCCGCACAGTTCAAGCGCGCCCGCACCCGCATCGAGGTCCGCGAAGCGGCCGCCTTCCAGCTCGACCCCGAGAAGGGCAAGCCCGACCCCGCCCTCCTCGCCGAACGCGTGAACCCGATCCTCGCCGACCTCGAACGCCACGGCCTCCTCATCCCCGTGTGGGCCCCCGCCGACGTCGCGGCCGACCCAAGCCGCTGCGGCGCCGCCGGCTCGCCCACCAAGGTCAAGACCATCGAGAGCGTCGTCCTCGTCGCCTCCGAGCACAAGAAGGTCGAGCCGACCAAGGAGGCCGTCGGCGCCCTCATCCACGAGCTGGCCGAAGAGCATGTCTTCGATTGAGGGAATCCCGTCATCAACCGACCTGAGGGTTGTCTGTCATGCCTGATCGCACCGGCGGCGTTCTAGTCTTCGCGGAACAGGACGGCGGGAAGATCGCCGAAGTGAGCCTCGAACTGCTCAGCAAGGGCCGCGAGCTGGCCGACGACCTCGGCCAGTCCCTCGCCGCCATCCTGCTCGGCCACCAGCTCGCCGACCAGCCTCGCCAGCTCATCGCCTTCGGCTGCGACACCGTCTACGTCGCCGACGACCCGCGCCTCGCCGTCTACACCACCCTGCCCTACGCCCAGGTGGTCAGCGAGGTCGTCGCCGACCGCCAGCCCGAGGTGGTCATCTTCGGCGCAAGCCCCGCCGGCCGCGACCTCGCGCCCCGCGTCGCCTCGCGCCTCCGCACCGGCCTCACCGCCGACTGCACGAACCTCCAGATCGGCGACCACACCGACCCCGTCCGAAAGACCCAATACCGCGACCTCCTCTACCAGATCCGCCCCGCCTTCGGCGGAAACATCATCGCCACCATCGTCACCCCCGAGCACAGGCCCCAAATGGCCACCGTCCGCGAGGGCGTGATGCGCATGCCCCAGGCCGACCCCGCCCGCACCGGCGAGGTCGTGCCCGTCCAGGTCGCCCTCGGCCCCGAGGCCACCGTGGTCCGCATCATCGAGCGCGTCAAGGCCGAGCGGAAGGTGAACCTCAAGGGCGCCAAGGTCATCGTCGCCGGCGGCGCCGGCGTCGGCTCCGCTGAGGGCTTCGAGCTCGTCCGCGAGCTCGCCCACACCCTCGGCGGCGAGGTCGGGGCCTCCCGCGCCGCGGTGGACGCCGGCTACATCGCCCGCGACCACCAGGTCGGCCAGACCGGCACCACCGTGCGGCCCAAGCTCTACATCGCCGCCGGAATCTCCGGCTCCATCCAGCACCGAGCCGGCATGGCCGAATCCGGCCAAATCCTGGCCATCAACACCGACCCCGAGGCCCCCATCTTCTCCTTCGCCCACTACGGCATCGTCGGCGACCTCTTCGAGGTGATCCCCAAGATGATCGAGGCATACAAGAGCAAGGCCTGAGCAATTGGATGAATGGATGAATGAAAGAAGCCAGAGGCAGCGGGCAGGATTGCAGGATGGCCAAACGGCCTCGTCTTCTCTGACATTCATCCACCCATCCACCCATCCATTCATCCTCCTCAATACGTGCGGTCGCCTACAAGGATAACTGAGCCATGCCCAACTTCTACGACGAGAACCCCGACATCCGCTTCAACCTCGACCAGGCGCCCCTCGCCGAGATCGCGCGCCTGCGCGAGCACGACTTCGCCGAGGCGGGCCAATACCCCTACGCGCCCCGCGACGCCGCCGACGCCATCGAGAACTACCACGAAACCCTCCGCATCGTCGGCGACGTCGCCGGCAACTGCATCGCGCCCCGAGCCGAGGACGTGGACCGCCAGGGCGCCACCTGGCACGACGGCGTGGTCACCTACGCCCGCGGCACCCAGGAGGCCCTCGACCGCCTGTCCGGCGCCGACCTCATGGGCTTCACCCTGCCCCGCAAATACGGCGGCATCTACCTGCCCCACACCACCTACGCCGCCGCCATCGAAATGGTCTCGCGCGGCGACGCCGCCCTCATGACCCTCTTCGGCCTCGGCGACATCGCCGAAACCATCCTCCGCTTCGCCTCCGACGAGCTCAAGGACAAGTATCTCCCCCGCTTCGCCTCCGGCGAGGCCACAGGCGCCATGGTCCTCACCGAGCCCGACGCGGGGTCCGACCTCCAGGCCGTCCGCCTCAAGGCCAGCCCCGACCCCGACGACCCCAGCCTCTGGCGCCTCAACGGCGTCAAGCGCTTCATCACCAACGGCTGCGGCGACATCCTCCTCGTCCTCGCCCGTTCCGAGGAGGGCACCAGGGACGGCCGCGGCCTCTCGCTCCTCCTCGCCGAGAAAGGCCCCGGCCTCCGCGTCCGCCGCATCGAGGACAAGCTCGGCATCCACGGCTCCCCGACCTGCGAGCTCCAGTTCACCAACTGCCCCGCCTACCTCGTCGGCCGCCGCCGCTTCGGCCTCATCAAGTACACGATGGACCTCATGAACGGCGCCCGCCTGGCCATCGCGGCCCAGAGCGTGGGCATCTGCGAGGCCGCCTACCGCGAGGCGCTCGCCTACGCCCACTCGCGCGAGCAGTTTGGCAAGGCCATCGTCCACTTCCCCGCCCTGGCCGACCTCCTGGTCGGCATGCGGCTCAAGCTCGAGCTCGCCCGCACCCTCACCATTGACTGCGGCGTCGCCGTGGACTTCGAGAAGGAATACGAGAGCCGCCCCGCCGACAAGGCCCTCTACAGGAAGTGGCACGGCTACGCCTCGGCCCTCACCCCGATGGCCAAGTACTACGCCTCCGAGGCCTCGGTCGAGCTGAGCAACTCGGCCCTCGCCGTCCTGGGCGGCAGCGGCTTCATGCGCGACTACCCCATCGAACGCTACCTGCGCGACGCGCGCATCACCAACATCTACGAGGGGACCAGCCAGCTCCAGGTCATCGCCATCCTCAGCGGCCTGCTCGGCGGCGACCTCGACCCCCTCTTCGCCGACTTCGCGGCGAGGCCCTACACGGGCGGCACGGCCAAGCATCTCGGCGCCGTCACCGAAGCCCTCGAACGCTTCAACAAGGCGATGGAGTTCGTCAAGCAGCGTGCCGAGCGCGACTACACCGACCTCGTCGCCCGCAACCTCGCCGACATGGCCATCGACGTCTACTGCGGCTTCCGCCTCATGCAGTTTGGCGAGAAGTCCGAGAGCAAGGCCATGCTCGCCGACCTCTTCGTCCCCGCCATGGCCCGCCGCGTCCGCGCTGCCCACGACGCCGTCCTCAGCGGCAACCGCCTCGTCCTCGACACCTACCGCACCCTTCTTCAAGCCTGACCGGCAACCACAGATGACACGGATGGGCACGGATGGAGTCAGGTAGGGCGTGCATACTTGCACGCGGAACGCTATGGTTTCCTGCCTATCCGCGCCCATCCGCGTAATCCGCGGTCGAGTCCTTCTTCTCGGCCGAAGAGAGGGAGTCCTACCGCGGATTACGCGGATGGCCGCGGATAAGAGAAGCCCACCAACTGGGTTTGAAACCCGATCCTGGGCTTCTCTTCACCTGTGAAAATCTGTGGCAATCTGTGGACCCCCTCTTCCGCCCGCAGCCGAGAAGAGCCTTGTCCACAGATTCACACAGATTCGCACAGATAAGGCCCACCGGCTGTGTCTGAAACCCGATCGCGAGCGGTCAGCGGGGTCAGGTCGCAAGAATCCACTTTTCTGCAACACAGACGCTTGAGGAAGAAACTAGATATTTGCGACCTGACCCCAACACCCAACACACCACACTTGGCGTGGCCTGGCTCAAGCGCGTCAACAAGGCCGGAGAATGAGGGCTGGCGCGCTATTCCTGGAAGTCGGCTCGCCCGAAGGTGATGTTGACCTTGCGCGGGTACGCATCGGAAAAATGGGCAGCCGTCACGAGGGGCAGGTCGGCCACGATTCGCGCAACGGTCGGTTCTTCGGCCTTGACCTTCTGGATGTCAACCGAGGCGCTCACGAGCTTCCCAACAGTATCCGTGTACTCTGCTGTCACCTTTATGGATGACACGGCGGCCTTGCGCTGAATGAACGTAACCATGATGGCTAGCTTGCCCGTCGTATCGCTGGCGCACTTGTACACGAGCATGTGCACGTCCTTGACCTCATAGAGCAGGACGCACTTTGCCTTGCAGAACGGCACGTACCGCTTCTCCACAGCGCCGCCCATCGCCACGGCCCCAAGGCACAACACACACAGCAGCATCCGATTCATGGCAGTTCCCCCTTTCGCCGGTAGAGCATGCCGACCGGCCCCCCGATTGTCAAGCGGGCAGCGGACAGCGGGGTCAGGTCGCAAGAATCCACTTTTCTACAACACAGACGCTTGAGGAAGGAACTAGTCAACACTTCAGCCATCTGAAGTGCCCGGAGGTCCGCCGGGTGTCCTCGCCCCCGCCGAGCTTGCCTCGGTGGGGGCAGGAACTTCAGACGGCTGAAGTGTTACGAAGCTAGATATCTGCGACCTGACCCCAACGAGAGAGCATTTCGTGCCAGATCAACTGGACGTGGTCCGTTTGGGAGGCCGCGGGAGTCCGCCGGGCCGTGGCAACCTGAAGGAGAGGCAAGAGAGATTCCTCGACAGGCTGGGAATGACATCATAAGTCCAGGCGGCGCCTGCATTAGCGTGTCATGCCGAGCGAAGTCGAGGCACCTCTCCTGGAGCTACGACAGGGCCGAGAATGGCCCCAGGAGGCGTTTCCCGCGCCCCCGACCCCACAGAATGCCAACCCCCTCGCCCGGGAGGGCCTGGCATTGTGAGCAAATCGGCTATCCGGCTGCGTCCGGCAGGGAGTTCTCAGAGTGCCAACCCCTGAGAGGGGGAGTTGGCATTCTGTGATTCTGAGGCCGTGAGGGAAGGCCGGCAGGCAGGGCGACTGCGCTTGCATTGGGCCGCCAGGAGCGGTATCATCTGGTGGTTGGGCCGCCTGGCGCGTGTGCGCCGGCGGCCCATGCAGCAATCCGCCGTCGTGCAACGACTTAGTAAGTGACACCCGTGGACAATGGCGAGCCAATCCCGGTGGCGGATGCCCTCCTCGTGGCCGATGTGCTCGAGGGCGACACCGAGGCGTTTGGCGAGCTGGTGAGCCGCTACAAGAACCTGGTGGCCAGCTTCATCGCCGCTCGGGTGCCCTCGACGGAAGTAGAGGACCTGGCACAAGATACGTTTCTGCGGGCGTTCCGAATGCTGGCCTCGTTGCGGGAGCCCGCGGCCTTCTCGTCCTGGCTCCTTGGCATCGCGAGCCACGTGTGTGTGGACTGGCATCGGTCGCGGCGACGGCTGGCGTCGCTGGATGGCGAGGGCGCGCAGGACCCCGATGCCGACGCCCTGATGCCGCACCGCTCGCCCGTGGAGCGGCCCGATGCGGCGGCGGAGCAGGAGGAGGCCGCTCGCCTGCTCCTGGAGAGCCTGGACCGGTTGCCCGAGCCGTACCGCGTCACGCTGGTGCTCAAGCACATGGATGGCTTGAGTTGCCAGGAGGTCGCGGACAGGCTGGGGCTGGCGCTTGGCACTGTAACCAGCCGCCTGGCAAGGGCTTACAAGCTTCTGCGGGACCGCTTGGAGCGGCTCGCGGGGCCGAAGTGAAGGCAAGTGGAATGAACTGCGAACGGTTCGACGACATTGCGGAGCTGCTCGTGGCCGGCGAGCTGGCCGAGGCCGAGCTGGCCGAGGCGGATGCCCACGCGGCCGAGTGCGCGGCCTGCCGCGAGCGGGTGCAGATGGCCCGCGCCCAGCTTCGCGCCCTCGAGGCAGCGCTCGCCCCCCACCGGGCCGCCGAGGGCTTCGTCGAGCGCACGATGGCCCGCGTGCGGGCGCAGGTGGCCCCGCCCGAGGAGGAGCGGCCCGAGACGCTCAGGGGCCGCCTCCTCCGCTACGCCGCGATGGCCGCCGCGGCGGCCCTGCTGGTGATGGCGGGCTACGGCTTCCTGCACCGCGGCTCGACCGCGTGGGTGGAGAACGGGGCCGCGGCGGTGGTGGGCCCGACGGCTCGGCGCCTGGGGCCTGCCTCGCGGCTTGCCGCGGGCGACCTGGTGGCGACGCCGGCCGACAGCGGCGCCACGCTGGCGCTCGCGGGCGGGCGGCTGCGCGTGGCCCTCGCGCCGCTGACGCTCGTCCGCATCATGGACCCGCGTAGCGGCACGGCGCTTCAGCTCGTGCGGGGGGAGGTGTACTGCCGCGGCTCGGGCAGCGAAGCGACGCCCATGGTCGCCTCGCCGCTGGCGAACGTGGCGGCCGGCCCTGGGGTGGTGAGCCTGCACGTGACCCCGGAGCCGGGCGCGAAGCAGTCGCCCACGGGCGCGGAGCCGTTCCGGGGCATGGTCACGCTGGCGGCGCACGACGGCGCGGCGCGCGTGCTGGTGCCCGGCAGGCAGGTCGCGGGGGTGCCGCTCCAGCGCGGGCAGGTGCTCATGCTGAGCACGGATCGGCGCCGCGGCTACGTTGCCCCAGTGCCCATCGAGCGCCTGCGCGAGGTCCTCGAGGCCGAGCACCGGGCCGTGAGGACCCGCCACGCCGACCTGGAGCTGAGGTGGGAGGCCCTGCTGGGAGGCAGGCTCGATGCCCTCCGGGGCGAGCGGGCGCAACTGCCGCGCCGCGCGGGCGAGTTGCAGGAGGCGCTGAGCCAGACGCGCTCGCTCCACGCCGAACTCGAGCGGCGCCTGAAGCTCCTGGACCGTTGCCAGGCCGAGGGGCAGCAGGTGTTCCGGCTCGTCGTGCGACCCGCTCCCCCACAGCGGTAGCGCGGCGGGGAGGGGCTTGGGGAGGCCATCCGTCCCACGCCGCGTCGGCGCCCCCAAACACTCCGACTACTGCTCTTCTACCTTGACCAGCTTGTTGACGGGGCTGCCGGCGAGGGTCTGCTCGTGGCCGTCGGGCCAGCGCACCGTGATGTCGGCGGCGCCCTTGTGGCTGCCGAGGCCGAAGTGGGCGATCGGGGAGTCCTGCGAGGCGGAGCGTGCGCCGCACTGGACCTCGCGGATGAGGGTGAGGGCGCCGGCGACGACGGTGATGCGCGCGCCGATGCCGAGGCGGTTGCTGCGCTTGCCGGCCAGTTGCACCCGCAGCCAGGAGGTGTCGCGGGCCCGGTTCTCGAAGAGGATGAGGCCGCCGACGCTGCCGAGCACCACGTCCATGTCCCCGTCGTTGTCCTTGTCGAGCCAGGCCTGTCCCCAGGCGTTGAAGCCGAGGAGGCCGGCGCGCCAGGTGATGGGCTGGAACTTGCCGCTGCCGACGTTCTGGTAGAGAGCGGTGGGCCGCTCCTTGTAGATGGCGGTGAGCAGGATGTCGAGGTCGCCGTCGTTATCCACGTCGCAGAAGCCCATCTCGGCGCTCATCTCCTGGCTGCGGATGCTGGAGGCGGGGAGGCCATCGCGGAAGCGCCAGCCGTCCTTCGGCCCGCCGTTGAAGTAGAGGGCGGTGGGGTCGGCGAACTCGAGGAAGCGGGTGAGGGCGACGTTGGTGACGCCGAGGTCGAGGTCGCCGTCGTTATCCATGTCGCCCCAGGCGCAGGCCACGCTGTGGCCGAAGGCCTGCGCGAGCTGGCCGGTGCCGGGGATGCCCCGGACGCCGAGGGCCTGCGCCTCGTCGGTGAACTGGCCGTTGCCCTGGTTCACCCAGAGCTGGTTGGGCTGGAGCCGGTAGTTGGCGACGCAGAGGTCGGGGCGGCCGTCGTTGTTGAAGTCGCCCCAGGCGGCGCCGCGGGCGCAGTAGTTGCTGCGTCCCGCGATCCCGGATGCCTTGCTGACGTCGTCGAAGCGGCCCTTGCCGCTGTTGTGGAAGAGGAAGGCGGGCTGGCCGACCGATGGGCGCGATGGGTGCTCGAAGCAGCCGACGAAGAGGTCCAGGTGGCCGTCGCCATCGTAGTCGCAGGCCGCCAGGGCCTCGGGCGGGCCGGGGAAGGCGTAGTCGAGGCCCGCGTCGGCCGTGACGTCGGTGAACGTGCCCTTCCCCTGGTTGCGCCACAGGCGCATCTTGGGGAACGAGGCGCACAAGAGGTCGAGGTGTCCGTCGTTGTCGAAGTCGAGCCACAGGGCGGCCAGCACGTTCTCGGGGTCCACGCCGGCCTCCTTGGTCACCTCCTTGAACGACTTGCCGCCCACGTTCCTGAAGATTCGGCCGCTGGCGCAGAGGTCCTCGAGGCCGTCGTTGTCGAAGTCGCCGACGGCGACCCTTGCGCTGCGCACGTCGGCCAGCCCGGCGGCCGCCGTGACGTCGGCGAAGGTGGTCTTTGGGTTGTGCTCGGTGGCGAGGAAGCGGTTCTTGGCGGAGTCGGTGATCTTGGCGGCGTGGTAGGTGTAGGCCAGGAAGTCCTCGGCCACGGCGGCCTCCGCGTCGCGCTGGTAGGCCAGGAACCGGTCGCGCTCGGGGTTGCCCGTCGGGCGGATGCCCCGGCCCTTCAAGCCGTCCACCGCCTGCTCGAAGTAGCTGGCCGCGACGGGCAGGTTCACGTCGTAGACCAGATAGGTCCTGGCGGCGAGGAAGTAGACGCCGCCTGGCACCGGCTTGTTGGCGAAGAAGCGGTTCTTCACGATGTCGTGCAGGTGGGTCTCGCCCAGCTTGGCGTAGATGGCCATCAGGTGGGCGTCAATCTGCTGCTCGAGCTCCAGGGGCAGCCCCTGGATCGTCTCGCGCAGGTGGATGAGCAGGTCGCTGCGCTCCTTGAGTTCCTTGACCGCCTGGACGCCGCTGATCACGATCTCGAGCGTGGTCTGCATGTCCTGGTGGCGCAGCGAGACGCCCAGCCTCTGGAGCTTGCGGAGGGTGTCAATGGCGGGCCGGAAGTGCCCGAGGCGGGCCTGGATGCGCGCGAGGTAGTGGTTCGCCAGCTTGTGGCTGTCGTTGAGCTTCAGCAGTTCCTGGAACTTCCCGAGCGCGGCCTCGAACTTCCCCTCCTCGAAGAGCGCGCGGCCGGCGCGCATCTGCTCGCCGATCACCCCCTCATCGGGCAGGCCGCCACCCTCGGCCGCCACGAGGCCGGCGCCGCCCAGGGCCACCACCAGCATCCATGTCCGGGAGATTCTCATCGAGCCTTGGCTCCTCAGAGGCTTGCGGGACGTGGGGGCGTATGCCCACAGTATACTGCGCTGCCCGCACGGGGTCAAGGCACGAGACGCGCGCGAGCATGGCCCCTGCCGCCGCTTGCGCCGTGCCGCCGCATCGCCTATACTTCCCCCGAAGCACAACCCGTTCGCCCGGACCCCTCGGAGACCGAGCCGTGAGAACCTCGATCGGAGTGGCGGTGGCATGGTGCGCTCTCGTGCTGGCGGGGTGCGGCGGGGGCGAGGAGGCAGGGACGGCGCAGAAGGCCGACCCGGCGCCCTTCGAGGCCGCACTCGTCGAGTACCTCCGCGTCGGCTCGATGGACATGAAGCCCGAGAAGTTCGAATCCCTTCAGGTCACGGGCGACACGGCAGTGGCTAAGGTGCGGATGGCGACCAAGGACGGCCTGTACGGCCTGAAGCCGACCTGGAGCGTCACGTTCGCGAAGACGGAGAAGGGCTGGCAGGTGCTGAGCGTCAAGCGGTAGCGCGCCGGTGGCACGCCACATCGTCTCAGGAGCAGCGCCGGCGGCTCAGGGCGTGGGCTTGCTGCACCCATACTTGCCGTCGTACTTGGCCAGGCCGGCCTGGAGCGCGTCGTCCACCTTCATGAGGGGGAGCCAGGCGGGGCTGTCGGTCTTGAGGTCGTCGGCCCGCAGCGGCAGGCCCAGGATGCTGCGCAAGGCGTTGATCTTGGTCTTCTGCGCCTTCACGTCGGCTTCGGCGGCGTTGCGGTCAATCACGACCCGCGCCGCGTAGTGCTTGGCCCAGGCCTCGGGCACAGGCACCTTGATCGCCTTCGCCACGTTTCCCGCGCTGTCGTCGTGGAGGTGCTCGGCCTCGTCCTCGAGGTCCTTCAGCTCGATCTTCTGGTCGCCGACGGCTTCCCAGTAGTCGGCCTGGATGTTGCCGACGATCAGGTTGTCCTTGAGCAGCAGCGGCCACTTCCCCTCCTTCTGGACGCCGTTGCGGTCGGCGAAGGCGAGGACGTTGTTCGTCACCGCGGCGACCACGGCGCCGTCAATCTTGAGCGAGTTGCCCGAGAAGCTCTGGGCGAAGGCGTCGTACTTCTCGGTGAACAGCACGGTGTTGTTGGCGATCGTGAAGCGGGGCGCCGCCTTCTCGTCGCTGCCCTGCCACATGGACCCCGCATAGATGGCCGTGCCGGTGTTGTTGATCACGAGGTTGTTCTCGATGGTGATCGTCGAGCCCTGGTAGCCGCTGACGGTCATCGCCCCCTGCGTGGGCGCGGAGTTCACGATCACGCAGTTCCTCACCACGACGTCCCACTTCCCGGCCCGGTCCTTCGTGCGGCTGACCGTGATGACCAGAGCGCCGCGGTCCGGCGTGGGGTTTTCGCCCGTCTTGGGGTTGGCCTTGCGCACGAGCAGGGCCTTCGCGTCGTCCTTGTAGCGGTTCTGCGGGCCTTGGTCGAGGATCAGGCCGTCCACCACGATCTTCGGCATGGCCGTGCCGCCGCTCTCGTGGAACAGGTACTTGTTCAGGTCAATGTGCAGGCGCGGGGCGACCTTGTAGTTCTTCGACTTGTTGTCGCCGGCGAGGATGGTCTTGCACTCGCCCCAGGGGTCGCGGCGGGCGAAGTCGTCGCTGTAGCCGCCGATGATGGAGACGGGGACCGTGATCTCGTCGGCCCCGTCATCTCCCTTGCCTGTGTAGGTGCCTGCGGCGATGTGCACCGTGTCGCCTGGCTTGAGCTTGCTGACAATGTTGCCGAGGTCCGACGCGGGCTTCTCTTTGCTGGCGGCCTTGCCCTTGCCGCGCGCGGCGGACACGTAGAAGTCCTCCGCCAGCGCATTGCCGGCCGCCAGCAGGGCGACCGCGCCGATCAGGGCGGCGAACGTCTGGGTGGCTGTCCTCATCTCGCACCTCCTTCCTTCTGCCTTCATTGTAGCGCGGAATGCGCGCCGTCTACCCCAAGAGGCCGCTTTTTGCCGAGCCCGTGGAGGCGGGTGAGCGGGTGTCAGGGTTTCCTGGCGCGGAAGAGCGTCCGATCGAGTAGCACGGCAACGCCGAAGCACACGCTGTTGCCGATGACGGGCCAGAGGAGGAAGGTGAGCGACGAGCGCATCATGAAGAACAGGCACACGTAGCTGACGACGAAGCCCGTCGCCGCCGCGACCTTGTTCACCCGCCACGGGAGGAATGCCAGCGCCATGAGGCCGAGGACGCCATTCGTCGAGAGGCCCATGATCTTCGCCCACACGTCCTGCGCCTTGGTGATCTGCATGAACGACAGGGCCATGAGCGTGGCGAGAATGCCCCAGGCCCAGGTGAGGCCCTTCGCCACGTTCAGATAGTGGCCGTCGTCGCGCTCGACGCGGCTGAAGCGGCGATAGAAGTCCTCGATGCACACGGTGGAGCTGGAGTTCATGCAGGCGTCAATGCTCGACATGGCCGCGGCGAAGATGGCGGCGATGACGATGCCCGCCAGGCCCGCCGGCAGGCGGCTCGCGACGAAATAGGGGTAGATCGCGTCGGCGCGGCCGTTCGCCACCAGGGCGGACACCGTGGCGTCGGGCACGACCGTGTAGTAGGCGAACAGGGCCGAGCCGATGAAGTAGAAGGCGAAGCCGAGCGGAATGTAGGTGAGAATGGCGATCCACACGCTGGCGTTCGCCTTGCGGGTCGAGGCCGTGGTCATGTAGCGCTGAGTCATGTCCTGCTGCGTGCCGTAGATGCGGATGGTCTGGAAGATCGTCTCGAGCACGAGCCACAAGGCCACGACCTGGGTGAGGCCCGCCTGGGGGAAGCCGGGCTCGGCGAGGCGGAACTTGTGGAAGGTGGCGGTCACGCGGCCGAACTCGGCCAGGCCCGTGTTGGCCAGCACGAAGATGATGCTGAACACGGCGCCCACGACGATGAAGAATGCCTGGGCGAGATCCGTCCAGATCACCGCCTCGATGCCGCCGATGGCCGTGTAGACCGTCACCACGACGCCCATCACCACAATCGTCCACACCAGCGGGAAGCCCGTGATGATGCTGAACGCCAGCGCCGGCAGGTAGAGCACCAGCCCCATCCGCGCGACCGAGAAGACGATGAACGACACCGAGGCCAGAAGCCGCGACGACACGTGGATCCGCTGCTCGAGGTACTGGTAGACGCTGATCACCCCCGCGTCGCGATAGCGCCGCAGCACGAACCGCGTGATGACGAACGCCGTGAGGACCAGGAAGGGGAGCTGGATGGCCCACGTCCAGTCCTTGTTGCTGAAGGCCGAGGCGGAGAGTCCCATCATCGTGAAGGCGGAAAGGTAGGTGGTCATGAGCGAGATGCCGACGACGATGTGGTTGAGCTTGCCCTCGGCGATGAAGAAGCCGCGCGTGCCCGAGATGCGGCGAGAGGTCCACCAGCCGATGGCGAGCATGCCGCCGAGGTAGAGGATGACCATCGCGTAGTTGGCCGTGCCGAACGTCTGCTCGGGAATGGCGATCTTCGTCACCTGCCACGCGCCGTCCTTCAGCTCGAACTCGACGCTCCAGGTGCCAGCCCCTTCGCGTCCGTCGGCCTTCACGACGACGTTCGCGACGGCCTCGGCCAGCATGCCGCGGGGGCGGAGCTCCTCGAAGCTCTGGACTTCGACCCTCATCGGCGTGTCGAGGTGGCCCTCGAGCTTCTCGTGCACCAGCACCCCGCGCAGCTTGGCGTCCACGTGCTCCTCGAGCGCCTTCTTGAAGGGCGCGGGGTCAATCAGCGGCGGAGCCGGCGCCGGTTCAGCAGCGAGCGTCACTGAGCAAGCGGCCAGGAGGATGACGGCCAGGAGTCTCATTCTCGCATCTCCTGCGAAGGGGGTGCGCGGCGAGCCACGGGCACACTATACCCGCGCGTGCGGGTGAGCGCAAGTGGATCAGGCGGGAACGATGGCGAGGCCAGCTTCGACGACGATGGCCTCCAGGCCGCGGAGGGCCTCGTCGCTCTGGCGCCGGGCGTCGGGCAGCGGATAGGGGCGGCGGAGCCAGGAGTACTTTCCCGAGGCGGCGGGGTTGAAGGGCAGCAGCGTGATCCTGCGGGCGCCGCAGTCGCGCGCGAGGCGGGCGATGGCCGCCACGTCGGCCGGCGAATCGTTGCAGCCGGGGATCAGCGGCACGCGGACGATCACGTCGGCGCCGCGGGCGACGAGGCGCCGAAGGTTGTCGGCGATGGGGGCGAGCTCGACGCCGCAATTCCGCTTGTGCCGCTCGGGGTCGGCGTCCTTCAGGTCGTAGAGGAAGAGATCCGTCGTCGCCGCGAGGCGCTCCAGGCGGTCCCAGCCCGTGCAGCCGCAGGTCTCGACGGCCACGTGGATGCCGCGCTCGCGACAGAGCGCCGCGATGGCGAGGGCGAAGTCGAGCTGAAGCGTCGGCTCGCCGCCCGTGAGCGTCACGCCCCCGCCGCTGCGGGCGAAGAAGGGCTTGAGCCGTTCCGCCGCGTCGGCGATTTCGCCGGCCGTCGTCTCGACACCTTTCCACTCGAGCGCCTCGGCGGGGCAGGCCTCCACGCAGGCCCCGCATCGTTCGCAGCGGGCGCGGTGCTGCATCGTCTGCTCGAACCAGGCGGGAAGGCCCCCGGTGCACACCGCCGCGCACTGGCCGCACCTGCGGCAGCGGACCTCGTACCAGGCGATCTCGGGCTCGGGCGCGATGGATTCGGGGCTGTGGCACCAGGCGCACCGCAGCGGGCAGCCCTTGAAGTACACCGTCATCCGAATCCCCGGCCCATCATGCGTCGCCGTCTGGTCAAGGGCGAAGAGCAGGCCATGGACAGAAGCTGCTTCGGTTGACTCGGGCATCCACAGACGCTCTGGCAGGTAGGGGCTCGTCATGAGCCTGGGGAGCAGGGGGTGGCGAACCGGCCATGCCTGGGCTATGCATGCGCCGCCGCGCGTTTGCGCGGCCGCCCGACTTTCGAGACGAGCCGGTCGCGGTCACACGCCTCGTCCGCCTGGATGCGGTCGAAGTATTTCTCGAGGTCTCCGCCACACTCGTCCAGCATTTTCTTCCTCACACGATGAATCTCTTCCACGATTGGATCAGGTCTCATGTTCACTCTCCCAATCCGGGGCCAGGAGGTCCTCAGGAGTTACGATGAGAGGCATGTGGCGTCCCGCCTCCCTGTTGAAGTCCGTGAGCCTGCGGACGACCTCTCTGTTTGCGATGTGAGCGCAGTTCCAGGTTACCAGGTAGTCCACCTCGTAGTACACGGCATATGCTACGTGAGCCATGTCGGCTCCGGCGCTCTCCGCCAGCCCTGCCTGCTGTCGGAACAGGCGCGCCAGCCGGCGGATCTTGCTGTTGAGCCGAAGGACCTGGAGATCCCTCACGAACTCCAGCCGGTGTGCCGCGGCATCGGGGTCGCCTTGCCGGATTTCCCTCAAGACGGCTTCAGAAACACAGAGGTCGTACTTCCTGGGCGCATCCCGCCACCACTCGTGGGTCACCTGTTGGTGGGCGGCGATGAGAAGATTGGCGCTTGGCCACGCCGACAGGTAGCTTGGGATGCTGGTTTCCAGATACGCGCTCGGCTTCATCGCTGCTCGACCCTCGCTTGGCGATTCACCAGCGAACGCCTCAAGCATCCTCCTTGGAGTATATCCCTTGATGGGGTAGATTGCAACGGCGCTCCCACCCCAACGAGACGGACACAAGAGAGTTCGTACAGGCTACAGTTCCAACTCGGTGCGGGCGATGATGTCGGCCTGGGCCTTGGGCGGCAGGAGGGTGAAGGGCACAAGGTAGCCGCCGATGCGGACGAGGAGGTCGGCGTGGCTCTCGGGATGGGCCTGGGCGTCGCGCAGCACCTCGCTGCTCGCAAGGTCCACCTGCACCTGGTAGGTGCCGAGGTCGAACGCCGCCTCGATCATGGCCTGAAGACGCTCGACGCCGCCCTCGGCCGCGAGCGAGTTGGCGCCGAAGCGCACGTTGAAGGTGATGCCGCCCAGGCCCCGCGACTGGTCGAGGCCCGAGGCCGAGAGGACGACGGATGGAAAGCCCTTGACCCTCACGCCGCTGCGATGGGCGAGCGAATGGGCGAGCGGCTGGCCGGCCAGGCGTCCGTCGGGCGTCGCCGCCGTCTGCTCGCCGAAGCGGATCCACACCGTCCAGCCCAGGAAGCCGGGGAGCACGGGTCCGCCGAAGAGGCTCGTGTGGCCCTCGAGATGCGTGCACCAGGCGCCCGCCACGTCGGCGAAGAGCTGGTTGACCCAGGGCACGTCGTTCCCGTGCTTCGGGCAGTCGCGGAGGATGGCGCGGCGAAGCTCCTCGTGGCCCTCGTAGTTGGCGCGAATCGCCGCGCGGAAGTCGTCGAGGGTGTAGCGCCCCTCGTCCTCGACGAGCACCTTCACAGCCGCCAACCCGTCCACGACGTTCGACGTGCCGACGGCCTCGGGCTGCAGGAAGGTATAGAGGCAGCCGCCCTGCGCAATGTCGCGTCCACGCTCCAGGCAGTCCTGGATGAAGCACGACAGCAGCGGGAAGAGCCGATACATCGAGGCGTGCCACTGGTCGCGCAGCACGCGGGCCACGGCCTGGTGGGCGTCGTGTTCGAGCTGGCGGAAGAAGGCGTCGCGCAGCTCGGCACAGGTCTGAGGCAGGCCGGTGCGAGGGCGGCTCGGACTGTCGTCGCCGGGCGCCTGGCCGTCGAAGAGGGCGTGGAGGAGCGAAAGGGCGATGTTGACGTAGGGATGCGCGACCCAGGGGTTCGTGCGCCCCGCGATCGACGTCTCGGTGCACGTGCTCGGCAGGCGGTCCACCGCGTGCTCGAAGGGAATGCCCTTGCGGACCAGGCCGCGGACGATCACCTCGTCGTTGAAGAACGACGGCTGGCCGTTGCCGTTGCGCAGCAGCGCCACGCAGCGGCGCAGGAAATCGCGGTCCAGGTCGCGGTGCCACGAGATGTCGCAACCGGGGAAATACATCCGCACGCGGTCGCAGGCCTCGAGGAACTTGTAGGATAGCTCGTTCGTCGCGTCCGAGCCGTCGGGCCGCCGCCCGCCGAGGACGAGGATGACGGCCGACATGCCCCGCCCCTCGAACTCGTTGCACTTGATGAAGAGCTGGTCGAGCAGGGCCTCGAGCGTCGCGTCGTCCAGGATGCCCGCGTCGCGGTCGCGGACGTAGTAGGGATAGAGAACCTGGTCGGGGCGGCCCGGGCCGAAGCAGTGGTGGCTTTCGCCCGCCTCGAGGCACACGGCGAGGTAGAGGAACCACATGAGCTGAATGGCCTCGCGGAACGTGCGCGCCGGCTCGGTGGCGACGTAGTCGCAGATGGCGGCGAGGGTGCGAAGCTCCTCCGCCCACCACGCGTCACCCATTGTAGGCGGGATGTCCCCATCCCGCGACATTGTGGGCGGGACGTCCCTGTCCCGCGATACGCGGCGTGTGGACACGCCGCCTACAGGAATTGCCTCGGCCATTTCGCGGGCCAGGTCGGCGTAGCGGCGGATGAGGAGCTGAAGGGCTTCGAGCGACAGCCGTGCGGAATCGTAGAACGCCTGCTTCCGCGGCGTCGCGGGGTCGAGGCCGTCGAGCCGCGCACGAAGCTCCTCGATGCGCCGGAGCGTGCCGCCGATCCCATCGCGCAGCAGCGTCGGGTAGTCGGGCGCCATGTGCCCCTCGGACGCCGAGACCCAGTAGGTCTGCGTGCGCAAATAGGCCGCGGCGTCCTGGATGGCTTTCCTCATCGCCTCGTCGGGGTGGCTGCTGGGGTGCCAGCCGACGAGGATTTCGCCTCGTCGGACCGTGACGGGCATCTTCTCGAAGATGCGCCGGGTCGCCTTGGCCGTGCGCATCCCGCGATAGACCTCGCCCTCGCTCTCGCGGAACGCCTCGGCCACGAGCGGCAACCGCTCCGAGAACGCCGCCGCATCGCGCCGCACCTCTTCGCGCAGCTCCCGCGTCGCCGCGGCCAACTTGCCACACTTCTCCACCGTCATCGTCATGGTCAGAACCCAGACTATCGGCCATGGAGGCACACGAACTGCGTAACCCATAGCTTATAGCAGACCGGCCCGCCAAGTCAAAACGCTTGGGGCTTGACCACGAACGCTTGACAACGTGATCTGCGCATGGCACAATGAATCAGGAGTAGGGAGGTGTGCTGAAGCTCGACGGCTCCAGGAAGCTTGGGGGTGCTCCAGTGTCTGAACGTGGCGCGCGTCTCTTGGATGAAGCGTTGGCGCTTCCGCCCGAGGAGCGGGCCGAACTCGCCGAGCGTCTCTGGTCAAGTCTCGATGCGGCTTCCCAACGCCGCATTGACGAGTTGTGGGCTGAGGAGGTCGAGGCCCGGCTCGATGCGTATGATCGAGGCGAGATAGAGGCCATTCCGGCTGAGAAGGCCATTGCAGAGGCCCTCCTGAAGGCTCGGCGATGAGCCGAATCACGGTTGACATTCGCAAGGGCGACATCACGCGGGTGAAGACCGCGGCCATCGTGAACGCGTCGAACACCACGGGCGCGATGGCCGAGGGGGTGTCGCTCGCCATCCGCCGCGCGGGCGGCCAGGCCATCGAGGACGCGGCGATCGCCGAGGCGCCGATCCCCGTCGGCATGGCCGTGGCCACGACCGCCGGCAGCCTGCCTTTCCGCTACGTCGTCCACGCGGTCTCGATGAAGCGCCCCCGCCAACGCATCCCGCCCGAGAACATCGCCGAGGCGACACGGGCCGCCATCGAGACGGCCGACCGCCTCGGCTGCGAGAGCCTCGCCATTCCCGACCTCGGCGTGCGCATGGGCAAGGTGTCGCCCACCGAGGCCGCGCGCGCGATGCTCGACGCCATTGCGGCGACGAAAACCGCCACGCTCCGCCACGTGGTGCTGATTGACGTGGATAAGCGGCTCTACGAGGCCTGGCGCAAGGCCCGCCACGGCGACGACGAGGGGAACGAGCACCCCCACGGCGGCCCCGGCGAGCGCCGCATGCCCCGCACCCAGGCCCCCGCCCGCCGCCGCAATCGCCACCGCTCGGCGGGATATGGAAGGTGAGGACTGCGGGCTACCGCCTCCTGGCCCTCGCGGAAGCCCTGCGGCGGGCCAGGGCGAGCAGCCCCCCGGCAAGAAGGAGCATCGTGCCCGGCTCGGGGATGAACGCCGACGGCAGGCCGACGATGAGGAGGGGGTCGAACAGGTTCGAGGCGTCGAGCGACTGGAGGAAGAGGCCGGAGACCGCCTGGCCGGGCAGGTAGCCCAAGTCAGTGAGGTCGAGCGCGTAGCCGTAGTAGTCGAAGCCGGTATAGGTGCCCTGCAGGCTGAAGCCGAGCGACTCCAGGAGCGCCAGCGACGTGACGGCCGAGGCGGCCTGGTAGACGTAGGCCGTGAAGGTGTCCTCGCCGAGGGGCACGTAGTCGGTGGCGGAGACGCTGAAGGGGTGCAGGTCCACTCGCCCGTTGTAGCTCCAGGGGCCGACGACGAATGGGTCGGGGTCGTTGTTGTCCAGCTCGAAGATGATGACGTCGGGGCCGGGGCCGTTGATGACCGCCTGGCGGAAGGTGATGCCTAGGCCGCGATCGGTGGACACCGGGTCGCGGCTCAGGCCGGTGCCGGCGCCGACGTTGCAGATGCCGGTGCCGAGCGCGGCGTCGTTGAGCCACGTGGCCCGGCTCCCAGCGGCAGGGACGCCGCCGCCCACGGCGTTGAGCAGCGCCGCCTGGTCGCTCGTGTTGAGGTGCACGATGTCCACAGGGATCAGGTCGGCGGCGGGGATGGTTTCCCTGCCGAGCGCGCCGCGGAGCAGGGTGGCGCTGGTGAGGTTGCGCAGGCCGCCGCTGAAGTCGGTCGTGATCGACTCCAGGGACTCGACGATGCCCTGGCCGCCGAGGTACAGCCGCCGCATCTCGGCCCTCGTGAGCACGCGGTCGAAGATCACAATGTCGTCCATCAGGCCGTCCATCTCCTTGCCGGCCATACCGACGATGGGATAGCCCGCCGTCAGCGCGGAGCTGTTGTTGTAGAGCCATGGCACGCTCGCCGTGGAGAGGGTCATCTGGAGCTTGCCGTCGAGGTAGAGCTTGAGGCCGCTGGTGTCGCCCCCCTTGTAGGTGAAGGCAGCGAAGTGCCAGTTGGTGTCCGTGGAGATTCCCGTCGGCCCCTCGATGGTCTGCTCGGGGCCGCTGCCGGTGCCGGTGGAGACCTTGATGCTGTAGGTGTCGGTGCGGCTGCTGCTCCAGCCCACGTCGTCGCGCCAGAAGAGGATGGGCTCGTTGCCCGCGAACTTGCCCTTGGCCAAGAGGGTGTGGTCCTTGTTCAGCGTGTCCACCTTCACCCAGACGCCCGCGGAGAGCTGGGTGCGGTTGTCCACGATCACGTCGCCGAAGTTCACGTACTGGGGGTCGCCCAGGTCGAAGTTGGCCGCGGTGTCGGTGTCGCCCACGAGGGCGCCGGGCCGGCCCAGGTCGGACGTCGTGAAGTTCGTGTAGGTGCCGGGGTAGTTGCCCGTCACGTCGGCGGCGGGGCTGCTCGGGTTGCTTTCGCCCAGGCGCCAGTAGGCCACGAGATTGGCGCCCAGGCCGCCGGGGTCCGTCGCCAGATCGTAGAAGACCCCGCCAGAGGCGGACGCCGCAACGAGGGCGAGACCCATCGCACACGTGAGGCACCACCGACTGCGTTTCGTCACCATGCATCTAGCCCCTTTTGGCTTTCGTGGATGTGCGGCGGCGGGCCAGGCACGCCAGCCCCCCGGCAAGGAGGAACATCGTGGCCGGCTCGGGAATGAACTCCGACTGGAGGCCGACGATGAGCGTCGGGTCGAAGGTGTTGCCCGAGTCGAGCGACTGGAGGAAAAGGCCGGACACGGGCTCGTACGCCCCGTAGCCCAGGTCGCTGAGGTCAATCAGAGCGCCGAAGAACTGGTGGGGGTTGCCCGAGCTGCCTGGGCCGAAGCCGAGGGTCTCGAGCGCCAGCAGCGAGGTCACCGGCGACGACGCATTGTAGACCTGGTAGCCCAGCGGGCTCGTGTCCAGCGGCACGTAGTCGGCGGAGAGGAAGCTGACGGCATTCAGGTCTGTGCGGGTCCCGAAGACGATGGGGCTGACGACGAATGCGTCGGGCGCGCCATCGTCAATCTCGAACAGAATCACGTCCGGCCCCGGGCCGTTGAGCACCGGGGTGCTGAACAACACGCCCATGCCCTGCGTGTTGGTGCCGCTCTGGTCGGGGCTGTTCATGATGGGGTCCACGGTGAGGCCGGTGCCCGCGCCCGGATTGATGACGCCCGTGTTGAGCGCGAGGTCCTCGATGAGGCTGGCGCGGTTGCCCGCCCCCGGCGCGCTGGCGCCGGTGGGGAAGTAGAGGTTGCCCTGGTTTGTGGTGGACTTGAAGTGGACGAGGTCGACGCCGATGAGGTCGGCGGCGGGAACGGTCACGTGGCCCAGCTCGTCGCGGTACAGCGACACGCTGTCGAGGTTCACGCTCGTGCCGACCTGCTGCGTGGTGATCATCAGCGGCGGCAACAGGACCGTGCTGGGGCCGGCCACGACGACCGACGGGTCGGCATTGGTCGAACTGATGCGGACGCCTACCAGGCTGCTGACGCCCAGGTCGCTCAAGACGTCGAGGGCGGCGCCGACAATGTGCATTGTCAGGTTGCTGTGGGGCGAGCTTGCGTTGGACTGGAAGGTGATTTGCGTCGCAGTGACGCCGAGTTGGCTGGAGCCGTTGAGCGTCTTGGTGGTCGAGCCGAGGATCGGCGAGGTGACTGTGCCGCCCGTGATGGCCCTGACGCTCCACGTGTCGGTCGTGTCGTCGCCGATGTCGAACAGGAACACGTCCGCGCCCGTGCCGTTCGCGATCGTGCTCGGAAACATCAGGTCAATCACCCCCACGCCGCCGGCCCCCCCGGGGTTGAGCGTGCCGCGCGTGATGTCGGCACTGCTCAGCAACACGTTGGCCACCGTCCGCTCGGCAGCCAGCAGGGTGTCGTCCTGGCCCCAGTAGACCACCTCCGGCGATGGGCTGTTGCTGGTGTTGATCTGGCTGGGCGTCACGAAGCCGCTGTAGGTGTAGCCGCCGGCCACAATGCTCGTGATCGTCGCCACGGTGCGGTAGGGCGAGCTGGGGTCGGCGCTGCTCACGGTGAAGGCCGTGACCGGCACGGCGACGGCATGGGGCAAGGCCAGGCACAAGGCGGCGGCGAGGACGGCAAGCTGTAGGGCTGGCGAGGTGCGCATGGCGATTCCCCTTCTCACGTTTTTCTGCGGCGTCGGGCCAGGGCGAGCAGCCCCCCGGCGAGGAGGAACATCGTGGCCGGCTCGGGGATGTAAACGTAGTTCATCGCCTCGTCCCACGTCGGGGCGAGCCGCAACTCGTCCACGAGGATCCTGTCGATGGAACCCGACGTCTCAAAGTTGGCGGTCCGGATGTCGAACAGCGAGAAGCTGGTGAAGCTGCCCATGGCGTCAATGACGTGCGCCAGGGGCGAGCCACTGTCGCCGTAGCCGGGGCTGATCCAGAGGTCGAGGAAGTCGTAGTCGTTGGGGTCGGTGGGGTCGGCCCCCTTGCCCAGGTGTGCCACGAGGAAGTAGGTGTCGCCGGGGACGGGCACGAGGCCCGCGTAGCCCTCATTCGCCCCGGTCTCACCCATGCGGACCATGAAGCCATCGGGGGTGGTGCCCGTGTTCATCTTCACGCCGAACTGGGGGCCGCCGCTGCCGCCGAAGCGCAGGACCAGAAAGTCGTTCTGGTCGGTCCCAGCAGGCGTGCCGCCGTCCCAGCGCAGGAGCATGCTCGCGTAGACATCGTCTTGCGACCAGGTCGCCCCGAGGGCTCGGCTGGCCACGGGACTTGCGTTGCCGCTGATCTGGAGCGCCGAGGCTCCGCCGTCAATCAGCGACCCGCCCGGGATGGCGTACTGGAGCGGCGTGGTCGGCGCCACCACCTGGGCGCCGCTCCCGGCGGTCCAGGCGGTCGCCCAGCCGGTCCCGCCGTTTTGCCCGCTCAGGTTGCCCGTGGGATAGCTGAAGCCGTCGTAGGCGTAGTAGGTCGGCGGCGGAGGGGCGATGGCCGTCGCGACGCCGCTGACCAGGACGTGCGCATTCGCGCCGGCGCTGTCCGAGAGGACCAGACTCACTCCCAGCGTGTCGCCCGCGTTGTCGGGAGTTGCCCGGAGGGTGTAGAGCACCGAGCGCTTCGTCATGCCAGGCTCACTCAACTGCGTGTTGACGAAGTTAGTGGCGCCGGGCAGTGTCGCGGTGAGCGTTCCCTCGTCCGCCACATACGCAGCCGCCCACACGTAAACGATATACTCGTCGGTCGTCGGCAGCGTCACGCCGAGCGCGACGCCCGCACCAACCGTGTTGAGTTGGGTGTTGAACATCCCAATCACGTTGTCGACCGTGCCACTGACGGGCGACGTGCCGTCGGTGAAGGTGAAGTCGTAGGTTGGACGGGAGGCGGCGCTCGAACCACGGACGTCGCCGCCGCCCACCGGGCTGATTGTACTGATCAGCGTGCCGCCGGATTTCCAGTTGGTCTTCGGACCGCCCGTCGCCAAATTGCTGGTGGTGTTCCAGTACGCCCAGTCGGCGGCTCCCAGCGCGGTCAGGTCGAAATCGCTGTCGCCAACGTAAGCGAACGTGCCGGTAATGACCCCCGCTCGCGCTTCGGTCGAAGCGGCGCCCAGCGCGACGGCAAGACAACACAACAAAACATTGGCAAGTCTCATGCCATCACTCCTGGAGGAAAGGGGCTCTTCCGTGCGCTCCGGCGGCGCTGCCGCCCGATGCGGCGCCGCCGCAGTAGAACCAGGCCGGCCCCCAGAAGCCCCAGGGTCGCCGGCTCGGGGATGTACACGTAGTTCATCGCCTCGTCCCACGTCGGTGCGATTCGCAACTCGTCCACGAGGATCCTGTCGATGGAGCCCGACGTCTCAAAGTTGGCGGTCCGGATGTCGAACAGCGAGAAGCTGGTGAAGCTGCCCATGGCGTCGATGACGTGCGCCAGGGGCGAGCCGCTGTCGCCGTAGCCGGGGCTGATCCAGAGGTCGAGGAAGTCGTAGTCGTTGGGGTCGGTGGGGTCGGCCCCCTTGCCGAGATGTGCCACGAGGAAGTAGGTGTCGCCGGGGACGGGCACGAGGCCCCCTGCGTAGTCCTCATTCGCCCCGGTCTCACCCATGCGGACCATGAAGCCATCGGGGGTGGTGCCCGTGTTCATCTTCACGCCGAACTGGGGGCCGCCGCTGCCGCCGAAGCGCACGACCACGAAGTCGTTCTGGTCGGCCCCTTGAGGCGTGCCGCCGTCCCATCGGAAGAGCAGGCTCGCGTAGACATCGTCTTGCGACCAGGTCGCCCCGAGGGCTCGGCTGGCCACGGGACTTGCGTTGCCGCTGATCTGGAGCGCCCGGTCGCCGCCGTCAATCAGCGAGCCGCCGGCGATGGCGAATTGGAGCGGCGTGGTCGGCGCCACCACCTGGGCGCCGCCCCCGGCGGACCAGGCAGCCGCCCAGCCAGTCCCGCCGTTCTGCCCGCTCAGATTGCCCGTGGGATAGCTGAAGCCGTCGTAGGCGTAGTAGGTCGGCGGCGGGGGCGGCGGCGGAAGCGGGGCCGTGGCCAGCACCTCGCCATAGGTCGTGCCGATTCGGAGGGCATCCAAGTAGATGCTCTGCGTGTCCTCGATGTGGTACGTGCGGACGTGGAACTGCGAGAGGGCGGAGACGCCCGAGCTCCCCGTCGTCTGGGTGGCGTCGGCCGTCGTGTCGTCCGCACGGTCAACGTAGATGTCCGTGCGGTCATAGTTCGCGCCGCCTTTCGACAGCTTGAGGACGACCTGATACGTCTGAGCGTCGGAGTGGACGACAGAGGAGTTGTTGGTGCTCCCCGAACCGTCAATGCGCGCGAAGTAGGCGGTGGAGACCCCCACCCCGCCGCTGAGGCCCGTGCCTTCCGAGCCGCCCGTCGAGGTGTTGAGGTAGAACTGGAGGAAGTCGTCGGTGTTCCAGCCCGCTGTGCCCGCGGTCGTGCGGAGGAGGAAGCCGACGTAGACGGTGCCCGTCTGGGTGGGGAACCCGCGCACCATGATGTTGGTGTTGTCGCCGCTGGTGTAGATCCGGGCCGACTTGCTGTAGCCGGGGATGCCGCTCGACTGGACGGTGACTTGGGTAGCCTGAGCCGACCATGCCCCGCCCCAGCCGGCCCCGCCATCCTGGCCGGTGAGGAAGCTGGCGGCCGCGTAGTCCTCGAAGTAGTCGTACGCAATCACCGCGCCGCGGGCGACCGGCCCCAGGAGGCCGACGACCGCGAGTGCCAACACAAGCCCGAAGCTGCGAGGAAATCGCCGCATGATGCTCTCCTATCCAGTCCAGGGCCACCGCGTCGGTGGCCTATCGAGCGCTTCGGCGCCGCCGCCCGATGCGCCGCCGCCGCAGAAGAACCAGGCCGGCCCCCAGAAGCCCCAGGGTCGCCGGTTCGGGGATGTAGGCCGACAGCGGGAACACGTCGTCCCACGACGTCCCGATCCGCACCTCGTCGAGCAGCACCGTGTCGCCGCTGAGGCCGGAGGCCCGCAGGCCGATGAGGCTGAAGGAGGAGATGCCAGAACTGCCGCTGGCCGTGACGTCGGCGACGCCCTGGTCGTTGTAGCTGGGGTTGACCCAGAGGTCGAACGTCTCGTAGTTGCCCGAGCCGCCCTTCATGAGGTGGCCGACGAGGAAGTAGGTAGTCTCGTTGTCCGCGATGCTGTCGAAGTAGATGCTGTTGGACCCCGTGGTGCGGACGACGAAGTCCTCTGGGCCCGAGCCGTCACCTTGGTTGCCTTTCACGCCGATGGTGGGGCCGCCGGTGTTGCCGAAGTAGATGGTCACGAAATCGTTGTTGTCCACGCTGCCTTCCGCCCAGCGGAGGAGGAAGCTGACGTAGACGTCGCTGGCGCTCCACACCTGTCCGAGCGTGCGGGTGGCGAGGGGGTCACTGCCGTTGTTCGGGCCGTTCCCGGTGATGGCAAGCGCGCGGTCCCCGCCGTCCACGCTCCGCGGCCCCGAGGCGTACGTCAGCGGGGGGCTCGGGGACACGACGGACTCGTTGCTCGTAGTGGCGTTCCAGGCAGAGAGCCAGCCGGTGCCGCCGGTCCTGCCGTTGAGGTCGCCGGGGTCGTAGGTGAAGGGCTCGTGGACGTAGGGTGGCGCGGTGGCGCTGGGCAGCTTCAGGGCGGCCGGGGCGACGGTTGCGTGTTCCTTGGATGCGATGGCGTGAGCGTAGTTCACGCCGCTGCTGGGGGCCGGCGTGTCGCGGCAGACGATGAACGTTACGAGGTCGTTCATGTCGGTGGCCAGGAAGTTCTCGAGGTCGGTGCCGGAGATCGTGTGGATGGTCGAGGGGGCTGTGAAGCCCTTGCCCGACACCGTGAAGGTGCCCAAGAGCGTCGCCTTTGTCCCGTCCACCGCGAAGCCGGAGTTCGTGATGTTGGCCGGGGCCGGAGGCGGGCCGCTCCACTTCTGCGTTGCCTCGTTCCAGCCGTCCAGCGTCTCGTCGGTCAGGCCGTAGACCGAGAACGTCCAGTTCCCAGTGGCGCTGGTGCCCAAGCTGGACTCGACGAAGGGCAAGTCGAGGCTGGCGCCCGAGAAGTTCCGCACCGTCAGGCTGCTGAGGTCGTAGCGAATCCATGTCTTGCGATGGTAGTCGTACGGCCAATTCGTCTCGCCATATTTCAAGGCGAGAATGGTGTTGGAGCCGTACGCAGTTGTGTTATTGCTCTGGCCGTACGTGTCAGCATCGGGCGCAAAGATCACCCCGCCCTGGGCGGGCACGGCGAAGAGGACAACGGCGGCGAGCAGGAACATCACCACGAAGGAGGACACGCTCAGCTTCATCGCAGACTTCTCCTACTTATAAAATACCCAAAAACCGGAGGGAAGTGCTGCAAAGCTCATGCCGCTCAGTCGCCCTGGCAGAGACGCCGACCAGATTTTCCCTTAGTGCAGGAATGGCAAGGCGTTACGCAATTCTCATCCACCTGGCCGCTGAAGCCGGGCGCAGGCGAGATCGGCTGCCATGTTGCCGATTGGCAACATGATCATCGGCCGATTGGCCTAACCATTTCACCTGCAAGGACTTAGCATCGCTGCCATTCGGCAACATGTCTCGCGGCGGAATCAACATGCCCGCCCGCCTCCCTGGGCTTTGACGGGTGGGCGCGGAAAAGACACCCGCTGTCTCTTGTCGGACAAAAGACAGCGGGTGTCTTTTCCGCTTCTAGGCGCTCACCCCCCATAGCGCGCGCGTGAGCGCCTAGCGCAACTAGCCGGCTGCGTGGGACCCTCCACTGGCTGTAACCTTCGGTGAATTGGGCTCTTACGGCTGTCGTGGCACTGGCTCAGCCGCCCCCCGCTAGGCGCTCACCCCCCATAGCGCGCGCGTGAGCGCCTAGTGGGCAAGACGCGTGTCGAGAGCCGCGCGGATGACCGCTCGGGTCGAATGGGCCTCTCTTCCCCTCCGCCGCAGCCGACGCAGTTGACTCGTTCGCGGCGAGGGGGTACGATGGTGTTCCCTGGGGCGGGACGCCCCTTGTGCCTCTGTGAGGAGACGACCACGTGTTGTTCCGCAACTGCCGGCTGATCACGCCGTGGGAGGACCGGGCGGAGGGGTGGCTCCGCATCCACGGCGACGAGATCGCGGCCCTCGGGCACTTCCAGGCGCCCGACACGCATCCCGGCGAGACGGTGGTGGACCTCGACGGGCTGATCCTCGGGCCCGGCTTCATTGACATCCATTGCCACGGGGCGGGGGGCGGCCGGGCCTGGGAGGAGCAGGGCATCGCCGTCATGGCTCGCTACAAGGTCCGCCGCGGCGCCACCGCCTTCGCGCCCACCGCGCAGTCGGTGGAGCCCGACTGGCTCTCGATCGTCGAGCGCTGCCGCACGGAGCCGCCCCACGGCGCCCTGATCCTGGGCGCGCACGTCGAAGGCGTGTACGTGAACCCCGTGTGCCTCGGGGGCCTGAGCCTCGAGCGCGCGCGGGGCGCCTACGCCGAGGGCGAGCTGGACCCGGTGCTCGAGCGGTTCGGGGAGACGATTGCCCTGATGACCCTGTCGCCCGAGATCGAGGGCGGCACCGAGCTGATCCGCACGCTGGTGGCCAACGACGTCGTGGCCTCGGTGGGCCACTCGTGCGTGGGGTGGGAGGAGTTCCAGGCCGCGGTGAGCGCGGGGCTGTCGCACGCGACCCACCTGTTCAACGCCACGCGCTACGGCTACCCGCCGCCCGAGCGGGGCCTGAGCCGCGCCCGCCTCGACGAGATGGTGATGCTCACCGACGACCTGACGACCGAGGTGATCTGCGACGGGGTGCACGTGCACCCGATCATGCTGCGCCTGGCGCTGAAGGCCAAGGGGCTGAACCGCATCTCGCTCATCAGCGACGCCACGTTCACCGCGGGCCTGCCCGAGGGACGCTACACGCGCGACGACGGCGAGGAGGTCTACGCCCGGCCCGACGACGTGTGCCGCAGCGTGCACGACAACCGCGTGCTCGGCTCGAACCTGACGATGGACCGCGCGGTGCGGAACGCGGTGCGCTTCATGGGCCTCGAGCTGCGGCAGGCGGTGCAGATGGCCACGATCAACCCCGCGCGGGTCGTCGGCCTGGCCAGCCGCATGGGCAGCCTCGAGGTGGGCAAGGAGGCCAACGTCGTGGCCTTCGACGAGCGCCTCACGGTGCGCCTCACCTGCGTGCGCGGCGTCGTGGTCTACGACCCCGAGAACCGCTGCCCCCCGTGCGTGCACCGGCGGGTGGTTGAGTAGTCGGAACTCCCGCGTCATCACAGCCAGTGTGCGAGGCCGCCCCTGATGTCGCGGGCGCGGGCGGCGGTGCGCTCGGGGGGGATCTCGCGGTAGATGTCGGTGATGTCGCCCATGCGGTCGCGGAGGCGCTCGCCGAACTGGCGGGCGGTCAGGCGGTCGCCCTGGGCGAGGACGAGGCGCTCGCACCAGCGGCGGTCAATCAGCAGGTTCCACTCGCGCTTCGATTTCGGCGCGGCGGGGCGAAACGAGGTGTCAATCACGTCGTCGCACAGGCCGCCGACGTTGTGGGTGCAGGGCGCGCAGATGTCGTCGGCGCCCAGCTCCATCTCCAGCATCACGTCGGGGTCGGCCAGGATGGCCGCGGCGACGGTGTGGACCGCGTGGCCGTAGGGGTGCGGCTGCCAGGCGGTCTGCCCGCGGCCGATGTCGGCCACGATGTCAATGAAGTGATGGGGCTTGATGCGGATCACGTCGCACCCTCGGTGCAGCCACGGCGCGGCCGCTGAGCCACGCTCACAGGCCGGCCGCCTGCTTGAGCGCCTGGAAGACGGCGCTCATGATCGCCTGGGACGTGACGGTGGCGCCGGTGATGGCGTCTACATCGGCCCGCTGCTCCCGCACGATGCGCTCGGGCAGGATCGTGCGGGCGCCCAGGTCGGCCTTCTCACGGTGGTCGAGCTTCACATCCGCAATCCTGCCGTCGCGCACGGTGACGGTCGCTCGGATGTTGTCGGAGTAGCCGAAGACTGTGGCGGCGAACGTGCCTTCGCGCAGTCGGGCGGACTTGAGGGCGTCGCGGTCGAGCATGTCGGCCTTGCTTGCCACGCGCGCGGCGGCGCGCGACGCGGGGAGCTGGAGCGGCGGCTTTGGGGGAATCGCCTCGTAGAGGCGGGCGGCCCGCTGGTAGGCGGCCCTGGCGCCGGCGCGGTCGCCCTGGCCGGCCAACACGTCGCCACGGGCCTCGAACACCTGGGCCTCCTGGAACGGGCGCCAGGGCGGATCGGGCAGGTGCTTGAGCGCCTCGTCGAGCGCCGCGAGCGCCTGCCCGTGCTCGCCGAAGTGGAGGTAGCACGAGGCCAGCCGCATCCAGGCCACGGCGTTCTTGTCCGCGAGCTTCCTGTGCTCGACGAGCGCCCAGGCGGTCTCGCCGGCCAGAAAGTACACGGCGGCGGGGTAGCCCTCCCGCGCCCTGCCGTCGGTCTGGTACACGTAGGCCAGCTTCACGGCCTTGCGCCGGTCGGCGGGGTCGGCAGTCATGAGCAGGACCTCGATGCGGTCCCATGCCTTGTTCCAGGGCGTTGAGGGTGCGACGGCGAGCGGGACGGCGTCGAGCCACGGGGGCGGGACCTTCAGCTCGGCGAGGGCCTGTTCGAGCGACGGCTTGCGCGCAGGCGCGGGAGCCGCCGCGTGCGCCGAGGCGGCCGCGACGAGGAGAGCGAGGGGCAGAGCGCGGTGCACGGGCTTTCTCCGCGGCCTACTCGGCCAGCCAGCGGGCGAGGTCCTTGGCGTGGTAGGTGATGAGGATGTCGGCGCCGGCGCGGCGGATGGCGGTGAGGACTTCGGTGGCGACGCGGCGCTCGTCGAGCCAGCCGTTGGCCGCCGCGGCCTTGACCATCGCGAACTCGCCGCTGACGTTGTAGGCGGCCACGGGCACGCCGAAGCGCTGCTTCACGCGCCAGATGATGTCGAGGTACGGCAGGGCGGGCTTCACCATCACGATGTCGGCGCCCTCGGCGATGTCGAGCGCCACCTCGCGGAGCGCCTCGTCGCCGTTCGCGGGGTCCATCTGGTAGCCGCGGCGGTCGCCGAACTGGGGGGGCGACTCGGCGGCGTCGCGGAACGGGCCGTAGAAGGCCGAGGCGTATTTCGCCGAGTAGGCCATGATGGGCACGTGCTCGAGGCCGGCGGCGTCGAGGGCGGAGCGGATGGCGCCCACGCGGCCGTCCATCATGTCGCTCGGGGCCACAATGTCGGCCCCCGCCTGGGCGTGGGAGAGGGCCATGCGGGCGAGCAGCTCGAGCGTCGCGTCGTTGTCCACCTCCTGGCCCTTGAGCACGCCGCAGTGGCCGTGGCTGGTGTACTCGCACAGACACACGTCGGTCGCGACCAGGAGGTCGGGCAGCTCGGCCTTGATGGCGCGGCAGGCCCGCTGCACGATGCCGTCGGGGGCGTAGGCTTCCGAGCCGACGGGGTCCTTGCTCGACGGGATGCCGAAGAGCAGCACGGCGGGGATGCCGAGCGCGGCGGCCTCGCGGCACTCCTTGACCAACTCGTCCACGGAGAGCTGGAAGTTGCCTGGCATGGAGGCGATGGGCTTGCGGACGCCTTGGCCCGGCCGCACGAAGAGGGGCAGGACGAGCTGTTCGGCGGCGAGCCGGGTCTCGCGGACGAGGCGGCGGATGGCCTCGGTGCGGCGCAGCCGCCGCGGCCGTGCGACGGGGAAGCTCATACGGGTTGCCCTCCTTCGCTGAAGTCGTAGATTTGCGCGACGTCGTCGGGCCGCCACGCGACGAGCTCCGAGGGCGCGAAGAACAGGGCGATCTCCTTCTCGGCGCTCGCGGGGCTGTCGGAGCCGTGGACGAGGTTGAAGCGGTTGCTGACGGCGAGGTCGCCGCGAATCGTCCCGGGCGGGGCGTCGGGGCCGAAGGTGGGCCCCATCATGCGGCGGACGACCTCGACGGCTCGCTTGCCCTCGAGGACGAGGGCCACAGTGGGGCCGCCGGTCACGAAGCGGATGAGCGGCTCGTAGAAGGGCTTGCCCTCGTGCGGCGCGTAGTGCCGGCGGGCCAGGTCCTCGCTGATCCGGATCAGCTTGAGGGCCACGAGCTGAAGCCCCTTGGCCTCGAAGCGGGCCAGGATGCGGCCGACGAGGCGCCGCTGCACCGCGTCGGGCTTGATCAACACGAGCGTGCGTTCCATGGGCTCTCCGGTGCAGGGTCAGGGGCCTGGCTTGACATCGAGCAGGCCACGGAGGACGAAGACCAGCGCGTCCTCGCCGTCGTCGGGATAGGCGTTGGCCTGGACTCGCTCGAAGCGGAAGCCGATGCGGCGGTAGAGGCTCTGGGCGGCGAGGTTGCCGCGGCGGACTTCGAGGTAGGCCTCGGCCAAGCCGAGGCGGCGGGCGTGGTCGAGCAGGTGCTGGAGCAGCGCGGTGCCGATGCTGCGGCGGCGATGGTCCTCGTGGACGGCGAGCTTGGCAATGTGCGCCTGGTTCCCCTCGACCCAGAGGCCGGTGTAGCCGACGAGGCGGCCGTCGAGCTCGGCCACGAAGAAATTGTGATGGGCGTCGGCCAGGGCCCGCGCGTAGGAATTCGCGCGCCAGGGGCCGGTGAACGACGCGGTTTCGATGGCCGCCACCCTGGCGACGTCGCGGGGAGTCATGCGGCGCAAGTGGAGCTGGCCGTCCACAGGATAGGGTGGCTCGCGCCGGCCCCACACGGCCCGGAAGCGGCGCAGGAACGAACTCATCGCGCCCATAGCTACGGCACACTCCTGACGACCCGGGTCTCCACGCCCCGCCACGATACTGGAAAGCCGGCGGGGTGTCAAGACCGACAGGCCGACGGGGTGCGTGTAATCTCCTTCGGTCGGAAAAGCCAGTTGCGCGATACTATCGCGGGCACCCCCAATCCCGCAGCTG
>Ga0307378_10000735_pt1 | contig 55657 bp, 49 predicted proteins | sample UN1MG_FD_202238 | JGI IMG/M metagenome (GOLD analysis project Ga0307378, IMG submission 202238) | Soil microbial communities from Risofladan, Vaasa, Finland - UN-1 | ecosystem: Environmental > Terrestrial > Soil > Coastal area > Acid sulfate soil | place: Finland: Risofladan, Vaasa | collected... | reverse complement strand
CTCCTGGTATAATATATCTTGGATGAGCTATTAATCGGAGATATTTTTGTGTGCCTGGAATCCATAATTCAATATAATAGTTATTTTGATCCCAAGGATCACCTGTTGGGTTGTTTAGACCAAATAATGCGTCATATTGTTGAATAAGAAATGCAAGGATTGCAAGAATTACAAGGAAAGAGACGATATAAAACCCAAGCATACCCATTTGATCTTTACGCATTCTTTTCATTGTCAATGCCCAAAGATTCGATCCTTCGACTAGTTTTATCTCTTCAAGGATTCGGGCTTCTCTATCAACACTTGTTTCATTTACTGTAGCCATATCTTATCATCTCCTAATACCTGATCCTTGGATCGACCAAAGCATAACTTAAGTCAACCAACAATCTAAAGACTAAGAATAGTCCTCCAAATATGAAGTTCGTTGCCATCATCATTGGATGATCTCTTTGCAGTGAGCTCGTCAAAAATACTGTTCCTAAACCTGGCCAGCCGAACACACCCTCTGTCATAACTGCTCCACCTAATAGTCCAGGTAATGCCATGCCTACTACTGTTACAATAGGTAATAATGCATTTCTAAACGCATGTTTGTAAATTACTGATCTTTCTGATAGACCTTTGGCTCTCGCCGTTACAATATAGTCTTGCCTTAAAATATCCAGTAATTGCGATCGCGTTAACCTAGCTAAAAATACTAGACCTGTTAATACCAATGTTATTGTTGGCAAAATGAGGAAGACATAGAATTTAGCATTTAATATAAATGGTTCTCTAAATGCATCCCCTTGTGTAGCTCCAGTAAAATTGAACATGTAAAATGATGCGAGCATAACAAGTTTTGCTAACCAAAATGTTGGCATTGAATAACCTATTAGTGAAGCTATAGTTACACCTTTATCCCAAATTGAATATTGCCTTGTTGCTTGAATAACTCCAATGACAGTAGCAAGTATTGTACTAATGATAAAAGCTGGTGTCGTTAAGAATAATGTATACCACATTCGAGAAACAATGATGTCAGTAATTTGTTTTCCTTGTCTCCCATCTTCGGTCCAATACCATGATCGTCCGAAATCACCTTGTAAAATACCAGCTCGTCGATATTCTTGCTCATCATAAACATATCGCTTCGTTAATCCGATCCATTGTAAGTATCGAATAAATACGTTAATTCGAGCATATTCTGTTTCAAGAATATATATAGTTCCTTCACCAAGTATTCCGGTTGCGGAATATCTGAATATAGTTCTTAGTACATGATTGGTATCAAACGAATTTTGATCAGCAATAAAAACAAGCTCATATTCCACACCTGGTTGTAAGGTAACTTCAATATCATACCCAGAAATCGAAAAATTCCGTTGAATATCGCTTAGTAAATTGAGAGTTACAGTTGTATATTCAACATCTGCAGATGCTGGTCCTGGTATTGTAATGTTTGTTACTGAAAATCCTGCATTATCTATATTAATCGAATAACTTACAAAATCTTCTCCTACTTTTTGTAGCAAACCAATTTCCATACCAATATCGTTGTAACGGGCAGCATATTCAGACTGTTCTCCTTTAAACAACCCCATTCTAATTTGTATAGGGTCTCCAGGAGATGCTGCAATTAGTGCAAAGCTTACAGCTGAAATTCCAAGAAGTGTGGGTAAGATGTAAAGTACACGCCTAAAGGCATAGCTTCTCATAGACATTTTTTAACATCTCTTAATTTGATTTTTTTCTATAGATTAAACAATTTTTCAAGTTTTTTAAACTTTTATTTTCTACTTATATATCTCACTACTCATATATAGGTCTTACGACAGATAACTAAAATATCAATTTTTTAAGAAAAAACAGTTAAATAATAGCTTTTTTCTTAATGAATTATTCATAAAATAATTCATTTTTATAAAAACCATATATTTTTTCAGCTAATTGTCGATTAATCCCAGGTACCTTACATAAATCATCTATTGATGCTTTTTTTATTGCTGTTATATTATCAAAATAAGCAAGTAATTGCTCTATTCTTTTCTTACCTAATCCTTGAATTTCTTCAAGGGATGATTTAATCATATTTTTTGTTCGTCTTTGTTGATGGAAGCTTATAGCAAATCTATGAGCTTCATCTCTGATATTTTGTAATATTTTCAATGCTTCAGATCTTTCATCTAGAATAAGTGGAGTTCTTTTATCAGGAAAATGTATTTCTTCAAATTCTTTTGCTAAACCTATAATTGGTATATCTATACGTAAATTCTTCAATTCAGCAGAAACACTATTTACTTGTCCTTTGCCACCATCTATTAAAATAAGATCTGGCTTATGTTCTTTTATAGCTAGACTTCCTGAAAATCTTCGTTTAATAATTTCTCTTAAAGATGTAAAATCATCTTGTTTATCAATTGATTTAATTATAAATTTTCTATAATCAGTTTTTTTTGCCTTACCCTTTTCAAACACTACACATGAACCAACTGTATTTGATCCCTGTAATGTTGATATATCATAACCTTCTATACGTGTAGGTATATTATCCAATTCAATTATTTCCTTTAGATCCTTCAATCCTTTCAGAATTTTTTGTTTTTTGATTTCTTCAATTTTAATTTTGGAATGCATATTTGATTTAGCATTGCTGTAAGATAATTCTATGAAATTCTCTTCTTCCCGTGATTTTGGTTGCTGCAAGATATTTACCATTGTATCAAGATTATTTCTAGCTCTTATATTTAACCAATTATTAACTACCTCATAATCTTTCACTTTTATTTTTGTTAGAATTTTTTTAGGGATAAAATTTGATTGTGAATAATATTGCTTAATGAAAATAGTTAGTATCTCGGATTCATCTAATTCATATGGTAAATCCATCAAAAAGTGTTTTTGCTCTACAATTCTCCCTTGTCTTAACATTAATAATTGTAATAAAGTAATCGAGTCCTCTTTCTCCATTCCAATTATATCGTATTCAGAAGTTAAATCTTCTGAGACAATAGTCTGTTTGTAGATGATTTTCTCTAATACCGATAATTTGTCTCTTATAATTGCAGCTTTCTCGAATTCTAACACAGCTGAAGCTTTATCCATTTCAGCTCTAAGTTCCATAGTTAAATCATGTTGTTTTCCTTCAAAAAGTTTAATAAAATGCTTTACCGTTTTTTGATAATCTTCAAAATCATTTTTATCTACACATGGAGCTACACATCTATCCAATTGAAAATACAAACATGATTGTTCTTTTTTTCCTTTCACAATCTCTCTTTTACATCTTGCAATAGGAAAAATAGTCAAAGCTTTATTTAGAGCTTCACGCAAAGTCTTTACATCAGTATAAGGTCCAAAATAAATATCGTTTGATTCCTCCCTCTTTCTTACTATTTCTACTCGAGGATATTTTTCACTAGATGTAATTTTTAAGTAGGGATACGTTTTATCATCTTTTAGTCTAGCATTGAATTTTGGTTTGTGTATTTTTATCAATTCATTTTCCAAAATTAAAGCATCAGTTTCTGAATTTGTTGTAATAAATTCTATATCATGAGCATTTTCTTGAATTATCTTAATTTTCCTTTCTGTAGGCGTTTTTATAAAATAAGTTCTAATTCTTGCATTCAATGATTTAGCTTTTCCAATGTAAATAATTTTCTTTTCTTTATCTTTGAATAAATATACTCCTGGTTTCTCAGGAAATGAATTTGCTTTTATAATTAAATTTTGAATATTCCGATTCAATATATTCACATTCTTGATTTTTCCATAAATTTCTTTTTAAGCTAATCTTAAATCCTTCAATTATAACTCTTTTTAATTTCAAAAAAGTATTTTATGTTCTCTAGGTGTTTTTATATTTAATTTTGAACTTAATTTTGGTCGATTAGCTCGTTTGCTAAATTACTATGGGACAATGATAATCTATGTCTGAGCAATTACTAGAAAATCTACATCAATTAAAAGATAATCCTAATCTATCAGATTTTTTTGAAAAAATGATGAAGAATTTTTATCCCAAAGTAAAAAATATCAATAATCGTATTGCTTTAGATTTAGGTTTTCTATATATCTATCGTCAACTTGATAATGATGATGATAGAGACTATTTAGTTGACTTTTGGGGCAAACATTCAAAGGTTGAAACTGTTCAACTTCCAATGGGTGAATATCACTATAAACCATTTACAGAATTTCTATATTTAGATAAAATAATGAATGGTTTATTCATTGAGACTCTACTAGAACAAATTCAGAAATTCAGAAACTTATCATTTGTTGAATCTTGTGCAATTTTATTTGATCTTGAAAGGTACTATATTGTTCCTTTATCTGAAATGGATGTTAAAATAATCGAAGCTGTTCGTGATTGCATTAAACTAAATATTGATTATAATAATGATTTACTCTCGGAGAAATTGAATGTTCGTTCTAATTATATTAGTCGACGTATAGGTTATCTTCGAAATAATGCTTATTTTCGTATAACCGGTACATCAAATTATCCAAAAATTGGTTTAAATCTTTTTATTGTTTTATTAAATACTTCACCTGAATTTACAGAAGTGATTCCTGAATATTTTTCATCCCCTTTTACTAGAACCATTCGTCGTTGTCCTAACCAACATTATAATTACATAATTTCATTAACTATTCCTAAGTTATATGAACATGAATTAAAAGAATATCTTGAAAAACTTAAAGATCGAAATATTATCTTTTCATATTATTTTGATGAAGTTGAATCAATTGCAAATAATTTAGATTTCTCATATTATAACTATTCAAAACGTCCATCAGTATTATCTGGTATTAAACCTGGATTTTATATAGATTGGTTCAAAGAAAGAATTCTTAGTATGCCAAATAATCAAAAAGTAATTGATAATTCATTTCATCGTTTTTATTTTGGAGGAAAAAAAGTTGATCTTTCTGAATTGGATTTAAAGGTAATGACGATATATAAAAGAGATCTTGATAGATCAGTGCGTACTATAGCTAAATACTTAGATTTATCTTGGGAAGAAACTAATTTACATATTGAAAAGGTGAAACCACTTTTATTTCCAATGATTCTACTCTATTATATGGGTTTGAATCAAACAGCAATATTATTTTTTGAAAAAATCATGCCTTCTAATCTCTCTAAAATTGAAAAAATTTTATTACGATTACCCCAATCTTTCTCTTATACTTTTAAAAATGGAGGTGCTATTATTACTGTTGATTTGATGAATGGAGCTCATAGGCTTAATGATTTAATCTGTGAAAATCTCCCTGAAATAAAAAACACTCAATTCTCCTTAGCATCTAAAACAAGTGGTATTTTTAGACCAATTCCATATAGATATTATAATGAAGAAGAAAATAATTGGATTCTCCCTAAAAATTCCTTCCTTAAAAGTAATTTTGATTTTTAAATCCCTAATTATTCTGATTATAAACAAATGTCAATTTAAATTTATAGCAAATTATTAGTATTACGTTTGTTAATATTCGTCTGAGGTAAGTTAATTGATATCTCGAGTAAAAATTGTCTGTAGAGGAATAGTACAAGGTATTGGATACAGACCTTTTGTTTACGGAAAAGCTAAAGATTTACATTTACATGGATTTGTAAGAAATCAAGGTGATGCAGGTGTTTTAATTATAGCTGAAGGATCTAAACATCTCTTACTTAAATTTATTGAATCCTTAAAGAAGGATAAACCATATCTAGCAAAATATGAAGACTTTCAAATCATTTGGGAAAATGGAACTAATGAGTTTGATGATTTCAATATTCTTTTTAGTTCGGATAATAAGATTGGAGGTATATCATATCTTCCACCAGATATATCGATTTGTGATGCTTGTTTAAAAGATATGGAAAATCATAATGATCGTCGTTATAAATATGCATTTACTTCATGTGCAATTTGTGGACCTAGGTTAACAACAATTACTCAATTACCTTATGATCGTTCAAATACAACAATGATCGATTTCCCTTTGTGTCCTGCTTGTAATAAGGAATATAATGACCCTCGAGATAGAAGACATCATGCTCAAACTACTTGTTGTAATATTTGCGGTCCACAATTAAGTCTTCTTTCCAAAGAAGGTTCAGTAATAAATCACAAAAATATCTTTGAAGAGGTTGCAAAATTACTTGAAGAAGGTAATATTATTGCCATTAAAGGTATAGGTGGTACTCATCTAGCATGCTCAGCTACTAATGATGAACTTATTCTAAAATTACGTTCACGTAAAGGCAAAAGGAAGTATAAACCATTTGCTGTTATTTCAAAATCAATATTTGAGATTAGGAAATATGCTGATATTAATCCAAAGGAAGAAGAATTACTTACAAGTTTTCGTAAACCTATAGTTTTAGTTAATAAAAAGAATCCTTTTCCTTTATCTGAATGGATTGCACCAAATTTATTCAATATTGGAGTGATGTTACCTTATTCAGGTATTCATTCATTAATTTTAGATATTGTAAAAGATCCTGCGATAATTTTGACAAGTGCAAATCCTTCTAATATTCCTATGTATATTGATAATTCTACAATATTATCGAAAGTAATTGATTTAGCAGATTATATTTTACTTCATAATCGTCGAATTTTCCAGAGGGCAGATGATAGTGTAGTTAGATTAACTAATAACAACCCAGTTTTGATTAGACGATCTAGAGGTTGGGTTCCTGAACCTATTAATTTACCTTTTGATTTAGGTTCAGATATTTCATTAGGTATTGGCACTCTTCTTACATCAACAGGAACCATTGCAAAAAAGAATAGATGTTTTCCTACTCAATATATTGGTGATATTGATACTTTAGAAACATTGGATTTTCTTGAATCAGCAATAAACCATATGAGTGCTTTATTAGGTATAAGTTCTTATAATTCAATTGGGTGTGATTTGCATCCTAGATATTTAACTACCAATTTAGCAGAAAAATATGCTACTAAATATAACTCTGAACTTAGTAAAATTCAGCATCATTATGCTCATGCAGTAGCATTGATGGTTGATAATAATCTATCAATAAATGATGAGATTATCTCCATCGTAGCAGATGGTGTTGGGTATGGGGAGGATGGTAAAATTTGGGGAGGTGAAATTATGAAATGTAATTATTTTGAGTATGAACGTATAGGTCATCTTGAAGAACAGATAATGCCTGGAGGAGATCGTGCTACAATTTATCCAATTAGAATGCTAGCAGGTATTTTATCCAAAAAATTGTCTGAATCTGAATTAAGTGATTTACTTGTAAAAACATATTCGGATGCTTTGCCAAGAGGGAAAAATGAAATACAAGTATTACTTGTACAACTTAAAAATAAAATTAATACTTTTCAAACAACTAGTACAGGAAGAATTTTAGCATCTGTAAGTGCCTTATTAAAAACTTGTTTTGAAAGGACTTATGAAGGAGAACCTGCAATAGTTCTTGAATCTTTAGCAACAAAAGGAAAAGAAGATAAGGTTAAATTTGATATACCAAATCCTGATTCTGGTATCATTAATACAAGTGAACTTATCTATCAAGCATATGAAAAATATTTAGATGGAAATAAACCAGCTGATATAGCACTTGCTGTTCATAATGAATTAGCTGATCAATTCTCTATAATTGCTATAGATTCTGCAAAGACATTAGGTATTAATAAAATTGGATTTTCAGGAGGAGTAGCTTTCAATGAATTTATTACTAGAAGAATTGCAAAAAATGTCAGAGAGTTCAATTTAGAATTTTTACAACATCACTCAATCCCATGTGGAGATGGAGGATTAAGTATTGGTCAGGCTATAATTGCTGCTTTGAAAAATAAAAAAATAAAGTATTATTTGTAATACAACTAATACAATCATTTAGCTATATTTGATAAAGCACTTTGCTTTTTTAATTTCTTTACATTTTCAAAAATCATTTTTGTATATACATTAATCCATTTTTCTTTTTCTTCAGGACTTTGATCATCTAATTTACTAACTGTGATTAAGTCTAGAAAATTCTGGGAAAGATTATTAAAATCTGAAAGTCTTGGAGAGTCAATTATATTTAGGACCGATGCAATCATTATGGTGAAAATCGCCCGAATCAAATTTAAACGTGCCTGTTCCAGTGTTCCATAAAAAGCTCGTTTAGTAACTCCTCTAATTTCTCCTCTCTCTAGATAAGTTAAATTTTCATTTATTTCGTCTGTAACTATATCTATAACTAGTGTTTCTAACTGTGTCTTTGTCAAATTGGTCCATTCCTTAGATCCCTTTGGACTGTCTTCTTTTCCTGAATAGAATAAATCAATAATTGGATTATTCATAATTACTTTTACTTTTTCTTTTATTAGCTGAATATCATTTTTTGTCATAAATATCCCCTGTATACTATATCATACGACACAACACACTAGTTTAAAATGTTTATGCTATAGTGTTTAAATCATCAAAGTGTCATATAAAACTATTTTTTTGGACAAATTGATTTTTTTATATACCTATTTTTAACACTAACTTTATATCATTTTTTCTTTAAAATATTTTTATTTTAACATCTCAATTGCTATTTGTGTATTATTTGTAATACAAATATTACAAATCGTTTAATTTCTTATTGTATGATCAGTTTTTCTATTATTACTATTATTTATTTTAAGAAAACTTTGATTTAATCTAGAATCCTGACGTAAATTAAAGTATATTATATGAAAATTTTAAGGATTAACATGGATTTACAATATTGACTTTATTGTGTAATTCATTTTTCAATAATAAATTATATTTTATTGTGAATAATCTTTGAAATTTTATATATTATAATATTCTAGATTGATTAACAACTAAAATTCAATGTTTTTAAATCCATTTTTTCGATTAAATTTAATCTATAAATGTATTTTAGTAGATCTAATTAATTTAAATTATTATTTAATACAAATATTACAAGTAATACTTGTAATAGTACTATTCAAAAACGAATTCATTCTTTATAGAAGTAAATTGGAGAAATTTCTTATTTAATTGATTAATTCTCCTATGTTTGATTGAAATGAATTTTTTTCTTTAAAGCGATCCAAATTATTGATTTTATTATAAATATTGTATAATACTTATATTACTTATAATATTTGAAATAAATATAGTACTTATATTACTAATATTACTTGTATTACTAATATTACTTGTATTGTTTATAATATCTTTAATTTGATTCAATTAGATAATTTAAAATTAATTTATCAGGAGGTTGATCATTATATTGTTCTCTATTAACAAACTTTAAGTCCAATATCCTTGTAATATTTGTATTACAAATAATACATAAAATTTATCATAAGTACCTATATAATATTATATAGTAATTTTATTTAATTATTCTAAAAATTAAAATAATGGTATTTACTTTTTATTGTAAAGGAAATAAAATAACTTATTATTTGTATTACAAATAATACATGTAATACAATCAGAACCTATAACGTTTTGCTATATCAGGAAATTCTGTTTTAATAGTTCTTTTTAATGCATCTTCAATGAATTTAGATCTGTTCAAATATTTCTCATCAGTTAAATCATTTAATGCATCTACTAATTCCAAACTTACTGTCGCAGAAATAACTGGTCTACTTCTCATCCCTGCAATTTTTGAATCATCTTTCTTAATTTTCTTCGGTGGTACCTCTTTTGGGGGGAGCGGTTTTTTCTCAATAATTGTAGGTTCAACTTGTAAACCTTTTTCTTCTTCGGGTGATGTTTTTCTTGTCTCTTCTTTTCTGTATTTTTGAAGTAAACTCATTTTGAAACCTTCATAGATTATATCTATTACATGTATTACTTGAAATATAAATATTACTTTATACTTCTGTTAAGAAATTCTTGTAATAATTAGAAACTATGTTGGCTATTTCAAAATCTATTTCACCTTTACCTTTATTTCTTGTTAAAGCATCTGCAGAAACACTTACAGCAGCACGACAAAGTAATCTTAAATCTCGAGGGATTCCTTGTGAATTTTTGTAAAGTTCCTTTACTGCTTCTTCTGTAAATGGAGCAATTGAAAAATCAGATTTATTGAAAGAAGCTATCTCTCCTTTAGCATATGATATCCTTCTACCTATGAACTCTCGCGAATGGTTCAATTCAAAGGTTGGGACATCAACAGGTTCACAACGATCAGCTATCTGTGGTAAAACAGCAGCTAAAGCCTGAAAATATTCATTCGTTCCAGTCATTATAATAGTAGAAATGGGTTCTTCTGCAACCTCTGCATTTAAATCTGCTAGATATTGTAATTTACTAAAAATTTCATGTTGATTTTCACTTATATCTTCAGCTAATAAAACAGATCGAATTTTTTCTTTGGTATATTTCTCAATAATATCCTTTCCAACTAAATCCATTATTTCATCAGAATCATCAGCTTTGTTAAATTTAATATTAAAACCAATAGCACATAATCTAGCAAATTGTCTAGCATGTAATCCTGATCTATCAATATAAGCTGTTCTAAAAGAATTCTTGTTTAAATCTTTCAAATCTCGAATGTCTCTTCTTATTAAAATTAAATGAGTAGATTTACCCACACCAACTGGTCCCCGAAGAAATATTGCTGGTCTCTCATTTGATACAACAATATCTACTAACTGTTCTAAGAATTCAGGCATTTCAACTAGTAAGTCTGGATTAGGTAAAGTAAATCCTAAAAAGGGATTTCGTTTAAATCCCATATTAATAATCCATTTTTCAAGTACTTCTTTCCTAATTTCAAAATGTCTTGTAAAAGGACTTAATTTATTTTCACCATTTGACAATTATTTCACCCGACTGTAATACATGTATTTCGCAAATGTAAATTAACTAATTATTTATGAACTCCTTTTTCATAAAAAAGTGTCGGTATATAAGAAGTAAATAATACTTGTTAAATACTAAAATCAATAAAAAGTGTCTTAATGGGAAGAAATAATAATCGAAAGATAATATTATTTTTTAATAAAATAGAATAGAGTTGATTACATGTCAAATGAAGATGATATTTTTTTAAAAACGTTTAATCAAATGATTACTGTACTGGATGAATTACATACAACTATAAAATTATTGAAGAAATCAGTTGAGGTTATTCAACTTTCAATTGATGGATTAGGAACAGGACTAACAGATATTAATAACCAATTATCTGAGTTAAATAAAAAATTTGAAGTGTCTATAAAATTACAAAGTACTACAAGTGCTTCTGATCAGAAACAAGTTGAAAAGAAATCTGAGAAAGTCTCTACAAAAGTAGAAACTCAGAAAGTTGAAGCTAAACCATCAGCATTATCATCTAATGCCAATCATCCAATTTTTATTGATTTAATTAATAAAATTAATAATGCAAGTAATCACAAAGAAGTTGGAGAGATACTTATAGAGGGTCTTGAATTAATTGAATCTAGCTTCTCATTTAGTCGTGTTTTTTATGAAATACGAAGAATTGGTAATAGCCTTATACGCAAAGGAGAATCTAATTTTCCACCAAATGATAAAATGGAATTAATTGAAAAAATAATTGATTGGGAATCAAGAGTTTCAGAATAAAAGATTCATTTTTTTACACAACAATAGAAAATCATATAATTATAACAAAGTGATTTACAATATCTCTTGCCCCGATAGTGTAGTTCGGTCAATCATCGTGGCCTCTCGAGTCATGGACTCGGGTTCAAATCCCGGTCGGGGCACCAATTATAGTTCAAATTAAATAAGTGGTGTTTATATTACTTTTTTCCAATTTTTATTTGAGGAATTAAAAGTGGAAAAAAGACATGTTGTTTTGCGCAAAATAAAACAAGACAAACGTGCTTCACCATTAATTGAAGAAGGCATTCTAATTGGTTTAGCATTATTTGCTTTTGTGCTTCTTGTAGCAATTGTCTCCGATATACTTGGCTTTACTCAAGATATTTTTCAAGAGGTATCAGATAAATTAAGGGGTTTAAATCCATAATAATTAAAATAAATTCCTTATATTAGAGAAAATTCTTATTTTACTATTCCGAATTATATATGTTGGGTATGATCGGAAGGCATTTGGAAGAGCAATTAAATTGCAATGACCTACTTTTTTTTCTGACCCAACAATTTTTACATTTTTTACAGAATACTTTCAGTCATCTATCCCACATATGGGTTTGTTAGAGTACATTAAAACTAGTTGAATATTCTTTTAATCTATTAAAACAAGATATTAAGTTTAGATTTCAGCAAAATAAGGTAAAAATCTAATTTTCCCCTTATAATAAATTGGTGTTCTTAATTTGCAAGAGAATAGATTATGCCAACAGTGTAATGGAACTTTAATCAAAACTCGTGGTGAGCTAGTATGTTCAAATTGTGGAGCAGTAGCTGATATAATATTCATAACTGAAACTACTACATCTCAAATATCATGGGATCATGAAATGTCTCCAGGTAAGAGAGTTCACATAGTAGATGGTCTAGGTAGTTATATAGGATATCACAATGATGGTTTCTTTCATGATGGGAAGGGTACTTCTTTAACATCACAAAATCAATTTAAATTTAGAAAATTAAAACGTAAATATAATTTACGAATAAAAATTGGCAATCATGAAACAGATTATAGATCATTAATGAGTTTAAATCGAGTGATTGGCTATTTAGATCTTTCAGATATAGTTAGAAAAAGAGCTGCATACCTATATAAAATTGTCACTCAAGCAGAACAAAATAAAAGAATAGATAAAATCTCAAATCACATTGTATTAGTAGCTTTATGTTTGATGGTAGCAATAAGAGAATCTGCATCAAATGCTCCTGTGAGATTAAGTGAAATTGTTAATATTTTTAAAGACCTAGGTCATCGTGTTAGTGGTAAATCAATAATTAAATTAGCTCAAATCCTACCTTCAGAACTAGATGTCTCATTGAAAATTAGAAAAAGTGAGGATTATCTATTACGAATTGCATCATCAATCATACAAAATAACGATGTGATTAATCGTTTAAAAGAATTAAAGATTACTCATAAAGAATATGAAAATAAATTAACACACCTGTCAAGAGAGATACTTTCTGATTTAAACCTCAAATCAAGAGGTGGCAGAAATCCCTATATTTTTGCTGTTTCAGTTGTATATTGTGCAGATAGGGTTGTTGGAAAGCTTGGTGGTCACAAACAAATCCTAACACAAAAAGCTTTAGCAGATATTTGTGAAGTAGCAGAATATTCCATCAGGGATCACCACAGAACAGTTCTGAAAGAGAAATTGACCGAAAAGATAAGAGAATTGACTCCTCAAAAACATCATGAGTTAGATGATTCTGAGTCTCGTTTTCCAATGCTTTTCTAATTTTTTTATAAGGAGAATTTATAATGACAATAGAAAACAAATATTTTATTCCTCCTTATAAAGTGAAAATTGAAAAAGATAACAATGATAAGCAATTATATTCAGTAGATATCTCATTTATTACGACTAAATTTAATTCTTTAACAAATACTATTGAAAAACAAATTATTGATGAAAACGGACTACTAGACAATAATATTATAGATTTCAATTCTATATTATTATTTCTTAAAAACTCTATTGAAGAAAAATTAACAAGTTATTTTAAAGATAATAAACCACAGTTTTTCCAATTTCTTTCTGACTGGATGGTTTACAAGATAATTGGACTAGAAAATTTAATGCCTTTACTTATTGATGATCATGTTCAAGAAATATATATGGATAAACCTAATACACCATTATATATAGATCATCAAGATTTTGGCAGATGTTTAACTAATATAATTTTAGATGAAAACGAATTAGAACATCTCAAAACTAGATTATGTTTAGAAAAGAATGCAATTCTTAATTTGCTTAATCCCTCACTTAAAGTTGAATTGAAAACAGAGAAATTTCATATAAGAGCAGCTTTGGATATCCCACCACTTGCTTCTGACGGTTTAAGTTTAAATATTAGAAAACTTCGCAAAAAAATTTGGACTTTACCTGAATTAATAAAAAATAATATGCTAACAATTGAGGCTTCCGCATATCTTCTTTTTATCTTAAAAAGAAGATTTAATTTTACAGTTATTGGAGAACCTGGCTCAGGAAAAACCACATTAGCCAATGCTATCGATTTGTTAACACCAACACAATGGCGAAAAATAACAGTTGAAGATGTAATTGAAAGTATTGAACAGACTCAATTTAATAAATTTCAAACACGATATTCTGTATCACCTTTTGAATCACAAACAAATAATCATTCAAAAAGCAAAGAAATAATAAAGTTACTTCATAGATCGCCAACCTGGGTTTTCTTGGGGGAAATCCAAACTGAAGAACACAGTAAAGCATTATTTGAGGCTTTAAGTGCTGGATTAGTTGGTATACAAACCTGTCATGGTAGATCACTTGAAATGATGATAATCAGATGGATTAATCAACACAATATTCCTTTATCTAGTATATTAACACTTGATATTCTGATTGAAAATTCATATAATTTTAATGATTGGAAAATAAAAAGAAATGTATCTCGTATTGCTGAGGTATCAAAAGAGCAGCTATTTAATAAACAACCACTTAGCAAATTAGATGATTTAAAAATAATTGATATTTTTAAATTTGATCAAAAAAATACAATGTTGGTCAAAATTATTGATTTATTTGAAACCCCAACTCTTAAATTAATTAGACAAAAAGAAGGGATAACAAAAGAAGAATTCGAGAATGAAATTAATGTACTAACAAAAAAATTATCTTATCTTATTAAGAATTCTATTTTTGATCCTAATAAGGTAATCAATTATTTATTAGAAAAGAATACAGAATCATTGAAGCAATTACCTCACATTAACTAAATAATATAGTAGCTTAAATCCTATCTTATTGAATTTATTAATGAATAAATCTTAATTGGTTATCAAAATGATTACTCGAATAATTAGCTATATTGCTAAACTAAAAATAAGTGCAAAAATAAAATACGATAAATTCCTAAATGATATACCAAACCAATTTTTCCTAGATTTTTATAATACTAAAAGAAGTAACGTGAACGCAGCTCTAATATTAATATCATCATTAATGTCTTTAATAATTGCAGGTATAACATTTTTTTTTGATACTTTTCTTGGATTTTTAGTTTTAATTATTATTTTTTTAGCATCTATTCTTTTCTTTATACGTAAGATAAGGAAACAATATTTGGATATAATTACAGAAGTAGAGCAATATGCTGATTTAGTCTGCCGTGAAATGTTTCTTATAATTTCGACCACCAAATCAGTAGGTATGATTATTGAGTTTTTATCACAAGGAATGTATCCAATAATTTCTCCAATGTTACTTCAAGTATTAAAAAAGATGAATATAGGTTCTGCACCAAACGATTTGTTAGAAAAATTCGCTTGGAAACAACCTTCTGAAACAATTAAGCAATTTATCCTTGAGATAATTATTCCTATATCAAAAGGTAATTTAGAAATAGCAAAGTCAATGCAATATGAAACTCAATGGCGAATTAGAAAGAATTTTGATTCCTATCTATCTCAAATGGAAGGTAAAATGAGTATTTTTTTAGCTATTACTACGATTATACCAATAACAATCTCTATGTTATTAGTTATGTTAGGGCATGTTAGTATTAGTTTATTGATTTTTTTACCATTAGTTTTTTTTGTTTTCGATTTAATTGCAGTTGAGATATTTAATTCAGGTAAAATTAAGTTACTCGGGGGGTAGAAAATTGGAATTAACTAATGATCAAACAATTTTACTATTAAAATCAATAGGTAATAATCTAATGTTAGGAAGAAGTGTTGAAAATAGCATATATATTTCAATCATTTTTCTAGAGATAAATGATAGTATTAAGACTAAATGGATCAAAATGTTAAATCTTGGTTCAAGCTATAAAGAAATTTTTAATGAAATAGCTATTTATTCAAAAGATAAATCACTTTCAAGAGTTTGGAAATTATTAGCAAAAATTTCAGATTTAAGCACTTTAGAAACTGGTGAGAAAATTCTTGAAATTGCTAATAATTTAGAGAAAAATAAACAATTAATGGAAAAAAGAGATTCATTATTAAAAGCGCAAAAATACAAGATAGTTTTTCTTGGTTCTATGACTTCTATATTCTTAGGAATTATTTCAGGATTAGCACCATTATTCGCTACTTTTATATCAATTTTTAAAAATATAGAAATTTCAGATACAACAATTAAAATAATTCCCTTTTCATTATATGCCATTTCTATAGCTTCCACTTATTTTACATCCGATATAGGAATGGGAAAGATAAAGATTAAAACTATTATTTTCTCGAGTCTAGCATATATAATATCTTATTTTATAGCTAAAGCAATTTTTACAGTTTTAATTTAGAATTATTAAATGTATAATCTTTTATTACCTTGTTCCTTGTCACCTGTCTCTTGTTCTTTTGTTTGTATAATTATATCTTCCAAATTTTTCTCGATTAGCTCTGCATCTTGAATTAATTTTTCTGTATTAATTGATAGAGTAGTAATTTCATTAATGGCTTCAATTGCATATGAAGCTGCAAGTGGATCTGCTCTGGAACTTTCTGCATATGGTAATAAAGCAATAGCTGGAAAATTATTTACCTCATAATAGGTTAAAATGAGAGCTAATGGTCCCGTTACAAACAATCCATCTTCTAAAATAGGTAATTTATTATTAAAATTATCAAGGTAAGCTGTAGTAGCTATTACACGTATCTTATCATTATTATTTTTCTTTAATCTTGCATCTAAACCTCCAATTAAAATAGCTTGTTTAAATTTTGATTGTATAGACCAATCTACAAGATTCTCAGCGAATGATTTATGTTCATGTCTATATGGTTGGAATTGTGGAACAAGCATTATGTTATTATCCTTTTTGAAAAGTTCAAAAGGAAGTGAAATTTTTCCATCTTTAGTAGTAATAAATGGTGGTTGTATATCGCTTAAAATAGTACCAATTTTCTGAGCATTTAATTCACTGGTAATATATTTTATTGCAATAAAACCTGTTGTTCCTATACCATGGAAACCAGTTATTAATATATTATCTTTTAAAATAAGATTCTCATCAATTTTTATCATTATAGGCATTTTATAATCACTATATATCTGTTTTAATAACTAATATTTAAGAAATGATAATATGTAGAGCATTTTTTAATAATTTTAATTTGAAAATCATAAAATTGTTCTGCTGGTGTTTTTATAGTATCGTCTCCATTACTTTGTGAAAATCTAGGTATAAATTATGGTCTTCATTGTTTTCAGAAAAAAATTAATGGGTTGAATTGAAGTGAAAAAAACAAATTTAATTTTAACAAGTTTCCAAATATTTTTAATAATTTTCAGTTGTATACCATTAAAGTTAATAGACCTTAGTGAATCTAATCCTATTAAAATAGATCATAAAAATGAATTAAGCTCTAATGAGGTTTCTGATTTATTTTCAAATTATCCTATATCAATTACAGATTCAGATTCTTGGAATAAAGTTGATGATTCTCAAATGGTAAACCAATTCCAGATCTCTAATTCAATCGATGAAAAGCAAACTCAGTTTGATATCAATAATTGTAATGATTGGTCCATAAATAGTGATTTTCATTTTTCAGATATTCGAGAAGAAAAAATATTAAATGGTGATGCTGAATCAAGTGATATATTATGGACGGATTATAATCCTCCTGGTTATGAGGAAAATATCACTCGCGTTAATAATCCTCAGTCTGGTGAGGTTCTAACAGGTGATTATTCTTGGTATTTTGATATAGAAACTAGTGATTATATAACATTAGTTGGATTTGATGATCCTATTAATGTTTCAAGTGATTCAGTTATCTTTAGTTTATCATATTCATTGATCAGAAATAATTTGGAAACATCATATGATTCAGATATTTGTATAATATTATACTTTCAATTTGACATTTATATCCATCTTTGGTTTAATGGGAATTCTGAGGCTATGTTTAATGTTACAGGTCCAGGAGGATGTGCTGATTTAAATATAAATCAAACGTTATTTGATGGAAGTAAAAATGATTATTCATTAAATGTTACTGCTTTAGGTCTAGAGCTATTTGATCAGAAACCGGACCAACTGAGGGGTTTAGTTGTACAAACTTATGGAGAAATTCCTTATCAAATGGAATTTATGCTAGATGATATTTCTCTAACGGAAAAGATTTCACCTGTAGAAATTGGTTTAAAAGTAAATAATAATATAGTTTCCGGTGATGATGGTACAGGTTCTTTAATATTTACGGAAGGATATAATTCTATTATTCATTATAATATAGAATATGATTACCCAAAGAAAATTCTTTGGAATTGTAATTATCTTTTAACAGGAACATCTGATTTGAATACTAAACGTTTATGTAATTTTGAAAATTGGACAGAGATACGATGGACGGAATTATTTAATGAATCATATTTAGTGCCATCTAATGTTTCAAATATTATCATTTATAAGTGGATTCCGAAAGAATGGACATTTGATTTTGCTAAAGTTGATAATATTTTAACTAGTTTTATTGTTGATTATACAAATTTAACACATCAAAGAATAAAGATCACAACATTGGTTTTTACCACATTAGAATTTCAATATTTTTCAGAAAATTATATAGATAATCTTATTTTATCAGATTATGAAATCACACATAATGATATTTTTTCAATAAAATTAGAATCGAGAATCTATAATAAAGAAGTACAACTTTATATAATAAATTCACTAGAACAAATTGTTTATACAGATACTAATTTCACAAATTCAAATGGGGATGCTTTATTTTCAAATATAGAATTTAGCAGTGAATTAGCTAAAGGCAATTATTCTATTGTTATATTTTGGTATCTATACGAACATATTGGAATCGGTGAAGAAAATTTAGAAATAACAACATTTCCAACGAAAATCGTAGCAATTAATGATTTTATAAAAGCTAATTACAATCAAATTTTCACTATTGAAGTTAATTTTCTTAATTTAGAAAATAATCAAATAATTGATTTCGCTTCTGTAGAATATCATTGGGATTATGGATCTGGTCAATTACTACAAGAACCAATAAATGATTATTATTATACGGATATTGATAGTAATGGTATTAATCCTGATATATATTTAATTGAAATAATCGGAAGTAAACAAGGATATGCAAACGCAATTTGTTATATTGAAATCAAAATAATTTTTTCAGATATTAACCTGTCGTTAACAGGACCTAGTGAAGCGATTCCTGGTGAAACAATTTCAATAACAGCTTTTGTTGTTGATAACAATAGTAATCCAGTTCCTTCTATGGAATTGAGATTTAGAATTAATACTCAATTATATTTAGAATCATGGACAAATAATTCTGGTTATCTTACTATACTATATCCACTATCACCTGTTTATCAATTTAGTACATTAAATATAAGCTGTACAATTCTTATTGATGAGATAGAATTTCAATCTGAAACAATTTTAATATTAATTAATCTATTTGACTTACCAAGGATTGTATCATTGGGAGAACCAAATCAAGCAAGTGATTTTGAAACTAATGAAACAACCTACTTTAATTTTCAAATCCAATATCCTTCAATTGGTTCTCATTGGTACGTGAATACACCCAATAATTTTATCCCAATTTCAGTTATAGTACAGACAAACACTAAGAATATTACAGCGAATATTTCTCCGGGATACGTTTCATGGATGAGAGAAGTTGAGAATTTATCATCAAATACTGATCTTTTAATAATTGAAATTCTAAAACCTCAACCTATTTTTGAAGTAGATCTTAACAAGAATTCAATAATAATCGATTTACACTTTCAAACAAATATGATTCCATTTAATGGAGTAGAAATTCATTTTCAATTGGAAAATGATTGGTTAAAATTCGATAAATGGAATTTATATCTTAATGGTATAGATGTTTCTGAAGAATGTGAATTAGAATTAAAAAACGATAAAATTTGCTTTAAGATATTTTCATCAAACCAAGTTACTTTATTGGACTACCAATTGGAAGGTTCTAAAACTGCTCTTATTCAAATATCCTCATCAACAATCATACTTGGAATAGGAACTTTGATTTTAACTATTGTATCTGCTATCTTACTTAAAAAGAGAAAAACAAATCTATCTTTAGATATTCAAGTGTAAAATTAATGAGATATATATGAATCTTACAATTCAATTATTTCCAAATTTCAAATAATTTCTTTAGAGAACGTGCTCGAATATTCTCAGATCTGAATCTAAAAATCTTAATTCGTCCGAACCTCTTTTCTTGAACAAGACCAACTTTTGTGAGAAATTCTAGGTGTTGTGATGTAGTATTATGATTTAAATTAGTTACTCTTGCAATAGCTGAAATATTTAATTCTTCCATTTCAGCTAATGTTTTCAAAATAAGGATTCTTCCTTTTGAAGAAAGAACTTCCTCAATTCTTGATTCAAATTCCTTATTAGACTCATTTTCATGATAATTGAGCATAAAATCATCATCATTAATTTCAGTTAAAGAGTTCCTTTCCATTTATTTCTTCTTCCTTCTTCAAAAATTAATCAACATGCTTTTCTAATTGTTCTCTAATAGCGTTTTCTATTTTTTCAGCTGAAACATCAGGTAATCCTATTAGTGTTGTTTGTCCTCTTTGTCCTTTGCTGCTAATTTTGGTAGTTATAACATCACAATTCTGTAAATATTGTATATACTCCCAAAGTTGTGTATGACTTCTAATAGGAAGATTAAATTCTTCACATAATCCTTGATAAGCTTCTTCCGCTTCCCCCATTGTTACATAAGCCATCTGTGTAGCTCTAAGCTTAATTGCAATTGCTAACAGTATTAATTTTTGTTGAGAAGTTAAATCTTTGACGATTTCTTGTCTTATTACTGGATGAATTGAAGCATTTGCATGTCTTACATGTTCTGGAAGAACTCGTAATGCTTGCCTGTGATCTGCATGAATTCCTGCCCTTTCAAGGAGTTCTATCGCATATCTTGCATCTCCGTTTTTTGAAACTATGTCAGATATTAAATCAATAGCTTCCATTGAAACGCTATCTTCATAGAATGCTTCCTTGACTCTGTCAGCTATTATATCTCTTAATTGGTCACCAGTATATGGTTGAAGCATAATTGTATTTTGTCTTAATGTACTTAATGTACTTTCATCCAGCATAGTCCTAAAAGCAATATCTCTAACTATTGTTATAATTGAAACTCGTTCTTTCATATCAATTTCGTCATCAGTCAATCGTGTCAAATCATATAATAAATCTGGACCATCTTTTCTAATAACAAAATCGATTTCATCTAAAGTAACTATCAAATATAATTTCTTCCTATTTAGGATTTCAGTTAACATATTTAGAATTTCTTCTGGAGAGAAACCTCTAACAGGAATGTGGGGATTAAATTTGCGTACAATTTCAAGAAGGGTCAAAAATGCTGATCTAGCTCTTCTGCAATTAACATGAACATATTCCAAATTAAGATTTTTTTGTGTTGAATATACTTTCACCATTTCACCGAATTTCAATGCTATAGCTGTCTTACCTGAACCAATTGGCCCAATAATCGATACTCTTTGAGCAAATTCACCTGGTTTTTCGATAACTGGTTTAAAGTACTGAATGAGCATTTTCTGCTCTTCTTCTCTATGTAGTAATTTTTTTGGTATGTATTTTAAATCCAGTACACGTGAATTTTTTATTAAGGATGGTTTTCTTAATTCTTTTTCTAATAGTTCATCCATTGCTTCTTGCCCTTACCTTGAAAACTAAATAATAATTTATTGAACATAATTATTTTCATATTAAAAAATCCTCGCAAAGGGGGGGTATGCCGAAAGTATTGTTAGATTTATCTATGAAACTGTATATTCAGTAATAGATTCATCTTTTAATAGTGTTTTTACCTTTACAAGCATGTTGTTTTTCCAAGAATTTGGAAAATTATTTTCATGTTTAAGTTTGTTTAAAATAAAATTAATTGTACAATAGGTGAGTAATTTAGGATTTGCTTTGTCATTTTCACTAATAAAATAATTAGAAATTTTTTGGACAAGATATTTTGGGTTTATATTTAAAATTTCAATTAAGGGGGTAGTGTTTTCTTTTACGATTAGCTTTTTAGCAAACTGCTGTGCTTTTATTTGTAGATTATAACATAAATTCTCCTTTATCCAGTTGGAGTTCTTCTCTCTATATTCTAATCTTATCGGACATGAGTTTATACACCATTCCCAAAAATTATTATTAAAAAAAAACGCTTCATCTGTTGTTTCATTAATCTTACTTGTCTGGTGATCAGAGATTTGTTTTACTTGATTATTAATTACAGAACTTTTCCTTTCGAAAATTTCTTTTCGTAAATCCATTAATGTTTTAGATAATTTATCATAAATGAAACCATTTTTATTGAATTTTGCTTTTGCTATATCAAAATATTCCTCTCTTGTATATCTTAATCTATCAAATGTTATTGTTTTCATTAATGCTGGTCCTGATAAGGATTTTGACTTCATAATAAATTGTCTATCGGGGAGAAAAGCTAAATAATTAAATTGTTCTTCAGACAGTGTTATTGTGTTTTTCATTTTCTCGATATCTTCTCCACGAAAGAGTATTTTTGTTAAAGAATTGGCGTGAACAACTGAACTTACACTATCCCATAATTGGTATATAGTTATAGTTCCTATTCCCAATGAACGTCCCATTATGAAATTTTGTTCTGAATAACCAATGCTTGCAGAGGATTCCAAGTTATATCTTTTGGGAATTAAATACATAGCTTCTTCCAAAATTACTAAATATCTGAGATAATTTATTATTCCTTTTTGTGAAGCATGTTTTGATAATAAATGTAAGATTAAATTACATACAAGAAAAAGCGATGCAGTATTAGCTCCTCTCCTAAGAAATTCACTAAAATCTATAATAATTTTTTTTCCATGATCTAAATATGAAAAATCTATTGTATTATTTAGCACGCTAAATACTTCATAATTTACTCCACCAAATATAAAATTTAATCGATTTAAAATTGCATCTATTGAATCTCTTGAATATGATGTTTTCATATTATTGATATAATCATCTGAACTTGCTTGAAGACAATGCATAAAAGTTTCAAGATTTTTTTCAGTATATTTCGTGATATTTTGTAATGCCGATTCAAATATATTTAGCATTGTTGGACTAAATGGTGATCCGGCAATTGTTAACATTTCATTAATTAATGCCAAAACATTTTGTACATCATCATTACTATCAATTTGAAAAAGATTAATTCCTAAAGGTGCAGGATTACCAATTGTGTAGACAATTACATTAGGATCATTTACAAATATATCCGCATATTCTCCTTTCAAATCAAATATTAAACATCCTAAATCAGTATTAAGCAACTGCTCAATTATTGATGCTACTAAAAATGATTTACCTCTACCAATCATACCAACAATTTCTATATTAAAAAGTAAACTATCATATGGTATTGAAAAATCATTTAAAATTCTATCATTTTGAATAATATTACCAATTTTTATTTCATTTTGAATTTTCTCATTTGTTGTAGAGGGTATTTCAAAAATAGGTTGACCTGTATCCTCTGTTAAATAAGGTTTTTCAGGCAAATGAATAAAGCTACTTATTACTTTATTACTTAATCTATCTGTTTTTATTGGATTGAGTTTTTGAAGATTAGTATAATTAATTTCTCTAGTATTATTTAATTTCTCAACATTAAATGTATGTGTTCCAGACCAGATACTTAATAATGCTGCTAATAAAGTATGCATACCATTTTCAGATTCTGTGAATGAATAAACTCCTACTTTGCTTTGTCCCGTTTTTTTACTTTCTAAAAAATCATCTTCAAATTCATTATTATTATCTCGTTTTAATATGTTCATAGAAGATTGTTTCTTTTCATTGCCACGTTTTATACCATTAAAACTAGCTACATAATAACAATCTTCTGATAAAGAGCTGAGTGTGTTTACAAGTCTATCAATTTGGGCTTGATTAGTTTTTATTGCGGGTATTCCTTTAGTTTTCAATCCAAATTTACATTTCTTAATTATACTCAATAATTCTTGTGAGTCTTGAATAGAAGTAGATTCAAATTTTATTGATGGATATTTGTTGTTAAATGCTGCCTTTAATGCTAAGAGGCTATTTTTAGCATTAATTTTTGCTTTATCTTTTGAAAACCAACTCCAACTTGAGATAGAGAAAAATAATTTAATGCTATTATTACTTTTAACGATCCAAAATGCTATTTCATCACATACTTGAGCGATGCTGGCAATTATATCCCAATTTTTAGTATAAAAAGAATCCTCAAATGATTCCTCTTTATTAATATTGATATCTTTGCGTGGTAATCCTTTTATCCTTAAAATATAAGTAATTCTATATTTTGGTATAAATTTTTTCTTCTGAATAATTTCATTTACGTTTATATTTTCATCTTTTATTGGAATTTTTTTATATATAAATATAGAAAGATAAACTAATATTACTATCCCTATAATTACTCCAATTAAAATTCCACAATACAAAAATATTTTGTTGAAATTTATTGTTAAATGTGTTTCTATACCAAATAAATCCCCAATAAAATCCATCTGCAATAATATAAATGTTGAAATTACTATAAAAGCGGTTAATATAATTATAGCACTGATTTTTCCTTTTTTTGTAGTATTTTTCTTTTCTAGACTCGTCATTACTTCTCAGTAAAAGTTTTAAAAAAATATCCTTTAAACACCACTGTTTTATTTTAATTATGGAATAATTCAATCAATAGTATTTTCTCGAGAGTATATTATCTGATTTAATGCAATCCAAGCATCTAAGGATTCAGGAAAAATTGAATATTTATTTGGAAAATTATTCAATATGTTGGTTGAAAATGATCCATGAGGAAATCCTCCTACAATGATACCTATGTCTTCATTAGTATAATTCTTAAAAAAATCTAATATTTTTATTTCTTTACCTTTTGAAGTAAATAAAAATCTATTTTCAGCTGGTATTTCTTTAACAACATCCATGATAGATTTATTTTTATGAATTTGAATTAAAATTTCATCTTTTGATTTTATTATCTGTTGGTTAAATAATTGCTCAAAAAGTCCTAAAAAGCGATTAAAATTTCTAGGTAATCTTGTTTTTGGATTTATTTCAATTATTAAGTTATTAATAGTGTGAATATATACTTCAACTAAATAAGGATTTTTTAACACTAATGGTGATCCTAAAAGATTTAATAAGCAAAAATGAATAATATCAGGTCGACCTCTTTTTTTTGATTCCCCTAATTTATTCATTGCTTTGTAATGATTTGACGAATCGAGTATTATTTGTGATGATTTTTTCCCTTTTTTTAATGCATGTTTTTTAATGAAATCATTATGTTGTATTTCAAGTGGTATTGTTTCCAACGCACTATCTGCAATAATAAAGATTGTTTTAGGCAGCGTATTTTTCTCCAATTCTATTGATTATAATTCTTAATAGCGATAATTAACTTTGGTCTATCTTGTTAATATAAGATATAATTTTAATTATTAAATAGAATAATAAATACAATAATATTATTATATATTGATACTTTATCGAAAGAAGGTTTTGTATATGGCAAAAAAAGAAAAACTAAAAAGAGTTAATTGTAAGAAATGTGGTGAAAGTTGGATGCCAGATGAAGTTCCTACAAATAAAGAATGGACTAAATTAGCTCCTATGCCTGATTCTGAAGGACGACTTACAGTAATGATAATGGCAACATGGAATTGTCCAAGTTGTGGTAAAAGTGCCATGGGATTAAAAGGTAAATTTAAGGATGAAGGACCAACAGGCCCATCAAAACAAGAATTAATAATAGAAAAAATAAATAGTATAGATTCAAAGATATCACTTTCTGAGCTTGCTTCTGAGTTATCATTTAGTGAAGAAAATCTCGAGAAAGCTCTTCAAGCATTCATTAATAGAAAAACAATTTCTGGAAAAATCGAAAATGGTTATTTCATAAAGTTATGAATTTTATCTTTCTATTACAATATTACACAGAATTGATGATTTCAAATGTCTATTACAAAAAATAAGGATTTAATTTCAAACGCTATAAAGCGGTTAAATGAGCTTGCTCCAGATGAGAAAATTAAGATAACACATGTTTGTGGTACCCATGAAATGACCGCTTCAAGATATGGTATTAGATCAATCATACCTAAAACTATTGAAATAATTCCAGGTCCTGGTTGTCCAGTTTGCGTTTGTCCATCATTTGAAATAGATTACGCAATTGAATTAGCAAAACAAGGTAAAATTATAACAACTTTTGGTGATATGTTAAAAGTTCCTGCATCCAATCAAAGTTTATCCGATTTAAAACGTGAAGGATTTGATATTCGAATAATTTATTCACCACAAGATGCTATTGAAATTGCTAAGAAAAACAAAAACAAAGAAGTAGTTTTTTTAGCTATTGGTTTTGAAACAACAGCTCCGATGACTGGAGCAGCTATTTTAAGTGAACCACCTGATAATTTTTCAATCCTCTCTGCGCATAGATTAACTGTACCTGCAATGGAATTATTACTAAAATCGGAAAATCGTCGTACTAAAGGTTTCATTTGTCCAGGACATGTGTCAGTTATAATTGGATTAGATGCATATAGACCTTTTAGTGAAAAGTATTTTATGCCTTGTGTAATAACTGGATTTGAAGCTATAGATGTTATTATTGCTTTAATCCAGATAATGAAAATGGTAGTAAATGATAAACCAGCTGTAATTAATGAATATTCTCGTGTGGTAAAAGAAAAAGGCAATTTAAAAGCGCAATCTATTTTAACTAAAGTATTTGATATAGTTGATTCAAATTGGCGTGGAATTGGGAAAGTAGAAAAGAGTGGATTAGCGATTTCAAAAGAATACGAAATATATGATGCTTTCAAGAAATATGAAATTTCCATAGATAGATCTATAGACATACATCCGGGTTGTAAATGTCATGAGGTTATGCTTGGTAATATATTACCAACAGAATGCAATTTATTTTTAAAGAGCTGTAAACCAGATAAACCTATAGGACCTTGTATGGTTTCACATGAAGGTACATGTTCGATTTTTGCGAGATATGGATCTACCTACTTACAAAATAAAATTGAAAATAAATAAATAAAATGTACTTTTGTGGGAATTACTTATGGAAAAAATGTTATTCTTTAATTCAAACCTAATAATTTCTTCTAACTATTATGACATAATTGGTTCAAATAATTATTTAATGGCAAGAGAATATTTTTCCATATCATTGATTTACAACCAAACAGATTTGTTTTATGCAATTATTTCAGCTATAGTAGGATTTTATCTTCTAATTCTTTTATTAATTATGAAAAAATCACCTTTTCCAATTTGGATTACAAGAAAAACAGTACATTTTCTTGGTGGGACATATATTGCTTTTATAATTAATTTCATTAATTCATTATGGGGAGTTATATTATCGGCATTATTTTTTGGAATGGTTTTTCTAATACTTGTTTTTGCATCTAAATTTCAAATTTTAAATGAATATTTTGTCTTGAAAGAGTGCAGGGAAAATGAAAGAAATTTCACCTTTTTATTTAACACTGTTTCTACTTTACTTTCTTTACTCATATTATTCATTGTTTTCAATGGTTTTCCAGGAGTATTTATGGCAGGAGCTTTAATAATTTCATGGGCGGATACATCAGGAGAGGTTGTAGGAAAAAATTTACCGTTTATTAAATATAAAATCTTTAATAAAAAAACAATATCTGGCACAATAGCTGTTTTCTTATCAAGTATTATTTCCTTTTTAGTTACAATAAAATTCTGTGAATTTTTCTATGATAATGTAAATTTTACCACACCATGGTTTTGGAAAATTATTATTGGTAGTATTTTGTGTGCCTTAATGGAATCACTTAGCTGGAAATGGTTTGATAATATTTTATTACCCTTTTGTGGAGGAATAACTATTCTATGGCTTTATTTTTCATAGTAAAAATTAAGATTTTTCTCTACTAATATAAAAGATTCATAAATCTTTAATAAAACACAATTATACTTATAAAAAAACCATTGGAGATAAATTGATCATTATGAATTTAAAAGAACATAAATTAGAATTCACACTCATATACATATTAGTTTGTGCGATCATTGGGGTAATTATATGGTTTATATTAGATTTTGTAAATTATACAAATTCAATTGAAATATCAATTCTAATTACAATGACATTATTAATTGGTATTATAACATATGCTGCTCATGGAAAAGGATTATTGCCTGATCCTGAAAACAAAACGATTGATAATTCAAGTAGAAAATACAAAGAATTCATTTATTCTCGCAAAAAATTAAAATTAAAAGATTTTAAGCGAAAATTGGTAAGAAATTCAAATGAAGTATTTATAAATGATAATAAAATTACAGTAAAATATCTTCCTTTTAAATATGATCGAAGAAAATTTCGGAATTAATATTTCAGCTTGATTTAGCTTTATAATAATTCAACTCGTTATTAAGAAGCTCCTCTATTGCTCTTCTTAATACATCACTTCGACTTTCATAATACTGATTTTCTTCAATTAGCTTATCAATTTCATCTAGTAATATATCAGGTATACCTAAAGATATTGTTCTCATCAATCAAGACCTCTACATTTAGCTCTAATAATCAGTATGTATTAAAGGTATTTGTAATTAAATAAATCTAAAATATCAAATTTAGTATATTGAATTTAAAACTATAAAATCTTTTCTCATCTTATTTAAATACTTTCGGTGACCTCTGTGCAGAGATTTAATAAGTATAATATTCTCTAATAAAATTAGAACTTTAACTTGAAACCTTAAGCGAAACCTAAGAAAAAAAAGAATGTCAAAATAAAATAAATTTGACAACTTTCCACTTGTTTCATTGATTTTACTTAAAGTTCTGATGGGTCATAGAAGTTTGAACCTTAAATACTAAAATCCGTAATATAATATAAAATAAAATGGTGAAATCAATGACATTAAATATGCCATATGACGAAGTAGTTGAAAGAATTGTTTCTGAAATAAATCTTTCAAAAGATGAAGTCATAAAAAGAATAAATGATAAGGTTGACGAATTAGGCGGTCTTATCACTCTTGAGGGAGCTGCTCACATCATCGCAAGAGAGCTTGAAATTAATCTATATGATTCTCAACAAATTCAGAAGCCTCAACCTACAAAAATATCTGAACTTATTGATGGAATGAATAATGTTACGATTACAGCAATGATTAAGCATGTATTCGAACCAAAATCATTTTCACGTAATGATGGAACACAAGGAGCTGTTCAAAATGCCCAACTAATTGATAAATCAGGTTTTTGTCGATTGGTTCTTTGGGATGATCAAATCAGACAATTTAATGATTATGGTATTTCTCAAGGTGATATAATTCGTATATCTTCAGCTTTTGTTAAGGAAAGCAAATTTGATGGTGTGAAGGAATTAAGTTTGAATTCTCGCTCTCAAATTGACACGGAACTTAAAGATATTAATAAGAAAGAATTCCCAGAATCACTTTTAGATTTTCTTAAGATAAAAAATATATCATTAAATCAATTCGATGTTGAATTATTAGGACAAATTATTGCAATAAAACCTGTAAGTAATTTCACTAAAAAGGATGGTTCTGAAGGTTCGGTTTCATCAATTGAAATTGCAGATGAAACTGGAAAAATAAGAATTACCCTTTGGGATAATAAAGCTGATGAGATTAATAATTTCAAAATTTCTGATATTGTCGAAATTGTTGGTGGATATACACGTCAAGGCATGAATGGTATTGTTGAAGTACATCTAGGTAAAAATGGCTCCATATCTAAAAAAACAAATATAAAAATCACAATTCCTGAAGAAATATTGAAAGAGGAGAGCTTAATACGTTCAGGTACCACAAGTCCAAAAGAACCAAGTAAAGAAGTTCGTTTGTCTGATTTAGACGAAAAGATGTCTAATATTTCTGTTTTAGCAAGAATTACAGGTATAAGTGATATACGCGAATTTGAAAGAAAAGATGGTACAAAAAGTGTTGTAGGATCACTAATTGTAATAGATAATTCAGGACCTGGAAGAATTACTATTTGGAATAGTATGACCGATTACATAAAAACAGTCGAAATTGGAGATGTAATAAGAATTGAAAATGCTTATGTGCGATTAGGTTTACGTGGTGAACCTGAAGTGCATGTAGGAAAAGGAGCTACAATTGAAATCAATCCAGAATACCTCAAGGATGCAATACCTGAATTTACCATAAAATATACTGATTTAGCTAATCTTGAACCAAATATGAAGGATGTCAACATTAAAGCAAAGATTATGCGTATTCAAGAAATAAGAACATTCACTAAAAATGATGGTACGGAAGGGCATGTTCTAAATATGGGCATTAGTGATAATACAGGGTCGGTTCGCTTAGTTGCATGGGATTCAAAAGCAATTGAATTGGAAACTTTAGAAGAAATGACTTCCATTGAGATATTACATGGTTATACAAAAGAAGGAATGCAAGGAATAGAAATTCATCTTGGTACCTTATCAACAATTCAACAATTAGAAAAATCAGAAGCATCAGAATTTTCTGATATTAAACCTCAAAAAGATTTGTCTACTAAAAAAACAGCTGCTAAAAGAGTAGATATGGTTGATTTAGAAGAAGAACAATTTTCAGAAATTCGAGGTACGCTTTTAAAAATCTATGAGGGAAAAATGTATTATCATTCATGTCCTGAATGCAGAAAAAAAATTGTTGAATCAGAAGATTCAACATGGAAATGTGATGAGCATGGAATTGTTGAACCACAAAAAACAATTTTCATATCTATTGCATTGGATGATGGAACTGGTTGTGTCAGAGTGACTTTCTTTAGAGAACAAGCAGAACAACTCATTGATATGTCATCTGATAATCTTATAGATGAAATCGAAAATTCTGGCATTCAAGCTGTAATATCAAAACTTGAACAAAGAAACAAAGGACGTGAAATAGTTGTCCAAGGCAAATGTCGGAAAAATAAATTCGATGATGGGATGGATGTAATTGCTTCTTCTTTTTATGATGTGGAAACAAAAACAGAAATAGAAATAGCAAAAGGAACGTTAAACATCTAAAAAAATAATATTATAGGGGTTTTTATCCCTTTTTTTCTACTTTTTTGTATATTTGTGAGTAATTAGGTAATTGAAATGTTTAAAATGAAAAAAATTTCTAATAAAGCATTATTGATTGGTATTTCAATTTTTAACACGATAGTATTTCTATCATTCATTATTGATTTATTACTAAGATCAAATATATTACCTGATACTCTTATTATTTTGGCAATACCAATTGAACTATTATCAGGAAATTTTCTTTTTGTACTTTCAATTTTGGGAATTGAAATTTTTCTAATTATCCTTATATGGTTGAGAATAAAAAGAAATAAATCTCCGGGAAATGTAATCAATGAAGAATTTGACTTCGACTTTCTTACAGAAAATGAGCTTGATAATATACAAGATAGTCCTAGTACAAATTTGTTCGAATCAAAAGAACTTAGTTATCAAGAAAATCAAGATGATTTGGATAGGAATTTTGTTTTAGAGTATAATAATTTAGATTTAGAATCTGATTTATCCGAATCTGAGGAATTGATAACAGGAGAAAATTATGATGATATAAATGATTATGAATTTGATTTATCACCAAGCTATCTTGCTGAAATTGATGAGTCTATATTAAATGAATCAGGATCAATAATTTCTGAAGAAATTAAAATAAATAATAAACCTAATGAAATTACAAATGATTATCAATTTGCTATTTATCAAAATATTGTTAATAATACTTGGCTTTATGAAAAAGCAAGAGATAGAGAAAGAATTGAGTTTGACCATAATGCTATTGATGAATCTCAAATTCCTCTATCTGAATTAAACAATTTATTAAAATTGGGATTAATATATAAACAAACAATCCAACATCCGTCTGGATCATTTATTGTTTTTACATCTAACCCAAAAACAGAAAAACAGATTATTAATGATTTTATTAGAAGAATCTGTAGAAAAAAACGTCTAAGAATAATTTCTAGAAAAATTGATTTTTTAAATTATCAAGAATTTGGATTACTTAAAAAAACATGGCAATTTGATTTTGAAATTCCAGACTCTTATATTCTAGGTTGTATTTGGACGGATGATTCTTTCAGTATATCAAATACAAATATGAATATTTTAACGGAAAAGAAAGAAGAATTGAAAGCCTTAATTGCAGCTGTTACTTTAAAAATGAAAAAAGAAGGCATTGCTTTAATAATTACAAATAATAAAATCAATTCTGAAATAATAAGGAATTTCGTTAAGAAAACTGGCTGGGGGAAAGCTAAGGTATTATTTTTTTCAGACCCAAAATTTGTAGATAAATTTGTTAAATGTATTGAAGGAAATGTATGAAACCATGTTAAAGTGAAATACTTCTAAATTGTTAGGGTTTTTAAATTTAAATTAGAATTATTTTTTGTAAGATTTAGAGTAGAAAACTTTGGGATAGATATAAATTGATGCATAAAATAGAGAATATTTCTGATATTAAAAATATAAATGATTTAGAATCAAATGTAATAAAAAAAGGAAAATTTAGTGAAATTAAATGCCCTTTAACTAAAAATATATTACTTGTCAGAAATTGCTTTAGCTGTAAATATTGTCAAAAAATTAGAGGTAAACACCAATCTAAAAGATCACTAACTGCGTTAATTTGCTTATATGGATCAGATATAGAGGATGAAAATAAATGAATTATGGTTCACAATTTCTTGAATTTACTAAAAGTGGGAATGAAAAAATGCTTGAAAATGAGAAAGTATCTATATGCTTTGCTACATTTGATGATACAATAGGACCAATTAGTGCTTATCATAGAAATTTAGATGATGCTTCAGCAAGCGAAATAGCTATTAAAGCTATGATTGGATCATTATCTCTGCATACAGATAATAATAGTGAGCTATGCGGTGAATCTATAATTCCATTTAGTAAATTAAATAAAATTGCATTTTCATATTTTTTTACTATACCTGCTCCAAAGCTAAGAGGTGGTCAAAGATCATGTTCATTAATAGTTCTAATGGACTCTAATGAGCAATTGCAAATGTATCGTATGGCTCCTTTCTTATCAACTCAATGTAAAAAAGTAAGTCTTCAAATTATTGATAAATATATCTTTGGTAAATCCATGCCTGGAAATTTGAAACAATTAATAGATTCTTTATTAGATATTCAATCATATAAAATTGAAATTGAAGAATTTTATGCTGCAAGAAAGATTACTATAACAAAATCAAAAACAAAAGGCAGTATCCAATTTTTACAAAAAATAGTAACTAAAGATCTTGATAAGGCTGTTTTAGCTATTTTAATAGGAAAACCAGTTGTTGTTACAGGTGATGAAGTTATGACAGAATTAGCTATTGCTAGTTTAGAGTTATTTTCACCCCATAAAGAATTAAAGAAGGTTTTTTGGACTAATCAGATTGTTGAAGCCGATTTAATTGGGACACAAAGGAATATCGCTAAAGCATATGATAATTCGACTATAGTGGATTTAACGAAGGGTAAAGTTATAGGTGGTGAATCTAGTAAATTTTGCAAGGATTTGATAACCAGTTTGAAAGGTGTTAATGAAAGAGATATAGAACAAAAAGTAAATGAAAAAATAAGTGAAATTATAACAAGTGCTAGTATTTTGGCTGAATTAGTTATGAAAAAGGAAGTATCAAAAGAAGACATTAGCACAGTTGCACCTATGTTTAATAGTGAGAAAATGGGTATCATTGTCACAATTGCTAAAGGAATGAATCCAATTTTTACAAAGAAAATTGAATATTTGGCTCCAATTATTGCAAGAGAAGCAAGTACTTATGATGTATTTGCTTAAATTTCAATCTTTTTTAAAAGATTTCTTAGATATTTCAGTTCATCTTTATCATTTCTTATATCATCAACTGGAGTTTCACATATAAATGGTATACTTCTTAATTCTTCTTGAGTTAAAAGATTAATAAAACCAATATCACCAATTTTCCCTAAACCAATGTGTTCATGCCTATCCCTTCCCATACCTAGATCAAACTTTGAATCATTACAATGTATTAGTTTCAATCTATCTAATCCAATACAATTATCTATCTCATTTATAATATTATGAACAACATCTGGTTTTCGTATATCATAACCTGATGCAAATGCATGACAAGTATCAAAACAAAGACCTAGTCTATCAGTAAATTTGGAATTTTCTATTATATCACATAGATCTTTAATTGATGTTCCCATTGATTCATTTTTTCCAGTTGTATTTTCTAATAAAATGGTGCATTTACAGTTATTTTCTTCAAAGACTTCGTTTAAGGCTTTAATTATATTATCGATTCCTACATGTTTAGACGCAGTTTTTGGACTTCCTAAATGGGAAACAATATATGGAATGTTTAAATTATCACATCTTTTAACTTCTTCTTTTAAGGAATCAATAGATTTCAACCAATTTTCTTTTTCCGGGCTAGCAATGTTAGGCAAATATGGCATATGTGAAAATATTGGATAAATATTCGATTTACTTATCTTTTTCTTAAAAGTATTTACTAATTCTTCAGACATTTCTTTAAAATTCCAGCTTCTTGGATTTCTGGTGAATATTTGGAAAGTATCACAACCTATAATTGATGCCCTTTCAATTGAATTAATTATCGAACCTGCTATTGATACATGAACACCAAATTTCATATTTGTTTTTTATTAAATTTAATATAAAAGATTATTTAACTATTTTATAAAATACTTATAGTATTAGGAATTATTTTCTTCTTTACTTAATTATTCTTTTATTTTTTATAATTAAACACTATATATTATAACTTTTTAATATTTGATAAAATAAACACTATATAATTATGAGCAATATGTAATTATACCACCGATATTATAAGCAATTTTTTCGTATTATTTAAAACGATAAAAACTAAAATAGATATTTTAAAATGAAAAAAAACTTTTTTTCGTGTTAAAATTAAAATAAAAAATATAAAATAACTTTTTTTCAAAGTATTTTTTAGTCATAAAAGAAATGTTTAAATCTAGTATTGTTAAATTAACAATATAAGTTGATAAAAAATTAACTTTTTTACTAAAATACAGGAGAAGTAAAAAAATGGCAACACTACAATTATTCTCTGGTGAACTTTTATCAAACATGATGAAAGCAGCAGCGATTCTATTAAAGAAATATCGAAGACATCTTAATGCAATAAACGTATTTCCAGTTGCAGATGGTGACACAGGAGCAAATATGTATTTAACAGTTGAAGCAATAATTGAGGAACTAGAAAATAATGAAAGCTCATCAATTAATGAAACAGCTCAATTAATTGCTCGAGGATCATTTATGGGAGCAACAGGAAATTCAGGTGTTATTTTATCACAATTCTTTAGTGGATTTAGTAATTCAATAAATAAATTCGATAACGTTGGTCCTATAGAGTTCTCTCAAGCTTATGTTGATGGCGCAGCAAAAGCTTATGAAGCAGTATTAAATCCCCAAGAAGGAACAATTCTAACAGTAATAAGAAAATCCGCAGAAGCTGCAAATTTAGCAGCTAAAAATGAAGCTAATTTTCTAGAAATGTTGGATACTTCATATGGTGCTGCGTGTGGAACTTTAGAAAAAACTCCTGAATTACTTCCTGTGCTTAAAAAAGCAGGAGTAGTTGATGCAGGTGGACAAGGATTTGTCTACATAATGGAAGGTTGGATAAAAGCTTTCAAGAATGAAGATATTGATGTCACAGAAGAAATTACTGTTGTAGGAGCTATAGCTCAAGATACAGAAGAAGACGATGAATACCAATTCTGTACAGAATTTATCATTGAATCAGATGATTTATCAGCAGAACTAGCAAGAGATATGCTTGGAAAACTTGGTGGATCATTGGTAGTTGCGAAAAACAACGATATGATAAGGGTACATATTCACACAAATGAACCTAAAACAGTTATAAGAACATGTAAACAATATGGTGGAATTTCTCGTCTAAAAATTGATGATATGACCAAACAACATAGAGAATTCTTATTTGTTGAAGAATCAAATTGAAAAATTAAAAATTTCCCCCCTTTTGGGAGGAAATAATACCTTTTTTTATCTAAAGACTTTTATCGAAATTAGACTCTATTTCTGATTAAACTAAAATGGAATGCGAATAATTTGCAAAAGGTAAAGATTATTTCAGATAGTACATGCGATTTACCAGAAGGGATAGCAAAAGAACTAGGTATAATAATTGTTCCATTAAAGGTTTTTATGGATGAGGAAGTATTTACATCAGGTATTGATCTTAGCTCAGAAGAATTTTATAGCAAATTACCACTTTTGAAGGATACCCCTTCAACAAATCCACCATCTCCTGCTCATTTCTATAGTGCATATGAAGACGCTGCTGACGAAGTGGATTGTATCATTTCAATACACATTTCAAGGTTGATGAGTGAAACGATCATAGCTGCTGAACAAGCAAGAAATATGCTTCCTCATATGAATATAAGAGTCTATGACTCTAAAACAACTGGTGCTTCATTGGGATTAATTCTTATTCATGCAGCAAAAGCTGCAAACGAAGGAAAAACATTTGATGAAGTGTGTGTAATAGTAGAGGATGCTATAGAAAAAACTAGAGTAGTAGGATTCCCAAGTACCTTAAAATATCTTGTAAAAGGAGGAAGAATTGGAAGAGCAAGAGGTTTAGTTGGGAGATTATTTGGTATGATACCAATTTTATCTGTATATGAAGGTGAAACTTCGAGTCTAGCAACTGTTCAAGGCAGAGACGCAGCTATAGATTGGATCATAAATTACCTGAATGAAGAAGGATTAGATTTTAGTTCATTAACCGCTTTAACTCATGGTAATTTGTTAGATGTTGTAGATCAATTTAGTATGAAATTAATACAAACATTTCAATGTAGACTACAATTTATTGGATTAATTGGACCAGTAGTTGGTGCGCATCTTGGGCCAGGATCATTGTATTTTGCTTATATGAAAAAATAATGAGTTACAGAAAAACTCTTAAAAAAACTATTTTTATTGTGTAGGAAACAGGAGATTGAAAAATTGGCTTTAAATGAATGGATTATTTATGTACTGATTATAGTAGGAAGCTATTTGGTAGGCAGTTTTCCAACAGGATGGATACTAGGAAAAATTATGAAAAATATAGATATAAGGGAATTAGGAAGTGGCAATACAGGTTTTTCAAATGTTTATAGATTATTAGGCAAAGGAGCAGCAACTATCACAATAATTGTGGATGTAATAATTAAGGGTGGTGTATTAGCTTGGGCTGTTAGATTAATTATAGGATTATTAGTAATTAAACCGGTACCAGTAGAAGTTTATACTTTAGGTTTTTCTGATCCTGTAAGACAAGCTATTGTAGTAATAGCAGGGTTAATGTCAATAACTGGGCATAATTATCCAATATGGTTGAAATTTAAAGGTGGAAAAGGAATGGCAACTACTGCCGGTGTTTTTATTAATTTTGTACCCATATCTGCTGCTTGTTTAGCTATTGTATGGTTTACTGTTGTATTTACAACTAAATATACTTCTTTAGCAAATATTATAACAACCCCAACACTACCACTATTCATCTTTCTCGAGACATTTTTTATAATGAAATTTGACATTTATACTTGTATACCCTTAATGGTAGGTGGGTTATTAGCTGGATTATTTGTTTTATGGAAACATAGAGACAATATAGTGCGATTAAAAGAAGGAAAAGAAAGGAAATTTGGTGATAAATCAGAACGAATCGTTGAAAAATCATGAAAAATGATTTTATTAAATTAAAACCTAGCTTATTCAAAGAAATCAAATACCCTAACAGGAGTAAATATAAAGTAAATTAAAATTAAAAAAGCTATAAATTTTTACTAATAATTACTAAAAATAAAGACAAAGTTGCAAAAAACATTGGTGTTCATATACCTATTACTAAACAATAATTTGGGTAGTAAGATTGTTTGAAGATAGAATATTAATAAATAACGATAGATTATCAAAATTTAAAGCCTTTTTTACAGCGAGTAATACATCATGGATCGTTTTTGGGATTATTATATTAGCAGGAATATTAGTAAGAATTTTTCTATGGGATTTTTCTTCTTCAGATATGATTGTTTGGAAAGAAGCAGCTGAATATTTATTACAAGGGAAAAATCCCTATGAGTATACTCTCGAGAGCTTCCAAAATGAAGGAATGAAACATTTCTATGCATACTTCCCTTTATGGTTATATATTTGTTCATTGATACTCTTGATATTTCCAGAGACATGGTTTTTTGGTATGGTTAAGGGTTTAATTTTGCTATTTGATATTCAAGTTGTAATTCTATTACTATATATTTTACAACCAAAGGTAAAAGATACTTGGAGATTAAAAATACCAATAGCAATATGGTTTATAACACCAATAGTATTAATGACTAGTTCAATGCATGGTAAATTTGATTCTTTGATGTTTGTATTTATTTTAGCTGCATGTATTGCTCATGAAAAGGACAATTTAATTTTTGAATCGATATTTCTATCATTAGCTATACTTACCAAACCAATAGCATTAATAATTATACCATTTTTCTATAGAAAAGAATTCCGTGAAAAAAATTTTAGAAAGATTTTCTCTAAGATAGGTTTACTTTTACTCCCATTCATTTTGTTCAGTATACCTTTCCTTGGACAACCTCTCATATATTTACAAGGATCTTTAGGAGTTCATGTTACTCGAGATTTTGATATGGCACCACTCTTTATGCTTTTATCATTACCATTCTCTTCCCCCGAAGCAGATAGAATCATTCGTATTGTTTTAACAGTCATTATTTTTCTTAGTTGGGTAGGATTAATTATTCTCTCTTATTTTAAGGAGTATGATATTTACAAAAGTATATTATTTACATTTATAATGTTTAACACTCTGTATTGGGTATTTCTAGTACAATATACAGTTTGGATTTATACATTTTATATACCTGTAACATCAAAATCAAAAATGAAACATTGGCAATTAGGGACTTTAACAAGTGGGATAATAATTTTATCAACTGTACTTTTAGCTCTTTTAGGAGCATTTGTTAAAGTAGGATTATAGTGAAATAAAAAAGAAGTTAAGGTGTTTTTATTCTCAAATTACTATTTTATAGTGATTTATCATGAGTTTCCGAATTATTAATCCACAACTAGATGTTAATCTGGATTTTATTGAAAATATTAAAGATCTTCCTAACAATCTTTCAACAATATTTTCAAATGCAATAGCTTTTCTAGTTACATGTTGTTTTGGTATAGGAGTAGTTTTAGCAATAATAGGAATCATTCAGTGGGCTACAGGATGGGATGATAGAGGAGGTAAAAAAACAGTTGTAAAAGGAGTAGTTTTGATTGGTATTTCTCTATTAGCTGGAGGAGGTATCTTGGCAGGTTATGTATATCTTTGACCGCTTCTTTAAATAGTATAGAGGCAAAAGATATTACGAAAGATTATTAGTTTATATATAATATCAAAAGTAGAAAATAGAAGGCGTTTTGAACTTTGTCAAAAATAAATAATACTCATGATAATAATAAGACTATAGCAACAATAATTGGAATATCAACCCCTTCTGAAGTAGCATTAATCGTAGATCCAAAAATTGTCAGAACTAAACCATTGGAACAAGGTGAATTGGTTGTTATTGAATATCCAGAAGAGGTAATAAAACAACCAGTAATTGCGATGATTTCAAAAATTGCTTTAACAAATGAAAATTTAATTGAAAGTCTAATAAGATCACCTGATTCAATTGAAAGGTTAAAAATACTAGGTCGAATTGAAGATGGTGAACGTTTAGGGGCAACTGCTAGGATTTTAGGATATCTTGATGAAAAAAGAGATAGAATAATATCACCAAGATTTCCACCATATCCAGGAGCGAAAGTTCACAGAGCTCCAAAAGAAATTTTAGCTAAAATTTTTGGCAAAGGGCATATTACAATAGGGGAATTAAGATCTCACAAGGGAGTAGAAGTAAAACTTAATGTAGATGAATTAGTATCAAAACATTTTGCAGTATTAGCAATAACTGGAGCTGGAAAATCTTATAGTATTGCAGTTATTGTTTCAAGAATAGTTAATCAATTAAATGGTTCTATAGTAATAATTGACCCACATGAAGATTATGTCCCTTTTGAAGACAACAAAGATATAAAGGGAGATGTTGTGGTTTTTTCTGCCAAAAAAACAACAGGTAGACAAAGAATTGCCTTTAAGTTGAAAAATTTTGGTCACAATGAATTATTAGATTTACTCGAGATACCCGATTCAGCAACAATTCAACGGGAATTATTCAGCAGAGCATATTGGCGATTACAAGAAAAGAAGATTGATTGGGATTTAGATGATTTAAAAAACGAAATAAATGAGATAATTAATGAATTACGAGATGATATTGAGGTTGACGAGAAGGGGAAAGAAAAAATCAAAGGGAGTAGTAAAGCTGAAGCGAATCGACTTGAAAACTCTAAATTTGGTTTATTTGCAAGAATCGATCTTGCACCAGCAAAAGATGTTTTAACGAAAAGTTCAGAACTTCCTGTTTATAATCAAAGTGGGCCTTCATTAGTAAAACCAAATCAAATAAGTATCATTACTTTAACAGGTTTAGCAAGTAAGACTCAACAAACCATAGTTGACTTGTTAGCACGAAAAATTTTCCTCGCGGGACAAGCCCAAGTTAGAAATGAGCCGACACCACATAAATTGCCTTGTGCAGTTCTTATGGTAATAGAAGAAGCACATAATTTTATTCCAGCATCTGGAAGATCATCAAAATCATTAAAGCAAATTGGAGCTGAAGGAAGGAAATTTGGTGTGGGATTAGGTTTAGTTTCACAAAGACCAGGAAGATTAGATAGTGATGTCCTTTCACAATGTAATACTCAAATTATTTTAAGAATAGTAAATCCATTTGATCAACAACAAATATTACGCTCGAGTGAAAGTCTAAGTGAAGATTTATTGAATGATTTACCATCACTAAATGTAGGCGAAGCAGTAATTGTAGGTCCAAGTTTGCCTATTCCTGCTTTAGTAACAATCGCTAGTTTTGATGGAAAACTAGGTGGGAAAGGTGTAAAGATAACTGAATCATGGAAAGCTGCTTTAGAACTTCAAAAGGGATCATCTATTAAACCACAAAAATATGAAGATACGTTCGATATAGATTAGATTTAATCATAAAATAATCAAATAGGTTAAATTTAGCCTAGAAATTGCAGGTGAATAAAAATTAGTGAAAAGAACATCAAAGAGTATCGATTTTGTCATACAGCAGATTGGCACTTAGATTACTTTCAATATCAAAAGAGTGAAAGGTGGTATGATTTCATCAAATCAGCTAATGATTGTGCTAATCTTATGATCGATGAAAAACCTGATTTCATAATACATTGTGGGGATTTCTTCCATCAATTCAAACCAACTCCTGGAGCAATACGATTTGCAATAAAAATCCTTGAAAAATTTAAGCAAGAGAATATTCCATTCTATGTAATTAGAGGTAATCATGATGCTTCTAAAGCACAAGCTCAAAGGTTTGGGGGAACGATTTTAAAGTTCCTTGAGGAATTAGGCTATTTGATTTATGTTCAAGATGAAACAGTTAATATAAATGACAATATAACATTTACAGGAATAGGTGAATATGGTAAATCTACGGGCGACGTTTTAGAAGATGTTCTAAGAAATAATCCACTAAACCAAAAGAAATTCAATATTCTGGCATTGCATGGTTATTTACAAGGACAAGTAAGTGATGCTATTTATGATATCAGTGGATATCAATTGGCTAGTATGGGATTTAATTATATTGCATTAGGTCACTATCACAAACAGTGGGAGGAAAAAGAAAATAAGATCTATTGTCCAGGTTCAACAGAACAAACCAGCTTAAATGATTGGGGGAAACCTGATAAGGATGGATATTTTAGGAAATCAGGCTTTTATAGCATTAAATCAACTTTAAATGTAGATGAAAGTCTATGGGATATGGACATTGAAAGAAAAGATTTCGATATAAGACCAAAGGGAAGGTTCTCTTTTGAAATAAAAAATATAGATTCAATAGAGAGTATAATAGAACGAGCAAATAATTTTGTTAAAAAACATGACTTAGAAGGAGCTATTATAAGGTATGATTTTATAGGTGACCTACCTATTGGCAAGCAATCATTGATTAATTTTACAAATTTGTCTGCAATCAAAGAATCAAAAGCTCTTCATGTAATTGTTAATCAGCAATTATCTAATGTAGTGTTAACTAAAGCAAGATCAGATCTAACGACAAATGAAGCTTTACTTGAAATCCTAGAAAAATCATATGGATTCAAGAAGAACTTTACAGGTAAATGGCTTGATTTAGTTAATGAAACAATAAAAATACTAGGACATAAAACAATTAACTCTGAAGAAGCTGAAGAAATTAAATTAATTTACGATATAGTAACTGATGCTTCTTTAAAAATGTCTGATATTGAATTAAAACCAACTGAAAAGAAAAACCTTGAGGTAAAAAAGGTTACACCAAAATCTTCAACGAATTTAACAAAAACAGAGCAAGAACCAAAAAATGTAAAACAAATAGATTTGGCTCAATTCTTCAAGGAGGGAGAGTAAAATGAAAACTTTTGAGATTTTAAATATTGAACTTGAAAATATCAAGACCTACAAATATGAAAAAATCTTTTTCACTCAAGGAAATAATGTTCTTATAGGGGAAAATGGCGCGGGAAAAAGCACTATACTAGAAAGTATTTACTTGTCATTATTTGGGGATACAGTTCCTGGGAAAACACTAGCTGATATAGTTCGTTTTGGGGAAAAACAAGGAAAAATCACACTTAGATTTACTATAGATGAAAATGAGTATCGAATAGTAGATGAGATAACTAAAAAAGATGAGACTCAAGCAACACAAAAGCAAGTATTGATAAATGAAACTCTTGAGGAAACTATTGCTGAGGGTAAAAATGCTGTTAGCGCTAAAATAGAGGAAATTCTAGATATTGATGCAACAACGTTCATAAGTGCAGTGTATGCTTCACAAGGTGAAATAGGGAAAATTGTAACTGCTAAAGATACTGATCGTAAGAAATTATTTGATCGTTTATTCCAGATAGAACGATTTGAGAAAACGTGGAGTAATCTAGCTAAAATTGAGAAATTAATTAATTTTGAAATAAAAACACTCCAAAATCAGATAGATATAATGAAAAAAGGGCTTCAAGATATACCAAAAGTCACTAAAGAACTTGAAGAAAGGAATGAGGAGTTAAAACATGAAAAGAACTCATTGAATAAAATGAATGGTACCTTCATAGAGCTAGATAAGAAGTTTAAAACCCTTGAAAAATATGTTGTGAAGCATAATCAATTGTTAGGACAAAAGGGGATTATAGAAAAAAATGTTTCAGAATTAAGAGCTCAAATAGATGAATATTATAAATCAATCATCGTTGATGAAATGGAAAAAGATATTACATGCAATCTACAATCAATTGAGAAATTAAACAATAAAATAACAGAAACATATGAAAAAGCCACAAAACAGGTTGATACTCAACTAGAAAAAGCAACAAAATTGAGGATAAATATTGAAAAAATTAGTTCATTAAATCAAACCTATGAAATCAAGCAAGAGACAAATGAAACGAATAAGAAAAATCTAAAAGAAGAAATTGAGAATAATCTTAGAAAAATCCCTAACCTACCAAAAACAATCGATAAATGGGAAGAAGAAATCCCTAAACTCGAAGAAAAATACAAAACCACATTAATAAAATTAGAAAAGAAAAAGAAAGAATTAGATAAAACAAAAGAAAAAATATCAAATCTTGATGCCCAACTAAACACACTTGAAGAATCAGCAGATAGATATCATGCACGTATCGTTAAGAAAAGATTGAACTTATCACAAGATGCTGGAGATAATTGGCAGTTAGTAATTAAAGAATATTCAGCTATTAATTTTGATAAAGATTTAACAAATTTAGCTATTATACTCGAGGAAAGGGAAGAAAAACAAAAAGATGAATTAGGTAAAAAATCGACAATAGAAGAAGGAATTCGAAGAATACAAAATGATTTCCAACACCTTGAAAACTTAGGTGGTCATGAAACGTGCCCAACATGTAAACAACCACTATCAAAGGAAACTCTTGAAAAACTCACTATTACTTTAAATCAAGAAAAAATACAATTAATAGATGAAAAGAAGGCAACAGCTCAAAATATTAAGGATTTGAATGTTCTTGTTGATGAATTGAAAAATAAAGAAAAGGATCTTACAAACAAAAAGAAATTGTATGATAGAATAGAACCTATTTTTAGTGACCTACTAGATTTAGAAAAAGAGAAAAATTCAGTTGATGAAGATTATAAGAAACTTGATGCACAAAAAACTGAATTTAAAGAGAAAATATCAGAAGTAGAGAGTAACAGGTTAGAAGAAGAAATAAACATAAATGAAACACTAATACGGGATTTAAAAGAAGCTAAAGAAAAATTACCCAAATTTATACGAGACCAAGAGAAAATAAAAGAGGAATTAGGAGATATACAATCATTACAAAAAGAAATTCAAGATTTGAAAGCTAAAAATGATGAAAATAGATTAACAGAATTAAATGAAGCTATTGTCAAATTTAAAGAAGAACAAACAACTTTAACAAAGAAACAGGCAATCACAAAAGAATTAATTAAAGAATTAAAAACATTAAATTTGGAAGAAAAAAAGCTTAAAGAGAATAATATAGCACTTTCCGAGATAGAAATGCTAGAAGGTTTCAAAGAACAAAAGAAGATACAGGAAGAAAGAGAAGTAGTAGGAAAAGCTATTTCTGCAAAAGAAGCATCAATTAAAAGCTTGGTTGAAGATATTATTCCACCATTAATTGAACATAAAAATGACTTACTCCAAAAAGAAAGCGAGGTCAAAGAAAAAGAAAAATCTCTGCAACTAGAAAATAAAAAGAAAGAAATTACGTCAATTCTTCGAGGACTAATGCGAGAATTACCAAATAGATTGCTCCCCACCTTTATTGAAAGAATCAATTCAACTGCAACAGAAATACTACAATCAATAATACCAGGAAGTGATATTCAAAGCATCATCCTTAATGATGATTATTCATTAAGTATAATACGATTAGGAAATATAGAAAATATTTCAGTTCTAAGTGGAGGGGAAACAATAATTATCGCACTTGCATTAAGATTAGCATTCGCTAAAGAATTTTCAACATTAGATTCATTAATATTAGACGAACCAACAATCTTTTTGGATGAACGAAGAAGAGGAGAATTAGTTACGGTTTTAGAACGAAATAGATTAGTTCGACAAATGTTTGTTGTAACACATGATCCTGATTTTGAAAGAATTTCTGATAAGACATATTTCATAACAAAAATTGCTGGGGAAACTGAAGTAAAACCAATTGAAGGAAATGAGGAAAATACTAAAGATGATTTTAACCTCTTATAAGGAATCAATAATTTTCAAAGCTGACATTAATTCATCTTTATCTTCAGAATCTTTCTTTTTTATTTTGTCATCTGACTTAATATCAGGGATTGTAGGATCTTCAGGTATAGTTGTAGGGGGAATTATCTCTGATGAAAAATCTTCCATTTCAGCTTGAAAAGTAGGGGGTTTAGGTATGGGTGGTAATTTTGAGTCTTCAGTAATTGGTTTAGGTTCTGGTATTTCACTTTCAATCTTAGGAATTGTTGCTGTAGGTGGTGAGCTGGTTATTTTTGGTGGTATATTTATAGGAATGGTTGGATAATGTGGTGATGATTCTATTGGTTGAGAAGGTCTAGGTTGGGTAAAACTCGAATCCTCTTCTGGTTTAGAGCTCTCAAATGCTTTAATTAAACCTTTTCCAGAAACATCTGCCAAAGATTCCAAATTTTGCATTTTGTCTTCTAAAACATGTAATCGCTTATTAGTGATTTTAATATACTCAGAGAGTTCTCTTTCTAATCCTTCTAATGCCTTTATAATTGAAGAAGCAATGTCGTCTAATTGTTTAGCTAGTTTTTCTTCAGAGCTCAAATCTGTACACCATTTTTTTTGCGATATTTTTAAACAGACGATAATTCCTTTGAAAGGAGTTATGTTTTTTAAGGGTTTATATGATAGTAAAATATCACAACTATTACCTATGGATTTTTAATGTTTCAGCAAAAGATTGGGATAAGTGCTATTTTAATATGTGTTTTTACGCAAATTATTGTAGATACTTTTGTTTTTCTTTGAATTGTTTCAAATTATTTTGGTCTAAAAGAGATGTAATGGAATCTTTCGCTTTAATCAGTACTGAATTAACATCAATTCCCAAGAATAATCGATTTCGCATAACAATCTTACCATCAATGATTGTAGTTTTAACATTAGTATCATATGCACTATAAGCAATTAGGGAGTAAGGATTATGGGGTGGCCAAACATTAGGGGTTTTTGTATCAATAATGATAAGATCAGCTTTCTTGCCTATCTCTAAAGAACCAATAGTAGACTCCAAACCAAAAGATTTTGCCCCATTAATAGTAGCCATTTTTAAAGCATCTTGAGAAGGTAAAAGTTCAGGATTCAAATTTATCCCTTTATGAAGACAAGATGCCATTCGAATTTCTTGTAACATACTTAAATTATTATTACTGGCAGCTCCATCTGTGCCAAGAGCAATATTAACACCCAATTTGGAAAGTTCAGCATAGCGAAAAAGTCCAGAACCAAGTTTCAAATTACTTGTTGGATTATGCGCAATATTTACATGATATTTTTGTAGGATTTTACATTCCTCATCAGTTAACCAAACGCAATGAGCAGCTACCAATTTATTACTTAGAAAATCTAATTTTTCAAGATACTCGACGGGAGAATATTTCTTATTTTTCTTGACATCTTTCACTTCACTTTCTGTTTCAGAGAGATGAATTTGTAATGGTAAATTATGCTTTTCTGATAGTTGTTTAGCTTCCAAAAGTAATTCATCAGAACAAGTATTTGGTGCATGTGGTGAAATTATAGCTGAACATACTTTGCTATTTTTATTTACATAGTCAAGAAACTTCAGAGTCTTTTTAACTTCAATTTCTCTCTTTTCCTGCTTATTCAAATCAATCATACCATATCCCAAAATGCCTCTGAACCCAATTGCTTCTAAAGCATCCAATGATTTTTCTTCATAGAAATACATATCACAAGCAGAAGTCGTTCCACCTTGAATCATTTCAATAGCTGCTAACTGTGTACCAATAAAACAATCCTCTGGTTTGAGTTTAGCTTCAATAGGCCAAATATAACTATTTAACCATTCCATTAAAGGAAGATCGTCAGCTAAACCTCTAAATAAAGTCATAGCAAAATGACTGTGTGCATTAATGAAGCCAGGTAAAATTAAGTCTCCTAAAGCATCAATTTCCTCTTTTACATCAAGCTTATTCCCATAAGCAGAATGAAATTTGTCCATTGAACCAAGATCAACAATTTTAGTATTATTAATGAGAACAAATCCTCGTTGAATAGTATTCATGTCCTTATCAACAGTTAAAATATGGGCATTGATTATTAGTATATCAAATTCTTCTTGTGACAATTTTATCACCAAACTAATAATAAACCATTAATTGCTAAATACAAATATCTTCTGTTTAATTAGATTTACTTAGTTAGTTTTGCAACAAAAAAGCCAGGGGTATCAAAAGTATCAGGATAAAAACGTCTCATACACTCAAGATCCAAACCATCTCCCGTATCTTCACCACATGTACCCATTAATAGATTAGGTTGGACTAATTTTAAGCCCAATTCATTAAGTGCATAAGCTATTACCTTTTCATTTTCATCTGGTTCTAAAGTGCAAGTAGAATAAGTAATAATACCTCCTTTGCGGATAATTTTAGCTGCTGCCCAGAGAAATGACTTTTGGTAGTTAGTAGTATTAACAATATCGGATTCTTTGGTTTCATCATAGATTTTCGGTCTAACGCCAACGGCTGAACAACTCGGATCAACAATTACTTTATCTGCTTTAATGGTGTGATGTTTAATATATTCAATACTATCCTCATTGATAATTTGTATGCTTTTTAGTTTCTGATTTTTAATAGCAATAGCCATCCTTTCCAAACGTCTTCGACTACGATCAAAAGCAATAATATCTACTTCATCATTAGAAATAATAGCTGTGCTAGTACTTTTACCACCAGGAGCAGCGCATAAATCAACAATTTTATCTCCTTTTTTTGGATCTAAAACATGTGCAACATAAGCAGCAGGAATACTTTGACTGAAAGCATCACCTGAATCAATAAAACCTAAATTCCGAAGACTTGGAACTTCGTAAAAACTATCTGTTGTTTGAACAGCTATTCCCTTGCATTTTGGATTTTTAGAATTGGTTTTCGAAATACCATTTGCAACAATTTGATCTTTTTGACTTATAAGAGTAACAACATCTTCCTCAATTAATTTAGGTACTCTAATAACACCAACCCCAAACAAATCAGATCCAACAAAGATACTTTCAGCAGCTATTTTATCGGTTACTATACGTGGAGCATCAGGAAGATAGGGAATAATATTGCGACCTTTTGTTTTTACCTTAATTATTTCATCTAAAATTTCATGGGGAGCACTTTTCCATTCTAATGCCTCAAACTTGGCAATAACTTCTTCTCGAGAGATTTTTGTTGTAGTAGCTCGAACAGCAAAATTATTTACAGGCTTAGAAAGGGAATCAACCAATTTCTGTGCACGAGATTCACCATATCTTGAGCAAAATCTATACCATAAATCTTTGGAGAAGGTTCCGCTAGCTAAATCAAGGTGAGGTATTTTCATACTAATCACATGTGGTCTCAATTTAAGGTTTTTAATTTAATTAATAATTTTAACTAAAGTAACTTATTAAGTATTTAATATATTATTAGAAAAGAATTAAATGTAAAAGAAAATACTATGATACTATTAAGTTTGGAAAATTTCAGTTTAGGTGGCTACTATTTGCTAAATCAAAAAAACAATCCCAATACAGAGGCTGAGGTAATATTTTGGGCTGTCTTCTATTTTAATCCAATAGCTACAAAAGAAACAGATCAATTCAAAAGAGAAGTAATTAAAACTCTCAGAAAAAATAAGTTGGTTGATTATGATTTTGAAGAATTAACAGCCTTTTTAGTTCTAAAGATACAACTAAACTCAAACCAAATAGCACAAATTACTTCATTAACTGAAAATCGTAAAGAGGATTTAGCAAATCTACTATTAGAGCAAATCCAATCAGCATTAAAAATAAATTATAAAACATATCTTAGTGCATTAAAGAACCGCTTCCTAAAAGAAATGAAGAAAAATCGCGAGCTAAAAGAATCGACTAATATTTTAATCAAAAAAATGACCATGAATGAAGATGAAAAAACTTGTTTTGCAGATAATATTTACAAGTTAATAGAAGATAAATCAGAATATTACGAAGAAGTTGTTGAAAATGCCCTATTATTTATTAGTAGCGCTCCTAAAGAAAATTATTCAATTATTGAAATTGGGAGTGAAAAAGTAACTGTTCAATCAGAAGAACCAATCATTCATTTATTGGATGAATTGATCCTTTATAATTTTGCCAGTAAATATTCAGGAAAAACCGAATATATTCTAAAACAATTTCTCACGTTCAGTAAAGCTGTTAATAAAAAATTACAGGGAACAACACAAAAGACGCAAAATTTTATTGATTTGCTGGACCTCTTGAAAGGGAAATCATTCGAAGTGTTAGATAATATCTATGATATTAGAAGACAGATAGCTAGACAAAGTAGAGCAGAAAGCGAAATTATAAGTGAAATTACCAAGTTAAACAATCCGGAGCTAGTAGAGCTTATAGAAAAGATCTCCCCGAGAAAAATCATTCAAGAAATAGTAAAATTAACAGATGAATCAATTGAAAGTTTGCATAAATGGTTCGAATATATACGAGAAATAGAGAATATAACTATAATCGAACCAATGATGAACTTGAAAGATTATACAGACGAAATTTGCAGTTTGTTCATTCATATGGAACTACTGAGAATTTGGAGTGAGTTCTTTTATGACATATCTTATTTCACAGTAAAAGAGGGAAGGGTAGTGGAAGCTGTTGGGGAAGAAGTGAAAAAGAAAATTGAAACAGAAGCAGTTTTAAAGGTGGAGAATGTCTATAAAACCTACAAATTACCAAAATCTCGCGTCTATGCTCTTCGAGGAGTAAGTTTTGAAATCAAACAGGGAGAATTTTTAGCAATTATGGGTCCTTCAGGAGCAGGAAAAACAACTCTGGTCAATATTTTGACAGGATTAGATACACCAGATAAAGGGGCTGTTTATCTTGATGGAAAAAATATTGCTCTACTGGATGATAAAGAATTAACGATCTTTAGAAGAGATCAAATAGGACTAATTTTCCAATTCTACCAATTATTCCCAGAATTGACTGCGATAGAGAATGTTTCTATGCCTGCTGAAATGGCTGGAATACCAGTAAAAGAAGCACGAGAAAAAGCATTGGAGATACTAAAAGTGGTAGATTTGGAAATGTTTGCAAACCAATATCCAGACAAGCTATCGGGAGGGCAGCAACAAAGAGTAGCAATAGCAAGAGCATTGGTGAATGATCCAAGTATCATAGTAGCAGATCAACTAACGGGAGATTTGGATTCAATAACAGGGATGCAAATAATAGGATATTTGAGAAAAATAAATCTTGAAAAAAGAACTACAGTACTATTGGTCACACATAATAAAGCGGTAGCAACACAAACAGATAGAATATTAACAATAGAAGATGGCGAAATAATGGAAGAAATAGATATGACAAAACTAAGGCAAATGGATAAATAAAGGGGAAAAAAAAAGAATAAGATAATTCTTTAATAGTAAAAAGTATAGTCTAATAATACACAGCTAAATTAAGTGAAACAGATAAGAAGGGAATCTTCTACATGTCGTGTGAAATGTGTGGTAATTTTGCTGGACCAGATTTAACGGAATGTGAAGTTGATGGGGCTAGAATGTTACTCTGTCCCAAGTGTTCAAAGTTTGGCACAAAAATATCCAATAAACCGATACATGTTTATGAGGATGAAGATCAAACAGAGGTTGCTTTTGTCCGAAGTGCTCCTGGTGGAAAAGGTCCAAGTATTTCTCATGTAAAAGTGGGATCAGGAGAACGAGCACCAATCCCTGTTAGGCAAAGAAGCAAACGAGATGTTTTAATCAGCGATCAAGTGTTGATAGATGATTATGGTGGAGTAATCCAAGGTGCAAGAAAAGCACGAGGATGGTCTCTAGAAGAGTTTGCTCAATTGATAAATGAAAAAGCATCAATAATGCAAAAAATAGAGAAAAATGAATTTAATCCCCCTGAAAGTTTGATAGTAAAAATTGAACGAAAACTTGAGCTCTCATTGAGAGAAGAAGCAAGTGCCCCAGTTTTTACTTCTATCACATCACCAAAGGAAACTACTTTGGGAGATGTTGTGAAATTAAAGAAGAAGAGAAAAGATTAATTTTTTCTTCTTTTGTTTTTAGTTTTTTTTGTGTTAATAACTACATTTAATTAATAATATACCTTAATTTATATAATAACAATGTAAAAAGTGAAAACCATGGTAGCAGAAATTCAATGGATGTTTATTACTGATAAATATTCATTAGTTGAAATTATTGACAATGCTATAGTGGTTGCTAGATTCAATCAAAATGAACTTATGAGAGATTTAATTGAAGCACGCTGTGTTTTACTAGAAGCAAAATCTTATGAGGATTTGAATCCTACTTTAGATAAAATACTAAAAATAAATGAAAGTATTACTGATAAAAGATTATTTGATTTAGTAAGTAAATTAATTGACCAAATTAATTTATATAAAGATGGTCAAATAAAAATCGATGATAGAGTGGACAAAGTAGAATCAAAAGTTAGTGATTAGTTCTTTTTAATATGATTCTTAATAAATTCCCAATCTTTCTCTTGTATAGTTCGTTTATTTTGTAAATCCATTATTTCTGTGGCCCAAATAATTATCAGATCGATTTCATCATTTATTTTATCATTCAAGTAATCTATCATTTTATCTTTTATTTCATTAGTTACATTAATTCCATTTGTTTGTTTCTTAAAATAATCAAATATTGGTGATTTTGATACAAATTTTTCTTCCGGCAAATCTTATCCACCTTCATCTCTCTGTTACATTATGCACACTAGGTAAAAATCTTTCTTCACAAACTTTTATAAAAAAAGTGTAAAAGTTCAATCAAAGGACCTTTACATTAAGCTTGATCTGCTTTCTTCGCTAATTCGTTTTCGTGTTTACCTTCCTCGACTAATTTACCTGAAGGTTTAACAAAGCTAATGATTATGAGACCAAGAAGCATTAAAAGCCCTACAGCAATCATTGCATACCCGTATGCATTATGCATAGATGGATTTGCAAAGTATTTGTATGCAAGATATTCATATAACATAAAAACGCCTGTCCATAATAGTGGTCCAAGAGAGGATGATAATTTACCGCTTAATTTTGAAAAGCCGAAATATTCGCCAAATTTCTCTTTTGGAGCAAGCTCAGTAACCATAGCTCTTTGTGCAACCCATGTACCACCTAATGCTGGTCCTGCAATAATACCCATTATCAGTACAAATATGAAAGGTACATTAGCACCTACAGAGATTGGCGCTGCGAAGAAGATTAAACATGTACCAAGTATTATTGCTATGCCCCAAAGTCCACCAACAACATAAAAGGCAGTTTTACCACCCCATTTATCAGCAATCATCCCAATGAAGTAGGTTAAAGCAACAGCTGAAACCGTTGAAATAATAATAAAAATCATAGCAAAATCAAGATTCATACTTGTAACTGTATCTGTTATTTTCAGTCCATCTTTTACTATAAGAAACATTTTAGCAACGATTATATTAGCTACATCAACAACAAGAAAATAACCAATAATAAATTTGAACATTTCTTTATGCTAATGAATATCTCTAAATGTGTTACCAACTTGTTTAAAAGAATCACGAATAACTTTCCGCATGGGTGGCATTTTAGCTTTTTTCTGTCGTTCTTTAACAAAAATAAAAGGCAAAGCAAAAACTGCAAATAAGGCCATTGTAATAACAAAAGTCCAAGGATTATCAACATAACCTAATTTCAAGGGTCCAGCGGATATATCACTATTAGGTGTACCACCCCAAAATATAGCAAGAACCATCATAACAGCCATACCAATTAATGTTCCAAAATAGCCAAAGGCAACACCAAAACCACCAACCTTTCCAGCGTCTTTAGGATTCGCGATAAAAGTCAGCATTGCATCATAAAAAGCCAGACTCCATTGATAGGCAATATTAGCAATCACATAAAACAAAAGAACCATTGTTAAACTATGTGTACCGTCACCCATCTTCAAACCTAAAAGACTAGCAAAGAGTAGAATAATACCTGTTAAAACCAAAACAAATGGTTTTCTTCTTCCAGCAGTATCACTTAAGGCACCATAATTGGCATACCAATAGCAACGATGATTTGCATAGCAGCAGAAACACCATTAAAAATAGCATCAGCACGAGTATAAGATAATCCAAGGTCAACTTGTCCAATAACGAGAACGTATTGGTTTATGATCAAAGATACTATGACCATAGAATAAATAGTATTAGCAAGATCATACATGGACCATTTGAGAACATTCCAGTAACTAGTGCGTGTTTCGATTTCTATTTCATCGCCTTTTTTGGCAAGTTCCAATTTGAGTTCGCCATTTTCAGAATTTTCTTCATCAATTGACATAAATCTAAAGATATAATGAAAATTTAAAACTGTTTCTCTAAAAAATTAATTTAAGAGACAATTAAGCCATCTTTCATTTTAATAATCCTATCACAAAGTGAACCAATTAGCTCAGAATGAGTAACTAAAACAAAAGTTTGGCTAAAATCCTCATTCAATCTTCGAAAGAGTTTCATTATATCTCGAGAGATGACACTAGATAAATCACCGGTGGGTTCATCAGCTAGGATAATTTTTGGATTAGTAATAAGTGAGCGAGCAATTGCTACTCTTTGTCTTTGGCCACCGGACATTTCATTAGGTCTATTATAAAGACGACTACCCAAACCTACTTCACGTAAAATAACTTTAGCTTTTTCATGAGCAGCGTTAGTGGTTTCACCCATAAGAAGTAGAGGTAAAGCGACATTTTCGACAGCTGTTAAAACATCAAAAAGATTGAAGAATTGAAAAATAAAACTCAAATTATATTTGCGAAATTCGGTTATATCACGATCAGAATAACCGGTAATCTCTTCACCACCAATAAAAACAGAACCAGAAGTTGGTTTATCGAGACCACCAATCATGTTTAATAAAGTGGTTTTACCGCAACCTGAAGGACCCATGATTGCAACCATTTCACCTTTCTGTATCTCTAAATCAATACCCTGAAGAGCATGAACCTCTAAAGGAGTGTTTACTGAAAAAGTTTTAACAAGATTTTTGGTAATTAGAATAGGTTCAGTCAAGGGTAATCACTTAATATGAGTTTTAAGGTAAATTATGATTGAAGCTTCAATTATTAGAATTTTCTTATTTGGTAATCAAATGAAAATTTGGTGCGGGAGACGCGATTCGAACGCGCGTACCTATTTATTTAATATCTATCTTTTTTGAACAATTCAGCTTCTATTAATGATAGAAGTCCTTCATTTTCCATAAAAAATTCTTTTACCAATATACCAAGCTCTGAGTTAAAATTAGTTCCAATTTCACTTGAATATAAAGGTCTAATGTGTGTAAAATAAACTACTTTTTTATTAAAAGAGAATTTTTGTGCTTTCTGGAATTCCCTAAGCATTTCAGTAAAGAATAGCTTAACAGGATTAATATTTTTTAAATAGATAAGAATATTTATTCCGCTCAATAAAGCAAAATTATAAAGAGTTATTTTTTTTTCTAGATAAATGATTTGCGAGAAAAAACAAATATTTTTGTGAATATATTCGGGAATTTAATTTTTCTTCATTTTGTAACAATTCTTCAGATAATCTTACAATTGAATAGTCATCAGGTATTGGTGTAAAAGAAGATCATAATGGATATGCGCATAAATTAGAGAAAATATCGAAAGTTTCAGCAACAGATAATTGTATATTTTGACAAACTAAATTTCCTTGGTAATGTATATTCGATAAAGAAATTGGGTAGTGTTTATTTTCGGAAAGATTTGTAGATAGAGTTAGATATGCATACTCAAGAGATATAGACACCACAAAAAATCATAATTTTAGTAAGAATATTTATCTTAATTTACTGAATGACAAAAATCCAATAGGTTTATAATAAAGAAAATTGATA
>Ga0307378_10000734_pt1 | contig 55803 bp, 47 predicted proteins | sample UN1MG_FD_202238 | JGI IMG/M metagenome (GOLD analysis project Ga0307378, IMG submission 202238) | Soil microbial communities from Risofladan, Vaasa, Finland - UN-1 | ecosystem: Environmental > Terrestrial > Soil > Coastal area > Acid sulfate soil | place: Finland: Risofladan, Vaasa | collected... | reverse complement strand
CATTCTACAAACTCAGCCAAAAAGGAGAGATCAAGGTCGGAAGAGATGCTGATATAATTTTATTCGATAAAGACTTTAATCTAACAGATTCTTTTGCCCTGGGACGGATGATGATCTCCGATAGAAAACTCACCGCAAAAGGAACTTTTTCTTAAAATTGTAAAGCGCAAGAGCAAAGCGCAAATTTAATTTCGAATAAAAGGAAAAAAAATGGAAAAAGAAGCAAAAAATGAAATAAGAAAACACAAAGAGCCTGGCATTGTCATTGCCTTGATTCCTCTGATCCTTATGCTCTTTCTTTTTGGGATAGGCTACGGTATTTACGAAATCCGGCCTCCGGTTCTCCTCATCACCGCTGCTTTTCTTACGGGGTGCATAGGGCTCTTTCTTCGTTTCAAATGGAAGGTGATGCAGGAGGGAATCGTAGACAGCATTCACAAGGCTATGCCAGCTATCTTGATCATGCTCTGTGTCGGAATTCTCATCGGTTCGTGGATTGCTTCCGGCACAATTCCTATGATTATTTATTACGGGCTTAAACTCATATCCCCGAAATATTTCCTGGTGACTGCCTGTTTTGTCTGCTCGATCACTTCTTTGGCAACCGGAACATCCTGGGGCACTATCGGCACCTTGGGAGTCGCTTTTATTGGCATTGCTATGGGCTTGGGAATCCCCTTAGGTCCAGCAGCAGGAGCGATCGTTGCCGGAGCTTACTTTGGTGACAAAATGTCTCCTTTTTCCGACGTTGCTAACCTGGCACCTGTCACTGCGGGTTCGAACCTTTTTGACCACATCAAACACATGATGTGGTCAGCGACTCCTGCGTGGTTCATAGGACTGTTGATTTACTTAATAGTCGGACTTAAATATGGAGGGGGAAAAGTCGAATCCGATGATATGATCATTATCACTCAAACAATAAAGGATAACTTCAACTTTAATATCCTTCTCCTCCTTCCGATGGTAATCGTTTTTTACTTTGCCTTCACCAAAAAACCCACCATTCCCGGAATGCTTCTCTCCTCTTTTGTGGCAGGAATCTTAGCCATCATTTTCCAGAAAGCTTCAATAACCGATGTTGCCACAGCCATGAATACTGGCTATGTAGCCCAGACAGGAGTAGAACAGGTGGACAGACTTATCTCTCAAGGTGGAATGATGAGCATGATGGAAGTTCAGCTTGTAGCTTTTACCGCCTTTAGCTTCGGGGGGATTATGCAGCGCACAGGGCTTCTCTCTGTCATTCTTAGTCGAGTGATGAGATTTACCAGAAAAGTATGGAGCTTAGTGCTGACGACAATCGGTTCTTCAATTGTAGTAGCCTTGGCCACAGGAAGCTCCTACCTCTCTATGATTCTTCCCGGAGACCTCCTTTCTCCTGTTTATAAGAAAAGAGGACTGGCCGCAAAAAACTTATCCCGGATTATCGAAGAAAGCGGGGCCATCATCGTTCCCCTTATTCCCTGGAGTATGGCTGGTGTTTACATCACAGGGGTCCTTGGAGTTCCGGCCTTCTCTTATGCGCCATGGGCATTTATGAACTATGTATCTGTTGTGGTTTTAGCCATTTATGGTTTTACAAAATTCACTATGGCTCCAAAAATAAGAGATGACGAGACCCAGATCGGAAGCTGACAGAAACTAAAAAAACTTGGCGCAGGGACTTTTTTAGGCGCTAATCTTCCTTTTCAAATTCAGTGAGGGCTTTTTTAAATCCCTCCTCAGCTTTTTTTTTCTTTTTCTTTTCTAATTCTGCAATTGCTTCAAGTTTTCGCTCAAATTCACCTTTTCTCTTTTTTTCCTTTTGCAGCAACTCTTCTAACGATTCCTTCTTCTTCCCCCCTTTCTTTTCAAACTGAATCACCTCTTGGGTGACAGGATCTGTCCAGAGTATTGATTGACAACAGGGACAGATAATTTGAAACACCTGTTTTTTCCCCTTTTCGTTTTTCATTTGATACGAACTTTATCAAAAAAACAAAACCTAGTCTAGCGGAGCAAGCATCAAATTTCCCGGAATGAGAAATTAGTCATTCATGATGCAGGAGTATTTGGGGATGGATGAAGCGACCTTAAAAGAAAGGCTCAGGCAATATGGTTCAAAAACACGTTGCTTTTGCCCCAGCGAATAAATGGGGCCAGGCCCCATTTATTCCCAAGGCTTGGCTCTCCTCTCCTCCGGAGAGGAACCATGCCCGCTCAGCCTTTCTCACGGTTTTTTCACCATACAGCCTTCGCCAAGCTAGGGAACCTGACCGAATCGGGCGGGAAGTATGTTTGAGCGGAGAGAGTTACGCAGCCGCCGACAAGAGCGGAATTTGAATGGCGTTAAAAATCTTTTGGGAGCGAGGCCATTCCCAAATACTCTTATCAAACAATCACGGATTTAGGGATGCTTTCTCTAGGGGACGTTCCCATTTTCCATTTCGCTTTTTTTCGGAACGTTTATATCGTGTTTTTTTATCAATTTAAAAAGTCCTTGCCTGCTTAAGCCTATTTCTTCTGCAGTCCTAGCCCTGTTGGAATTCCAACGGACTAAGGCCTGGTTTAAAAATCTTTTCTCAAATTCGGCTCTTGCCTGGAAAAAACCAGAGGAGGATGCAGTAAAGCATTCTCTATGAGGATTGATCTTTAGAGAAAGACATTCCTCTTTAATAAAATTATCTTCTCCAGCAAAGACTAAACATCTTTGAATTTCATTCTGAAGTTCTCTAATGTTTCCCGGCCAAGAGTAGTTCATCAGCAACTCCAAAGCTCTGGGCGAAAGATATGCCCTTTCACGCTTCATCTCAGTACAGTATTTTTCGAGAAAATGATTCAGGAAAAAAAGGAGATCTTCCCTCCTCTCTCTCAGAGGAGGAAGTTCAATGGCAATAATCTTTAGGCGATAATACAAGTCTTCACGAAAATTTCCTCGTTCAATTTCTTTTTCAATATTCTTGTTGGTCGCACTTATGAACCTTACATTAATCAATCGTGGCTTATTTTCACCAATTCTTCTTATTTCTTTTTCCTGAAGAAGGCGAAGAAGCTTAGCCTGCATATGAAGGGAAAGATCCCCTATTTCATCTAAGAAAAATGTCCCCCCATCTGCTTCTTCAATCAATCCAGGCTTATCTTTCACAGCCCCGCTGAAGGCTCCTTTCACATGTCCGAATAATTCGCTCTCCAGCAGAAACTCAGGTATAGCTCCACAATTCACGGCGACAAATTCCCCATTTCTTCTTGTTCCATTCTCATGAATAGCCTTTGCTACCAGTTCCTTTCCAGTGCCACTCTCTCCCGATATAAATACAGGAGCATAGCTATTCTTTACCCTGTCTATCAAATTGAGAATATAGCGAAAAGTTTTGCTCTGTCCTCCCAGGAAAGGCTTTGCCAGATCAACGCTTCTTTCTCCAATTTCTTGGAACTCTTTTCGATTCTTCAAAATCAAGTTGATAGGCTTTGAGATTGCAATCACAAGTTCTAAATTCTCCCTTGTAAAGGGCCCTAATCCATCCTTTCGCTCGAGATATATTGCACCTGCAGGCTTATTCTCTATGATAAGAGGAAGGCAGAGTACATTCTTCAGGTTATTCCCGCTATCTAACAAAACAGAATCTGCTTTAAAATCGCTTATGATAATGGGTTGTCTTTCCTCAAGGGCTTTTTTGATTATCTCTGTATTGATTTCACTACTCTCAGATTGGGCGATCTCTCGTGACTCTTTAAAAACAACTTGATTCATATTATTCATCAATAGAACCATGATGCGTGATGAAGGTATCTCTCCCATTATTAAGCTTAGCAGCTTGGGAAGAAGTGAATAATCTAAAGATAATTTCATATTCTTTTAAGGCTTAGACTCCCTTCTTGTTTATTTGTCATAAATATATTTTCTCAACGCGCTCTACCCTTGAAACCTGTTTGCCATTTCTTTTTTCAGTAAGGATAACGATTTCTCCAGCAAGTTTTTCTCATGAGGTATTTTATTGATTAGCAGCTCTGTAATATTCGTACGCGGGGAATGAATTATGGTTTATGAAGGGAAGCAGATAGTCTGTTTGTGCTATTTTTGAAGTTTTTTTTCTATGATTTTTATCTTTTTACCGACATCCTTGTATTCAGAATTCCATTTCTTGATTTCAGTATAGAGAGTGAACGCTTTTTCGATCTCTTTCAATTCTTCATAGATTGAGGCCAATTCATATTTTAAAGCATAAAACCAATCAGATCCCTCTTTAGTAATTTTCAAAGCTTTCTCTAACCACTTCGCAGCTTCCTGAGAATCCTTTTTCTGCCTGTAGCAATTGCTGATCACAGTATAACATTCCACAGTTCTGCTCTTGTCCTTGGAGGCCAGTTTAAATTCCTCTATAGCTTCATCTAACAAACCTTGTTCCAGAAAAGCAATACCTAAGTTAAACCTGAAATAGGCCTTCTTCCCGAATAACTTGGTTTCTTCCGCAGAGACTTTCTCAACCCGCTGCAGAATTTCATCCACTTTAGCCTGAGGAGAGGCTTTGCTAATAGTATCAATTTTCTGACTTATCCTGGGATCATCAGGATAGCTTATCCTTAAATTCTCAAGAATCCTTCTCGCATTTCTCAACAAACCTTGTTCTATGTATAGATCAGCCTGAGCTAAACTCATTTCTAACTTCTGTTCTGTTCCTTCTAAAAGATCTAGCCTTCCGTCCGCTTCTTTCTTCTCTTTGAGAGATAACTCCGTCTCTTTTTCTCTCTCGAGAATTAGCTCCATTGTCTTCGGCCCCCTGGAAGGTTCTGCCGCCTCTTCCTCCTCTACTGGAGGTACTTCTGCTTCCTTTGTTACTTCCAAAGGTACTTCCGGCTCTTTCTCTTCACTCACAGGGATCTTCAGCTCCTCAGCTTCTTTTTCCACCTGGGGAGGTTCTTCTACCTCTCTTAGTTTTTCTAATTGTAATTCTTGTTCCTTTTCTTCCCCAGAAGACATCTCAGCCTCTTTTGGCTCAGGAAGAGGCTCTTCTGGAGGTAAGTCCGGCTCTATCTCTTCAGCCACAGGCGACTCTACCTCTACCGTTTTCCCTAAACTTGCCCCAGTTTCTCTCGGCTCTGCAAGAGTCTCATCCGCTTTTCTCTTTGCCTCTTCTAATGATATCCCCGGCTCTTTCTCATCACCCACTGGTGACTCTACTTCTATCGTTCTTCCTGAAGGCGCTTCCTCCTCTTTCGGCTCTGCAAGAGTCTCTTCCACTTCTCTCGTCTCGCTTAAAGGCACCTCCACCTCTTTCGCTTCTTCCAAAGGGACCTCTGCTACTTTCTCTATCTCTGGAGCTCCAAATTTTCTTACCAGACGATTGTATTCGTCGCTAATCTCATCATCCTTAGGACAAAGCCTAACAAGCTCGCTTAATACAGGTAATGATTCCTTTCTCACATCTTTTTTATGGTATTCTTCTAGAATAACCCTGTAAACAATCTCTAGGTTCTTTGCTTGATTATTTGATTTATAAATAGAAGCCAATCCCTCTAGAGTGGGAAGGTGGGCTTTCTTGGATGAGATAATAAGGCCGAGAAGGCCGATAGCTTTATCGAATTTTTGTTGTTGTATAAAATTATCAATCATAGGTTCGTAAAGCTCAAAAGCCTGATCAAGATTATCCTGAAGAATATTGATATGCCCTAATTTGACTGTTGCAGTAACGTCCTTGGGTCGAAGGGAGATAATCTTAGAAAATACCTCCTCGGCCTTTTCTAATTTTTGATCATCAAAATAAAGATTGCCCATTTGCTTGAGAGCTTTAACATTGTCCTTGTCTTTTTTCAGAATATCATCGATAAGAGATAGAGCTTCTTTCTTTTCATCCTCTCTCCTGAAAAGATCAAACAAATTGGACAACGTCCTTGGATGATCTGCCTTTAGCTTTTTTGCACGGTTAAGTAATTCCCGCGCATGTTTCAGGTCGTTACTACTAATCTTTAATTCAGCCGCCTCGTTCAACTCATCAACCGCCTGATCAGTTGATCCCTCCCTAGTGTATAGGTCAGCCAGAGCTAGCCTTGCCTCCGGATCTTTCTTATCTATTTTTTTGAGTTTTTCGTACAAAAAGACAGCTCTTTTTGTTTGATTATTCCTCATTAAATCCTTTCCAACCTTCAAATATTCTGCCTTTGCTTCAGATGGGAATCCTTGTCTGGAATAAAGATCACCCAATTTCATCGCAGCTTCAGTATCTTTTGGATTTAATTTACTTATCTTCTTATAAACTGCCATTGCTTGGGAGTATAGGCCCCTTTCTTCATAGTGGCCGGCAACCTGGGCAAGCTCATCCAGCGCCCTACTTTTCTGATTCATTTTCAAATATAGGGTGCTGATGATATTCCTGACATTGACCTCTTGAGTGTCTCCTGTTAACAATTTCTTGTATTCAGATATTGCGTCTGTCAACTTTCCCTTCTTGACGTATTTCTCGGCTAGCTCCCTGGTTTTACCTCTGGTGCCGTCTCTGGTTTTTCCTCTATTTCTAGTAGAATTCATCTCACTTATTCCTAAGATTAAAAGTAAGCCTATGAAATAATGTTGGCCCCGTCTCTTTTAATGCTCTGTAGTGTTCCCTTGTCCCATAACCTTTATTTTTGGAGAGGCCGTATCCTTCATAAACTTTATCTAGGTGGATTATCATTTCATCTCTAAGAACCTTAGCCACTATGGAAGCAGCTGCAATTGAAATGCTTTTCCTGTCACCTTGGACGATACTCCTCTGAGGATAATTTACATCATTAAGCCTAAATCCGTCAACTAGAATAAAGTCTGGAGCTACAGGCATGTTCTCAACTGCCCTTCTCATTGCGCTTAACGAAGCCCAGTATATATTTTTTTGATCAATCTCATAATTTGTGGCCAAGCCTATCCCTACAGAGACTGCATTGGCTAAGATAGCTCCCGCTAGTCTCTTTCTCTTTGGGGGAGATATCACTTTAGAATCATCGATTTCTTCTGCCCATCCTGATAAACCAGGCCCTATCAGCACAGGAGGAAGAATGACGGCGGCGGCTACTACAGGACCAAAAATAGCACCTCTTCCGACTTCGTCTACTCCTGCTATAGCGCTGAATCCTTTTTCTATAATTCTCTTCTCAATCTGAAAATCTGCCATTTTAACAAACTTGCACCGAGCAAAGTCCTAAAGTCTAGAACGGAAGTGCTAGGGAAGGATACTTTCTTTCCAAAAATGAAATCATGCTTGTTCCTTATTCCAACCGCAAGTCAGCCTTTTCCTTCCTTAAGAAAAACAAATACTATCGATGATTTACCCCATAAAACAGTCAAAATCAATCTATTCAGAATGTCTTTTCTGTTTCTTTTCTTTAAGTCTGGCTGCTTTGCCTTTGAGTTCGCGAAGATAGTATAATTTGGCTCTTCTGACCTTTCCATGCCTAACAGCTTCAATCTTTTTGATCATTTTGGAATGGAGAGGAAAGATTCTCTCTATTCCAATACCGAAGGAAATTTTTCGAACAGTGAAAGTTGCCCCCAAGCCAGAACCTCTTTTGGCGATGACATCCCCCCGAAAAACCTGAATTCTCTCTTTATCTCCTTCTCTTATTATGACATGGACCTTAACCGTATCTCCTACCTTAAAAGAATCTGTATCTTTTTTTAGAAGTTTTTCCTCGACCGAATCAATCAGATTCATCTTTTTTCCCTCTCTTTTCTGTTGGTATCTGTTCCAGGATCTTTTTCTCCTCCTCTGATAATTTTCGACTCTCCAGAAGATCGGATCTTTGAAGCCATGTCTTTTCTAAAGATTTCTTTCGCCTCCAAGATTCAATCTTACTGTGGTCTCCGGAGAATAGAACTTCGGGAACTTCCATGCCTTTAAAATTGCGAGGGCGCGTGTACTGAGGAAATTCCAATAAGCCCTCATAAAAAGAATCATTTTTAACTGATTCCTCGTTTCCCACAACTTGGGGAATGAACCTCGAAACCCCGTCCACGACAACAATAGCTGCTGGCTCACCTCCTGTGAGAATATAGTCTCCGATGGAAATCTCGCCTGTCACCAAATATTGAATCACTCTTTCGTCGACTCCTTCATAACGACCGCAGATGAGAATGACTTGAGGATGTTGCGCTAACTCCTCAGCCAAACGAAAATCAAACTTCCTTCCTTGAGGAGAAAGAAGGTATACAGGTGTTTTCTCATTCCGTTTAATTTTCTCTACAGCAACAAAAATAGGCTCAGACTTAAGGACCATTCCCTGGCCACCACCGAAAGGGCGGTCGTCTATCTGCTTGTGCTTATCGAAGGTGAAATCTCTCAGATTATGAACATGAACTTCTATTAATCCCTTATCCAGGGCCTTCTTTATAACTCCTTTCGAGAACACACTCCCGAACATCTCGGGAAAGATAGTGATTATATCAAATCTCATCCAACTCTGAAAGACCCTCGGGCAGGTCGACAAGGATTTCCTTCCGCTTCAGGTTGACCTTAAGGCATATGGGCTTGGTGAAGGGCACGAGAATTTCTCTCTTTCCTTTCGCGACAACCAAAAGATCATTATCTTTTATGCACAACAGATCTTTAACGCTTCCGATTTTTTCTCCATTTTTTTTGACAACAGAACAGCCGATTATCTGGAAAAAATAGTATTTACCTTTTTCTAGAGTTCGGAGGTCTTCTTCTGGGAGCAGAATTTCCTGTCCCGCTAACTCACGAGCCTGAGGAAGAGAGTCAATTCCCTTCAGCTTGAGAATGCAGAACTCTTTATAGGGGCGGAAGGTTTCAACTTGAAATCCTTCTCGAGCTCCCTTTCTTTCCAGAAATATCCTTAAAAAAAAAAGGCTTTTGAGGATGCTCAGGATAAGGCTTAATCCTTAGTTCGCCCCTCTTTCCCTGGCTCCTTATAATTTTTCCTATGCTGACCAAACTACCCTTTTTCGATTATCTCGAGATTGAATCTCCTCTTCAGTTTCATCCCAGCAGCACCAAGAATAATTCTCATGGCCCGCGCTGTTCTTCCCTGTTTGCCGATAACCTTGCCCAAATCCTCCTGATCAACCTTGAGTTCCAGGATCGTGGTCTGTTCCCCTTCTAACTGGGAAACCTGTACCTTGTCCGGGTTGTCAACTAATGCCTTGGCAATCAATTCAACGAGTTCTTTCACTGCAGCCTCCTTTAAGTTGAAGAATGTTGATTGGAAAGCTTTTCAGATTTGGAAACTTTATGTAAAAGAGATTGGACTGTTTTAGAAGCTTGAGCTCCTCTCTCTAGCCAATAATTTGCTTTTTTAATATCAACTTTGATTTCAGGGGGTTCCTTTAAAGGATCGTAATATCCTATTATCTCCTTCGCTTTGCTTTCCCTAGGTCTTTCTGAATCGATAACGACGATTCGATAAAAAGGCCTTTTCTTCGCCCCGAGTCTCATGAGTCGTATTGAAATCATTTTCCATTCACTCTTATTTAATACTATAAATAACGTGTGTTTGATAAATCAAACACATACATCTCAAATAATGAGAGATAATATCTAAATTTTCTCTTTTAGTCAACTGACCCCAGAAAGAATTTTTTGAAAGGAAGATTTTTTCATCATTTTTCTCATCTCTATAAATTGCTTCAATAACTGGTTCACTTCAGAAACAGGCCTTCCGCTTCCCTTTGCAATTCTCATACGGCGGCTCCCGCTTATCATTTTTGGATTTTCCTTTTCTTTAGGAGTCATGGAGTTGATAATGGCTTCATAATAAAGAATCTTCTTGCCATCAATTTTCATCTTGGAGACATTCTTGAAAGGACCAGATTCAGGCAATAAACTCAAAACTTGGGAAAGCGATCCCATTTTCTTCATTTGAACGAGCTGCTTTTTAAAATCTTCTAAGCTGAACTCTTGTTTTCGGAGCTTGCGAGCAAGTGCTTTTGTTTCTTCAAAATCAGCCTCCTTCTCTGCCTTCTCGACTAGACTCAAGATATCGCCCATCCCCAGAATCCGGGAAGCCATGCGGTCAGGATGGAAAACTTCGAGCTTATCGAATTTTTCCCCCACACCGATGAATTTTATAGGCTTACCTGTCACTGTAACTATCGACAAAGCTGCTCCTCCTCTTGCATCGCCATCGAACTTGGTTAAAATAACAGAAGTCAACCCAATTTTTTCCTCAAAGATTTGAGAACTTTTCACTGCATCCTGACCGGTCATAGAATCCCCCACGTAGATCACTTCTGCGGGTTTGAGAATATCTCTCACCATTCGAAGTTCCTTCATAAGGTCATCATCTACATGAAGTCTCCCTGCTGTATCGACGATGATGGGATCAAAACCTCGGTTTGTGGCATACTTGAGGAGCTCTTTGAGAGCTTCGGAAGGAGAAGACATTTGCTCTTTTGTCACTTCGTAAAAGGGAAGGTTGAGCATTTTGGCAATCATTTTCAATTGCTCTTGAGCAGCTGGCCTCTTCAGATCAAATGAGACAAGAAGAGGATTTTTTTTGAGATTCAAAACCCACTTTGCGAGCTTTCCGCAGGTTGTCGTTTTTCCAGAACCTTGAAGCCCGACCAGCATGAAAATTGATGGGGGATGGCTCGAAAATTCTAATTTTTTTGCTTCCTGTCCTAAAATGGAAGTCATTTCATCTCTTACTATCTTGATGACTTGCTGAGCAGGAGTAAGACTCGAGAGAACTTTCTCGTCCAGTGCTTTATTTCTGATTCTATCTTCAAAGTCTTTCACAACTCGATAGTTAACATCCGATTCAAGAAAGGTTAGACGAATCATCCTTAAGGCCTCAGCCATGTTTTTTTCAGTGATTTTTCCTTCACCACGGAGAAATTTCATAACCTTTTGAAGGCGATTCGATAATTGATCAAGCATCTTCTTCCTCCGGACTCAGGCCCTACTATCGAGAAGAAAAATTCCTCTACATTGGACTGTCCAGGCTCTGTCATAATAAGGGCTTACCCCAGTAAAGTCAACGTATTAAGGGGACGTCCCCAAACCTTTACAAACTTTTATAATTTGAATATCTAAATGAAGCAAGAAAAGAAATTATTTGCTTAAAAAAATGAATCAAAAAAATTAATATCATAAAAATTTGAAAAGTTTAATCCTATTATAAATCCACGAGGAAGCATATCCAAATCCGTGATAACTTATTGCTACGGCATAGGTTTTGGGAAATAGCCGCAGCGACCATTGAAGAAAGGCTCAGCCTATATGGCTCCAAAACCTTTTCTAATTGCGGAATTGGAAATGCTCACAACCCACTTATCCTACTTGACATTTTTTCGTATTGTGATTAAGGTAATACTAATTTTTTTAAAAGCGTTATGAAGAGGATCATGAGGTTCCTATATAATGCATGTTAAGGAAATGATATGAGTTCAAAGATAGACTACAAAGAGATAAATAAGCTCATACGTCTAATGGAAGAGAAAAACTTGTCTCACTTCGAGCTGGAGGTGGAGGGGCTGAAGATCAAGATCGGCAGAGACCTTGCCTCTGCTTTTGCATCTGAGCCCGCTCCTGCTCTCGAGGCATCTAAAGGTCCAGAAACTAAAGCAAACAACACACCTCTAGAGGCCACACCACAGGAAGGAAAGAATGATCTTTACTACATCACATCTCCCATGGTCGGGACTTTTTACATTGCTCCAGACCCCTCTTCCTCTCCTTTCGTTGAAATAGGAGACCCCGTGAAGAAAAACCAAACTCTCTGTATTATTGAAGCAATGAAATTGATGAATGAAATTGAATCAGAGGTTGATGGTACTCTCAAAAAAATCTTTGTCGAGAACGGAAAACCTGTCGAATACGGGCAAAAATTGTTTGCAATCCAGCCACTCTCCTAATCCCAGATGTTTTCTAAAATCTTAATTGCTAATCGCGGGGAGATTGCCCTGCGCATTATCCGGGCAGCCCGAGAGTTGGGCTTTAAAACTGTAGCTGTCTTCTCTGAACCAGACAGAAATTCTCTGCACACCCTGCTTGCCGATGAGAAAATCTGCATAGGCCCTGCTAAAGCCTCTGAAAGCTATCTCAACATTCCCAATCTCCTTAGTGCGGCTGAGATTACTAAAGCCGATGCCATTCATCCTGGCTACGGATTCTTGGCGGAAAACCCCCGTTTCCCTGAGATCTGTGAAACTTCAAGCATAACTTTTATCGGTCCTCCCGCTTCTCTCATGAGGCTCATGGGAGATAAAAACAGAGCTCGCCAAGAGATGGAAAAAGCCAAATTACCCGTTATTCCTGGAGGCGATAAAGTTATTGAAGACATATCTGAGGCCAGAAAAATAGCTCAAAAAATCGGCTACCCTGTTATCATCAAGGCAGCGGCGGGTGGCGGAGGAAAAGGTTTGAGAGTTGTCCGCTCTACAACTAATCTGGAAGAGCAGTTTTCCATAGCCCAAAATGAGGCTAAAGCCGCTTTTGGTGACTCTTCTATCTATCTGGAAAAATATTTGCCCAAAGCCCGCCACATAGAAATTCAGGTGGTCGGCGACAAAAAGGGAAATGTCCTCGCTCTTGGTGAAAGAGAATGCTCCATCCAGAGAAAACACCAAAAACTACTGGAAGAGACACCTTCCCCATTCGTAGATGAAAAATTGCGGAGAAAGATGATTAAAGCTGTCCAGGAGGCAGCCCATTTCATAGGCTATCAGAGTTTGGGGACATTTGAGTTCTTAGTGGATGAGAAAAAGAAATTCTATTTTATGGAAGTCAACACACGCGTACAAGTCGAACATCCTATTACAGAAATGGTTTACGCTATCGACCTGGTCAAAGAGCAGATCAAAATAGCTGCAGGTGATAAGCTCTCCTTCTCCCCTCATTTGAGATTAAACGGTCATAGTCTCGAATGCCGGATAAATGCAGAAGATGCGGAGACATTTATTCCTTCCCCCGGAAAGATTGACTTTTTGGTTTTTCCAGGAGGAGAAGGTATCCGAGTGGATTCCGCAGCCTATAGCAACTGGCAAATTCCCCCTGACTACGACTCTCTTATTGCCAAAATTGTGGCGAAGGCCTCAACACGAGCAGATGCCATCAAAAAAATGATAGTAGCTTTAGAGATGACAATTATTGCTGGCATAAAAACAAACATTCCTCTTCACTTGGGTATTCTCTCCAACTCGGATTTCATCAAAGGAGATTACGATATCCAGTTTATGGAAAACTTCCTCGGTAAAAAGAATTCATCAAGGAAAAAAGAGTAGATAAATTGTAACTTCAAACTCGCCGGAATTATCGCCGACAACATTCTCATTGATCCCCAAAAAAAGTCGCCCGCTTATTGGCATCCTGACTTGATTTGCCGAACCTATGTAAAACTTTTCAATGATCTCGTGGCGAATCTCTTCACCAGTTTCCTCGTCGACTTCAATAGAAATAAGCCAGACAACCTTCCCAATTAAAGCCCCTATATTTTTATCTGAAATGGGCTGCTGCATGGTTTTACGATCCATGCCATCAGGTCCGCACCATGCCATCGGGTTGCCCCTCTGAAGAGAAATTTGCCTCTGTGCGCTAAAATAAATTTCCTGATCTTCTTTAACTTCAAGACCGGTATCTGTCCAATCCACACTACCCAAAACAGTTATTCTAGAAACTTCCTTCCACTCTAAATCGGAATGCTCCTCCTGTTCCTTGGCGAAAACCTCTTCCTTATTCAAAACAGAGTTTTCAACTGAAACACTGCTTGAGACGAAAAGGAAGAACAAAGAAGGAACAACTAGCAGTAACCAGCACAGAACAACCAGCAACCTTCCTTTAGCTCCGGACCTTGTCACAGTCTTTTTCTTATTGCTCATTTTATCCTTTTCTTGTTACTTATTTTATCCTTTTCTTGTTACTTATTTTATCCTTTTCTCATTCATTTGTATATTTTAATCAAATTCTCTGCCTTTGCTGTTCATTCTATACTTTTACATTTTCCAGTTGAAGCACATCTACCATCTGCTGGTGAATTAAACCGTTTGTCGCCAAAATTTCTGAGTCCAAAATGCTGAATTCATGATTCTTAAAATCAGAAATTCGGCCTCCCCCCTCTTGGGCAATCAAGGCCCCTGCAGCCATATCCCAAGGCTGAAGCTTCAATTCCCAGAAACCATCAAACCTCCCACAGGCCACATAGCAGAGATCCATCGCCGCAGAGCCACAACGCCGGATCCCCTGGACTCTAGTCAAGAAATTATTAAAATGGACGATGTTGTTCACTTCGCTCACCCGAATATCATAAGGAAATCCTGTGGCTATAAGGCTCTTATCCAAATCATCAACAGAAGAGATTTTAATCTTCTTTCCGTTGAGAAACGCGCCTTCTCCCTTTATTGCCGAGAACATCTCTTTCCTCATGGAATCGTAAACCACACCGAGAACGATCTCCCCTTTCCTCTCCAATGCTATTGACACACAGAAAATAGGGAAGTTATGAGCATAATTTGTCGTGCCATCAAGAGGATCAAAAATCCACCTAAATCCTGCTCCTTCTTCTTTGCTCAACCCTTCCTCAGCCAGAAAATCATGGTCAGGAAAACAGGATGAAAGATGCTTGAAAATTGCCTTCTGGGATTGATTATCAAAATTAGTAACCAGATCTACAGTCCCTTTAAAAAAGATTTTGCTGGACTTATCGATATTCTCCCTGAGAATTCGCCCGGCCTTTTGAGCAGCGTCTTTTGCAGCTTCTAAATATCTGTCCATGTTCATGGCTCCTCAATATTATCAACTCTCGACTTTTCTATCAACCTCTTCGGGGTCAGACCCCTATGAACCTTTTGCCTTTTCAGTCGTATTATAATATGATAATGAAACCTGAGAGAAAGAGGAAATGAACAAAAAAAGAAGCTTCTTCAAGAGGAAAAAAAAGGCAATCATAATTTTTGCTGTAATCATATTTATCGGTATTATTATTATCTTCAACCTCCAATCACAAAGAGAAAAAAGCATAAAAGTGACTGTAGAGAAGGCTGAAAAGCATGACTTGACTTCGAAAATCTCGGCATCGGGAGAAGTTAAGCCCAAAAAAAATGTGAATATTAGCGCCCATATACCAGGAAGAATTGTCAAAATAGGGGTGGAGGAAGGTCAAAGAGTCAAGGCAGAAGATTTTCTCCTGAAACTTGACTCAACTCACTACGAAGCTAATGCTGACCAGGCCCAAGCTCTCATTCATTCTTACAGAGCTGAGCTTATAAGGGCAGAGGCAGGACTGAAAAAAGATGAAAGTTCCTACAAAAGATATAAGAAACTTTTTGAGGAAAAACTTATCTCCGAAGAACAACTGGAAGCAGCCAAAGCTCAACATGATATCTCTAAAGCACAACAACAAGCCATCCTGTATCAAATTGAACAGGCCCAGGCATCTCTCAAAAGCGCCATGGATGACTTGAGCAAAACGGCCTACAACTCCCCTATTGATGGGATTATCACAAGCCTTCGAGTTGAAGAGGGGGAGATCGCCATGATCGGCACGATGAACAATCCCGGTACAATTCTGATGACCATTGCCGACCTATCTGTGATGGAAGTAGAGGTTGAAGTTGACGAAACAGACGTCATCGGAGTCGAGATCGGACAGCAGGCTGAGGTAAGAGTCGATGCCTTCCCTGACCAGGCCATCAAAGGAAAGGTGACTGAAATCGGAAGCTCTGCCCTTCAAAAAGTGACTTCATCTGAAGAATCTAGGGATTTTAAAGTTATCATAACCCTGGAAAATCCCCCAGAGAACCTTAAGCCTGGCCTCTCAGCCACAACAGATATCATCACCGCTGAAAAAACAGACATCCTTGCTATCCCGATTTCCGCTTTAGTTTTAAGAGAAAAAGAGGATAAGGAAGGAGAAAAAAAGGACGAACAAGAAGAAGGAGTCTATGTCGTCAAGGAAAATCGGGTGAAATTTTTTCCTGTGGAAAAAGGAATTATGGGTGAGATGATGATAGAAATCACCACTGGGCTTGAAGAAGGACAAGATATTGTTGTCGGCCCCTATAGCGCACTCCGTCAGCTTAAAGATGATATGCTGATCAAACCAGAAGAAAAGAAAAAAGAAGAATAATGGAACGCAAAAACAACATCCTTATCTCCGCAGAGAACCTCTGGAAAATATATCAATTGGGAAGGCAGGAAGTTAATGCCCTCCGCGAGGCGACATTCACTATTTCCCAGGGCGAATTTGTGGCCATCATGGGCCCCTCCGGTTCTGGAAAGTCAACCCTCATGAACATACTGGGATGTCTCGATACTCCCACAAAGGGAAACTATTATTTGAGGGGGAAATTGGTCAGCACGTTAAATGATAACGAACTCGCTTACATCCGCAATAACGAGATCGGTTTTGTCTTTCAAGTCTTTAACCTCCTCGCTCGAGCCACTGCTTTCCACAATGTGGAACTTCCTCTTATTTACAAAGGGACCCAGAAGAAAGTAAGGGAAGAAAAAACACATAAAGCGCTGGAAATGGTAGAGATGTCGGATAGAATGAATCACCGCCCCTCTGAACTCTCGGGAGGTGAAAGGCAGAGAGTGGCTATTGCCCGCGCTCTTGTTAATGAACCTTCTCTCGTCCTTGCAGATGAACCTACGGGCAATCTTGACTCCAAAACAGGGCTAGAGATCATCAACCTCTTTCGCAAAATACATTCTCAGGGAAACACCATCATTGTGGTCACCCATGAGAGAGAAATTGCCGAGCACGCTCACCGGATAATATTCTTAAAAGATGGAAGGATTGTAAAGGAAGAACGGAAAGGAAAATAATACATGGATCTTTTCAATCGTTTCCAAGGAATATTCTTCAACCCGAAGGTAACACTGAAAGCTATTTCAGAAAAACCAATTTGGATTGATGCCCTCATTATTCTCCTCATCGCCTGGGCCCTTTTTAACTACATTACAACTCCTTACCTTCAAAAAGACACCCTTCAACTTCTTCAAAGCAGCGACAAACTCCAAGAAAGAATGGGGGAAGATAGATTCAACGAGATGATCAAACGCACAAAAAATCCTACGAAAGCCAGCGTTCTCCTCAGTAACTTGCTCTACAAACCGGGAGGTTTACTCGTCGGTTTTCTCTTCTCGAGCTTGATTATTCTTGCCATAAGCCGGATGTTTTCCACAGAAGGAAATTATAAACAGGTTCTCGCAGCCGTACTGCACGCAAACTTCATCGACAAAATCCTGGGCAATGCCCTGCGCCTAGTCCTGATTCTCACCCGAAAATCTTTTATGCAGACCACCACAAGCCTGGCACTTTTCTTCCCAAAGCTGGAGGTGACTTCTCCCACCTTCATTATCCTGAGCCAGGTTGACTTTTTCCAGCTCTGGCTATTTGGAGTTCTCGGCTATGGCCTCTCTTCTATCTTCAAGATTGAATTAAAGAAAGCCCTTATCCTATCTTACAGTTTTTGGGTTCTAAAAAGTCTCCTATATATCGTTTATGGCCTCATTGCTATTCGATTTATAGTATAAAGTCCAAGAAAGTTGGACACCGTAAGGGGAAAGACAGCGGCAGATTTTGGCACATTTCCTGGAAAAGATTTCCTTAAAAAATTAGTCAAAAAAACCTCGGGCAATAAACACGAACAAACGCATGTCAAAAACCTAGAAAAATAGGGAAATGGAATTGAGGAGAAAACAGATTCTCGCTCTTTTAATTTTTATAACTCTCCTTGTACTTCTCCTGCTGATAAAAATTGGAATCTAAAACCAAAAATCTTATCATTGTTCTAGGTCCTACTGGAGTGGGCAAAAGCTCCACCGCAGTGAAACTGGCAAAAAAATTAAAGGGAGAAATCATAAATTGTGATTCCATGCAAGTCTATAAAGACTTTGATATCGGAACAGATAAAATTCCCTTGGAAAAAAGAGGAAATATCCCTCATCATCTCCTGGATGTTGTGAGTCCCTCGACCCAATTTACGGCAGCAGACTTCGCCCGGTTGGCTTTAGAAACAGCAAATGCTATCTTGAAGAAAAAAAAACTTCCTCTCGTCGTCGGAGGAACCGGTTTATACTTAAAGGCCCTCCTCAACGGTCTTTTCCCAGGAGGAGGAAGTGACCCATCGCTTCGCCAGAAACTGGAAAAGGAAGCCAAGAAGAAAGGGCTGGATACCTTGAGAGAGAAACTCAGGGAAGTCGATCCTGTCTATTATCAAAAAATCGGAGAGAAAGATAAAGTCAGAATAATACGGGCCTTAGAAGTCTTCTACTCAACTCGGAAACCTTTATCTAAACAATTTTTGAACACCAAATCGTATGTTAAAGATTTTAATATAATAAAAATTGGGTTAAACTTAGAAAGAAAGGAACTTTACACGAGGATTGAAGAAAGAGTAGATAAAATGTTCAAAAGAGGTATACCGAGAGAAGTGCAAGAGCTTCTCCAGAAGGGAGTCGATGAAAATTCTCCTCCCTTCCGTGCCCTTGGCTACAAATATGTCTTAAAACTTCTTAAAAAAGAAATCCCTCTGGAAGAAGCCATAACTTTGACCAAAAGGGATACGCGCCACTATGCAAAAAGACAGATGACATGGTTCAGGAAAATGGAGGGAATCAAATGGTTTTCTCCCCATGACTTCCCTTCGATCCTGGAATATGTTAAGAACAACTTAAATTAAAATGGAAAAAGCCATCCTGGTCCATCTCGCAACAAACAAGATAGAAAAACGAGATGCAGAAGAATCCATGCAGGAGCTGAAGGGATTAGCCCGGACAGCCGGAGCGCAAGTCGCTGGAGAAATATTCCAATTCCGGCCAGAGATCAGTCCGAAATATCTTATCGGAGAAGGAAAAGTATCAGAAATTATTCGCTCGAAGGAAAAAATTCAGGCCAATCTTATCATTTTTGACCATAACCTCCGCCCTATCCAGCAGCAAAACCTGGAAGATGAGATTCAGACTAAGGTCATAGATAGAACCCAGCTGATCCTTGATATATTCGCCCAACGAGCCAGAAGCAAGGAGGGAAAACTTCAGGTAGAGCTTGCTCAACTCAACTATCTCCTTCCGCGTTTGTTGGGTAAAGGAAAAGCCCTTTCACGGTTAGGAGGAGGTATCGGTACACGTGGCCCTGGGGAGAAAAAACTCGAAGAGGACAGGCGGAGAATTAAGGATAGAATCTCCAAGATAAAAAAGGAAATGATTAATCTTCAAAGAAGGCGAGCCGCTCAAAGAAAAAGCAGAAAAAAAAGTCCTGTTCCGGTTGCCTCGCTTGTAGGATACACGAATGCAGGAAAATCTACCTTATTCAACTGCCTCTCCAGGGAAAAGATGTTCACCTCTCCGCAGCTCTTTGCAACTCTGGATCCAATCCTTCGTCGGGTGAGTTTCTCGGACGGTCTTTACTTTTTCTTGAGTGATACGGTCGGGTTCATCAAAAAAATCCCCGTTGAGCTGATAACTTCCTTTAAGGCCACTTTAGAGGAGCTTAAAGAGGCTGATTGCATTCTCCACATCATTGATATAACTTCAGTCAACTATGAAAGTCAGGTTGATGCAGCAGAAAAGACTCTTTTCGAGATAGGAGTATCCGACATCCCTGTTATTAAAGTTTTTAATAAAGTCGATCTTTTACCTAGCCATGAAGAGCTTTTAGAGAAAAATAAACGCTCTGATGGCCCCGTCATCTATGTCTCAGCAAAAACAGGGGAGGGAGTCCAAAGCCTGAAGGAGTGCCTCAGGTCTATACTCTTTAAAAACCTGGAATTATTTTATCTGCGTATTCCCAAATCAAAAAGAGAATTGATCCATTCTTTTCCGAAATGGACTATGATATTAAAAAGAAGAGAAACCGGCGATTATTTTGAGTTGAAGATGATGGCCAACCCTCGCTCAATTCTGAATTACTCGCCTTATATAAAAAGAGGAGAAAAAAATTGGTGAAAAAAGCATTCAAGATTTTTTTACTCTTTATATTTTTTTGGTCATGTGCAACCTATCAACCTCCGCCTCCTTCTCTTTATATAGAAAGCCTTCCTGCTTCCATCGTGGCAGAATTTTCCCTTGAAGAGAGAATTCTCGCAGAAGAGGCCTGGGAAACCCTGAACCAAGGGGAAGGGAAAAAAGCCGAAAAACAAATCTCTAAGCTGGGAGCTCAAAATCCAATTTATAACGTGGGTTTAGCCTACGCCTATTTTCTTCAAAACAGACTTCAGATAGCTGAACAATTCTTTAAAGTAGCCCTGAAAGATCTTCCAGACATGACTCTTATTCACTCAGGCCTGGCCCAGATTTATCGAGAAAAAGGACGGGATGAACGGGCGTTTGCTGAATTCAGGGAAATTCTCAAAAGAGAACCAGAGCATCCCTGGGCTAAGCAGCAATACGAAATCTTTAAAAACAAAAAGTTTGATGAATCTCTTTTGGAAGCAAAAGCTGCCATAGCTGCGGGAGATACGGAAGGAAGTAAAGAAGCTTATCTTAAAGCTCTCTATTACGCTCCTCAATCCACAGAAGCCCACCTCGTGCTGGCTGACATCTACAAAAAGGAAAACAAACTTCAAAATGCCTTGGTTCACCTCCTAGCTGCAAGCTCGAGTGAACCAAAGAACACAGAGATACTAAAAGATTACGCAGAAGCGCTCTACCAGGCAGCTCAATATACAAAAAGTCTTGAAATCTATGAAAAATTGCACAATTTAGAGCCGGAAAACAAACAAATAATGAATAGAATCGAAGGCATTAAAAACAGGTTAGGGATTTATGAACTTCCCACAAGATACAATTCCATCGCCTTCTCAGAAGCCGTCTCTAAAGAAGAAATAGCTGCTCTCCTTGTGGTCAAGTTCAAAGGAATACTGGATGAGGTCCCGGGCACCCCCCCCATTATCATCGATATTGCAACTTCTTGGGCATCACAATTCATCCTTCAAGTAACTTTCTTGGGTATTCTGGATATCTATTCCAATCACACTTTTCAGCCGAAAAAAATTGTTACCCGGGCAGAAATGGCAGAAATTCTCCTTCGTTTAATAAACTATTTGGAAAAGAAAGGATACAAGTTTATCCAGCAGATCCCACCAGAAAGAATCCAAATCTCAGATGTTGCCTCCCACAACTACTATTATAAAGCGATTATCCAGATTCTTTCCTATAATATCATGGATCTCTCTCTAGAAAGAGAGTTTAACCCGGATCTTCCTGTTTCAGGACAAGAATCCATAAGGCTCTTGGATCTTATCTTGGCTTTGATAAAATAAATCACCTTTTTTTAGGCAATGAAAATTATCGTTAGATGAGGAAAGAAGAGAAGAATAGCTTACTAAACCTTCCCAATATTCTCAGTCTCTTAAGGATTTTTCTCATTCCTGTCTTTCTGGTTTTAATGATCCAGGGAAAAGTTATGGAAGCGTCTGCTATTTTCTTCTTTGCAGGCTTCACAGACGTCTTGGATGGTTTCGCAGCCCGACTCTTTCATCAGAAAACAAAAATTGGCGCTTTACTTGATCCTGCAGGAGACAAATTACTCATGACCTCGGCTTTTATCGTTCTGACTATTCCTTCTCTCAATTCTCCCCACATTATTCCTCTTTGGCTCACGATTGTTGTTATCAGCCGTGACCTGTTCATAGTCTTGAGTGCTTTCGCCCTCTACAAACTGCGAGGTCAAAAAACTTTTCTTCCCTCCCTCTGGGGAAAATCAAGCACGGTCTGTCAGTTCATGGTTTTAATCCTCGTTCTTTTCTTCAACTCCTTCCAAATATCGTTTCCCTACTTACGGTTGTTCTATTTTTTGACTCTTGCGCTCACTCTTCTTTCAGGAGTGCATTATTTCTACATTGGCTTCAGGATTATTTCCGTCCCCAAGAAAGGCTAAATTATGTATAAGGAGAATTCCTATGACTAAATTGGAAAAGATAACAAAGAGAATCGACAGTTACCGCAACGAAATGATAGATATGCAAATCAAACTCTGTGCTAAGCCGTCCATCTCCCCCACGAGTGGAGGAGAAGGGGAAGCCGAAAAGGCAAAGATCCTGATTGATTTCCTGAAGAAAAACGGGTTTAACGATATTGATGTCATCAAGGCACCTGATCTTGAGGCTCCCTCTGGATATCGCCCGAATATTCTCGCCTTTTTCAGAGGCAAAAGTTCTTCCAAGACAATATGGATAATGACGCATATGGACGTTGTTCCTCCTGGAGAATTGGCTCAATGGAGAGGGGATCCATTCAAGGCCTGGGTGGAAGAAGGGAAAATTTACGGACGGGGAGTTGAAGACAACCAGCAGGATATGGTGGCCTCTCTTTATGCCATTAAGGCATTTCATAAAGAAGGCATTGAGCCGAATTACGATATAGGCATAGCCTTAGTAGCAGATGAGGAGACTGGAAACAATAAAGGGATTGACTATGTTCTCCATCATACCAACACCTTTCGAAAACAGGACTTGATCATTGTTCCAGATGCCGGAAACGAAGATGGAACGATGATCGAAGTCGCCGAAAAGAGCCTTCTCTGGCTTAAATTTAAGACTTTGGGCAAGCAGGCCCACGGTTCTACCCCAGAAAAAGGGATCAACAGCTTCAAGGCCGCCTCTTTTCTGATCACTGAGCTAAACAAGCTCTACAAGATTTTCCCAGCTAAAGACCCCCTATTTGATCCGCCAATCTCCACCTTTGAACCAACCATGAAAAAATCTAATGTCCCTAATATCAATACAATACCCGGGGAAGATATTTTTTATATGGACAGCCGTATATTGCCAAGCTATACGATCGAAGAAGTTGAAGAGAAAATCAAAAAAATGATTAATACTATCGAAAATGAATTCAAGGCGAAAATAACCTTTGAGGAGACTCAGAAAGCTCCTGCAGCCCCTCCGACTTCAGCAGATGCGCCAGTGGCTCAGGCTTTAAAGCGAGCGATTAAAGCAATCTACGGAAAAGAAGGAAAGGCTACCGGGATTGGAGGAGGAACAGTAGCAGCCCTCTTCAGAAGGAACAACTTCAGCGCTGCTTGCTGGGCTAAAATCGATGAAACTGCCCATCAGCCCAACGAATACTGCATTATCGATAATATGATGGGAGACGCTAAAGTATTCGCGCACATTTTTCTACAAGAATAAAAATCATGCAAAAAACAATATTTGTACGGGTTTGATGTATCAAATCCTTATTGATTATAGGGGCTTGATTTATCAAACACCTACAAAAAATTTCCCAACAGTTAAGGAGGCTAAAAATTGAATAAATACATACTTGTTCTCACTACAGTTCCAGATGAAAAGACCGGCCAGACAATAGCCGAGAAGTTAGTAAAAGAAAGGTTGTCTGCCTGCGTGACAGTCTCCGCAGCCTCGCAATCCTTTTACTGGTGGCAGGGGAAAATTTCAAACGAAAAAGAACACATTCTCTTCATTAAAACCAAAGCCACCCTCTTCACAGACCTTGAAAAAAAGATAGAAGAGATTCATCCGTATGAGGTCCCAGAAATTGTCGCTCTTCCCTTTCTTAAGGGCTCTCCAAAATACTTGAGTTGGATAGAAAAAGAAACAAAGGATTAAGAATATTTTCTCTGCATATTTTGGGCAACTTTTACTGTATTAAGATGGATGGAAACGGTATCCTTTACCTGGGTGGCATAACCTCCCGCAAAAAGAATAGCCACTGGAATGCGTAACTTACGGGCTTCCTCAATCACAATCCTGTCTCGCTCTCTGAGACCTTCCATAGTCAGCCTCAAGCCTCCTAATTGATCCTTTTCATAAGGGTCTGCCCCTGCAAGGTAAAAAATCAAATCAGGTTGAAAATCTTGATAGAGCCGGGGAAAGTAAGAACGGAGCTTTGACAGGTATTTTTCGTCTCCATCTCCGGTCCACAGGCCTACATCCACAGAGCTTGAGGACTTTTGGGCGGGATAATTATCCATTTGATGGATAGAAAAGGTGAAGGCATAATCTCTTTTGGCAAAAATAAAAGCGTTTCCATTCCCCTGATGGAGGTCACAATCAACCACCATAGCCCTTTCGACTTTCCCTTCCTTTTTCATTTTCTCTAAAGAAACTGCCACATCATTCAGAACACAAAAACCTTCCCCATGGTCAGGAAAAGCATGATGAAATCCTCCCCCAATATGCACCGCTAATCCATCCTCTAATGCCTTTTCAGCAGTAAGAATTGTCCCTCCCACAAACAGGAAAGCAAATTTCAAAAGTTCAGGAGAATAGGGAAGCTCAAGGATTAATATCTCAGAATGAGAAAGATCTCCAGTTTTCAATTTCTTCAGGTACTTTGGAGTATGAACAAGAAGGAGATCTTCCTCTCTGGCGAGCTGAGGAGAGAGAAAATTTTCTTTTTTTGCTCCCCGACGAAGAAGGGCTTCGCAGATAAGCTTGTACTTCACAACAGGAAAAACATGCTCACCAAGGTCAGCCCGATAATTATCACTGTAGATAAACCTGAAAGGAAATGTTTGCTTCCGGAAGGCCCTTAGTATTTTTATCAAGGGAAACATGATTTAATACATATCAAAATAATTCTGAGGACACAATACTTTTTATGGAGTTAGGTCTGACCCCAAGGGAGCTAGGCTATTTCCCAAAACCTTGTCCAATCACGGATTTGGAGATGCTTCCTGATCCCATTTATTTCTTGAAATTTATTGAAAAATGAATTAGTTTTTATAAAAGTCTAATTTAATATTTTTCAGTTTGGAAGGTATCATAAATGGATTTAAAGAAATTTGTTATCAGCCTCGCCCCTACTCCCTTGGTCAAGCTTTTTGCCAGCCCCTATGTAGCAGGTGACAGCATTGGAGCAGCAGTGAATACCGCCCAAAAGTTATGGGATGAGAGACGCGTGTGCTCCACCATAGACCTGCTGGGTGAGGAGCTGGAAAGCGATGAGGAAGTCCAGTACTCTGTCGATGTATACGAAAGGCTTATCGATGCCCTGGGTAGCCAGGATTATACAACCATTTCCTTAAAGCCCTCGCAGCTAGGAAGCCACCGTGGGACAGAGTATTGCCGAGAAGTCATCAGGGGAATTATTCAACGAGCAGAACAGTATAATATAAAGGTAACTCTTGATATGGAGGATCATTCCTTTACTGATATGACACTGGATATCTTCCGTGCTTTGAAAAAGGATCACCCGACTTTTGGAACAGTGCTGCAATCCCGTCTTTTTCGTACAGATGATGACATAATATCTTTAAAGGGTTTGAACGCCCGTATCCGCATTTGCATTGGCATCTACAATGAACCAAAAGAAATAGCCCTCCAGAGCAAGCCCGAAATGAAGAAAAAGCTGCTTCATCAGGTTGAGCTTTTGTTCAAGGAAGGTCATTACCCTGAGATCGGCACTCATGATGAAACAGTCATGAATGAAGCTATCGACATTGCCGAAAAGCTGAATATGAAAAAAAATCAATACGAAGTTCAGATGCTTATGGGTGTCCCCAGGCAAGCCTTTCAGGATAAGCTTATTCAAAACGGCATCCTTGTCCGCCTTTATGTTCCGTTTGCGGAAAAATGGAAATATGCCATAGCTTACTGCAAAAGAAGACTGGCTGCTAATCCTGCAATGGCTGCTTACATTTTTAAGAATATTTTGCAGAAGATAGCCGGCAGGCGTTAGGTGTCGCTTAAAAAGGAAATAGGCTAGGAAAGCGTTATTGTTCCGCTTTATTCTTGTTTCGCTCTTCTTAGATCAGAAATAAGGTTCTGTATAAAATATTGAAGTTTCCAACTACCCGTGACCAATTATCAAGAGCTTTTGGCTTTCTCCATTAAAGTAATTTGAGCTGCGGCCAGACGGGCAATCGGAACCTGATAGGCAGAACAGCTCACATAAGTGAGGCCGATCTTATGGCAGAAGAAAATAGAACGTGGATCTCCTCCATGAACACCACAAATACCAATCTTTAAGTCGGGCTTCGTCTTTCGTCCCTTCTCAACAGCCATTTTCATGATCTCACCCACTCCTTCAATGTCTACGGTCTCAAATGGATTACTCTTCCAGATCCCAAGAGCCAGATAATGAGCAAGAAACCCAGCTCCATCATCACGGGAAAGACCATAAATTGTCTGTGTCAGGTCATTCGTTCCAAAAGAGAAAAATTCAGCTTCCTCTGCAATTTCATCAGCAGTGATGGCAGCTCTGGGAATTTCTATCATAGTCCCTACTGAATACTCAATCTTAACCTTATTTTTCTCCATCACTTCTTCGGCAACCCGCACAATAATTTTCTTCTGGTTGGCAAGCTCTTCCTTAGTCCCGACAAGAGGAACCATAATTTCAGGGTATACCTTTTGCCTTTCCTTTGCTAATTGGCAAACAGCTTCAAAAATGGCAGTAACCTGCATCTCAATAATCTCAGGATAAGAAATTCCCAAACGGCAGCCTCTGTGTCCAAGCATGGGATTAAACTCAGAGAGGGCTTTGACTCGCTCCAGCAATTTCTCCAGTTTTTGGAGTTTCTTCTCCTTCTCTTTGTTCTTCCTGGCTTTCAACACGGCTATCTCAACCATAAGGTCTTCTTTACGCGGCAAAAATTCATGAAGGGGTGGATCGAGCGTGCGGATGGTTACGGGATGCCCTCTCATCTCTCTGAACAAGCCATAAAAATCTTTCTTCTGGAACGGTAAAAGCTTGCTTAAGGCTTTTTTTCTTTCCTCCTCGGTTTCAGAGAGGATCATTTCTTTAATAAACGGAAGCCTTTCCCTGGCAAAAAACATATGCTCAGTCCGGGCCAAGCCGATGCCTTCTGCCCCAAAAGCAAGAGCTATCCTGGCATCCTCAGGCGTATCTGCGTTGGCTCGAACTTTTAATTTTTTTACCTGGTCAGCCCAAAAAAGTAATTTTGTGAAATCCTGGTAAATTTTAGATTCCTTAGGTTTTTTGTCTCCCCGGATGACCTGGATGATTTCAGAAGGCTGGGTTGGTATCTGACCGTGAAGAACTTCTCCTGAAGTTCCATCAATTGAAATCCAGTCCCCTTCCTTTACTTTCGTTTTCCCCACATTAAAGAATCTTTTTGCTTCCTCTGGTTTTATTTCTCCACATCCAACCACAGAAGGTTTTCCCATCTGTCTTCCCACAACTGCTGCATGGGAAGTCATTCCGCCTGTTGCAGTCAGGATACCTTGAGAAGCGCTCATTCCATGAATGTCGTCAGGAGATGTCTCTTCCCTGACTAAGATGACCTTTTTTCCCTTTCTTTCCCAGTCGACAGCTTCATCGGCTGTAAATACCACTTGGCCTGCAGCAGCACCAGGGGAAGCGGCAAGCCCGCGAGCAAGAACCTGATGTTTTCCCTTTTCCTCTGCATCAAATACAGGATGGAGAAGCTGGTTTAAAGCTTCAGGCTCTACCAGCAGAAGAGCTTCTTCTTTACTAACCAATCCCTCCTCCACCATATCTACAGCAATCTTTACAGCTGCCATCCCTGTTCTTTTGCCGCTTCTTGTCTGCAGCATGTAAAGTTTTTCCTCCTGAATCGTAAATTCAAAATCCTGAACATCTCGGTAATGCTTCTCCAATCTGGTCGTAATATCTTTTAATTCTTTGTAGGCTGCTGTCATCTCTTTCTTCAGGGATTCAAGGGGAAAAGGAGTCCGAACGCCAGCTACAACATCTTCACCTTGTGCATTAAAGAGATATTCGCCGTATAGCTCCTTTTCTCCGGAGGCAGGATTTCTGGTAAATCCAACTCCGGTGGCTGATTTTTCTCCGATGTTTCCAAAGACCATCTGTTGAATATTTACCGCCGTGCCCAAGTCATCGGGAATGTAATTCAAGCGACGGTAGGTCATGGCTCGGGGATTATTCCATGATTCAAATACAGCGGAAATGGCCATCAGTAGCTGTTCTATGACATCCTGAGGAAATTCTTTCCCTGTATCTTTCTTGACTAGATTTTTATAATCAGAAATAAGCCCTTCCAGGACCTCCTCAGATAGTTCAAAATCTTTGACAACCTTTTTTTCTTTCTTTTTCTCTCTCAGGATTTCTTCGAATCTTCTTTTGGGAATTCCCAAGACTACATCCCCAAACATATGAATTAGCCGGCGATAACAATCCAAGGCGAACCTCCTGTCTCCACTCTTTTTGGTCATAGGTTCAAGCATCTTGTCATTCAGACCAAGGTTTAAAACTGTATCCATCATTCCAGGCATGGAAAACTTTGCTCCTGAACGGACAGAAACGAGAAGTGGATTATCTTTACCTCCGAATTTTTGCTTGGTAATATCCTCTAATTTTTTCAGATTAAGAAGGATTTCTTCTTCAACTTCAAAGGGAATTTTTTTTCCCAACTTAGCAAAGGAGCTACAAACTTCTGTGGAAACAGTAAATCCAGCAGGAACTGGCAGCCCTATTCCCGCCATCTCAGCCAGATTCGCTCCCTTTCCTCCAAGGATATCTTTCATATCTTTGTCGCCTTCGGCGTTATCTTTTCCGAAAAAGTACACATATTTTTTTGTCATCTTTTTACTCCTCTTAGAACTAAATCAAGAGTATACATGTAACCCCTATGAACTAAAGTTGTCAAGCTGGAATTAATTTGAGGTTAAGTTGGGGTCTGACCCCAATTATTAAGATTTGACCTGAACCGCTTTGCGAGAAAAATATATATTTAGAGAAAAAAAGAGCAAAATGCTGTCCTCTAGTATCAATTTATAATCCACTTTTCCGCTGAGACTGCCAAAGCAACCGCAGTCGATATCTATCCCTCTTATAAGAGTTGCAGTGATCAGGACTAGAAAAACTGCCAGGAAGCCTGAAAGGAGAAGAGCACTGGCAGAACGGGATATCCCCAAGATTAAAAATGCTCCACAGATAACCTCTATCCACGGCAGGACCAGAGCCACGAAAAAGGACATTACTTGGGGAAAAACTCTATAGTTCGCGATGTTCTGCGCGAATCCCAGAGGATCGATTATCTTTGAAACTCCAGCCCAAATGAACATTCCGCCCACAACAAGCCGGAAAGCAATGAGAATATATTTATTGCGGATCATTTTCCGAAGATACAGGCAGCCCTTCCCTCATCCACTCAATCCAGCCGCCGAAAAAGATTTTGATATCTATAAGGCCCTTTTGGTGAAGAACTTTAGCTAATTCCAGACTCGAATTGCATTCACTCCCATCACAGTAAACGACTACGGTTCCTTCAGGCGGAAGGAAAATCAGATCTAAGGCCTTTTCCTTCTTGTATTCCTCAAAAGGAATGTTCACAGCTCCCAGGATGTGCCCTGTTTGGAAAGTCTCCTTAGGCCTGCTGTCGATAAAAAGAGCTTCCCCCTCTGAAAAAAGCCCTTCTGCTTCTCCCAGCGTGATGAACGTAATCGAAGAATATTCCTCTAAAGAAATAAATCCGAATCGAAAATCTCCTTGAAAGTATTTTTTTATCAAAGAGAAATTTATTCCAAGTCCTATGATTAAGCTCAAAAACAGGATGAGAGCGATTTGCTGAAGAAGCTTTTTTAGGGCCATTATGAAAAAATACTCAAGTATTTATTGAGCCCTTCTTTAAAGACGACGATAGCTCGCCTTAAATCTTGCTCGTTAAGCACATAGGCTATTCGTACTTCATCCTTGCCCTTGCCAGGCGAACAATAGAATCCCTGGGCTGGCGCAACCATAACGGTTTCTTTTTTAAGATGGAAATCTTGAAGCATCCAGAGGACAAAATGCTCGGCATCTTTTACAGGAAGCCTCACGATAATATAAAAAGCTCCCTGAGGCTTTTGGATGACGATTCCTGGGATGTCTTTCAATCCCTCATACAAAACATCTCTCCTTCTCTCGTATTCTTCCCTGACAGGCTTGAAATAACCTAAACCCATGCGGTAAGCAGCAAGGGCAGCCCTCTGCTCCACCGTAGGAGGACAGAGCCTTGCTTGAGCAAACCTGAGGAGAGATTGATACAGCTCCTTGTTTCGAGTTATGACTGCCCCTATCCGTGCTCCACAGCTTGAAAAACGCTTGGAGATACTGTCGACCACAATAACTCTATCCTTTACTTCTTCGTATTCCAGGAGGCTCTTGTGTGTTCCTCCATCATAAACAAACTCTTTGTAGACTTCATCCCCGATCAAAAAGAGGTCATGTTTTTTGACGATAGAAATAACTCGTTCCAACTCCTCGGGCGTATAAACTGTCCCGGTGGGATTATTCGGAGAGCAGAGCAGAATCGCCCTTGTCTTTGGAGTTATCCTGGCTTCAATTTCCTCGGCTGCAGGAAGACGGAAGCCATCTTCAACACGCAAAGTTAAGGGAGAAATCTTCACGTCAGCATAGCTTGCATATCCGTTGTAGTTGGTATAGAAAGGTTCGGGAATGATAATCTCATCGCCAGGATCAGCCACAACACAGAAAGAAAAATGAATGGCCTCAGAGCCACCTAAAGTGATAATCACATTTTCTGAATCAAGAGGGATGTTGTAAGAGACGAAATAATCAGCAATAGCCTGCCTCAGCTCCAAGAATCCCTGGGCAGGGCCATAGCTTAGGACCTTTTCGTCAAAGCTATGAAAGGCATCCAGTATGGGTTGAGGAGTTGGAATATCGGGCTGTCCGATGTTTAGAAAGTAAACATGAATTCCGCGCTCCTGTGCCTGATCTGCATAAGGTTTAAGTTTCCTTATGGGAGAAGGCTGGATTTTTTGACCCCTATTGGAAATATCCATCTATCGCTCCTCTGAAAATATGTAAAAAAGGGAGATTTGATTATTAGCCAAACGGAATATAGTTGTCAAAGTTTTTATTGCCATGGGAAAGAGATTCTGATATTTTTGTCTCGGTAATCTTGAGCGATTATGATCAAAGATTCTCAAGCACGAATAATCGACAAAAAAAGCTGGAATAACTACTATCTTTTCTCGCTGGAATCTCCCCGCATCGCCTCCCAAGCCAATTCTGGCCAGTTTATAATGATCCGTATATCTCATCATCCCTATCCTCTTTTGCGTCGTCCTTTCAGTATTCACTCCAAAGATGAAAAAAGTATCGATATTTTCTTCCAGGTGTCTGGCTTAGGAACAGATCTTTTGAGCCAAAAAAAAGTCGGCGATATCCTCGACATTTTAGGCCCTCTGGGAAAAGGGTTTCACGGAGGAGCAAGCCTCAACGGAAAAGATGTTGTTGCTGCGGGAGGAGGAAGAGGAATTGCCCCTCTTTATTTTCTGGCAAAGGAACTCCGCTCCCATGGGTCTTCGGTCAAAATTTTCTATGGTGGAAAAAGCCTGGAAGACATCCCTCTCAAGGAAAAATTCGAATCAGAGGGCTTTGACCTATACTGTTCAACCGATGACGGCTCGTTTGGATTTAAAGGATTCATCACTGAGTATCTTAAAACAGAACTCGAAAAGTTCACACCATCTCGTATATTTTCCTGCGGCCCCGAAGAGATGATGAAAAAAATCGCTCAATTTGCCGCAAAAAAGAACATCCCGGCCGAATTCTCCCTGGAATCTGTTATGGGCTGCGGATTTGGAGTCTGCTGGGGATGCGTCAAAAGGATAAAAAAGAATGGTGAAGAAGGATGGGTCAAAATCTGTGAAGAAGGCCCTGTTTTTTCCTCAGAAGAGATTGTCTGGACAGAAGACGAAAAATGACAGATCTTTCAATTGATTTAGGCTTCATCAAACTCAAAAATCCTGTTATCGCCTCCAGTGGGACTTTTGGCTACGGCCTTGAGTTTGCTCCTTTCATTGACTTGAACAAACTGGGAGGAATTGTTGTTAAGGGCCTTTACTTTTCTCCTCGCCCGGGAAATCCTCCTCCCCGCCTGGTTGAAGCTTCAAGCGGACTCATAAACGCAGTCGGACTTCAAGGTGTTGGTGTCAAAAAATTCTCGGAAGAAATTCTTCCCCAGCTCAGAAAATACAGCACAGCCATTATCGTCAATGTCTGCGGGGAAAAAGATGAGGAATATGCCTCTGTTGTTGATTTCCTGGATAAGGAGGAAGGTATTTCAGCGTATGAGTTGAATATATCTTGCCCTAATGTAGAGAAAGACGGCGTCTGTCCTGCTTTGGATCCTGAGACTACTTTTTCTGTCGTCAGCCTTGTTAAAAAAAGTTCGTCTCGGCCTGTCATAGCAAAGCTTTCTCCTAATGTTACTGATATAGTGGAGATCGCCCTCAGCGCTCAAGAAGCTGGCGCAGATGCACTCTCGCTGGTCAACACTTTCCTGGCCATAGCAGTGGACGTGGAGACAAGAAAACCAGTTTTGCCTAAAGTCTTTGGCGGACTCAGCGGTCCAGCCATAAAACCCCTCGTCCTCAGGATGGTTTATCAGGTTGTGAGCCGGGTAAAAATCCCTGTTATCGGCATCGGAGGAATCTTATCAGCCAAAGATGCGCTTGAATATTTAATCATAGGAGCAAAAGCAGTAGAGGTTGGGACGGCTAACTTAATCGACCCCGAGGCCACGGTGAAAATCATTGATGGATTGAAAGAGTATTGCCAAAAGAACGGGATAGATAAAATTGAATCAATTATAGGAACATTGAAAAAACCGCAGGGGCTTGATTAATCTTGTGAAGGTGACTGATTTATCAAACATAGAATTAAATTGTAGGGGCTTGATTTATCTTGTGTAGGGGTTTGATTCATCAAACCCACACTTATGAGAATAAAAAGGAATCTTGGCGGAATTGACTTATCGAACCCACCGCTTTGTAGGGGCTTGATTTATCAAGCCCCTACTTATGAATATAAAGTGGAATTGTAAGGATTTAATATGTCAGGTCACAAGGAAACTTACATGAATAAAAAAATGGACTTAGCCAGAAGGATAATCGTTGCTCTTGATGTCGGCTCAAGAGAGGAGGCTCTCCCGCTTATTAGGCAGCTTGAAGGAGTTGAAATTTTTAAAGTGGGACTCAAGCTTTTTACAGCCGAAGGTCCTTCTCTACTCAGAGAAGTCAAAACCTTGCGAAAAAAAATTTTTCTGGATTTGAAACTCCATGACATTCCGAACACCGTAGCCGAGGCGGTAAAAGTCGCCGTAAAGCACGGCGCGCACATGCTGACTCTTCATTCTTCTGGAGGACGCGAGATGATGGAGAGAGCCGTGGATGCAGCCAAAAAAGAAGCAGAAAAAGAAGGAACCGATAAACCTCTCCTTTTAGCTGTAACCATCCTAACCAGTCTTAAAGACGATCAGCTCCAAGAAATAGGTATGCCCGCCGATACATCCACCCAGGTGCTCAAGTTGGCCAAGCTGGCCCGGGAAGCAGGAGCGGATGGAGTAGTCTGTTCTCCTCAAGAAATTGAAATAATAAGGAAGGAAATCGGCAAAGATCTCCTCGTAGTTGTGCCAGGGATTCGACCTTCATGGGCTGCTGCTCATGATCAAAAAAGAATTATGACTCCTTCTCTTGCCATTCAGAAGGGAGCAGATTATTTAGTCATAGGACGGCCGATAATCGCAGCCCCTTCTCCTCAAGAGGCCTTTCTTAAAATCCTGGACGAATTACGCGACTCTTAAAACGCCCCAAACGGCAAAAAGAACCCTTAAGATTATTTCAACACCGGCAATCAAAACTATGGCAAGAATACCGCTTACTATTAAGTACTTAAGAACCTTCTCTTTTGGCATTTCCATTAAAGAGGCAGCAAATCCTGAATAGAGAATATAAATTCCATACAGAGCAACTAAATCTCGCAAGATCCATCCCGTGCGAGGAACCAGATATAACACGCCACCTATCCAATAGGGGGTCAAGCTGTAAATTGCCAGTTTCAGCGAATTGAGGTTGCTTCGACGAGAAGAGAAAATTGGAGCTAAGACATTGATTATTCTCCCGATAATATAAACAACAATTAAGGAGAAAATATAAGTAACAATAGAGAAAAGTAAATTCTTCCCAGCTACATTCCAGCTCCATCCAGAATATGGCTTTCTAAAACCACCATACAAAAGATTTGCCAGAAATCCAATTACAGGAGGAACAGCAGCCAAAATCAGGACGTAAGAGGAAAAAAGCTGAGAGATTAGAGGAAAAAATTCTTCCTTTATCTTAACCCATTCTTCTCTGGGTTTAAGCAGTATCCCTTTAACTCGAAGTGCTAGTTCTATCAACATTTCCTTCTAAACAGAAAATGGGATCGCTTCTTGAATCTCGATGCTAGTTTAATTCCTGCCAGATCATATATGGTTTATGATCCAAGAACCGATCCCGATGACCAAAAAAGGCGCGGGTCGGATTCGAACCGACGAATCGAGGTTTTGCAGACCTCTCCCTTAGCCACTTGGGTACCGCGCCATTTCCATTTTGTGATGAGATATAATAAAAGAAATTATGGAGCGGACGATGGGATTTGAACCCACGACCTTCTGCTTGGCAAGCAGTTAATCATGCTCCTCTAACTCCTCTCTAACTACATAAATAAGAAGGAGTTACAATCTCAGCTTCAACATCTTTTATAGCAAATTTGACGTTCTTTTGACATTCTAAATCAAATTTCTTTGCTTGTCCAGCCAAGGCCTCAACTGCTCGCCTCCTCTCCTCTGCCTTCGAATGAGTATATCTCTGAATTGATTTGGCTGTCTTTTGAGAAAGAGAAAAGATTCAAAACTTAAATTTTAATCCTGCTCGAAATGTAAAACCTGCATAGTTAAAACGAGAAATCCTGTAATCGATATCTTTCTGCTCCTCAACATCCCTAATTTTTTGAGCATAGAAAAAAGTGGAATCTGCTCCTTTTAATCGCCCACAATGACAATTGAAGTATCTTTTTTGCTCCGCTCACTTTAATCCCCTCGCTTTGGGACAATGCCTATTTATTTTATTTATATAATTTCTAAGCAGGGAATGTGCCAACAAGAAAACGTAGGAATAATGAAAAACGCTGCATTTTTATGTACTCTATGGATGACAAATATAATATAAGATGACAAAAAGCTAAAGATGGTCCAGGCTAGTTAAAAGTAAGACTTAAGGTAGACATTGAAAAATAAAAGGAAAAAGTGGAGCGGACGATGGGATTGGAATGCAATTGTTCTCTTGATCTTTTCGACTTGCTCCCTTTTTTTGCAGTCGCGGTTTTATAAAGAAAAACGTGATAGAGAGATTGTCTATTTAGAAAAAATCTATTAAAATAAAAATGCTTCTATTCTTCTTGAATTTTCCAAGAAACCAAGAATAAGATGAAAAATAAAATAATTCTCATCATAATTATATTACTTATTGCCTTGGCGTTTATTTTTATTTTTATGGGAAGAGAAAGAAAAGCCTTAGATTTAAATATAATGATTATCACCCTTGATACCACAAGGTCTGACCACATTGGCTGCTATGGAAACAAAAATGTTAAAACTCCTAATATTGATAGGATTGCTAATAGAGGCATTAGATTTGAAAATTGCTATGTACCAGCTCCTCTAACTCTTCCTTCACACTGCAGTCTCTTTACTGGAAAATATCCGCTTGGTCATTATGTAAGGAATAACGGAACATATTTTTTGAATCAGAATGAGACGACTCTCGCAGAATGCTTTAAACAAAAAGGCTATGAAACATATGCAGTCATTGCCGCTTATGTTTTGCTCTCAAGATTTGGTTTGAATCAGGGTTTTGACATATATGATGACTCTTTGGATAACGATGAGATGATTAAAAACTTCACATCAGAGATTACAGCAGACCAGGTGTATAAAAAGTTTAGATACTGGTTTGAAGGCAACAGCGGAGAAAAAAAATTTTTTGCCTGGATTCATTTTTATGATCCCCATCTACCCTATCAACCGCCGAAAGAATATGTAAATGAAAAAGAAACGGATTTAATTAAATTGTATGACGGAGAAATTGATTTTGTTGATGAATATGTTGGAAAAATTATTGACGATCTGAAATCTAAGAATGTCCTTGATGAAACACTATTAATTCTTGTCGGTGACCATGGAGAAGCCTTTGGTGAGCATCAGGAATACGGCCATATGATTTTTTGTTATGAGGAGAACCTAAAAGTGCCATTGATATTTCACAATAAACATCTTTTTAAGAAAAATAAAGTAATTAAAAATCGTGTGAATATCACTAGTATTATGCCTACTATTCTAGAACTGTATAAAGTAGAAATTCCGCCTGATATTCAAGGTAATAGCTTTGCGCATACGTTTTATGAAAAAGAAGAAAAAACCGAGAGGACTTTTTATGTAGAAAGCATGTATGGAAAGGAAGAAAAGAACTGGGCTCCCCTTACAGGAATTATTGATGGGAGTTACAAGTACATTTCTTTACCCCAATCCGAATTGTACAATTTGAAAAATGATCCCCAAGAAAAAAATAATTTATTCAGGATAAATAGTGATATCACCGAAAAATGCGATGAAAAATTAAGAAAGTTCCTATTGGAACACTCAGAAGTAAAAACTGAAACAAGACGAGAACTATCAAAAGAAGATATTATCAAACTGAGAGCACTTGGATATATATCCAGTTTTTCAGATAAATCAAAAGTCCCAATAGACCCAAAAAAAGGAGTGATTTTTGAAAATAAACTAAAAGATTTATCAAAAAAGGTCAAAGAGGGTGATCTCGATTTCGTGGAAAAAGAGTTAGAGAAAATCTTAAACGAAACGTCTGAACAAAAAAACATTATAGTTTACACCCTGTTGTATAATGTCCACAAAAGAAAAGGAGACTCAAACGCAGCGTTAGATGCCTTAAAAGAGGGAATCAAAGAATTTCCAGAATCTATCGCTCTTAGACTAGCCCTAGCGCTTAATCTTTATGACCAAAAAGAATACTATAAAGTAATCGACCATTGTAACCATATATTAAAAAAAGATCCTCTTTTTACAAGAGCTTATATTCTGCTTGGAGACACTTTTGACCACCAAACTTACCCTGATGAAGCACTTAAGTATTATGAAAAGGCAGTTGAATTAGAACCTGAAAATCTCTCATTGAAGATGAAATATGCCGAATTATTGATAAAATATAAAAAATATGTCCAGGCGATGAATATTTACAACAACTTGCTGAATAAATATGATGTCTTGAATAATCCTGACTTACTATATAAAATCGCTTTTCTTAACACCAAACATGGTTCCATGGAAATGGCTGAAGAAACAATGGACAGAATCATAAAGATAAAACCCGAGGGAAAATATTATTTTTTTTATGCCTTAGTACTTTCAAAAAATGGAAAATTGAATGAGGCCATACAAAACATGGAGACAGCAGTTAATAAATATCCAGAACAACTAACAAATGAACAAAAGAACGCAGCTATATCGGCTATCAAAATGTGGAAAAATAGTTATTAGTGAGATAACAATCAATTCATATATGTCATTCTTTTGCTACTTCGTGGAGAGACAGGTTAAACTGACATAGGATAGTTTAAATTAAAAATTAGAAAAAACTATTGAAAAATAAGGGGTAAGGCTGGAGCGGACGATGGGATTTGAACCCACGACCTTCTGCTTGGCAAGCAGACGTTCTACCACTGAACTACGCCCGCTTCAATATCTATGTGCAAGCTGAGTTGCTGAATTACTTAAAATGTGTTTGAACTAGATCACCAATTTTCAGAGGATTATTGCAAGAGAGAACCTTTACCGTGGATGTCTTCCTCTGGACATTGATGACGATTAAATTGCCAATCAACTTAACGAGAGCGCCCTTTTTTTTCGCTTTCGTGTATACTACCAATTGCTGTCCGATTTGGATGCCATCTTCCTCTCCAAGATCAACGAGTGTCCAGTCTCCGCTTCCGATCAGGTTATGTTCGTCCTGTGAATAAATAATCTTTCCTTGTGATTCTTCTGTTTCACGGGGAAGAATATCGTAGCCGAGGTCTTTACCCAGCAGCCCTCCCTTTTCTTCAAAAGGAACGAGGAAATATCCTACCATAACCGGAGCGCATGCTTTATCTAGTTTGGCTGCGGCTCGGCTCACTCTTGCATCAGAAATCTTTGCTCTTCCCCTCATAAAAGTAAGATAACCGTAGTTTTTGATTTTCTGTCCGAGCTCCAGTATCAAAAAAATCTGACCATTCTCAAGGCCATCCTGATGTCCTTTATTAAGATAAAAAGTATCGCCCTCTCTCAGGAACAATCTCTCCTCTGTTCTATCAGCACTAATGATTTTTAAGTCCAGCTCACTCTTATTCTTCAAAACAAAAAAAGAACAATAAAGGTCAGATTCAGAGATCAGGGGAAAAATATCCTTGTATAATCTCGCCTTCTTTACTTCCTGCTCTTGGCTCTCTCCTCTATCTAAAGAACTTGACTGGACTTCCTGTCCCAGACAAAAGAGGAGAAAAATTATCACCAAAGAAAAAAAGATTTTCGCGGATGTTTTATGAATGAGGTTTCTCATCATTGCTCCTTTTGGTAAATTTCGTCTTTTCAAGGCTTTGACCTATTATATTTATATCCCTTAGATCTGTCAATATAAGTATAAATGCCGTAAGCATTTCCAAATCCGCGTTAGAGAAGAGATCAGGATGGGTGATTGAGAAAACCGTGAGCAAGGCTGAGCGGGCATGGTTCCTCGACGGCAGGAGAGGAGAGCGAAGCCTGTATCCGAGCGGGATTTCCTCGCTGGGGAAATCCCGCGTGTTTTCGAAACACCCAGCCTGATCAACGATTTTCCCTTTTATAACGGAAAGTGAAAAGCTTGAATAAATGACCATTTTTCCATTTTTGCTTGACATCAATCCTTCTTATTCATAACATAAAGCAAGCTTCTAAACGGCAAAATAGCTAAGGAGGTTTACCTTGAACAAAAAAGAAGTAGCGATGAAAATGGCTAAGGATGCAGGAACAACTTTTCTTCAAGCGCAAAAGGCTTTTAATTCTATGATAGAGGGAATCAAGGCTTCTTTGAAAAAGGGGAAAAGAGTGACCTTTTCAGGGTTTGGAAGTTTCGAAGTTAAAACGAGAAAAGCACGGAAAGGAAGAAATCCGAAAACCGGAGATGTTATCAACATACCCAAAAAAAAGAGAATAAAGTTCAATCCTAGCAAAAGTTTTAAAGATTCCCTTTAAGACACAAAACATAATTCCATCTTATTTAGAAAAATTTTAAAGCCATAAGGAAGCACTTTCTACTCTTCATTGGACATGGGAACTTCATTCCTATAAAATAATCTTCCTTGAAGAAATTGAAGCATAAAAAGATAAATATAGTTCTGCTTTTTGGCGGACGTTCTGCTGAACATGAAGTATCTCTTGTCTCTGCTATATCAATCTACAAGAACCTCGATAAAAAGAAATTTGAAATTACTTCTATCTATATTAACAAAAAGGGCGACTGGAGAATTGTCGAATCACCCCTCCTCGAAGCTTCCACTCTGAATAAGGGCGATTTTTTTTCATTCCTCCCCTGGAGCAAAAATGTCTCGCCTCTGACTTTAGATGCGGATATCTATTTCCCTGTGCTCCACGGCCCGTATGGTGAAGATGGAACCATCCAGGGACTTTTTGAAATGGCTGATGTCCCTTTTGTGGGTGCATCTGTTATGGATTCTGCTATCGGCATGGACAAAGCCATGACAAAAATAATCCTCAAAGCAAAAAACCTGCCCGTGGTTAAACACATTATTCTCCAGGATCAAGAATGGGTGAAACAAAAAGAGGCCATACTTTCGAAAATCAAAAAACAGTTTCCCATTCCTTTTTTTGTGAAACCTGCCTGTTTAGGCTCAAGTGTCGGAATTTCTAAAGTTAAAGAATACGGCGAAACTCCTGCCGCACTGGATGAAGCATTCTGCTATGATCAAAAAATCTTAGTGGAAGAGGGAATCAAGGGGCAAGAGTTGGAATGCAGCGTTTTAGGAAATGACTCTCCCCGAGCTTCGCTACCAGGGGAAATTATCCCTTACAGAGAATTCTATGATTACAGAGATAAATACATCGATGGAAAGACTCGCTTCGCAATCCCCGCGGAACTTACCTCCTCACAAATTGAAGAAGTGCAGCATCTTTCTCTTGAGGCTTACAAGGCTGTTTCCTGCTCGGGGATGGCACGGGTAGATTTCTTTATGGAAGAGAAAACTGAAAAGATTTTCATAAGCGAGCTCAACACTATTCCAGGCTTTACAGAAATCAGTATGTATCCTAAGCTTTGGGAAGTGAGCGGACTTCCCTTTCCGCAACTCCTCGAACAACTTATCGAGCTGGGCTTGGAAAGGCACAAAAAAAAGAAAAGAAGAAAGGAAAATTTCATCCCGTGAGAGTCCTGGGAATAGACTTTGGCGATAGTCACATCGGCCTTGCCGTAAGCGATAAGCTTCTTTTCACGGCTCAAGCTCTGGGCAGCTATCGTTCAAAAAGCAAGGAAGAAGACAAAAAATACTTTAAAGAGCTTGTTTCAAAATACGAAATTGGCGAAATCGTACTGGGTTTTCCTCTTAGAATGGATGGAAGCCCGGGCACTCGGGTTGAAAAAACCAAAGAATTTGCCGGTTGGCTCGAAAAGATACTTAAAATTCCTATAATTTTTTGGGACGAGCGACTAACAACAAAGCAGGCGCTTCGGATTCTTGGCCAGCAAAAAATCAAAGCCAAAAGAAAAAAGAGTTTAGAAGACCAAATCGCAGCCTCTCTTATCCTCTCAAGCTATCTTGAAAGCAAACGAATTAAAAACCATGCTGCTTAAAACGATTAAGATTGTTTTGGCTGTAGCAGTGGTGATCCCTCTTCTTCTGTCAGCATGGTTCTCCTTCGATTTCTATTTCGCTCCTAAGACGTCACCAAAAGAAATATTTTTCGTAGTTGATAAAGGACAAGGAGTTCACAACATTGTTCAAAACCTCAAAGAAAAAGGAGTTGTCAAAAATGGGCGGTCGTTTCTTTTGGGGTATAAAATTTATTACTCTTCAAAAAGTCTAAAGGCTGGAGAGTATATGTTTAATCTTCCGATTTCCCCAAAAGATATTCTAAAAATACTCACAGAAGGGAAAGTTCACCTCCATCCCTTGACAATTCCTGAAGGCCTGACAAGAAAAGAAATCGCTCGCCATCTCGAATCCTTGCATTTTACCGATGAAGAAGAATTTTTAGCAGCTTCTTCCAAGACAGATACTATCTCCTCCTGGGATAAAGAAGCCGCTAATCTTGAAGGATACCTCTTTCCTGAAACCTATCATTTCCCAAAAGGAATTTCAGCCGAGAAAATTATCTCCACCCTCGTCTCCCAGTTCAAGGAAGTTTTCTCAGAGGCATGGCAAAAAAGAGCTAGCGAAATAAAGATGACTCCAAGAGAAGTTGTCATCCTTGCTTCATTGATCGAAAAAGAGACCTTCCTCTCCGAAGAAAAAAAGCTTGTATCGGCCGTATTCCATACTCGCTTAAGGATACTAATGAAACTCGATTGCGATCCTACTATCATTTATGTGCTCAAGGAAGAAGGAAGTTATAAAGGCCGCCTCCTGAAAAAGCACTTAGAACTCAAATCTCCCTATAATACATACCGCAACCGGGGCCTTCCTCCCGGCCCTATCTGCAGCCCAGGACGAGAATCTCTCGAAGCTGCTCTCTATCCTGCCCAGGAAAAATACCTTTATTTTGTTTCCAAGAAGGACGGAAGCCACCATTTCAGCAGCAGCTTTAAAGACCACCAGAATGCGGTAAGAAGATATCGGAAGCAGTGAATGGGAACAGGGGAAAATATCTGCCTGTCAGGGATTTACTAAAGATAGGTACCTTGGTATAATAATGCAGTAAATAGGGAGGACATTCTAATGAAGAGAATAGTATTTGTAAAAGAGATATTATTGCTTTTGATGATATTGACAATCTCTCTCTCAGCCTTTTCTAAAGAGAAGGAGGTCAAAAGCTTTTGGGCTGCCTCATCTGTAAAAATTGATGGTTTCAAGGATGATTGGGCTGAAGTTGCTTTTGCCGATGAGGAAAAAGCAAAAATTGATTATGCCTTCAAGAATGATGCAGAAAATCTTTATGTTCTTTATATTTTCAAAGATCCCAAATATTTAAGCTCGATTAGTATTACGGGTATAACGCTCTGGTTCAATTCTGAAGAAAAAAAGAAAAAAAACTACGGCATTAAATTTATACAAAAGCAGATTTCAGCCGATGCCTTAATTTCTCGTACAGAAAAAGAGAGGGGGCCACTACCGGAGGATAAGAAAAAAGAAATACGCAATAACCCTTTTTATCTTATCAACGATACTGAAATCGTAAACAAAAAAAGTAAGTCTCTTTCTCAACCCTCTGAAAGCAGCGAAATCAAGCCTGCTGTATTCAGAGTTATGAAACAGCAAAACTTACTTGTGTTCGAATTTGCGATTCCTCTGAAAAGGATGATGGAACAAACCTCAGGAGTGGGAATAGAACCTGGAAAAAGAGTAAAAGTTGGCTTTGAATGGGGCGGTATGACAGAAGAAATGAGAGCGGAAGTGAAGAGAAGGAGTGAAGCCTTAGAGCGCACGAGGAGTACAAGCAGTGATCCCGCAGATAATAGAGCTGGTGCTGGAGCTGGGAGCTCTGTGCCGATGGGATTACTTTCAGGTCCTAAAAAATATTCATTCTGGGTCGATGTCCAATTAGCCAAGAAATCAGTAAATGACTAAATTTGATTGGGATGGGTTTTCAAGAGAAGCTCCATAAAATAAATGCTTATGTCAAATGTTTTAGACGCGACCCCTTAATGAAGGCTCTCAAATGTATCCAATCGTTTCTTTATGTCTTCTGCAAGTTGTTTTAGATTCAAGGAAAGAGCAAGATTGTAGGCTTTTCTAGCGATTTCAGCTGCGTCCTTAAATTTGCCCAGAGTTGCATAGGCAGAGGCGAGAATATCCAGACACTCGGGATTTTTCTCTTCTGTGATATCGCAAGCATGCCGGGCTAAAATCAGGGCTTGTTTTCTATCTAGCAGTTTTGGGTTAGGAACTGAAATGAGCAGCTTGGCAAGGAGATTCAACATGGCCAAATTGTCTGGTGACAGCTTAAGCCCTTCCTGCAGAATTTGTTTTGCTTCTTCGTAACGATATTTGCGGAGGAGATAGATGGAAAGGATGTACCGATTTTGAATATCACCTGGATTTTTCCTCAGGACTTCGTAAGAGAGAACGATTGCTTCTTCAAGCTCTCCTTTTTGGGCTAAAACATTTGCCAGGTTTGCCTTTGCCTTCCAGTATTCAGGTTGAATCCTCAGAGCTTCCTCGAATTGGACTTTAGCTTCTTCAATCTTCCCTTTTTCGAGGAGTGCAGCACCTAAATTGTTTCGAATTTCTGCATTCTTTGGATCAATTCTTAAGGCTTCACGCAGGTGGCGAATAGCTTCATCGATTCTCTTTTGCACGATAAGCACTGTGGCTAAATTATTGCGAGCGCTGGAATTCAAGGAGTCAATTTTTATAGCCTGGCGAAAGTGTTCTATTGCTTCAAGAGCTTTACCCTCCTCGCTCAATATATTGCCGAGCATCATATGAGCGAGGAAGGAATCTGGCTTAAGTTCTAAGACTTTCTTATAATGCAGGACTGCTTGATCTCGTTTTCCTCCTTCCAACAGAATGTTTGCAAGCTCCAGGTGGCTTTCAGAGAATTGGGGATCAGCCTCAACTGCTTTCTGGAGCATGTTTATAACTTCCTCTCTTTCTTCGGGTTTATCTCCCTGGATATTTAGCAACCTTCTCAATCCCCTTGCTAACCAGAGTAGTCTTTTTGAATCTCTGGGGTAAAATTTTGATACTTCTTTTAGATACTCCAGGCTTAGTTCTATATTCTCTTTTTCTCTAAGGGCTTTTTTATCCTGAGGAAGGAGAGATAGCGCTTCTTTAAACCGAAGCTGAAGGAACAATTTTTTCCTTTGAAAGAGAAGATCTAGCTGTTTTTTAAGCTTATCGCTTTCATCTTTATTGCCGGTATTCTTCAAGTAAGGCCAGATGCTTTCAACTATCGGTATGAAACCATGAAGAGAATGTATTTCTCCCTTTGAATACTTGGTATTGTAGTAACTCCAGGGCAAGTTATCGGTATTTATGGGGACACTTTCCGTCCATTCTCTAATTTTCTTTTCTCCGCTGAGAAAATTTTCAAGAATTCCCAGAGGATGGTTGAGGTTCCAAAACTCAAGATCTTTTTGCACAGAAGGATAGAGTAACTTCCGTTTAAAAGATTGGAAATCAAGGCTGAAGGGCTCTGGAGTTCCGACAACGAGGCTGAATTTCATATAACGGCCCATTTCGTCAAAGGAGTGAGTAAGCCAAAGGGTTGTATGAGGGAAAACAGATTGAAAAGTTTTAAGAATAATCTGGTATTCCTGGGTTGTTAATAAATGGAAGGGCAGCCATTGGACAAACATTCCATCCTCGGCTAAGGTATCCTTGACTGCTTTATAAAACTCTTGAGTATAGAGCACCCAGCTGTCTGCAGATTTGGGATGGGTTGAATCACTGATGATCAAAGGATACTTTTTTTCAGCCATGAAAAGGTAGTTTCTTCCATCCTCAATAATAATTCTGACTTTATCACTATTAAGGAGGTTGTTGTTTTCCTGGGAAAAAAGGTGTGCTGCTTTAACAACACTTGCCTCTATGTCAACAACTTCAAGGGATTTAACTTCAGGGTGCTGGATGGCCGTTCCGGCCGCGATTCCTCCTCCAAAGCAGATCATCAAGGTTTCAGAAGGCTCAGGATGAAGCAGAACTCCCAGAATGCCCATCAATTTAAAACAGTATTGGGCAGCATAGCTCGTGGGAACTTCTTCCACGCTATTGATGTAGAGATCCTTTAATTTGTTTACTTTATCCTGGACAAGGATGGAAGTGCCTGTCTTTCCTTCTTGGTAGAAGAGGATGTCGTTGTGCTTTCCAAGTTCAAGAGTGCTTAGAAAAAGCTCTTTGGATAAATCCTTAGGAATCAGAAGAGAAAAAAGGAAAAAGAGAATAAGAAGAGAGGCAAAAGTTTGAACTATGCGAACTATTTTGTGTCCCTTTTGAAGAATAAATATCAGCCCAAGACCAGCCGCAGAAATGAATAGAGCTGTAAGAAGAAAACTTAACCTGATTCCCAAAAGGGGAATGAGGACAAAGACAGGCAAAAAAGAGCCAGCGATGCTTCCTACGGTATTTACAGCGTACAGCTTGCCTATGCTTTCTCCAACCTTCTTTATGTTCCGGGTGAAGACAGTACAGAGTGCGGGGAAAGTTATTCCTAAGAAGAGTGCGGGTACAAAAATAGTTATGGCTGCTATATTTATGGACTGGACCTTTTCCCAGAGAAAGCTCGAAGGAGTGATGGAAAAAAAGGGGAGAAAACGAAGTCCATGGGATATGGCGAATTTCGAGGCTACATGTAGCATCGTCAGAATTAGAGGGCCTATTAAAATGAGTATGAAAGCCAGGATTAAAACTTGATTCTTGTGCGATGCAAAGAGGAGGCGATAAAGCAGGCTTCCGATACCCAAGCAAATGAGAAATACTCCCAGTATGCTCGAGAAACTGTAGGGAGTGCTGGGAATCCGAAAAAACATATATCGTGTCCACAGGACCTCAAGAGACAGGGAAGTAAAGCCTGTAATAAGGGCAATGGAGAGAATTACTGGCCTTAAGCCCCCAAGGTCAGGCTGCCCAAGGGAAGGTTCTTTCTCTAAATTTTTTTCTTTTGTTGGCTCTTTTTCCTTAAGATGGACTTTTTCTCCCTTTTTTTCTCGCGAAAACCAGATGAAAAACATTGTCCCTGCTATAAACAAATTAAGGGCTATGGCCACAGAATTCGTCCCAGATAAACCAAAAGTTTCAATTAAGAAAAACCCGGCAATAAAAACTCCCGCCGCCGCACCAAGCGTGTTCAGTCCGTAAAGCAAACTTAACCTGTGACTCACAAATTTGAGTTCATCAACACAGTACCGGCTTAATACAGGAAGCGTTCCGCCTATTAGGAAGGAGGGGAGAAAAAGAATCATAAAGGAAAAGGTAAAGCGGATGATGCTTATAAGCAGAATAGACTCAGCTAAGGAGGAGAAAAAAATGGGCATTATTTTTTTTAAGAGGCCGAGGATTAGAGGGATGATGAAGGCACTGAGGGCGACACCTGCTTCAATAATAGAATAGAGTAAGAGACGATTGCGGTGCCGGTCTGCATAGCGGCCGAACAACCAGCTTCCAAGGCCGAGACCGGCCATAAAGGCGACAAGAACAACGGTTATGGCGTAGGAGCTGTTGCCAAAAACCGGGATAAATTGCCTCGTCCAAAGGATTTGATAAATGAGGGAAGCTGCTCCTGATAGGAAAAAGAAAAGATAAATCAGCAGACGAATGCTAAGAGAAGAGGAGTTTTTATAAGGAAATTCTGCTGAGGATCTTTTGCCTCCAATTATCATTATCCATTTAGACTAAAGTTTAATGTCGCTTGATAAAACATCTCTCTCTTGTGAAATTCTATCAGTAACTTGAATAATAATGAAATAACTTCCTGATTTCAGCATATCGAGTTTGAGGGAGATAGTAGTTTCTTTTTTGAAAAAGCTCAATGTTTTCCCTTCATCAAAGACTTTATTCGAATTTTCATCAAAAAGCGTAATCTTCAAATCGGCTATTCCCGTCAACTTTTCTTCTATCCTGGTCATTTTATAATTGATAAGAGAGAATTTTATAGTGTTCTTACCGGCCTTGAAATCGGTTATGGAGAGGGGGGGGACTCCTATTTCAGGAACTTTTTTCATGCAAAAAACATTGACTCCACTTTTTTTTACTTTAACATCGATCTCTCTCTTCTTTTCTGACTGATTTTCATCGGGTGAATAAACCAAAAGATAATAATAGTCTTCTGTCTCGGTAGCTTCTTTCAAAGCTTCGGAAACTTTATTTGAAAAAATCGAAGAACCTCCAGTCGAAAGGCTTATTTTTCTAAAACAATCTTCATAATCTTGAGCGATCTCCCTCAAATCAAAATCCTGAAAAAAAACAACTCGGAGGGATTTCAGGGCAATTAAGTGAAAAGTGATGTTCGCCTCCATGAAGAGATCTCTTAAGCCATCAGCTGGAAAGCTCTCAGAAACATCAAAGGTTCTTTGAAGCTCTTGCTGCCTAACTTGGACGAGGCGCGCTTTGACCTGCTGCATTGGATCAAGTTGAGAACCAACCCAATCGCTGATTTCATTATCAAGGCGTCCTGCCTTCTTTAACCTGGGAAACATTTCCCTCTGCAAAAAACAGATAGCCCATTTTTCCCCCTCCATTTGTTTAATTCTTCTAATGATACTTCGGTAGAGTTCAAGATCAGGAATGAGATATTGTTTTCTGTAATCAGACCAGATTCTTTTATAATTATCGAAAAATCTAATCATTGCCTGGTCCACAGGAGTGTAGGCACTTCTATCAAGACCTCGAAGCATGGCAAGAAGTTTGTCGGCTTCGCGGGTTATGTCCCTAAATGCTTTGAGAGTGTTTTGGTTGGAGATGAGTTTGTATTTTTTCAATGTTTCTTTAAGATTGAGAATAACTTCAGATAATTTTTTCCCCCTTTCGATGTCCAGCATCCTGCCTTCAGTCAGGATGAGAAACCGATCTCCCTCCTGAAAGACATTCTGGAAAAAGTAATCTATTCCTTTTCCCACAGCTTCATTGTAATCAAAGATATTAAAAATAAGGATGAAGAGCCTCTTTTTTTGATGGGTTTTTCTTTCTTCTTGAGGAATGGATATTTTTCTGGAAATGACCTCAAAGGCTGTGATTTCTTGCTTGACTCCGTTTTCATAGACTTCAAAGTCTTCCTTTTTTAAATTTCTAACCACTTGACCTTTATGAAGAACCCTGACCGGGACTTCTACTGCGGTGACCGTTACTGCTTCCCGGGGCTTTTCCTGTTCCGGAACCGAATTAAGGTTTAAATTCAGAAAGAAAAACAAGAGGGCTATAAATAAAAATGGATAGGAATTTCTTTTTTTTCTAATTTGCATTTTTCCCTCCTTATCTATCATTCCTGCCTTTGTGCGGCCTGGAGATGGGCCAGTCTTTGTATTACACTTTGCTTAGTTTCTTCAATTTTCCGAAATAAATTTATATCAAAGTAAAAATTTGATGTCAAAGATAAAAAACAATTGTAAGCATCTCATTTTCCATGATAAAAGACAATAATATTGATCAGGCTGGGTATTTAAAAAACACGCACAAAAAAAAAGGACAGGTCTGTAGAAAAAAAATTATCGTTCTGTTATATTAATTGTTTCTCACGGAGGAGAAAATATTTCTTTAAAAAAAAATTGAAGAAACTCTAAAACTTAAACAAGGATAAATAAATTATAACTTTAGACTGAAAATCAGGAGGAAAAATGAAAATCAGAAATCTCATAACTCCGGTGTTTGTATTAGGATTTATCCTGAGTCTACTCTTGTTACCATGTCTCGCCGCCCAGGAAAAGAAACAAGAAGAAAAAGCCCAGGAGTCGAAGCCTGTCTTTATCCCCCAAGAAGTTAAATCCGTTTTTGAAGAGGGAATTAAAACCCGACAAGCACGTCTTGACATTCCTTTCACTATCATCAAACATCTCTTTCTTCCTGCCCAAAAAAATATGCACAGTATCTTTCTCTTTAAAGTAAAAAACGTAGACCTTGGCTTTTATCCTATCGCTCCAACTCCAGAAAGACCGGAGAAGAAAGAGCAGAAAGAAGAAGTAAAGGAAGCCCCTCCTGAATCCGAAACTGTCCCTGCCAAGCTTCAGTCCAATTCCCGCATCTTCCTTCAGTTTAACAGGCTGGAAGGAAACGAACCTGCTGAGGTAGTAAAAGAAATTTATATCCCAGTTAATTTTCAGGTAGAGAGCAGCTCTTATGAACCTGATAAAGAAGAACTTTACACAACAGCCTATCCTCTTCCTCCAGGGAATTATATTATCTCTATGGCCATAACGTCCTTAAATTATGAAAAAATTGGCACTCAGTATTTTGAGTTCTCTCTTCCCAACCCATTCTCTTTCACTGATAGCCTTGATACTACACCTCTCTTTTTTGTCAAGAATGTGAAACGCATGGACTCTGTTGAGCTTCAGCCTGAAATTCATAAGGATTTCTTCACCTGGTCCATTCTCCAGATCGAGGCTAACTTTGAGAGGATCTTATCTTCTGGGGAATTTTTTGAACTTTTCTTTTATATTTTTGGAGTTCAGACCTCTGAGGACGGAAAATATAATATCGAAGTAAACTATGAAGTCTTAAAAGGTGAAGAGAAAGCAATCCGCTTTGCACCGGGAATTTACGACCTACCCCTTGTCTCCCAACCCCTTCGCTTGAAACAAACTTTGACAATAAAATCCGAAGAAGGCGAACGGAAGGAGACCCAAGATCTGGAGCCCGGGAAGTACACCCTTTCCCTAAAAATCACGGATAAAATTTCAGGAAAATCTGTGACAAAAACTATGGATTTTGAGGTAAAATAACGGTCCTTTATCACCAATATCCTAACTGCAGAAGAAACAGTAGCTTTTTTTTATGCTGACACTGTGTTCCTACTAAAATATACTTAGTCGATGCTTTTTTCGATTTCCCCTATCAGCTTCTTTATCTTCTCCTGCTCTGGATTCAACCGCAGAGAAGCTTTCAGTACTTCTAAGGATTTAGCCTTTTGGCGAGTTTTGTAATAACAGAAGCCAAGGGAGTTTAAAAGCCTTATATCACTGTTGTATATTTTATTACCTTCCAACAAATTGTCTATGGCTTCTGGGTATTTCTCCAAAGCCGTGTATGCTCTTCCCTTTATCAAATAATAATCAAATTTCAGGCTTTCATCGTCCTTAACACTCTCGATTAACTCTAAACCCTTGGCGAACTTTTTCACCTTTATCAAAAAGTTGGCGTATTCAATCAATCCATTTCTGTAATCAGGTTTTAGACCAAAAGCCTTATTGTAACTCACGCCAGCTTTCTCATATTCCTTCACTTTATCATACTGATAAGCAAGGGAGTAAAAATACAAAAAGCTATTGGAAAGGGGGAAACTTTTGGCTAATATAACAGGGTGAGGGATCGTTTCCACAGGCGAAACAGTGAAATTCGCACTTTTTTCATCTAATATCTCCCCCTTTTCATTTATCAAAGTCAATTTCATTTTATAGTAATCTGGAGATAATTCATTTGCTGAAAAAGAGTGAGTCACGTTCAGAATTCTGTAATACGGATAACTCTTTAACTCAAGGGAAAAAGACTTTTGCAAAGGATTTTGTTTTCTTAGACCCTCTATTAAAACTTTTACCTTCCCTTCATTCCACAGGTTCTCTGTAATGTTTGTGAGATTAATAAAGAAGGCAACATCCTCTGTAGAGGAAAAAGTGTTTTTAGGATCAACAAGCAATTTATTCTCAGCAGCCTTAAAAGGAAAATGAAAAGGTGTACTATAACTCTGGAATTTGTATCCCAGGACAGGGCCAATAATTTTTGGCGCCTTTGATTCTTCTGAAATTAAAATGTCCCTTTCAAAAACACTAAACTCTTTACCGACGGAATTTTGAAGAAGAATGTTTAATTTGTATTTTCCTGCAATTATCGGAAAAGAATCCTGGATAGAAATGCCGTTTCCTCTAATATTATCAACATTGTCTGGCGAAAAGTAAAAAGGGAAATTCTTGGAATACTGAAAGATGATACTTTCCTCTTTTCTTACACTTACGCTTAATTTAAAATTGCAGTAATACTGGTCTTTGGGCTCAAAGTAATCAACAGAAACACTTACGGGAACAATTGAAAAATGCAAAAAATTTATACCAAGAATTGAATCTTGAGTCCAAGCGATCTGAGTCTCACTTTCCACGTAATTCGTCAAATACTCTGTGCTCACAACTCCTTTATAGTTCAGAAAATGAGTGGCGTAAGAAGGACTTATGTCCTTTTTTGGAGATTCAAAAATAGCAGCTAAAATAATGCTGTTCTGGGGAGAAGGTCGATAATTATAAGGATACTGACCAGGTATCATGGATATGGAAACATTTGCCAAAGTTGGAGCAAGTTCTCTGATTTTCTCATACTGCTTTTGATAGTTTGAATAATCCAGCCCTTCTTTTTCGATGATTAGACTGAGAGGGCCATCAGAAGTCTGATTGTATAATTTAAACTCTCCAAATCCTTCTCTTTGAAAAAAAACAATAGCAAAATAGGTAGGAAGGCCCTTTGTTTTATCCCCATAATAGTACCAAACCTGGCAGGGATAGATACCTTGTGTCCCTTCAAACCTCTCCGTGCTGGTCGGGGGACCGAGAATGATATGAATCCTTCCCATATCAGTCATCCATCCCTCTCTTGGAGTGCCCCGTCTAAAATATTCATTAGCATAAAAAAAACGTTTGATGTGCTCATCTTTGTATTCGTTTTGAGGAGTGCCGGAGGTCGGATCTCTCTGTTTCCAGAACGTCTCGATAAAAATATCTCTGTCTCTATCAGTGCTGAGCTGCATAAAGACTTCTTTTTCTGGAGGAAGGATGATATAGCGAGTCAGCTTCAACCACTCTCTGTATCTCTGAGAAAGGTCTTTCTCTTTTATTGTTTGAGCCGAAAACAACAGCGAACTCAACAAGAGGAAAATTATAATAGTAATGGGTCTTTTTACTCTCATAATTTTATTTCAACGATTTTCCTTGCCTTGCCTATACCTTCTTTGCCGATAACGAGCACATCGAAATAATACTTTCCGGGTTTTAAATCATAAGGAAAATTAAAGATTATCTCCTCTAACTGAAGGACTTCATCTTCTGGCTTGGCAAAGGATCTTAGCTGCGTGAACTCATCTCTCTTTAAACCTCCTTTCTCGTTGATGAAGAACTTAAACTCAAAGTAAGCTTTGAGTAATCCATCCTCCTCTCTAAATGACAAGGAAGAAACAGGAATAGAGATTTCAATCTCTTTCTTTTCTCTGTCGAATCTTATATCAAAATCTAAATATTTTGATCCAGATGGAATGAAGGTCTGGCCAAATTTTGCTTTATCAATCGCCCAAAGCAAGTTTCCTAAAGATCCCATATGTTTATTAATAACATAGCTACCATCTCCCCTTGTATCTATAAACTCAACGCCGATTCCATTGCGATAATAACCCCACCAGATTAATCCTTTGACAGAAGGATCGTTGATATAAGGTCTCTGGTTGATTTTATCTGGAGGACCAAGATAAATGAATATTCTTCCCCTGTCAGTTTTCCATCCTGGTATACCCTCTCTAAAATGAAAATTAGCGTATTCTATTCTGCTAAAAAATTCTTCTTTGAATTCATTCTCTTCTGTGTCAGAATCAGGATCCCTCTTTGCCCAGAAGTCTCTGATAAATTCCTGCCTCGATTCTCGGTCTGGAAGATGGTTGAAAATGTCCTTTTCCTCTTTGGTCATTATGAGACGGGCCGTTTCATAAAATTTACGGCTTTCAGGATCAAGGGAAACTTTCCCTGAAATTCCACAGCTCATCGAGATCAAAACGGCAAGAATAACCACAGTTAGGATTTGATATTTCATGTTTTCTCCCTGCATTTTTGAATCAAGGTATCGAGCTTATCTTTTCCTTCAGGGGAGAGAGAATGATAGTGCATCTCCTTATATTTAGCGAAATAAGATAATGCCTGAGTTTTATCTCCCTTTGCTAAATAGGCTAAGCCTAAATTATAAAGCGGAAAGGAGAAATCGGGCTTAAGTTCCACGGCTTTTTCCCAGCAATAAATTGCCCCTTCTATATTTCCAGCATTTCTGTAGGCTCCACCTAAGCCATTATAGGGAGAGGGATAATTAGGGTCCAGTTCAATAGCTTTTTTAAAGTTTCGGATAGCCTTTTGGCGAGCTTTAGGTTCTTTTGTTATAAGAAACCAGGAGAGATAAAGAGAACCAAGATTATTAAAAGCTATAGGATAATTATGATCCAGAGAAAGAGCTCTCTCGTAGGCGTCCTGAGCTTTTTCGAAATCTCCTTTTTTCCAGTAAGCTACACCCAAATAATTCCAAAGCTCGGGATCATAATCCATTAGAGCCAATCCCTTTTCAAGAATATCGACAGCAGCACCATACTGGCCTACCTCTGTAAGAAATAAACCAAAAGAGACGATGATTTGATAACTTGAAGGATTATTCTCAAATCCTTTTCTCAGGATTTCTACAGCTTCCCTTAATTTATTCTGTTCTTTGTACAAAGTGGCAAGATAAGTATAAGCCAGATTAAAGTCTTCTCTCTCGGCAACGATTTCTTTTAAAATCTTTATCCCCTCATCAATTTTTCCTTTGTGATAAGCACCCATGGCTTTCATCAATTTGTCTTGATAAGGAAGAAGAACTTTTAAATCATCTTCAGGGGTGAAAGTTTCTTTTCTCGTCGTAGGACTGGTCGAGATATAACCCAGGCTTTGAAGCTTTTCTCTGGCTTCTCTATCAATTTTTTGTTTTGAATCAACCTCGCCGGCACTCGATTGCTTTTCTATTAATTTTGCGAGCGTGTCTCTGTATTTGTCTAATTTTTTTGTTTCAGCCAGATTCTTTGTTTCATCAAAATCCTTTTCTAAATCATAGAATTCAGGAATAGGTGAATCTATAAACTTTTCATCCCCTTGAATGAAACCCTTTAAAGGAGCCCACCCTCTGCTGTAATAAGGATAAAGAGATTCAAAGTAAATGGCTCGATTTGCCAGCTTCTTTCCATTAATGGCAGGCAGAAGGGAAACCCCCTGGAGATGAGAAGGCTTTTCCAGGCTCAATATATCACAGGCTGTGGGGAAGATGTCGACATGAGAAACATTTTGATCGATTTGACCTTGCTTTATCCCGGGAAATGAGATGATCAAAGGCACCCAGATAGTGCTGTTGTAAGCAAAATAGCCATGAGTTGATTCTTCGTGTTGGCCCAGAGACTCGCCATGATCTCCTGTAAAAACGATCAAAGTATTATCGTTCAAATCGTTTTCCTCTAAGTAAGCAAATAACTTTCCCAGAGTAAAATCAACATAGGCAACCTCTCCGTTATAGGGATTAATCTCGTATTGAGTCTTGAACGGTTCTGGAGGTCCATAGCGCTGGTGAGGATCAAAGCAATGAATCCAGAGAAACCAGGGAGTATTCTGGTTATCAAGCCAATTCAATGCTCTTTCGACAACAACTTCGGCTCTTCTCTCTACATAAGAAAATTCCTGTGAGCTCGTACTGCCATAATTGTCATCATAGACATCAAATCCCCGGGTAAGTCCAAACCTTGAATCCAGAGGAAAGGCACCGACAAAAGCTGCGGTGGAATAGCCATGGCTTTTTAGATGCCCGCCTAAATTCAAGAATTCTTCTCTCACAATAAAATTAGAGTTGTCGTGAACACCATGATAAAGCGGTGTTGCCCCTAAAAGGATATTCGTATGGGAAGGCAATGTGGTGGGAGTATGAGCAAAGGCTTTTAAGAATAAAACCCCTTTTTCAGCCAAACCATCTATGTTTGGAGTCTTAAGATGTTCGCTGCTGTAACAGCTCAGCCTATCCGGCCTTAAGGTATCTATGGTGATAAGCAGAAAATTGAGCCGGTCTTTCTTTGAATCTATCCTGGAAAACAAAGGAAAACCAAGTAAGAAGATACTAAGAAAAAGACAGAGAAATTCAGATAAATAAAGCCTTCGATTTTCTCCCATCTCAATTTTCATTTACTGTCCTTGATTTTCTTTTTTAAGAATTCAACAAACCCCCTCACCTGAGATGCTTTCTCTGAATCAGGGTCATGTTCTAGATAATCTTCAAAGACATCGATGGCCTCCTGGTTGTTTCCCAGAGTCAAATGGGCAAGGCCTAACTGGTAAAGTCCATCAAGAAAATCATCCTGAATTTCCACTGCTCTTTTATAGTACTTTAAGGCCTCTTCAAATTTTGAGATCTTGTAAAAATTCGTCCCGATGTTATAGAGGACTATCGGGTCATCAATTTTTTCAAACTCGATTTTGCTGTACCACTCCAGAGCATCATCATCCTGGCCACGGTTGGCATAAGTATTTCCGATGAGAAGCATGACTTCATTATTGCTGGAATCTTTTTCTAATACCTTTCTATAATACTCTTCCGCCAGATCATACTTTTCCATCTGAAAATAACAGTTCCCGATATTTTTATGAATGATGTAAGCATCGGGAAATTCTTCAATGATACTTTTGTAACTCTCGAGAGCTTCCTCGTACTTTTCTTCATTAAAAAGCTCATTTCCTCTCCTCAAATTTTCCTTCAGCTCTTCGGTGATTACCAACCCCTCAATCTTCTTCATCTTAACTTCTATATCATAGTTTTTTTTGTATTCATTTATTTCAGCGCTCAACTTTTCTGGCCCATAGCCAATCTTCTCGAAATCAATATTCCACTTCCCCCCTCTAATCCAATAAGCCTTCCACATTCCATCAGCATCTGTAACAGTTTCAAACCCAGATTGATATTTTAAAGAGTAAAGCTTAACCTTGACCTCCCCCAAGGGATTACCTTCCTCGTCAAATACATACCCTTTGACTTTTCCCTTTCCTTTGTAGGCTTGAGATAAAACAATGGTACTGGCTAATAAAATCAATGTCACAAAAAAGCCTGCTTTTCTCATCTAAAACCTCCAATTGCATTCTATCATTTAAGGGGATAAAAAAAAAGCCCCTCCCTTCTTGGCGAAGGGAGGGGCTCTGAGTTCGAACTAGAGAAACAGCTTAGAAGTTGAACCTTACGCCAAATCTGATAACGCGAGGATTGAGGATTCTCAAAGGATCACCATAATTAGCTGCGGTGAGCACTTGTTGTTCCTTTAAAACATGAGCGGAGTTGGTGATGTTGAAAGCATCTACAGCAAAGACAACAGTGGAAGTCTCAGTAACGTTCCAGACTTTCTCCAACCTTAAGTCGAGCTCCCAGAAGTTAGGAAGTCGGAGGTCACCGAATTTTCCGGGTCCGTAGATCGATCTAGTACCTATTCCTGGCAAGTAGATGTCCTCGTAGGCAGCAA
>Ga0307378_10000733_pt1 | contig 55842 bp, 82 predicted proteins | sample UN1MG_FD_202238 | JGI IMG/M metagenome (GOLD analysis project Ga0307378, IMG submission 202238) | Soil microbial communities from Risofladan, Vaasa, Finland - UN-1 | ecosystem: Environmental > Terrestrial > Soil > Coastal area > Acid sulfate soil | place: Finland: Risofladan, Vaasa | collected... | reverse complement strand
CTCCAAACATTCAATCATTAGACTTTCGGGGAAATACCGGCGCGGGTGTGCGAGTGGATGACTTATACATTGCGGATGATTCAGGCTCAGTCAATAACGACTTCTTTGGAAATTGCCGAGTCGACACGTTGTCCCCTATCAGTGATGATATTGCAGAATTCGATACCGCCACACCTTCAGTCAACCATTTCGAAAATGTGGATGAGATGCCGGTGGATGAAGACACCAGTTACAATGAAACGGCCACCACCGCAGCAAGCTTTCTCCTGTGGACAGGTGAAAGCCTGCAAGATCCTAAAGACGGCAAGACGTATCTGCTACCATCGGGACTTTTGGCGGCTGGAGCCCCAATACTCGAACGTGATGTCTTTGGGAGAAGCGCGCTGCCGGTGCATCCCTTGCCATCAGTGGTCTTGGGTGTCCAACCATGGTCGTACATCAAAAAGCAAAATGATTCTGGTGATGTGCAAGTGCGGCACCTCGTTCAGCCGGTTGCCACCATCTACAATCAAACCCTTCAGGGCGTCAGCGCCGAATCATGGACAGTCATGATGGGCGAAAAAGAAATCTTGGAAACAAATCCTGAAACAGCTGCCCAGTGGCTTGAGAGCGAAGTCAACGCAACGAATTTTGGAATGGAGGTAGTCTGATGCTGTTGTTCATGGATTCATTCGACCACTATGAAACCGCCGACATTGTGAGGAAGTGGACCGCAATGTCAAATGCCACCATTGGCGCCTCATCAGGAAGACGGAGTACACAAGGGTTGGTGTGCAATAGTGCAAGTGCTACAGTGGATCTTACTGTTCCAGCTCAAACGACCTATGTTGTAGGGGCCGCCATCTTTCGGACGACCAATACCGCTCGGGGCAATGCGTTCACGTTCAAGGAAGGTGCAACCACGCATGTCGTGATCGGCCTGGAACCTGGTGGATTTGTGTCAGCCTATCGCGGCGCACCCACCTCCAACCTTTTGGGCATCAGCACATTGAGTCGCATCCGACAAGATACCTGGGGATATTTGGAAGCGAAGGTGTTGGTCAGCAACACAGTGGGCACTGTGGAGATTCGCTACAACGGAGAAGTGTTGCTCAATTTAACCAACCAAGACACGGGCAATGCGGGAACCCCTACCATCGATGGGATCGGATTAGCAGGCACCATCAATTTTGATGATCTGTATATTTGCGACATTACCGGATCATTGAACAATGATTTTTTAGGCGATTGCGAAGTGGAACATGTGGTACCGGACGGGGCCGGAAATGTGACGCAGTGGGCCAATGTCACGGGGGCGGCTACACATTGGCAAGCCGTAGACGAAAGCCCAGCTATAGACGATTTGACCACATTTATTGACACGGCCACGAATACCGATCTGGATCTTTTTACCTTTGCTAACCTCTCAACCATCACGGGTGGGTCAACCATCCTAGCGGTGCAAGCCAACTGTCAGGCTCAGGTGGATAGTGGAGCTGCCACCATTCGACAAGTGACCAGACCCACCACCGTCAATTTTAACGGTGCCAATTTTGTCCTGGGTACGGCATGGGCCAATATCCGAGAGATTTGGGAACAAGACCCACAAGCCGTCGCTGCTTGGACGGATACCACCTTCAACGCCTCTGAATTTGGTGTGGAGAAAGTGGCTTAATGGCGAACGTACCTCAGGTCACGCAACAGGCCGTCGAGGTGGCCAGAAATCCTGACGCCCCTTCCATTCAGGTCACGCAACAGGTGGTTGAGGTATTAAGAAAATCTTCAGCCCCAGTGGTCAGGCAATCCGGTTCCTTTGTGGATGTTCTACGTGCAATCCCACCAGCTCAAGCGATCAAAGTGTCTCAAGTGGTGGTGGAAGTGGTTCGTGCGGAACCATTGTCTGAAGCCCAGCTTTCACAAATTGTTATTGAGGTCGCACGGCCATCCAAAGGGGAGCCTCGTCCTGGCCTTCCCTCTTGGATGGTCTTTGACAAAGTGCATTCCGTCGATATCAAAATGTTTACCGGCACACCACCAGGGTCAGCGGCCAATGATTTGGTCGTGCTCAATGGGGCCAATGTGGCTCTGCTTGGGAGCGAAATTATTCAATGGGTCACGAGCACGGATTTAGGAAACAACATTTACCGACTGAGTAGGTTGTTGCGAGGCCGGTTGGGAACGGAGTTGAATATGTCAGCGCATGTGGCCGGAGAAACGTTCGTTGTGCTGGATTCCGATTCTGTGCGCCGAGTGGTGCAGAATACGGAAGACACCAACGCTCAACGGTTCCTGAAAATTATTGGCGCAGGCTTGCCAGTCTATTCTGCAGCTGTGACTCCATTCGTGAACACTGGGGTCAGTCAAAGACCTTGGAAGCCAGCCATTATTCGAAGTACGAGGGATGGGCCGGGGGAAATCACCATCACCTTTCATCGTCGGAGCCGGATCAGGTTTGAGTGGATTGATTTTGTCGATGTACCTCTTGGTCAAGACCAGGAGAGTTATGAAATGGACATCTCGGACAATACCGGAGCCGTGGTGCGAACCCTTGAAAGCACCAGCGAGCAATTCATCTATACCGTCGCAGACCAGACCACAGACTTTGGAGGAATTCAAAGTAGAGTGGCCGTGACGATTTATCAAATGAGCAACCTCATCGGTAGGGGATACCCCGCCAATGCTGTTGTGTAGGAGCTGAACCAATGCCACAAAGCCCGATTCTCATCATCGACCATGTTGAACAAGGTCAAAGCCAAAAGGAAGTCACCGTCAATGAGGGAACCGATATTCTGGAAAGAAAGATAACATCGGCTTCGAATATTGATGTTGCAGGTGGACCTGGTGATGTGGATCTGACCAACGACCAAGTGCGAGATATGCGGTTAGAATTCTCAGGCATTCTCACTGGGAATGTGACGGTTACGGTGCCAGCTCGCAATATGCTTTACATGCTGAAGAACAACACCACCGGAGCCTTTGTGTTGGACTTTGAAGTCATTGGCGGCGGTGGGGCCAATATTGTTCTGGACCGAAACTATGTCCATTGGATCTGGACCGATGGGGTTGATATTTTTGACATAACAAGAGAACTGTTCGACTATGTGACTGATGTTTCCACAACTTATCAAGCCTTGCCCAATGATCGGAAAATCAATGGCAATACTATAGGCGGGGCCTTCACGATCACTCTTCCTCAAGCGGCACCAGGAAAAGAAGTTTTGATTACAAGCGTTGGTGCAGCCACGGCCTTGACCATTGCAAGAGGTGGAGCTGATACAATGAATGCATCAGCCTCAAATCTCACAATCACAACCCAATGGCAAGCCATAAAATTCGTGGGCGAGTCTGCAACCAACTGGCTGGCGCATCGACTTACAGTTGCCTAGCTTTAACATAGGAGGAAGTCATGCGACATATTCAAGGTTTCTTACCGACTCAGTTGTTCCTTCTTGTCGTTTTAGCCTTTGGCTTTCCGGCTTTGGGATTGAGTCAAGCCTTGCCGGTGTGCAACGAAAAAAGCGGATTGGCTTGGAAATACAATTCTGAGCCAGATATGGAAAAATACACGCTCTATTATGGGCCGAACGGTGGCATCATCAAAGGCGGGACAGGTGTGGGAACCATCGACATTCCGCATGACCCAAGCACGGCCATTGATAATGGCGACGGAACCTTCACGGTGGTTCATAAAATTGCACTGCCAGAAGGTGATACCTTTTTTGCTATCTCGGCTTCGGATAAAAGCGGGAATGAAAGTCCCCTATCGAATGAAGTGGGTTGTAAAATTGATGGAACACCACTGACCCCAACCATTGAACTTCGATTCAATCTTTCATAAGTAAACCTGAAAGGGGTTATACTTAACCAAAGGAACATCATGGGAGCTGTACTATCCATTCTCTGGGCTATCAATGGGTGGCTCACGATTGCCGGTTTAGTGGCTGAAGGCGTTGGTGCTGTAGTGGAAGCGACTGTCGATCCTGCAACGGGAAGCACAATCAAGGAAGCAGGCGTGGTGATGACAGGTACGGGAGCATTCAGGAAAGGCGTAAAGAAATTTCAAGGCAAGCCTGTTTTCTGATGATCGTTTTTAGAATCAGAAGGGACGGATATGCACATGCCGGAGAAAAATTCTTTATTGTTGGGCGGGATCGGCCTTGCCGGACTGCTCAGTTTGATGACTCTGTATTCCACTTTGGCTACTGAATCATGGGTCAATGATCGAATTATAGAAAAGCTTAAGCTGGCCCCAATCACCATCGAAGCGAAGATGCGGATCGATCCTATTGAAAAAGATATGAAGGAAGTTAAGGAAACGATGAAGGAAATCAACAATACCATGGGAGACATGCGAATCGAACTCAGTGTCATTGCTAGAGGCATAGTTGCAGCCAATAAATTTAACGACAATGCTAAGGATTAAGAAGGGAAAATACGCCGCACGGTTGGCCGAGATCATGGCAATCTGGGCCATGATGGATTGTTGCAAGGACGCAATAGAAGATGCTGGCCTTGAGTATGAAATCAGTTCGGGAATTGAAGGGGATCACATGGTCGGATCGTTGCACTATATCGGACATGCTTGTGACTGGGCCATCAGAAGCCTGGTGGTGGGCAATCAAGGATCAAAGCTTGCGCTTCGGTGCAACGATCACCTGGGAGATGACTACGACATTCTTTGGAACGATGAAAAGAAAGTGCTTCACAGTGAATGGCAACCCAAACACAGCTACGGCAAACTAGGATAATGAAAAAACGATTGATCCTGTTGTTTTGTCTTTTCCCTCTGACTGTCCATGCTGCACCCACGGAACGAGGCTTTACCATAGAATATAGGGAACCAACCACATCGGCGTGTGGTCCAGCGACACAACTCAAACCAATTTCAAGCCCTGGGATGTGTGTTGAAGGGTGGGGGAATGAGGCACACCAAAAGACTTGCAACGCCACCAAGAATCAACTGTTTTCGATGGTGCAAGTCTCACCACCTAGCAGTGGATTGTTCCAATTGAAGAGTCGAAGTACGGGCCTGTGCTTGAAAGTGGGAAGCGCACAAGGGGATTCAATCATTGAAACCGGATGCGCCAATGCCGCTGCCGGAGGTGGAGGGGCACAAGATCAAATCTTTCGTATCAGTCCTTCACCTTCAGCTATTCAAAGCAATTCAGGCGCCGGAGGATTGTGTTTAGATGTGGCCGGAGCCTCAACGCTAGACGGAGCCAAGCTGCAATCGTGGCCATGTCATGGTGGAACAAATCAATCGTTTGCCTATGCCTTGGATGCCGGAAACAATTGCCCACTTGATGACCTGGCCGGTACGAAAATTTATATGGATGTCATTGTGGATGGTGTGGCTGGAACGATTGACACGATCCCACCAACGGCCAAGACTGGCGGGGGAACAATCAGTAAACAATTTTGCGTTCCCATTTTAGATGACACCACCGCCACACGCATTGAAATTGATGTCACAGCCTTTGATGAAGCAGGGAATGAAAGTTTGAAGTCTCCGAAGATTGTCCATCCCGTGCAGGGAACAAGAGACTGCACACCGCCGGACACCACACCACCGGCCATTCCGGGTAATTTCCGTTTGACATTTTGAAAGGAAAAACACCATGCCGACAATCTTGATCTGTTTCATTCTTTTGATGTTTGGCTGTGCAGGCGGTACGGGAGTCAAGCAACCACCACCCAGCCCGTTCGAAGCGCAAGTATTGGCTCAGACGATTATGGCCGTGGGCATCCATTCTCAAAAACTGCCACCGGATAAAATCCAAAAGCTTATGGAGATTTTTAAGGAGGCTCGATCTACGGTGCAATTGGCCATGGCTGAAGATCCATCCACAGTGGAACCTATCACACTTGCATTCGTGAAAGGTCTGGATCCCGTCTACCAGCAAGTCACGAAGGGCATGTTGCAGGTCTTCATGATTCGCCTTCGCCCTTACATTCAAAATGGTGAAAATACAGCACTGGTTGCATCCTACATTGATGCGGTCTTCGATGGGGCAATCTTGGCTTGTGAACAGGCTCTAGGCATCAAGCCAGGGGCCATGGAACTTGAATCAGAGGGTCAACTTGTTTGATCTTTTTGGTGGGTACGTTCAAGAAAATTAGTGACGGAATCAACCTCAATGGTAATCTTTTGCAAAGCACGAAGAATGGCTTTCAACTCCATCAGCCGAATGTAGCGCGGCACATGCTCAAGGTTCATCAGTCGATCAACTGATGCCTGATGTTCTTTTAAATAGGCTTCGTAAGATTCAAAGGCTTCACCCTGATTGTCCATACTCACCTCGTTAGAAAAATATTTTGATGAAAATAACGATCAACACAAGTAGAAAAAAGGTTGGCCAAAAGCTTGGACATGATTTCTTCTTCATGTGGCTGTAAGTGTCTGGATCACGCATTAAGTCAAGAGTATTGCCATCTACTTTGGCTATCCAATACCGCTGACCGTCAATCTCAATTTCGTTGCCCACTTCCAGCTGGTGTTCCTTTCGCATCACAACTCCTTTCCTGGGAAGATAAAGAAATCGGATAACCGTCAGCAATAGCTTGGACCCGCTGAATGTTTTTGTCCATGGCTCGCAATGCACTGTAAATTCGGATCATGCCTCTCGTTGTTTGGTCTTTGCTCATGGGAACCTCCGTATCAATAAAAAAGTCTTTTAATGGAAACTACCTTGCATCCGTGACCTGAAACAGGCTTGACTATATACAAATCATTTTCCAGTGCATCCACCACTTGAACATTTACCCAGAAATCGCCTTCCTCGCTAAAGATAGGTTTCGGTGTCCCGTGGAATTGCAGGAAAACTGTGTCGCCTTCCTTGAGTTTGTGTGTCGGTTTCATTGGCTTGACCGACAAAGCAAAGTGCCGAATTTCTTCCATTCTTCACACTGCCGAAACAATTTGATACTTTTCTTTTGAGCGAAAATCTCTAGATTTTTTGCCCAAAGCTTGCCAAGGGATTCACCCAGGAAATCCAGTAAGGCCCGATTGTGTTTTCGTCTTTCAATTCGCATGCCATCCTCCGTGGTTAAAAGTGGTTGTTTGATGTAGCGGTTGGCGACCATTTTGTTCCTAGTAGCTCTGACAGCTCCCATGCACCTTGTTTCTACTTAGTAAGCCACCGACTCAGGATGAGCTGTGGCGTCTGTCAATGCCCACAAATCCCGATTCAGTTTGTAATCGGCCAATGGAGAAATCACCTTGCGAGTCTTCCTTCCATGGTGGCTGAGAGGTCGGATCCCGCCTTTGATGAGGTTTTCCTGGACCCGTTGATAGGTCAACCACAGAGAGTCGCCATTGTCGGCTGAACGTCTTGTGCGAAGGAGTTGGGTTGGGTCACAAGGGTACTGGCCGTTCTCGTCCTTATCCCACCGAAGGCCAATGGCTCGTTCACAGTATTCCTTTTGCTGGTATTGGGAAAGGGTCAAGGATTGGTATTCGGCAACCCTCGCTTCCAGCATCGGTATATCGTCCATGATTTTGTATGTAGCATCCAAGACCCCATCAATCACGTTCCCTTGATGCCGTGTAGTATAGCTGCCAAAGTCATGACTCTTGACGATCATTCCATTGGAGCACACCAGTCGAAAAATCCCTGCCGAGAGTTGATAGCTTGAGCTGCCATCGTGGGAATTGACCAAAACAATTTCCGGAAGTGAATCCCCGACATTCCAGCTGAGGCGGGAAGACCGGAACCGGATAATGTGGCGGGTAAATTCTCCCTTTCCTTCGATGCGGGTATTGGCTTGCATGGCTTTGACTGGCAGCAATCCCTCGTCCCTCATTTTGTCAATGACTTGAATGGTTGGGATGAAATCATACTTGTCTGACATCCCTTTGTGTGTGGCATCCCCACCCCATGGAGTCATGGCAAAGATGGAAGGGCAAGTCGCCATCAGCTGGTCATTGCTCAAGCCATTAGAATTTTGTGTTGAAAGCATCATGGTTTTTTCTCCCTTTGGTTGGTTGGCAAAATTGCCCTGGTTTCTATTGACCTATCGATAAACTAAATTTTTCTTCATTTCCCGAAAAGAATTTTCCATTTCTCTTTCGGCCTTACAGGACACATTGAAGTCGCCCATAGTTTCAGCCTTGTTTCTGTATGCAACCATTTCATCCATAAAGTCTCTAAATGTCTTTTCTAATTTTTGTGTTTTGTTTTTCATCTTCATTTTCTCCCTTGGTTTTTTCCTTTGGTTGGTGGTGCCAGTCTTCTAATCTGGTCAATTCGTTATCAAATGAGCTCTTCTAATTGTTTAACTAGATGGTCCATATCACCAACATGCCCCCAGTGGACTTGGTTACCTGTCTTATAGTTATCAATGCGCCCAATCAGGTCATGAGCCAATTTTAAGGCGTACTTTTGGCTCTCAATGAATTTTGCACTGGCTTGTTCTAATGATTTTTTTTGGCTCAGTCTGGTTGGTCGTTTTGTCATCGTCATTCCCCCGGTTAATGTGTGGGCCTTATACATATTCTATATAATCTTATCTTACTTTTTCAAGAAAACTTGACTCTGTAAACAAAATATATTCAATAAGCATTTACGCCACTTTCCTGTATATTATCAATAGGTTATGGCTCAATGACGTACTTTTCTGCAGATGATGTGTGCTCAACATCAACCAATCAACAGGAAAAAGCAGAAAAATCATAGTCTTTCAAATGGCCTTATTCTAAAAGCCTTCCTTCTATATAGTTGTCTACCTTTACAGCCTATTATCTGGGTGATAGTGTAAAGAAGAAATGAGAGATAATGAAAAATAGTTGTCAAGTTTTTCTGAAATCGGTAGATAAGGGTATATGACACAAACAATCAACCAAGGAGCTGACACCATGGATGACTTGACCAAAGCTTTAATTCGAGAATTGCTGGGCACGATCAAAAAGAATTCTTTTGTAGATGGATACAAGGCCACTGATTCAGAAGCCATGGGTCTTCTGGTTTCCCACTTCTTTGAGTGGGACGGAGTGGCCATCCTTGAGACTTCAGCTGAAGCTTTACAGGATGCCAATTTTCACACTGAGGCCGGTCAACTTTTTGACATGGTGAAAAAATATGATGAGGTGATCGCTTAATGAATGAGCAAGAAAAAAGGGCCAGATTTTTGATGCAGCTGGCCATGGATCTTCGGCTGAAGATGTGGCCGAAGATCATGGTTGGCAAAGGATCGCAACTTATTAACGGAAGGTACCGCTGATGAATATGTCCTATTGTAGATTTTACAACACGGCAATCCATCTGTCTGATTGCCTTACGGCCTTGATGGAGCTGAAGGAAGGGGAATCCGATCCCCTTTCACGAAGTGAACTTGAAGGCGCGAAATCTTTAGTTGGTGATTGCCTGAGAGTGGTCGAACTCTTAATCAATGACCAATTGGAAAATAAGTCTTGTAGGCCATTGACGGCCCAGCATTTACTGGATGAAATTCAGAGCATCAATGATGAGGTGGAGAAATCCAAATGTATTGATGAGGAAGAAGAAGAATTCGGACCACACTTTAACTAGGAAAGGAATCAAAAAAATGAGAATGACGAAAGAGATAAAGCAGCTGGCCATCCATGCTTTGAAAACGTTGTTGGCCAAAGTGGAAAAGACTTCAGAGCGAGATGAAAATTATGCTGTGCTTCGGAACACTCAACGCTCGGCAGAGGCTTTGATGGAAACCTTCTTAAATGATGGCAGCACTGAGATCCCTATTGCGGAGGAATCACACATTAACAGAGCGCACTACCGCATCCTGTTTTCGACAACTGACTTTGTGCTGATTGAAGATGTGGGACCACATGACAGGTTTTTTACCGTCACCAATGACGTTGAACGAGTGGTCAGTGATTTGATAGCACATGGGAAACTTCAAACCGGACAAAGGTTGTTTTGTTTGGACTCATATAAGGTCATGGATGAAATCGCATTCGAAATGGTGGATGGCTTTCAACGATTTAAGCTCTTGGACCACAATGATTCTGTCGCTGAAACCTGCTTTCGAGCATGGAAGGCACTGCAAAAGTATGTCCGATGAATTTGAAAAACTTAAGATCCAACCTCCCACATTGAACTGGAAGGAGGCCGATGAAATTCTACCAGAGGATTTAGATGCAGCGGCAGATTTTTTTTATAATTTAACAACGAAAGGAAAAGAAGATGGAACCAATTTTTCCTGAAGTCAGAGTGAAGTTGACCGGCAAGGACGGGAACGCTTGGAACATTCTAGGCATCGTGTCACAAGGGATGAAGGCAAAGAAAATCCCGAAAGAGAAAATCAGCGAATTCACAAGTGAAGCCATGGCAGGAGATTATGACCACCTTCTTCGTACCTGTATGAAATGGGTTGAGGTGGTCTGATTCACAAAAAAGAAAAGTGATTGACATTGTAAAGTCAACAAATTTACATTGAGAAAGGATACTTTAAATTGGGAAAGGAGTTTGTGATGGGGAAGAAAAAAGATCAAGAATTTCAGTATGAACGATTGAGTGTGTTGATTGAAGCCAATCATATGACGGTGCCGGAAGTGGCCGAAAAAATTAAGGTGACGAGGCAATTGGTCTATCGGTGGTTGAATGGGGAAACACTTCCAGGCATCAAGGCATTGATTGCGTTGTGCCGCTTGTTCAAGGTCGACATGAATTTCTTTTTTCCCTCAACACGAAAGGAAAGATTGGAAGCGATCTCGGCATGAAGGCTGAAATACACTTGGAAGGGCCTGTGCGGTTCGGGTCGATGTATGAGCTTCAAGCCGTGATCCAGTTAGCCGATGGAACTGAGCGAACGATTCAATGGTCCGTACACCATCAAATCCCAGATGCTCTCGACTATCAAGCCAGGTTTAATTCTCACAAAGGAAAGGCAAAAAAACCATGAGCGAGTTAATGATTCAAGAGAAACAAATCAGTTCAGTCAATGCCATCATTAAACAATTCAAAGAGATGGATGCCATCATCGTTGGCAACGAAACATACATCAATGCTCCCCCGCCAGTCGGATTTGTTCATGCCTATGAAGTGGTCAACATCTGCAAAGATCCAGCCTTCAAAGAAGTGTATCCGCAAAAAGGTGGTGGCCTTTCCTTAACAGCTGTGGCGTTAAAGAAATTAGGGAAGGCAATGGGCATCAAGTTCGGACCCGGGCAAGTCGTGTCACGTATCCTTGATGAGAACGGAAGCACGAAATCAATCATTTATCGCTCAACGGCATGTTGCAGAGGGTTGGATGGTCAATTCAGCTGGTCCCAAATGGATTACGAATTTGATGTGGTCAAGAGAAGGCAGGAAATCGAAAACACCCAGAATGCGAACATTGCAAAATTCATAGATCAGCCATTATCAGCACCGCCAGATTTCAAGGTATGCAAAACACGAGATGAGGTGAAAGCATGGCGGGATGAGAAAGTCCGAATTGAGATGATCCAAATCGAGAAGAATGCCCTGACACGCGCACAAACTGGCTCCATGACCCGTTGCATTCGTGATCTTGGGGCCTTTCCCTCAACCTATATGCCCAAACAGCTTGAGAAGCCGTTTCTGGTGCCAAAGCTGGTGGTCTATTATGAGGCAACCAATCCCATTGATCGGGCCTTCGCCTTAGAACAAACCAAAGTGCCGATGATGATGTTTCCCACGGAGCCGACAAAAATTGTCCATGCTCCAAAAACCCTACAGCTGCAAGCCATTGAAGCCCAACGGCCTTCTGAATTCAAACCTCAACAGCCAACCCTTTCAAAGCAAGAATTCAATTTGCCAACGGAAGTGGAAGCCTTAGAAATAGAGCACATGATCGACCCCCAATTGACTGAGACAGAAATGCAAATTGAAAACCAAGAGATGCAATTGACACCCATCGAATCATCCATGATGGATTTTGAGACTTGCGATCTTACTGACAAAATTATGTGCATAGAACAACTCATCAGGAAGAAAAACTGGAAAGGTAAATTGAATAAGGATTTTAAAAAATTCACACCCAATGAATTTAAAAACTTTTATATGATGTTGCTGAAATTGGCCAACCCAGAGCACACACAATCGGATTTACCTTGGAACGAATAGACAAAACAAAAGGAACAACGTGACATGGATGAATCCTATGTCGAATGAATTTACTTGAGGATTGGAGGTGGCTGATTTGTGGATTGAATTCATGCTTATGATTACTCTTCCCTGTGCGGTTCTGCTGTTGGTGCTCAAATGGTGGTACGAATATTGGCTAAAGTAAGTCATTCTTATAACAGGAGGTTTTAACATGGAAACTGAACGAAGAATTGCGAAGTTTTACTTGGTCATGGTGACACTGGGATTGTTCGCGCTTGGATTTGCGTTTGCCAATCAGGTAGCTGCAGATACCCAAACAATTGAAGGCCGAGGTGGTCGAGGTAGTGGGCAATTCACAGAACAGATCGACCACAAACCTGGGATTCTCTATGGTCGAAAAGGTGGGCTTAAAAGACCTAGTGTGGATTCGCCTGAAAAAATATATGGAAGGGGCAGTGGTCTTCGCAGGTAAAGACCAAGATGACATTCGGTGCAATTACTAATTGAGTATTGTTGACTCACTTTAGCAGGTGGTGGGGTCACAAGACCCCATCACCAGTGACCTACGAAATGAGAGTGGCTATTTGAATAAAAATCATGAACATCAAGGAAATTTTAACTAAAGATTTAGTCGATGAATTGGTGTCGCGAATGAATACATGCCTCATTTTGGGAATGGTATTTGATCACGATAACACTTTAACATTTCACAGGAGATTTTCAGGACCTAATTCCTGGGCCATGTATGCACCACTCTTGGCAGAAATAAGATGGTTAAATGGTAGCTATGACAGTGCTCTAGATGAACCAGATTTACCGGACAGTACTATTGATTTTTGATGCCAAAATAATATATTGGACAATCAGATCTTTTGAAAGGGGAACTGATGAAGCTTTGTGAATGTGGGTGCGGGAAGCCTGCACCGATACCAAAAAGAAATCGTCATGATCTTGGGTTTGTGAAGGGTCAACCGATTCGGTTCATTCATGGACACAACGCATCAACTTACCATCCGGCCAATACAAATTCGAACACATCATCATCGCAGAAGAAGTTCTTGGCAAACCCCTGCCTTTGGGCGCTGTCGTCCACCATCATAACAAAGTGAAATCAGACAATCAGAAATCAAATTTAGTGATCTGTGAAAACAATGCGTATCATCTACACCTTCACCAAAGAGAAAGAAAGCTTAGAAAGGCAGGATTACTATGAGTCTTCGCGCAATTCATAGTGGCGATTGGCATCCAAAATCTATGGGTACCGTCGGAGGAAAGTTACTCATTGATCCCGCTACTGGGTTGTCCATCACCCTCACGGATTTCCAAAACTCACTGAATTTTCTTTACGACTACATCACCAAAGAACACATTCAGCTTTTGCTTGTGGCTGGTGATGTCTTCGACTCTAACAAACCCACCATGGACGAACTTCGTGTGGTAATGCAATTCCTTGAACGGTGTTCAGATGATGGTGTGCAAGTGGTGGTGATTGCTGGCAATCATGACATCGCGCAATCTTCTCATCTGGCTACCGCCTTAGAACCAGTCAGCTTTCTCAATGTCCATGTAGTACAAAAGCCGGATTCATTAGTATTGGATGTGGAAGGAAAAAAGATCCTGATTGATTGCTTGCCTTATCCAAGCCGAGGACGGTTGACCGCTTCCATGCAACATGAAAACAGAAAAACCTGTACGCCGGAGGAGTTGACTGGTTTCATCAATCGCGGGCTGTCGAACATTTTGGCCACATTCCGAATGCAGCACAGTGGCCGTGAGGTGGACCACAAAATTTTGCTGGCACATGGATCGGTGGAGAATGCCACTGTCGGGGAACAACCCCGCACACTTGCCCATGATGTCTTTCTTCCGATCAATGAAGTGGCAGGAGCGTATGATTATGTGGCACTTGGACACATTCATCAGACGCAAAGTGTTGGAGAGAGAGGCATGTACTGCGGGTCATTGCTTCGACAAGGGTTTGGAGAAGAGAAAGAACGCAAAGGGTTTTTGGTGTGTGACTTTGCACCTGGTGGAGTCACGACCGCTCACATTGAAAACCCACATGCCAGAGTCTACAAAACCTTAACCGTGCAGGAGTTGGCTTTGTGGGTGCCCAATTATGGCGAAGAAAACATTGTGTATCGCATTAAAGACACGATCCCAGAAGCCGATGTCCCTCAAGTCATGCCAACCATTCAACGCTTCGCTCAAGCCTTGAACTTTGTTCAGGTGGATGTGGAGATTGAACGAGAAGACCGTACACGGGACAATCAACTTTCCAATCAAATGAACACCTACGAAGCCTTAGAACGGTGCCTAGAGCGGGATTCTGTGGCAGAACCAGCGCTTTCCTTATGTCGTCAACTCCATTTAGAATTGTGTGAAGAGGTGAACCAATGAAGATTCTACGGATTGAATTAGAGAATTTCGCTTCGCATTTACACAGTACCATTGATTTGTCCGGCATTGTTTCCGCTACGGTCTCCGGCAAGAATGGATCAGGGAAATCTACTGCCTTTGTGGATGCACCGTTATGGGCCTTGTTTGGAAAATGTCGCGGTGAACCTGATGTGATGATGAGTCACGATCAATTGCGAATGAGTGTGACCATGGATTTTTCTTTGGATGGTCAAGTGTATCGTGTGCAACGAACTCGGAGCCGACAAACCAAGGCAGGCAAAACGGAGCTGTCATTCTTGGCCAAGAATGAAGACAGCTGGGTTCCGGTTGGTGGGCATAAAATACTAGAGACACAAGAGGCCATCAAATCTGTGCTGAATGCTGACTATGAGTTGTGCGCCAATTCGAACTTTCTTATTCAAGGTAAGGCCGATAAGTTTTCTACCGCTGGTGCCGCTGAACGCAAAGCCATTCTTGCCCAAGTCTTAAAACTTGATGAGTATGCTGTTCTGCGAACGATGGCCAATCGGAAAGCTCAAGTTACAGCCGATCAAATCCAGGGTGTTGAAGGTCAACTGGTGGCAGTGCAAGCCTTGGCGAATATGTTGATCCCGATCAATGAGCTAATCAAAAAAGCTGAAGCCGATTTGCAAATGTATTCAACGGATCAAATGACCTGCAACACCAAACTGAAAACCCATCATGAGGAAAAGGGGAAGAAGCAATCGGCCCTGAATGCCATCTTGGAAGAGAAGGAAGGGCTGGATGGTTTATTCAAGGAACGGGATGAGCTGAACATCAAGATTGAACGCAATAAATCTGATCGAGAATATTACAAAATATTGATTGATCGAAAGGATGAAATTCTACAAAAGGCTGAACAGCATGAATTCTTGACGCGCACTGTTGAAGCGAAGCGAGAAGAAGAAAACAAAGTAACGGAAAAGCTTTTGGTAATTGAAAGTGAGATGCAGAAGGCCATGGAACGCAAAGGCAGAGAGGATTCAACCCTGCTTCGTGTAGAAAGTGAACTGCGAGGGTTGGAGCACAAAAAAGCCTTAATTGAAAGCCAGAAGAATGTGGAGTTAGGCAAGGCCAGCAATGAGATTGGCCAATATATTCAGCAAGGGAAATTGCTTGAGTTGGTCCCATGCTGGGAAGAGTTACAGAAAAAATGTCAATTTACCATTGAGGCTGTGCAGGCCATCGAAAACCTGCAAGGCAAGAAAGATCAATTGACCATTTTAGAGGCCAGGAATTTTGTGCGTGAACAACTGCCTGATTATGAAAAGGATTATGAGACACGGTTGCAACAAATTAAAAATTTGAAGTTGACGGACACGAAAGAAAAGCTTGAGAAGTTGAGAGAGGAGCGACAAGCAATTGCATCGGAGAAAGGAGCCTTCTCCAAAGTGTTGACTGAGATACAAGACGAGATGAGAGGCATCTATCCAGTATCCAAACTGAAACCCGAATTGGAAAGTGCGTTGAAAGAAGTCGAAAAATTGGCGGAGGTGTCAACCATTCATGATGACATGATGCACAAACTCAACAATCAGATTCAAATCAAATTACGGAAGGCTGAAGAAGAAACTGCGCTGGCTAAATGGTTAACAGAAGCCTTTGATGTCGAAGACCAACTACAAAGCAAGGCAGCATCTTTAAAAGAGGAAATGCAGTGTGTGACGGAGCGAGTGGGAAGTCTTCGAGAACAAAAAATTCATTCGGAAGCTGCTCAAATCTCTGTCAAAGAATTGACTCAATCAATTGCTGACACACAGAACAGGAATCAAGCTTTCAAGCAGCTGCATCATTACTACACCACCATCCCCGTGATGATTATGGAAGGGGCCGTACCCACTTTGGAAGCTGCCACGAATTCCATCCTGGAAAAGATCAGCCCATCGGGAATGCGAATTCGATTGGAAACACAAAAGGCTTTGAAAAGTTCTGACCGCATTGGGGAAACCCTGGACATTCTGGTGCGCGATGTATTTGGGGAAAAACCTTATGAAAATTATTCCGGTGGTGAAAAGTTCAGGCTGGATTTGGCTTTGCGCTTTGGGTTGTCTCAACTTCTCATGCACCGCGCTGGATCCCGAATGGAAACCCTCATCATTGATGAAGGCTTGGGAAGTTTAGACAATGATGGATTGGCCTTGTTGCGAGAATGCTTGAGCAAACTCGAAACCAGCTTCGGATTGATTTTGGTTATCAGCCACGTCGAAGGAATTCAAGGAACATTCGAACAGGAAATCATGGTGGAAAAGAATGCGATCGGAAGCGAAATAAAGGTCTTGTGAAAAAAATGATAACACTTGAAGCCTTAAAAAACTTTCAGGAGAAGTGGAAATTGTTCATGGTAAATATGAGAGAAAATTTCAGTTTCTACGAATTCTGTCTCGGGTTTCTGTTAATTGGAATGGGAATCTTTTTTCTTTCTATCGCCTATACCATTCTCCTGAATGGAGGATTAGAATACTCGGTCAGGATTGGGAACCCATGATAGGCCCATCTGATAGTGATATGAGCGAAGAAGAATTTAAATCCAGGTTTTTTGCTCATTGGTTGAAACGGGCATTGGTCGATGCCACGGTTGCCTTCGAACTGTTCAAATATCGGGTTGAGAGTCTAGAAATCACACCAGAAGAATTTGTCGATGAAATAATGGATGCTGAAGATGAGGAAAGGGCAAAACCATGAAAACTAAATTATGCAAAGTGACTATTTTTCGAGTGAGTGGACTTCGAGAGGAATACGAAATACCGAAGCATGGGTTGCTGCGCAAAGTACATGAATTGATCGGGGCTGAAGTGGGCGATTCGGTGAATTTGAGAAACGGCAAGGTCATGATTGTTGATGATACTGGCCTCATTGATGGCAAGCCGATCAACCCTGAAGGCACGGACCTTTATTATGAAAGATGTGGAGGTGTGACACCAAACAACATTCACGGGGATGTCGCCATTTGCACAGACAATGATTTTGCATGACCAACAAACCACTTACAGCTGAACAACTTTATCAGCGGGAGTATTGGAGGAAAAATAAAAGACGTATCATGCGAATCCGCCGCACCATTTTGAAAAAAACCATTGCTGACTATCAACGAGCCTACCAAAAGAAAAATCAAAAGAAATATAAAGCTTACCAAGCTGCATACCGCAAAAAATATTATCAGACCACGGGAAGGTGAACCATGGAAAACACGGAGAGAAAGCTGATAGACATCTGTGAATTTTTGGGGCTGGATCATACCCAATGGGATGACGGTGTTCGAAAAAATAGTGAAGGGGATGAATGATGAGAGTTAAAAGATGAATCAAGTCTGGGTTTCCTCATGCTATAGATTTAAAACCAGAAAGCCATTGGTCAATATCCACTATCAAGACACGGTGTTACAAATAAGCGCAGCTGAAGCCAGGGATCTTGCAGGCCATCTCATAATGGTTGTGGAACGGATATGGGGCAGAGGAGTAAATGGGCCAATTCTTGTGGCGATTGCTGTAATGAATGGAGGTGAAACGTGGCAAGTGAATCTCCAGACGTAGAAACAGATGGGCTGCACCCAAACAGATATAGAGCTCGTCCGCGCCACCTTCGAACCCATAGTCAAACAAGAAGAGTAATCACAAAAGGAGACGAACATGCTGAGTTTTTTTAATGAACCAACACTAAAAGCGGCCCTCCTCGCGAGAATGGACGACCACGCCGAGGCCGACGCATTTCTGCAAGGAACTTACTGGAGGGAGGGGAAAGGGTGTTTTATCGGCTGCGCCATTCATGGGGATGACCCCATGAAGTTTGAGCAGCAATACGGACTGAGTGTCTTCGTGGCGAAACTGGGTGAATATTATTTTGAGAGGGCTGACAGAGATGACGCGATCCTGATGCCACGGGCCATTATTGACGCCATCCCCGTGGGCGTTGAAACGCATTGGGTATGGCCGCGCCTGTGGCAGTGGATCGTCACTGCTCCTGTTCATGGGCTGCTCGCCTCACCCATACGACAATGTTCAAAAGACTTACTCAAGGCAACGTGCCGAATCTATGAAGCGTGGCCGCAGACAGACCAGGCCGCCGCAGAGGCCGCCGCATGGGGCGCACGGGCCGCCTCACGGGCCGCCGCAGAGGCCGCCGCATGGGGCGCAGAGGCCGCCGCAGGGGACGCCGCATTCGCCGCCGCATGGGCCGCACGGGACGCCGCATTGGCCGCCGCAGTGGCCGCCGCATGGGCCGCAGAGGCCGCCGCATGGGCCGCAGAGGCCGCCGCAGGGGACGCCGCATTCGCCGCCGCAGTGGCCGCCACACGGGCAGCAGAGGCCGCCACACGGGGCGCCGCGTGTTCCGCCGCACGGGCCGCCGCCCGGGCCGAACAATACCAGGTATTTTTAACTATTCTTCGTGGGTTGGGTGAGGAGACGCCGCTGGTGCCATGTATTGAACAGCCCACGCGCGCATTCGCGCCGTTGTAATGAGGCGCCCAGAGCCAAGTATAGTTAAGAGACATCTATGTGCTGAAGCATCCAAACAGGATGCCTTCTTGATGTGGTGGTTGGTGAAAACCATGAAAGTTTCAACCACTGAAGCGGGTTCAGTACTGATGGACTATCGCAAGTGGAGAACAGAGCATGGCGATCCCAAGCGAAAGTAGGAATTTTGAGTGACCGTGGCCTACTGGCCACTGGTGTGGTCACGATCCTCATGCTGCTTTTTTATTTTACAATGTACAGATGGCTATTTTGAACAAGAGAAAGGGTCAACATGCTGCATTCATTCAACCCGGGATTGAAGGAAGTCAAATGAGTGCCGATGACATTGCCGACATCATGAATCGGAATTCAAATGCCTTGATGAATTTGCAGCACAAAATTCTCGAAGAACGATTGGTTCGGGAAAAGGCGGGGAAGCCCTATGAAATCATGGTGACGTTCAATCCCAATTTACAAATTCAAATTGAAACCTATGCCACGGTGGATTTGTATGAAGGGCATAGACGAATGATCTTTGGCCATCAATGGTTCACCGATTCCGGGCAGCACGAACCGTTCAAGGTGTGGAGTTGCAACCCATGAAGATTCGAAGTCCTACAAAAGAAAAGGAACAGTTTCGTTCAAGTGGCATTCGTCGACAAGGGATGTTCATTCCACAACTGTTCCCATCCATGAATGAATATTCTCGGATGGCTGCACAGACATTCGGCATCAAGGGGCACCGTGGAACCATGGCCAACAACCTAACCATAGTGGATTTAGTGGCATGGCTCACTGCAGTTTTATGGCCTTGAAAATGGGAAAGCTGAAAACCTTTGACCCCCAAAAAAAAGAGTGATACAACAGCAGTTTACTTTGTCAATAAAAAATCTTATGGTGGCATGAAGTGCATTCGGTGTGGTGGTCTATGGTACGAAAGCGGAGAAGATTCGCACTGCATCCTTTGTGGGAATCGCACCATGCCAGGACATCCTTTTTGTTCCGTGGGTGACTCCGTGACTGATGTGGAGCACAAAGAACAAAAATATACTCGGAAGGTCGACCATAATACCTTGCAACCCCTCAACCCACCACAACCCAAACTGAAAACAACCAACGTGGGTAGGCCAACCAAAGAAAAGAAATTGGAATGTCTCAAGGGCTTTCCACAGACCGGACCTTTGGAGGAACATCCGTACATGGAATTCCTGGCGGGGAAGTGGGAAGACGCTGAAGCCCAAATTGAGGCGTGGAAGAAAAAGCAGGATGAGTTGAAAATGGCTGCCCATGAATTTACAAAAAGCTACCCACAAAATATAGAGGAACACTCGGAGAAATCGGCATAAGTTGTGATTTACAAGATCGGTTGGCTTTGTTATTCATCCCCATGCAGCCCACCAAAAATTGACCGACCAACAGAAGGAATACCAGGGATGGCCAAACCTCCGTTTTTCCCTTTTTACTATCAAGACTTTCTTACTGGCACCAGGTTTTTTTCTAATGCACAGGTTGGAGCCTACATCAGGCTTTTGCTAGATCAATGGGATTTAGGCATCCTCAAACAGAAACATTTTTGCGTTCGAATGAATGGAATTTCTGAGGAAGAATGTAACGAAATTATTTCAAAATTTGAGCCTGTTTTTATCAAAAACGTGGAAGGTTTTCAGAATAAAAGGCTAGAGCAAACACGCAAGTATGTTTCCAAAATTAACAAAATTCGTAGAGAATCCGGTAGGTTAGGTGGTCTAGCAAAAGCCAAGCAAACACATAGCAAACTTCCTAGCAAACCACCTAGCAAAAAACTAGCAAATCAGGGTATCCAAATCTTAAATCCAAATTCAAATATAAATACAAATTCAAATATAAATACAAGCTTTCTCGAAAAAATTAAAAAAGAAGCCCAGGGTGTAGGTGTGGACAAGTCTTCAGTTGAAAAAAAACCCAAGCAAAAACCTCTGACACTTTGGCCGGAAGGATTCGAATTGACCGAAGCCATGCAAGCCTATGCGATTAAAAAAGGCGTACACGATCCAGTGGATGAGTTTGAAGCTTTTAAAAATTGGGCAGATCAAAAACAGGAAATGAGAAGGGACTGGCCGGCCACTTGGCGAACCCGTTGTGACAACTATCGGCAATTCTCAAGCAACAGAAAACCTAGCACGGAGGATTATTTCGGATGAACAGAAAAGAATTTGAATCATCCATGAAGCACATGATCAATGCGATTGGGGTGAAAATGAATAAGTACCAGGTCGAATTATTTTGGGATGAATTCAAGCATAATCACAGTGAAGATTTTACGGCCGCATGCCATTTTTGCGGAAGAGGCACACCTGGCAAGCTTCCGTTTCAAGGTGTTTTCAGTGAAGCCATCACCGCTGCCATGGAAATGCGATTGCAAAAAGAAAAAGATGATCGGGAGGCGGGATTACACAAAAGCCACAAAGTCACACTTGATCCGCACGAAAGATTGTTGGCCAACCGTGCAGCGTTCGAAATGGTGAGGCAATCACGGGCTTGTCGCGCTACTGGAAAAAATTGCTGGGACAAAGAAAAAGTCAGGCTGGCGCAATTCACATCGGAGAAGGATGAGGAAATTTTTAAGCGGTACGGTCGGGATGGAGAACGCATGCCAACACCAGCACAAATTTTTGGGAACATTGGGAGTGGCGTTGTCGATGAATGAGCATCAAAAAACAGACTGGACAAAGATGTCTTTCGAAACAGAAATGTCCTTCCTTGAAAGTTTAGCAAGGATCAAAAAAACAGACCCGGAGAAAATCGAAAAATCTCCCATTTGGTGGGCATTGTCAAAAAAATATAACCTAACAAAACTACCCTAGATGAATAACCTTATACCCTATGCACCGAAGCCGTGCCGGAATTCAAATCGGGGAGAATTTGGCCAATTTTGGGCCGAGGTTTGACGAACTCGCGCAAGCCATTGCCCATATCCACGAATTGGCAAAAGATCGAACCTTGGCGCCAAAGTGTTCAAATTTTGGGGCAAAAAAGATGAAGTGAGAGCTTGAAATGTTCAGAATTCGAAAACATGGCAAAAAAACACCAAAGAAAGGCAAAACACTCATGGATCACTTGAAAGACTCTACTCCACCCATCCCAGACCCAGTGAGACAAGAGAAGACCAGTATCAGCCCAGAAGATGCAGCCCTAGTGAAGTTCTTCTTGGATTCCCCAGTGGGTAGGGAACTACTGAGAACACTGGGACCAATAGCGCGGCGTGACCTTCACCCAAAAAACTTGAATATTTCCTACGATGCCGAGCTAAAAGCTGTCGATATTTGTGTGGTTTTCATAGATACAAATACCCCGATTTGGCACAACCTTTCTCTCTTCATGTGGCGCAATCGAATGACCTGGCGATTCGATGGAACCGGCCTACAACTCACCCTCATTGTTCGATGGTTTTTACCCTACCAACTGCCGATGGATGACCTGGTTGATCCGTCGAAAATTCAAGTCGGAATTGACCCAGGAAAAGAGATGCCGACACATGCAGTGGAAGAAGAAGTGGGGCAAACCAAACAGAGCACGATCGAAGAAAGTTTGGAAGAGCAGGTTAAGGCTATGGCCGAAGAATCTTTGGATGAAAGGCAGAAAGAAATGGCCGATGGAAAATGATTTTCAGCAACAGGTGGAGACGCAAGAGGAGGCATTGAAATATGGCAGAACGTCACCAACTCATAAAAGATCACACACGACTCAGTAAAGAAAAATTTATTGCCAGCGGAATTCCTAGGCAGCGAGTGTTTGTGCCGATGTTGTTTCCAAGTCAGAATGAATGGCTTCGCATGGCTAGTGCCACTGGGCAAGTTGGGGCCAAACACCAACGCACCTCCGTTGCTCAATCTTTAAAGAACAGTATGGAAACTAAAATTCAGGTGCATCTACGATTGGCCAATTTGCAACCCATGGAAGCCGCCTATTTTTTCTTTCGATTTTTTGAATGTGGAAGACAACGCAACAAAGACAACATTCAAGCCCTGGCCTTGAAATTCTTTTTTGATGCCATGCAAAAACAAAATATTATGGCCAATGATGGCTGGAAAGAAATTGTGGGATGGGATTCGCATTTTGAGGTTATTAACGGCACAACAGGAATGGAAGTAAGGATGTACGACCCGTTTCAATGCCATGCTGAAATCATTAACGAATCTATTGTGCTCATCACCACGAAACTTGAGCAGTACAAAGATTTTCGCAAACGGACAGGCCGATGAATCCACTGTGGACCAGTGCAGATTTGGCAGGATGTTTTTCTATGGTGTTGGTGTCCGTGTTTTTGGCTGTGGTTTCGGTCATGGGGTTGATATGGCTCTTGCAATGAGAAGTTGGGGCGGTAGGATAACCAGGCAATCCACCGGACTTTGACTCCGGTAATCTGTGTTCAATTCGCAGCCGCCTCACCATTTTACAAACCAGATGCAGTTATCTTTTTTTTTACAGAGAGATCAATCATGAATGCACGGATCAGCTTTGAGTGGAGCGGAGAGAAAGCCGAGAAATGTGTTGCCAGAATTTTAACTGATAGTGAATTGGTGCCGGACTTGAGTTATCAGGACATGGTGCACCGTGACGATGCCGAATATGAAGTGACGCTGATTATTCGACTTAAGCACAAAAGAAAATCACGAAAGAAAAATGATGCTGCCAAGGAGTAACGAAAATCTTTAATGGTTCATCGTCTGCGCATTGATGAGTTTGTTTTTCAGGAGAAGATGACCAAGGAAGAAATCTGGTTCAAGATTAGACAATTAACACATCACACAAACAGCAAAGGGGAAAATCACATGGCACGACGAGCAAGCAGCGGAGATGATGCTGAAGACAAAATCACCACTGAGGATGGAGGAAGCAAGCCACAAGACCAGACCGCCGCGGTCTTGGTGGAAGATCCAATTCCGCAACCACATTCCAAACGCAGGCGAGTGCAACGCAGGGAAGAGCAAGCATTTACGAGTGAAGAGCGATTGGCCATCGAACAGGAAATCATCCAAGCCAATGGCAACTTGCGGGACATTGAAGACACAAAAAAAACGCAAGACAAAATCTGGAATGGTCAAATCAGTGAGTATGAAGCCACGATGAATGAGGCGATAGATGTTTTAAAAAAAGGAACATTTACCATTGATGTCGAACGCATCGAGGAATTCAATTACGATCTGAAAATGAAAATCTATTATGACGTTAACACAGGCGAGGAAGTGGACAGTGTGGACATGACAGAAGAAGACCTTCAAACGAAGATGGACTTATGAGCGGCCCCGAGGAACCTGACTGGGAAGATCGATTGAAAAAAATGCTGGTCATTGTGGGAAGGCCAGGACGATGCAAGGGTTGCAATCAGGCGATTTATTGGGTCACGACTAGGCGAGATTCCTTGCTCCCGTACACAGAGGAAGGCATAGCACACTTTGCCGATTGTCCAGACGCAAATAAGTTTAGAAAGAAAAATAAAAAGTGAAAAAACTTAAAGATGAAAAAAGAATGATTGAGTATGACATTGACATTCTGCCAGAAGAATCTATGGAAGATTTTCCAGAGGTGGATGAGGAGCACGAGCCAGAAACGACGGATGAAATTACTGAGGGAGATTTTAATCGGTTCAAAGATTCTTTGCCTAGTGGCAATGATTGGGAATAATGAATACGGCGCCCAAAACTCGCAACCGTCTTGGGTTGACGCCTTTTGAATGGAAACCCAGCAATCAATACGTCAGAAGCGTTGGGCCATTTCACACGTACAGAGAACACGAGCCAGATTTGGTGCAATTATTCGAGAATGATTGCCGATTGATGTGGAAAGAATGTGCTCCATTCGATATCCCAAAACAGTATGAAGGCTTGAAAGCCACGGCACATGATGAGCTGTGGGAAAACCAACCGGACAATGATGTGGGGTCAAGGACAATCCGTGAAAAAGGGAGTGGGGTCTATCGGGATGTCGCCGTGCCTGTTAAACCAAAGCCACAGAAGCAAGAGATCAGGAAAAATCTCAGTGAGGTAGAAAAGGCCATCATGCGGAAATTCTATCCATGGGAAAAGTTCGAATGAATCCAAACACGGTGGCAATTTGGGCTAGCCGAGGCTGGCATCTTGAACCCACGCTGATTGTTGCTCCTGGTGAAATCATCAATACGGGTGGTCGTCCCTACTATTTTGGAGAACAAAAAGAGATCGGCTACTGTGGCCATGCTCAACCATTGATCGTGAGTCGGTATTGCATTGGCACCAAGCTTGGACGCCCATTGACTCGGAATGAAATTGTTCGATTCCGGTCAAAAGATAAAAAAAATTTACGATTGTCAAATCTTGTGCTGCACAGCAAGAGTGCTTCAGCCGCCGAACTGTATAGAGTCAATAGCGATCCGATCCTTGGCTACTCTCATTGCTTGTGTGGGTGTGGTACACGGCTGGATTTAGAAAGACAAAAGCAAGAACCTCATGCGTTTGCAGAAGGCCATCGGCCACGATCAAGAAATGATGCACCAAAGGAAGCCAAGCGAGCGCGCGCACCACGAAGCAAGGTGTTACAAGAGAAATTGCTGCCGATTGCACCATTGGAAAGAGAACAGCTGATGGATATGCCAACACCGGAGGCAGCACAAAGTATAGATACGTTGAAAGAATTCCGAGTGTTGTTTGAAAAAATGATCCACAATTTGTCTTGGAATGAATTCAAGGAATTGTTACACCTGTTATTGGAAATTCACACACGCCAAGAAAAGAGCAAAGAATAATGCTGGTGCTGACACGCTATTCACACTGGTACAGAGAAGGCTTCGAGTGATTGAGATGGGAAATTAGCTTGCGATGATTGACCTTATTCACGGCGATTGCTTAGAGAAAATGAAGGACATTCCTGATGGGAGCATTGACGCTGTGGTGACGGACCCTCCTTACGGCTTGGCCTTCATGGGCAAGCACTGGGACAAAGGCGTGCCTGGCGTAGAGTTCTGGCAAGAAATGATACGAGTGTTGAAGCCTGGCGGGTATCTCGTATCCTTTGGGGGCACGAGAACCTATCACCGCATGGCTAGCGCGATTGAAGACGCAGGCTTTGAGATTAGAGATATGATCGAGTGGGTCTATGGTTCGGGATTTCCTAAGTCTTTGAATATTGGTAAGGCTGTTGATAAGTTGCAGGGGAATGAGAGAGTAGTAATGCCAAATCCAAAAGCAAAGCAACAGACTGCAGCAAAAGATGGAATATACGGAGATTACGAAGCAACAACCTATATTCCCAAAGGCACAACCGAATGGGAAGGCTGGGGAACTGCCCTTAAACCCGCCCACGAACCAATCTGCATGGCACGGAAACCGTTATCAGAAAAGACAGTAGCCGAGAATGTCTTGAAGTATGGTACAGGTGGGATCAATATTGATGAGAATAGGGTGGGACATCAAAGCGAAGCAGACAGGTTATCAGCAACTCCGCAATGGAAAGTAATTAGAAACAATTTTGCACCAGGAGAAAGAGTTGAGGGGACTGAAACAAATAGACCAGATACAAGTTTGGGCCGCTTCCCTGCCAACCTACTCCACGACAACAGCGAAGAAGTCCGGGCGTGTTTTCCTGAGACGAAGAGTGGTAATCTAAACGCTAATATTATCAAAGCCCATAACGGTTTTGAGGGTAAGAGTTTCAAGATGGGTGAAAAGCAATCAATGACAAAGAATGGCGATTCAGGCAACGCCTCCCGTTTCTTTAAATCAATAATCTACACAGCCAAGGCAAGCAAGGCAGGCAGAGGAGATGGAAATAATCATCCCACGGTAAAACCCGTAGCCCTCGTGGAATACCTCATCAACATGGTCACACGAGAGGGCGGGGTTGTGCTGGATCCGTTCATGGGATCGGCCACCACGGGCGTGGCGTGCGTCAACCTTGGCCGCGGCTTCACGGGGATTGAATTTGACCATAAGTATTTCACCATTGCCGAGAATCGGCTGCGGCAGGAAGTGCTGCCACTTGAATTGTAGACACTCAAACCACGGAGGATGAGATGGACAACACAACCAAACCACAGGGCAATCTTTGTCCCAAATGTTCAGGCTGGTATGATTGGAGCACGCTGGAAGGCCGCTGCTTGATGTGTGGCTTTATGTGGAATCCGTTAATTGTCCCGCAAGTGCGATTCAAGATCCCGCATTGTTGCTTTGGGCAATGTGTCCGACCGATCCCAGATATCAAAAACATCTTCTGTCCTATTCATGAACGGGAAGTGGTCACGAATCACACCGTGAACAACATCAATCGGCAGACTCGGTACACCCAGCGCAAGGGAAATCAAGATGATGGACAAATCCGACTGAATGCCCCGATAATGGTAAAACTGAAGGCACAGTATAGGAAAACGGTAGCTTGATGATTGCGCTATGCTGTGTTTACCCAAGCCGGTAGCGTCATCAGAAACCTACCGTCGAAGGCCAGGGAGGTTTTCTGGTTTTCCTCCCTGGCCTTTTTATCTAAAGAAACACATGGACACAGCTGATGACTTCTTTGAAAAATGTTGTGGCCAATGTCGCTTTTTCCTACTCAGGCTAAAAGAGCCAATCCGGGGCACTTGCACAGAACCAACAAACGACTATATGCCAACAGAATATTTTAACGGCAATCAATGTTTTAAGTATCGATCAAAGACAGAGAAGGTAAACAGGGATGAGCTTGGCAGATAAAACCATGACTTTAACACTTGAACATATTTTAAAATCAGAGCATTTCGAATCCCGTAACACCTACCCGATTGACAAAATTTTCCCTCATCCCAAAAATCCGCGCAAGCATTCTGAGTATGAGATTGAGCTTCTGGAAATAGGCATTCTACACTTCGGCTTTACGAATCCTTTGCTGATTCAGAAGAGTACAAAAAATGTGATTGCCGGACATGCTCGATTGAAAGCCGCAAAGAATCTCAGGCTGAAGGTTGTACCTGTTCGAATCTGGGATTGTTCAGACGAGGAAGCCGAAATCCACATGATCGCTGATAATAAGATCAGTCAGCATTCAGAGTGGGATGAGGATCACCTGATTCCCTTGCTTATGAAATGGCGAGAAAAGTCCGAGAAGAATTTAACGGGATTTTCTGAAGATGAAATGCAATTACTCATTGATGCTCAGCCCGACTTTACTCCAGATAGAACAGCCAAAGTCTCTCAGCTTGATACGCTAGAGCCGAAGTGGGTCAAATGTCCTGAGTGCAACCATGCTTTCGATTCGAGGCAACATGGCTACTCTATTGGTTGATTATGTGAGTAATAGGGTTGCGAAGTATGCCTGCCAAAAATGGCATTACTCAAAAACGATTCCCGTCTATAAGATTATTCGGTTTGGGGTTTGGGAAGATGAGCATTTTGTCGGCGTGATTCTTTTTGGAACTGGAACCAGCTCGAATGCCCATCAGCAATATAAGATCCTTCCAAACGAAATGTGTGAACTAGTGAGGGTCGCCCTTCGTTCTCATGTTTATGAAGTTACGAGAATGATTTCGGTGTGTCTCAGACTCCTCAAGAAAACAAATCCGAAACTTCGCTTAGTGACTTCTTTTGCCGATCCTGATGAAGGGCATCATGGAGGAATTTATCAGGGAGGGAATTGGATCTATACAGGCATTTCAGCGAATGTGAATCAGTATTATTTTAATAAAGCCTGGAGGCATTGTACTGATGTCTACAAAAGGCTTTCACCTGAACATTGCAAGCAACTTCCCCAGAGATTGAAATCGGGGAAGCATCGATACCTCATGCCCTTAGATGGACGGATGAGAGCCTTTGTCCTTCCTCTGAAGCAACCCTATGTTAAGCGGGTAAAGAAAGCGATGGGTGATACCCTCACCACAGCGGCGGTGTGACTCCGACCTACCCGCTCCAAATTTTATGGAAGAACAAAACGAAATGAGACAAGAGCCCAGTCGGAAGCCCTTAACCGAGGACGAAAGCTGTAAGGAAATCAAACGATGCGGGGCTCAACTGAGAAAGAAGCCTGGGCAGTTTTGCCGGAAGCCACCGATCAAGGGAAAGCGGCGGTGTAAACTTCACGGCGGGAAGTCCTTAGCAGGAATCGCATCAGGTCGTTATAAACATGGAAGATATTCCCGATATCTCCCTATGGATCTTCGGAAACAATATGAAGAATCCAAGGATGATCCTGAGTTCCTATCCCACCAACCTGATTTGAGGCTGATGGATTTACATCTGCAGCAACTTCTCGTAGCTCTGAACAAACCAGAAAATATGGAAACCTTTGTAAAAGCCCGTGAAGCCTTTGAAGAATTCAAAAGATTTCAGCGAGAGAAGAATGCAGCCGCTATGAAACACGCCCTGGATAAACTCGATTTGCTCTTCACCGTAGGAGTACAAAGTGGGAGCGTATGGAATGAAGTGCGAGAAGTAATCGAACAACGTAGAAAGATTTTAGAAAGTGAAACCAAAAGAATTCATCAATCATCAAACAGCATGAGTGGTGAACAAATCCTAGCGCTGATTGAATATATTGTCGATGTCCTACGGAGCAGCGTGAGCAAATATGCCGACAGACTCATTGCGTCAAAAATCCTTCAACAGGTCACTACCGACATCGGGGTTGTCGTTTCTCGGCCAGACCAGGCATCGGCTTCAACAGCTCGACTCCTCGCCTAAAGAATTCGAAGACCTGGATTGGCAAGTGTGGCTGCTTCGTTACTTTGGGCTAAACTTTAGGAATGAACAGGCTGACCCATCTTTTTCGGTCTATCATCATGAGCTGTGGGAGTGGGTGTACTCGCTTCAGGAATTTGTTCGGCCTCATCCCTTCATTGCAGTCTGGCCAAGAGAAGGCGGGAAAAGCACCAACGTTGAGCTGGCCGTTATTTATCTTGGGCACAAACGCATCAAGTCATACTGTGTGTATATTTCCGGCACACAAGAGCAAGCCAACGATCACGTGGGCAACATTGCTTCAGCCCTGGAAAGTTCTGTCATCAGTGATGTGGATCCTGATTTATGTGAAAGGCAGCTTGGGAAGTACGGGCATTCAAAAGCATGGAGGATGAATCGCCTTCGCACGGCTTCTGGATTAACCGTTGATGCTGTTGGCCTTGATGCTATGGGCCGTGGGGCCAAGATTGGGAAACGTCGGCCTGATCTCATTATTTTCGATGACATTGACAAAGACAAGGACACGAATGCGTCCATTGAGAAAAAGATTCAATTGCTGACCAGAAAAATTCTCCCTTCGGGCAATCAATTTGTAGCGATCCTTGCTGTGCAGAACCTCATTCATGGACAATCTATATTTACGAGGTTAGTGGATGGCCGTGCGGAATTCCTCATAGATAGAAAAGTGTCTGGCCCGTACCCCGCGCTCAGAGATTTTACCTTTAAAAAGTCCATTGATGGCAAAGCCGAAATCACAGGCGGCATTCCAACGTGGGACAATTTGGGAATAGAACGATGCCAACGGATTATTAACGACATTGGTTTGAATGCTTTTTTGGCTGAATACCAACATGATAAATCCGCACAGCAAGGCATGTTCTTTGAAGATATCTGGATCCCCTCCATTATCGTTATTGACCCCTTCCCTATCCCTCCGCATTGGCGCATTGACCGTTCCTTTGACTATGGCTATTCTGCACCGTTCAGTGTGTTGTGGTTCACGACTTCCGATGGAGAAACCCCAGTTGGTACTACCAGAAGAATTTATCCACGGGGAACCCTCTTCGCGATTCATGAATGGTACGGCTGGAATGGGAAGGCCAATCAAGGCTGTAAGATGTTGGCCACTGACATTGCGACTAACATCAAGGCCATCGAAGAACGCACAGCCTACCTTCGAGGAAGAGTGAAACCAGGCCCAGCCGATTCGAGCATTTGGGATGGGCCACCGAATAATAGTGTGGCTACTGATATGGCCTCAAAGCACGTTCACTGGTATCCTGTGGACAAAGGGCCAGGGTCAAGAGTGAACGGCGCAAGAATGTTTCGGGAAAGATTTATTGCGGCTAATCAAACGCCCATGACTCAACCAGGCTTTTTTATTTGGACGGATTGTGTTCAACTACGCCGATGTTTGCCTGACTTGCCTCGTGATCCCATGGACGCTGATGATGTGTTTACGGAAAGCGAAGACCACAACTACGATGCTGCACGCTATCGCATTCAATGGAAACCCACGCCGATTAAAACCGGCCACACTATAGGGCTGTATTGATGTTGACCAGATTGCAAAAAATTTCCTTCGCCAATCCGGTATTGGTGAACAAGCCAGTTCACTACCGTTGGATAGGAGGACCCCCGCCATGCCGACCACAGGAACCACTCTGCTACCAGCTACCAGTGCTGGGACCGTAAGCACTTCAGCATCCGATTCCGTTCAAACTCAACACCCTGAATATATCGACATCCATCCTGATTGGATCTTGGTGCGTGATGCCGCTTCCGGAGAACGCAAGGTCAAGGAAAAGACGACGACCTATTTGCCAACTACTTCAGGCATGAGAGCCGCAGGACTAGGTAAAGGCCAAGAGGGAAAGGCCATGTACGACACCTATCTGATTAAATCGGTTTTCCCGTATTTGGTGCAACCAGCCATCAACGCTTTAGTGGGTGTGATGCACAGAGAAAAGGCCATCATTGAATTGCCGCCACAGATGGAACCGTTGCGGGAGAATGCCACGCTGGAAGGTGAATCCCTGCAAACGCTGTTGATAAAAATCAATGAAGCGCAATTGATGACTGGCCGCATTGGCTTGTTGGCTGATGTGCCAACGGGCATGGGGAACACCCTCCCGCATATCGTCACCTATCAAGCTGAATCCATTATCAACTGGGATGAGTCACGAAGACCGGATGGCCGCAATCGGTTGGACTTGGTGGTCTGCAATGAGAGTGGCTGGGAACGAGTCTCAGGGTTTGGTTGGGAATTCAAACAAAAATATCTGGTGTTGGATTTAGTGCCAACCACTGAGACGCAGAGAAATTTTGAAACGATTGACGTCATCAAGGAAGGCCAAGCCGTCGTCTATCGAAGCCGGTTGGAAATTGACGATGAGGAATTGACTCAGCAAGAGCAAGCCAATCGACAAACTGAAGTCACACAAACCTCTGTGAACAGAACGCTAGATGGGGTCACACCTTCCATTCGCGGCAATACCTTAGATGAAATTCCTTTCGTATTTATTGGTTCCGTCGACCTGACACCGACACCAGACCAAATTCCAATGCTGGGGTTGGCCAGCCTTTCCTTCACCATCTACCGAGGCGAAGCTGATTATCGCAATACGTTGTTCATGCAAAGCCAAGATACATTAGTCACGATTGGGGATATGGTGGGAGAAGATGACAAACAAAAACGGTTTGTCGGGGCATCGGCCTCAATTAATCTTCCCCTCAACGGGGATGCTAAATACATCGGAGTCTCAAGTAATGGGTTGCCTGAACAACGAACGGCCTTGGAAAACGATTACAACAAAGCTTCAGAGCTTGGGGCGAACTTGCTTTCTTCAAGCAGGGGAGCTGCAAAAGAGGCCGAAGAATCCCTACAAATTCGTGTGGCGGCACGAACTGCGAGCATCACGACAATAGTTGTGGCTGGGGCCGTGGGTTTGCAGACCTTGCTTCGGAAAATGGCTGTATGGATTGGCGCGGATCCTGAACAGGTGGTGGTCAAGCCCAACATGGACTTTGTGCCGGATAAGTTTAACCCAAAAGAATTGCTGGACTTCATGGCTGCAAAGAATTCAGATGCGCCTTTGTCCTTGCAAAGCATTCACAATTGGCTAGTCGAAAAAGGTGTCACTGAATTGACCTTAGAAGAGGAACTGAAAAGGATTGAGGAAGAGGAAACCAAATTGAATGAGATGCGGGGCACGGATGAGGATGAGGAAACTATCGAAATGCGAACCCTCATGCTTGACCAATTACGGAGACAACAGGCTGGAACGCCAAATCCTGAATTGCGACCAGAGGCTAATTGATCCTAGATGGCAGACACGTCTAACGAGCAAATCCGTGATGCGCTTGTTCGAAGGCAGACAAGAGTTTTGCGACTGGCCGCTGGTCTTGGAAAAGACATGAAGAGGCTTTTAAGCCTTGTTGATGGCGACCTACGGCGATTGATTGAGGAACGCACCAACCCGTTGACCGGCAACAGAAGGAAGTTTGGGAAGACTCGCACGGCACGAATCAATGCCTTGCAACAAGCCATTCGGGATTTGCAGAAGCCCACCTATCAAGACATCCGGCGAGAGATGAAACAACAAATGACAGAGATAGCGGTGTTGGAATCGGTTTTTACGGCTGACACCATTACGGCTGCCTTGCCGGTGGTGGTGAATTTGGCCTTGCCGCAATCTTCTTTGCTCAATGCCATTGCGACCAAGCAACCTTTTCAGGGCCGGATTTTGGAAAAGTGGATTCGGGATCTCAACAACGCTGACACGCTTCGCATGATGGACCAGATTCGAATCGGCATGGTCAATGGTGAAGGTGAAGTGGCCATAGGCCGGAGAGTGTTTGGCACGGCCTCACAAAACTTTCGAGATGGGACACGTTCGCTCACGAAAAAGAATGTGGAAGGCATAGCCAGGACAGCCGTGAATTTTATTGCGAACCAAGCACGGCAAGAAGTGTATGCCGCCAATCGACAAATCATTCCTGAAGAAATCTATGTCGCGACATTGGATGGCCGGACCACGTTGCAGTGCATGGGGCTGGATGGCCAAGTGTTTAAGAATGGAGAAGGGCCAGTCCCGCCTGTGCATTTCAATTGCCGATCAACTCGTGTACCAGCGGTAAATGGCAAAGCGATCGGGGAACGGCCAGCTGTGGCCACGACCAAACAAATGATGGAAGGGTTGACCATAAAAGAAAAGAGGGAGTTAACCAACAAGCTGACAGGAATCGTTCCAGCCACGCAATCGTATCAGGTGTTTCTTAAAAACCAAACTGCCAGCTTTCAGGATGATGTCTTGGGCAAATCAAAAGGATCACTGTTTCGGAAAGGGGGTTTAACCGTGGACAAGTTCACCGACCCAAGGGGAAAGACATTTACGTTGAGTGATTTACGGAGAGATCATCCCGAAGCTTTCATCAAGGCTGGTTTGCCAGAAGAATAAACACTCGTTATATTACTTATCGAAAGGGACACTATGAAACTGCAAGCCACTTACGACCAAAAAGAAGACATTCCTGAACAGTACGTTGACCTCTTCAAACAGAAGGGCGAGAAATGGTGCATCGAAATTGAGGGTGTGACCACTGAAGCCAATGTGCAACGGCTTGAATTTTCACTACAAAAGGAACGAACTGAAAATGCCAAGCTTCGTGAGGAAGCCAAGCTGCATGGAAAAACACCAGAGGAAGTGCAGACGTTGATTGAAGAGCTGGAAGCAGCCAAGGCCACCATCGAAAGTGGAGGCGACAAGAAAACAGAAGAACAAATTGAGAAAATTGTTGAAGCCAGAGTCAGAACCAAGGTGGGACCACTGGAACGGCAAGTGCAAAAGTTGACCAAAGAGCGTGATGATTCCGTAGGGGCCACGTTAAAATTGACTGATGAAATCAAGACCGGCAAAATTGAATTGGCTATACGGGCAGCGGCTGAAAAGGCCAAAGTCATACCCTCAGCTATTGGCGATTTGGTCATGAGAGGCAAGCCACAGTTTGAATTGATCGAACAAGATGGTAAAGTCTCGGTCGTCACGAAGGACGGCATCGGTGTCACACCAGGACTCGGACCGGATGGATGGATTGAAGAACTCGCCCCATTAGCGCAACACTACTGGCCAGCCAATGTGGGAGCCGGCGCAGGTGGTGGAGGACTCACGCTAGGCATCACCGAGAAGAATGCCTGGACCAAAGCAAATTGGAACATGACTGAACAAGGCCAAATTTTTAAAAAGTATGGTTCAGAGAAAACCCAACAGCTAGCGAAAGCTGCCGGGTCTTTTGTCGGGGCCACCAAGCCACCTGACAAATAGGAGGTATCGAAAGAAACACAAGACCGCCCACCAATTCATGTCCGGTACATGATTGCATTCGACAATCAACCTGGCGTGGAAAATTCCGATGATTTTCCTGCCGTTATTTCACGAGATTTAACAGGAGGAAAATCACAATGGCTGTAGGCCCATTAACTCAAGTCTCAGATGTCATCGTTCCCGAAATATTCACTCCGTATGTTCAGCAAATCTCCGAGCAAAAATCTCGGATTGTGCAATCAGGCATCTTGGTTTCTGATGCCTTGATGAATCAAAAGGTTGCAGCTGGTGGGTTGACGTTCAACATGCCAAGCCAACGCGACCTGGATGATGATGCTGACAATGTGTCAAGTGATGATGTGGCTGACTCCGTTGCAGCCGACTATGGTGCCGGTACACCAGTCACTCGACTGGACAGCATTCCTTTAAAAGTGCAAAGCGATCAAGAGATTGCGGTGCGCTTATCTCGTAACAACTCCTGGTCAACCGCTGATCTCGCCTCTGCGTTGGCTGGTCATGATCCTATGATGGGCATTGCGTCCAGAGTGGGCAATTATTGGGCACGTCGACTTCAGGCTGCATTTATTGCCACGATCAATGGATTGATTGCTGACAATGTGGCCAACGATGCAGGCGACTATCAGAATAACATTTCTGGTGGTGCGTTCATTGATGGCGTCACCAATATCAGTGCCGAAGCGGTCGTGGATACAGCGGTCACCATGGGCGATTCAATGGATGGCCTCACGGCCATGATCGTTCATTCGATTGTGTTCGCTCGCATGCAAAAGAACAACCTCATCGACCTCATTCCTGATGCACGAGGAGAAACCCTTATCAATACGTTCCTTCGAAGGGAAGTCATTGTTGATGATGGGATGCCGAATGCTGCCGGAGTGTTCGACACGTGGTTGTTCGGAAGTGGAATGGCGTTACTCGGTACGGGTGGGCCAAAGGTACCGACTGAAGTGCAACGCTACCCACAAGCCGGAAACGGTGGCGGGCAAGAGGTGCTGTATAACAGAGTGGAATGGAGCATCCATCCATCTGGCCATTCCTACATTGGAACGCCGCCTAACGGTGGACCAGGGAACGGCACAGCTGCCAATCAGTTGAACAACGCGACTTCATGGAATCGCGTCTGGCCAGAAAGAAAAATGATTAAGTTTGCTCGATTGGTAACACGGGAATCCTAGGCGTTTTGGTAAGACCTATAGATGCTTAGGATGGATGGTTGGGGTCGTTTGGGTAAAATCCTCGACCCCGCCAATCTTCACAATTTATTAGTCGGAGGATTTAATCATGGGAAAAGGATTACCACGAAGCCTTAAGGCCCGATCACGTCAGATCGGCCTTCAAGATAGAGTCATTCAAATCAATCAGGTGATGACCATTGACGGCGCAACTGGCGTCGGCTTTGGATCAATCAGGCTTGAAGGATTGCCAGAAGGAAACATCCTTCTGCTCGGTGCCGTTGTCTCTGTTCAATTTTCTGGGTCTGGTTCTGATGCTGGGCTTAGTGATACCTGGGCCGGAGACTTCGGAATCGGATCAACTCCGGCTGCCGATGCCACAATATCTACAACCGATGTAGATATTATTCCATCCACTGCCTTAGCTGCAGCGACCGCCGAAGTCGGTGTGCTCACAAGAGTTGAAAATATCACTGCGGCCATGATCGACAATAAGGCTGGGACCGCTGAAGTGAATCTCAGCTTGCTTGTCGATGACGCTGATATCAGCGCAGACGGAGTATTGATTACTGCAGTAGGTCAGTTACATCTCGCCTACATCATGTTGGGCGATGTTTAACAGATTCGGGTGAGAAGAAATTCTCGCCCGTTTCTTTTTTTTTAAATCAATAGCCAAGAGTAAATTTAGTCCATCGTCTCAACAAACATTGAAAGGGGAAAGACAATGGAAAGCGAAAACCCAAGTACCGAAACAAAGAAATTGCCACCATTCGACCAGGTACCGGACGAAAAGCCAATGCCGACATTAAAGCGAAAGGTAGTGCGCCTCGATGAAGAGAATCCAGAAAAGGTGGTGCTGCCTTGGCTGGATCTTGGAGAAGGTGACGAAGAAATCTGTGCATGGCCACCAGGGGAAGTGTTCAACAATTTGGAACTGTGCAATCGTGGGGCAAAGGAATTTGATCGACAAGCCAAAATGCTCAATGCCCGAATGGAAGATATTCGGATTGTGCTGAGACGCATCAATCAAATTTCCTTCCTTTTGAACAAACATCAACAACGGCTGGGGGCCATGAATCCCAAAAATCCGAATGACAATGTGAAAGCCTTTCAACAACGCACGCAAGAACGCAAGATGCAGGCTGTCACGAATGTTCGGGAATTTTTGAAAGGCGGGACCAATCTTGCACAGATGGTGAAGCAACTTTCTCCTGATTCGCAATTGGATCAAGCCCACAAACGCACAGGAGGATTTGGACAAAAGCGACCCGTTGTCGTTCCATTGCATAAGCCTCAAAGCGCATAAAAAAAAGAAAGGCAAACCCATGCCGACCACGCAACAAAATATCTCAACATCCCTTCGTCGAGAGAAGTGGCGGAAAGACCGTGCGGGATATTCTCAAAATTTCATCACGCACTTGATTCATGGGTCTGCCGGTATCGGCGTCACGCCTCTTGTGACAGCCAGTATGTTTCCTGATCGTTCCCTTCCCATCATGTTTCAAACCCGCATCAGAATTCAGGCTGGTGTGAGTCAAGGTCTGATCTTCGAATTCGGTTCTTCCACAAGAGGGGCCGCTGCCTGGGTTGAGCCGAACATGATTGGCATCGTCGCCGGGAATGGAGTGGTCGCCAATGAACGAGCATCAGCGGTCTGGAATCTTGGGGCCGCATTGCCGACTGATAGAATTTTTCAATTGACCTTTGCCATTGTCCCAGGCTCAGGAAGGGTGAGACTGTGGGACTTTGGCATCCGAAGGGCCGATGGGGTTGCCGTGGATAATGACTTCGGACCAGGAGATTGGGCTGATGCGGAGAATGGCTCGTTTGCCGAAGCTGTGGTGGGAACCGTCATGGCTGATGTCCCAGTGGCCTCAAGGATTGCACCAAGCAATTTTGAGGTGATCGCTCCACTGTTAATTTTTAACAATCAAATGCCTAGGAGTTTTTCGTAGCCATGAGGATTTTTCACTGTGGACGCCGAGTGTCGAATGCGGTCAGCATCAACGGGAATTTCGGCGGCGCATGCGCCGACGCCAAGAATGGGGGCTTCGCGAACGCTTTGGTGTCGGCCATCGCTACTGTGGTTCCGGCTCTGTCTCAAGTGGGCACCAATGGGTTTGTTTTTATTGCCCCACTCAAAGTCTTTGCGGGAATTAACTCACTCAACTCATCTAGCTAGGAGGAAGAACTATCATGTCAGCATCAAATACATTCGAAAATGATTTAGCACTTTTGCTTTTTAACAACACAGATATCGCGAACATTGGAGATGTTACAGGCGTGCGAGGCTCAACCGTCGCAGGGACGTTCTGGGTGTCGCTGCATACTGCTGATCCAGGGGAAGCCGGTACCGCCGTGACGAATGAAACGGCGTACACGAACTATCTGCGTGTACCTCTTGCTCGCGCGTCAGGCGCGGGTGGATTTACCGTGATAGGGGCAGTGGTGACTCCCACCGATGACGTGGATTTCGCTGAGGTCGGTGTCACCCCAGGAGCAGCCATCACACATTTCGGTATTGTCAACACGGCAAGTGGGGCAGGAAAACTGTTAGCGAGTGGGACATTGACACCCAATATCACCACGGCAACAGGTGTGATTCCACGCGTCAAGAATACTTCGACCATTACATTTGACTAAAGTTGAGAAGGAAAAATATGGCACTCACTTCTATTAGTTATCAAATCTTTCAAAAGCCAGGCCACCGGCGGATTTTGTTTACTGCCATTGACCATGTGGCCAACGAACATATCTTTGGACCGGTCATCACGTTTGACAATGCGTACGACCCTGAAACAGTGAAGGAAGCCATTCGGCAAAGGATGGAAACTCAACTGGGCGAGCGAGAAGTGGATGAGTGGCTGCAAGATAATGATGTTCCCATTACTATAGTACATGCGACCAAAGCTCAATATGCTGCAGCTATCCGAGCGGCCTTTAAGGATGCTACGAAAGAGGAAGCCTGGCGCATCGCTTTTAAAATTTATTCACGATTTCAAGCGGGTGATTTCACGGCACAACAACTTGCAACCGCATTTGGGGTGACCGTGGCAGAACTGAATACTTTTGCCACAAACGTTTTGATTCCAGCTCATGATAATTATCTCGCCTTACAAGCGGCGGAGGGTCAATAAATGGCTATTCGGATTGTTGATGACGGCGGTAATAACACAGATGGTCTCACCTGGGCTACGGCCTATACGTCGTATGTGTCATTCGCGGCAGCGGAAGCGGAAGTCGCTGGGGATATTGTCATTTTCGGGCATGATCATGTTGATCAAAATACATATTCCGCCAATTACACGCTACAAGGACCGACAACGACAGGACCAATGATTTTGATATCCTGTACGCAGGGCACTGGATCAGTGGCTGGCGGATTGTCGAGCTTTGCGTTTCAAAAGGCAACATCACTCGTGCAAATGGATACCTCAAATGCCGGGGCAAATGTTTACACGTTTACTATTGCTGGTATTTGGGCCATGTATGGGGTGAGCCTTCGTAGTGGTGGTGTCATGACATATAGTGCGCAAACGGATTTTTATTCGACCACCAGTGAGACGACTCTTGGGTTCGGGCCTAATGGCACTCTAACTCTGGGATCAACCTCCGCATACCACTATCATGACCGCCTCACCATTGACCTGACGTTAGATGGGTCAACGACCAGGACTGGCCTTATGATGGTAAATCCAGGGAGCGTGTTAATTAACGGTCTTGACTTTATCAATCCGGGGTTTCGCGCGGGAGATTTGATTGGATTAAATAACCTCATGGTCTCTCTCGCTATCAGCGGAGCGGATTTTTCAGGTTTCACGAATGCCGCAACGCCTAATATTATTGACAGCAATAGTTCCACAGGCCCAATGTTTCTTTCTCATAGTAAAACAGCAGCGACACATACACTAAAAGGTACAAGCACTGCTTGGCGAGGTGGACAATTCAGTATGGTCAATGTTGGACCTGGGAATCAACCAACGCAACAGTATTTGGAGAACAAATTTGGGCGATTAGATATGACGGAATCGGTCACTCGCACCGGAGGTCGTGAAATTGAGGGAACAGCGGTGTCATGGGGTGGAGCAACACTCGGTATTCAAACCACAACGCATTGTTCTTTGGATGCTCCATTTTTTACACCATGGGTATCGTTCGTCTTTTCGGCAACAGGGACATTTGAAGTGGCAATGTTTTGCGGGAATACCACGGCCGATTTTAACGACGACGAAGTATGGATTGAAGTGGAATATAAAGATGATGCAACGAGCGGAGAATGGTTGTTCGCCACTGATAAACCTAATAGGGAAGTGACTGGTACGGCCCAAACCGATGATACCAGTTCCACATGGAATGGGGACACATTGACCTTTATGCAAAAACTCCATGTCACGGGACTGACAGTTGGCACTGCTGGATTAGGAAGAGCACGAGTCGGGATTGGTGTGGCGTCGATTGCAGCATCCAGAGATTTTTATATCGATGGGAAAGTCGTAGTAGCGTAATGGCAAGCTTTCTCCTGTGGACAGGCGAAAGCCTGCAAGATCCTAAAGACGGCAAGACGTATCTGCTACCATCGGGACTTTTGGTGGCTGGAGCCCCAATAGTCGCAGGAGTCGGTGCGAGTAACATAAGCCTGTCTATAGCAGGGCAAGCAGTTTCCATCTTTACATCTGATGGATCCTCTACAGTTGATATCGTTCTTGCAGGGCAAGCAGTTTCCATCTTTACATCTGATGGATCCTCTACAGTTGATATCGTTCTTGCAGGGCAAGCAGCTTACATCTTTACATCTGATGGAATCTCGATGATTAATATTGCCTTAGTGGGGCAAAATCTCCCATTAAACTTTTTTTTGATCATTGAGGTGGAGCTGGAGGCACCAATAGAAGTTGGAGGTTGACAAACATGGCAGGAATCAAAACCATTGGCACCGTTTTACTTTGCAATATAACTCGCAAGGAAGATGACTCACTCGACTTGGCCTTTCATCTGACAAATCCGGATGGGACCGATGCGGCCATAATCGGGTGGGCAGCGCTCTTTTCGGTGGGGAGCGATAAGGACTCCCTGCTCATTGGATCGCAAGCGACCTATCCAGGGACAGGGATCGCAGGAGGGTTGATGCCGATTGATTTTGCGCTCTTCGATATTCCGATCGGGAGCTACAAATATGATGTACGTATCACCGATACCGTGTCACCAGATATGCCTTCTTGGGTCATCGCCGAGGGATCATTCAAAGTGACAGCAAGGATTAACTGATGCCTTCTTCTGGTTAGATGACCAATGGGTGCAGAAGACATGGAAAACGATGGCTCGTTGGAAAAGAAAACACTGGTATCGGGACAACCAATTTAAACAGAACCCGAAAAAACCATAGGAGCGAAGCATCATGGGATTTTTAGTTGAAGATGGTTCAGGCATTCCTTCAGCCAACAGCTATGCCAGTGTCTCGTTTGCCTTAGCCTACCTGACAGACCGAAATCGGCAAGATGAAAACTCCTGGGCTGACTTGGATTTGAACGTGAGACAGGCCCACTTGATTGCGGCCACCGATTATATTGAAGGCCGCAATCGGTTGTGCTTCATGGGACAAAAACAATTCCGAAGCCTCACGAGAGCTAAAGCCGTTTTGACCTTTGCGGCCAATCCTCTTGCCTCGTCAACTGTCACTTTAGGATCACAAGTATATACGTTCGTTGTCGCTTTGGGTGTGGCTGATGATGTGTTGATCGGGGCCAATGCTCAAGACTCTATGAACAATCTGATCAACACCATTGCTGCGGTCCCTGCACAGGCTGGTGTCACACATGGAACAGGGACCGTGGCGAACGTCAATGCCCAAGCTTCAGCCTTTGAAGATAACGCCATGGTCGCTGAAGCCTTGGTAGATGGCACACCAGGCAACCTCATTGCCAGCACCACCACAGTCGTAAATGCCGTGTGGTCAAGTGCCACATTGATTGGCGGGACATTGGTGGGAAAGCCTCAACCCCTTTCCTTTCCTCGCCTCAATTTATTTGACCAAGAGGGGTTGCGGGTGTTCGGCATTCCTGACCGGATACAGTTTGCCAATGTGGAATATGCCGTGCGGAATGCTGGATCTATCTTGCAGCCCGATCCTGCTGTCACGACCGGCAATCAAATTATCGAGAAAAAAGAAAAAGTCGATGTTATTGAAGAAATCACTCGATGGACGGAAGGTGGGGCTATTCAAATTTCGGTCCCATATCCTTTTGCCGATAGCTTGCTCAAGGAATATCTCAGGCCCAGTGGGTTGGTCTGTAGGAGTTAAGTATGTCGTTTGTGCGCGAAATTTTTAAGGAATTCTAACGATGGCCACACGATTCGGATCATTCCAAACATTAGCCCAGCGATTGATTACCAAGAATGCTCGGCTCGTGACGTTCAAGGTGGTGAGTGAAACCCCACTCGTCCCAGCTGAACCATGGGGTCCGAATACAGCTGATACCAATATTGCCAACGTCCCTGCGGTCTTCATTGATTACAAGAATCAAGAGATCGACGGAACGCTTGTGATGCTGGGCGATAAGAAATGCTTGATTGCCAAACTGGATTTGCCCACCACTCAACCGCAAACCAAGGATAAGATTTTAGATCAAGACGGCACTGAGTGGAAAATTGTTCAAGTCAAAACGTTGCAACCTGGCAACCTCGCTGAAACGATTATGTTCACCCTACAACTACGAAGCTAATGGCACAAAATATTCGCTTGCAAATTGAAAAAGTCCAGAAGGATTTAGTCAAAGGGATCAGCCAGCAAATTGGTGAATTGGCCTTCGCTTCCTATTCAGCGATCATCATTGCCTCACCTGTGGACACGGGACATTTCAGACACAACTGGCAAGTGGGATTGAATAGTCGACCAGATGGCACATTAGAAGGCGCAGATAAGACTGGACAAAAAAACATCAGCCAAAATCGTTCTGCCTTTGCGAACTATCAATTGGGCACAGGCGCACGGGCCAATAGTATTTTTTTCACCAACAACGTCCCGTATGCGTTGAGATTAAATGAAGGCCACAGCCAACAGGCTCCGAGTGGATTTGTGCAAAGAGCCTTACGTGCTGGCCTCAAGGCCCTGGACACCACAGGAAAGATTTTCAAGTCATGAGCCTGACACCAGATCAAGCAGACAAAGCTATTCAATCAGCATTCGTTGCCATTTGGGGAACAACCACCCCAGTGGCTTTCGACAATAAACCCTTCGACGCTGAAGGGTTGAACGTGCCGTGGGTGAGACTGAACGTGCAGTTCACTACCGGCAGCATTTCCGCGCTCGGTCAAGTGGGTGGTCGGTGTTTTCGAAATGAAGGGCTAGTCTTTGTTCAAGTCTTTACCCCTGTGGGCGGGGGCAAATCTGCGAATACGGTCCTAGCCACCACAGCAAGAAATGTCTTCCGAGGAGTACAACTTGCTGGGGGTCTTTGGTTTCGGAATGAACGCATTACCCATGTCGGCCCCGATGGGAAATGGTATCAGCAAAATGTCAGTGCAGAATTTATCTTTGATGAGGTGGAGTGACGATTGCGGTTGGTGTCACTTTAACAACAGGAGGAACACACGATGAGCGATAGCAATAGATTCGCCCTGGCGGTTGTGGAAGAGGTGACACCAGGAACCACACCGCCAACTCCGGCCTGGGAAGCCTTGAGGATTACGGGCGCACCATCCCTTGAATTTGCACCGACCACCGTGTCTTCAGAAGAGATTCGGCCCGATAGAAATATCCCCGATTTGATTTTGACGGATGCTGAAGCCGGTGGAGAAGTCACAGCTGAATTATCTTTTGGCGCTCAAGACACGGTGATTGAGGGCGCCATGTTCAGCAATTGGGTTGAAAGAAATAATCGACAAGGGACCAACATTACGGACATCACGGCGAACGTGATAACCGTTGTGGCTGGGGTCACATTCAATGTCGATGATTTGATATATCTGGAAGGGTTTGCAGATGCCAACGATGAGATTGTCTTTCCAGCCATTGCCACCACCAACACGACCACGATAACGGCGGCTGGTGGACTCACAAATAATGCTGCCCCACCAGCGACAGCACGAGTGTATAACGTGGGAGTGCAAGGGGCGACAGGTGATTTGGACACCACGGTAGGACCAAACACCATGACCAGCACCATTCTTGACTTTACCACCCTTGGCCTTTTGGCTGGGGATTGGATCAAGATCGGTGGAGCATTGGCCGCTAATCAATTGCCAACATTGGTGAATAATGACTGGGTACGCATCTCAGCCATTTCAGCCAACGTGTTGACGTTTGATGTGGTCCCAGTCGGTTGGGCCGCTGATGCCTCAACGACAGAAAATGTCTGGTTGTTTTTTGGTGATCGCTTGAGGAATGGGACGGTCCAACATTCCTATTCGTTGGAAGAACAATTCCAAGATCACAGTCCAATAAATTTACAATATTTCAGAGGTATGCACTTGGACACCTTCGGCATTGCAATTCCTTCAGCTGCCATCATGACCGTCAGCATGAACTGGTTAGGGTTTACCGCTGACCCGACACCCACACGGTTTGTTGGATCAACGGATGTGGCAGCACCAAACAATGCCGTGTTTAATACGTCAAGCAATGTGGGAAGAATCGGTCGAGGCACCAATGGACCATTCACCACACTGGATGGCTGTGTGTTCGATGGAGCAATCAATTTCGCAAATAACCTTCGGCAGCAAAAATGCGTCGGTGTGTTGGGAGCGGCGGGGATTGGCTCTGGTTCTATGTTGGTGACAGGCAATACGAATTGCTACTTTGACAGCATTTCCTACTTGCTGGATGTCATCAACAACACTGAAAGAAGTCTGGATATGAGGGTACAGAACACCAATGGAAAAGCCATTGTGTTTGACCTGCCTCGCTTGAAATATTCCACAGGTGGAGCACCCGTACCAAGTCAGAACTCAGACATTTTTATCAACTTGGAATTCCAGGCGATCTTGAAAAGCGCAACCGATTTGTACACGGTGCAGATCCAGCGTTTTCACAAGACGCAATAATCATTTTAAACAGCGGGAGGGAGTACGATCTTCCTCCCGCACCATCGAAGGGGGCCAGTGATGAGTAAAGGGGAAGACAGCCAAGAAGTCACACCAGAGGTCGTAGATTTACGAAAAAAGTTTGCCAGCTTGTATGGCACATTCGGGACTGATCCAGTGTTGGCCAAGCAAGGCGTCATCGTGGAGTATGAACTGGCCAAAGGGAAAAAAGTTGAATTCAAAATAAAGAAAGCTGGGGCACGAAATCAAGACTGGAAATTGCTCTACAACCAATTGATGAAACCCCATGCTGAACAGATCGAAGCCAATTCCATCACCGAAGAAGACCATGGAAAATTGCTCAGTGAGTTATACGCAAAAAGTGTTGTGTTGGATTGGAATGGTGTTGAAGATTCGGAAGGTCAGGCGGTTCCTTTCACTATTCAAAACTGCATGGAGTTGATGCAATTCATGCCTGAACTGTTATCCAACATCATTGCGGATTCCCATGATCGGTCGAACTTCAGGCATGAGGAAATGGAAGCCACAGCAAAAAACTCGTAGCGGCCTTGGAATATTCACTGACCTGGGCCAAGGAAGGGCGGGATACAAAACTTGTCAAGGCCGCGAAAACAAACAAACTCCCGATCCCGAAGGCGATTCTTAACAAACCTCAAGTCCCAGAATGGGATTTACTCTACTGGGATTGCTTCATGGATTTGTGCGCCTCTCGTCAGCTGGTCAACGGCCTGGGCTTCATTCCATGGTCTGCGGTCAACGATTGGGCTACACGACATGCCATTGTCGACCGAGACGAATTTGAGATGTTGCGATATGTGGTCGGGAAGATGGATGAATGGTGGGTTGATTACTTTCGCAAAAGGTAAAAAACAACATGGCAGCTGATGGAACAATTTTCGTAGAAGTCGATCCGACTGGTGCGGTCGTTGGTTCAAGGCGGGTTAAGAAGTCGCTGGATGATATTGGGGATGCCGCTGATCGGAATGCGGTCAAGTCTGGCCGACTCAAAAAGGGACTGGGTGAAATCTCCAAAGGCTTGATCGGCCCACTTGGTCTCGCTGCCGCTGCAGGTGTGGCAGCACTGGCTATTAAAAATATTGTGAATGTTGCAGCCACGTTTGAGAAGACTGTTTCAGAACTAAGTGCCATTACCGGAGCCACAGGGGAAGATTTAAAATTCCTTTCTGATCGAGCGAAAGAGTTTGGCAGCACCACCACTTCTAATGCAATTGAAGTCGCGGAAGCGTTCAAGTTGGTGGGAAGTGCCAAACCAGAACTCTTGCAAACAGGGGATGCGCTGGCCGCTGTCACGCGAGATGCTATCACCCTTTCCGAAGCATCCGGCCTCACTCTTCCTGAAGCCGTCATGGCCTTAACGGGGGCACTGAATCAATTCAATGCTGGGGCTGAGGAGTCTTCACGCTTTATCAATGTGCTGGCCGCTGGTTCCAAACTCGGCGCCACTGAAATTCCACAATTGACGGAATCCTTGAAAGTGGCCGGTACCATTGCGGCGGGGGCAGGATTGTCGTTTGAAGAAACCGTCGCGGCTATCGAGTTGATGGGTGAAGCCGGATTGAAAGGAGCTGAGGCTGGGACACAACTTCGTAACGTCATCTTAAGATTGAACAAGCAGGGCGTAGAAGAGTTGTCGCCAAGTGTGGTGGGTCTTTCCCAAGCTTTAAAGAATTTGGAAGCGACAGAGTTGTCTGGCCTCACTGTCCTAGAAAGAAATATCAAGCTGGAAAAAATCTTTGGGGCCGAAACCATTGCTGGGGCTGGGGCCTTATTGGTTCGCGCACAACGGCAAGAGGATTTGACCAAGGCTGTAGCCGGAACCAACATTGCTCAGGAACAAGCTGCCATCAATACGGCCAACTTTGAAGGGCAGAGTAAGAAATTAGATGCTGCCTTTGTTGGGTTGCAGATTGCCATCGGTGAAAACTTCCTGCCCTTGCTCACCCAAATGACAGCTGATCTCGCCGTCACCATTCGCTTTTTGAATGATGGGGTTTCGGCAGCTGTGAGATTTGGTGAAGCGATCGGAGATGCACTCAACACCACCGATTCAATTATCAGACGAGCGCAAAGCTCTACGGCTGAAGTCATTCAAGCGCAATTGGTCAGTGAGTTTGCCATCCTGAAAGCATTAGAGGATCCAGAACGCATTGCCGAACAAAGCAAGTTGATTGTCGGTTTACAGAAAGCTTTGGAAGTAGCGAAACAAAGAGAAAAGCCAGTGGAGGTGACACCACCACCACAAGCCGCTGGTGTGACCACCGCTCCTGGTGGAGTGACCAAAGCCACCAAGGAACAAACCAAGGCAGCAAGAGAGGCGGCTCGTGCCGCTGTGGATCAACAAAAAGCCTTCGAACAATTATTTGCGGAATTGAAACCACTTGAGCAAGCCCAGTTGGATCTTGCCGAAGCCAATAAAACTTTGCTGCAACAAGAGAAGGTCGGCAAAATCACCACGGATGAAAGAAAAGATCTGCAACGGGAATTGAATGAAACCTTCTCAGCGGCCATTGATCCCGTGGAAGCCCTGAATAAAAGTTTGCAGGAAGAAATTGCCCTGGCAAAGTTGAGTAATGAGGAGAAGGCCACAGAGGTTCGTGTTCAGCAAGCCGTGAATGCCTTGAAGGAAGCAGGCGTGGCTGATGCTGAATCACATCGAGAGGCCATCAGGGGAGAAGTAGAAGAGATCGCACGACTCACGGAAATTCAAAACATGCAAGTCGACAGCTCGAAAAAAGTCAATGAGGAACTGGAATTGCAGAAGTCCATCCTGGATGAGATTCGCGGGCCACAGGAAGACATGAACAATCGGCTGATGGCCTTGTCTTCTTTGTTGGCACGAGATGCCATCACGTTGGAGGAATTCAACGCCAAACTTCAGGACTTGAGAAAGCAGACATTGGCTGGACAGACCGGAGTGGAAGCAGGCTTCGAAAGAGGATTTATTCAGGCACAGGAAAACCTTAACGACTTTGCCTCACTCTCAGAAAAAATTGTCACGGATTCGTTCAAAGGAATGGAAGATGTCATGGTCAATTTCGCCAAGACCGGCAAAATTGAGATTGGTTCTTTGGTTGATTCAATTTTGGCTGATTTTGTCCGTTTACAAGCAAGACAGGCTTTAGCTGGGGCATTGGGCTCATCTGATGGAAAAGGGGGAGGATCCGGCATCCTGGGCCTCGTAGGTGGTCTATTTTCATCGACAAGTGGTGCCAGTGGACCGCTAGGTGTTGCTGGTGGAGGTGGTGGAGGATCTGCCACCAGTGGGAGTGGGTCAACCTTTGCCAATCTTGCCAGCCTTGCCGGTTCCTTGTTTGCCTCAAATCAAGACGGAGGGATTGAAAGAAGCCCCACTATTTCGACGCTGGCTGAGAATGGGCCGGAGGCCATTATTCCCTTGAAAGGTGGAAAGGTACCTGTGGAAGTGATCGAACCCAGCAAGCCACCGATCAACATCAACAACACCTTCAATATCGCCACCAGTGATGTGGCATCCTTTGGAAGATCCACCGGACAAGTGGGGCAAATGATGGGGCAAGCCTTTCAAAGTGCGCTGTCCAGAAATTCATAACATGTATTACTTCAAAATGGATCATGTGTACTGTTGCCAGATGAAAGAATTCTCTGACCAAGTGGAATCCGTTCATGAAGTGGCACCGAACACCGGAGAACATTGGGCTGAAGGTGGGCATTGTTGGTGTCGGCCTGATTCACGATTGGATCAAGTACCTGGTCTCCCCAATCAAGTCCGAGTGTATATTCATCAACCCTATCAACCGAAGTGGGGCAGCTGATGGCTTTTGACGAAGTACAATTTCCTCCGCGCATTGCTTACGGGTCAAGAGGTGGGCCGGTCTTCCTTACCGATGTGGTCCGGCAAGAAAATGCTTTTGAATCACGAGTGGCGATTTATGGTGATGCGGATCAGCGGTTCAATGCCCGAAGCGGATTGAAAAGCATTGCTGACATCAATCTGGTTGTGGATTTTTTCTATGCACGGATGGGAAAGTTCAGAGGCTTTCGGTACAAAGACTTCAGGGATTTTGAAGCCAGCCTGCAAGTCATGACGGTTGATGGATCAAACCAAATCCAACTGGTGAAGAATTACCCTTCTGGACCAACCACGTTTGTTCGGACTATTCGCAAACCCGTGGCAAGTCCGGCTGTGACGATGAGGCGGAATTCAGCCCCTTTCGCTGCCTTCTCGTTGGACTTGACCACGGGCCTTGCGACGTTAACCCCTGACGCGACAAATCCTATTGCAAGCTCCAGTGTCTTTGCAATTAGCGCAATCAGCTTAGCAAGTCCTGCTTTGGTGACGGTGGCGGCCAATGACTTTATCGACAATGATTATATAAAAATTGCAGGTGCAGCGACGAATGGCATGGTGGAACTTCCTGATGGCGAATATATTATCAACCAAATAAGCACGACAAGTTTTGAATTAGTCGGAATAGATTCAACTCTATTCACCGCCTATGATGGAACCGGAGCCACAGCACAGCAGCCAGGAATCAGTCGAAGCAATCCGGCCAGGGTAAGAAGTATCGCTCACGGTTATTCCTCCACCGAAATCATTTTCATCATTAACGTCACTGGCATGACGCAAATCAATAACCTCTTTGCTCCCATCACTATTGATGGATCTGATCGTTTTGACATCGCTATCGATTCCTCAGCCTTCACAGAATATGTTTCAGGTGGTGATGCGGAAATGCACTTGCAACCAGGGACCGATGTGATGGATTGGACAGGAGAATTCGATGTGCCGGTGCGATTTGATATGGATGAAATGATGGTATCGTTGGCAGCTTTTGAATTGGGTGATATTCCTGATGTCCCGATGGTGGGTTTGTTCAACGACTAACCATGAAGACCACGACCACAGCCATGGATGGGTACCTGGCCAGCTCGTCAGCGACCTTGAATGCCTGCATAAGACTCACGGCCAAAGATGGCACCGTGCTCGGCTTCACCAATTACACTCGACCTATTCAGTTTGAGGGCATCACCTTTTCAGCCGTTGATGCCGCAACTCCGACCGCTTTGCAATCCAATTCAGGTCTGTCCGTAGACAATCTGGATGTCACAACCTACCGATCGTTAACAGGCATTGATGGGCCTGACTTGCTTCGAGGCAAATGGGATTTTGCTGATGTTCGATTATTCCTCATCAATCCCAATGACACAGCGGCGGGTGTGCTCAAGCTGCGCCGTGGGCGTATTGGGAAAGTCTCACTCGGGAGGCAAAAACTCACCGCTGAAGTTCGTGGCCTCATGGAAGGATTCACGAAACAAACGCTGGATCTGTATCAACCAGGTTGCCGTGTCGATGTGGGCGACTCAGTGTGTGGGGTCAAGATGGACCCACCTGTCTGGACTGCCACCACTTTGACGGTCAACATCACTCCGTTTGATTACAAGCTTGGCGCGACTGTCAGACCCACGGTAGAGAATGGAAGATTTTTTCGGTGTTCTATTTCTGGCACCACCGGAGCCAGCGAACCCGTTTGGGATACCACTATTGGCAACACCACCCTTGATGGAACCGTGACCTGGGTTGCTGTGCAAGCCAATAAAGTCACCGGCACCGTCACGGCACTATTCGGCAATAAAAGGGTGTTCAATTCTGATCGGACAGAGGCCGATGATTTGTTCACGGGTGGATTGTTGGAATGGTTGACCGGCTTGAATGCTGGGGCACAGATGGAAGTGAAAGCCTACGTGATGCTTGATGGAAATTTTAAACTGGTGTTGCCCATGTGGTTCGACCTCACCGTGGGCGACACCTTCTCTGTGCAACTGGGTTGTTTCAAGCGAGTGATTATCGACTGCAAAGACAAATTTAATAACACGCACAACTTCCAAGGCGAACCCTATGTCAGTCAAAATTTTAGAGTCAGCCCAGCCAAAATCGACCAAGATTCAGGAGGGAAGTAAACCCACCTGGACCGATGTTGAAGTGCAGCAAATCATTCTCCATTCGCGGAAATGGATGGGCAGCAAGTTCAGGCATCAAGGTCGTTCGAAGAGCGGGATTGATTGCATCGGATTATTTTCTGAAGTGGCGAAAGAGATTGGCCGAGACATTCCCATTCCGAACAATTATACCCACCATCCTGACCAGAAATTTTTGTTCAGTGAAATGAATCGACTATTTGACAAGATCACGAAAGCAGAAATGCAGGCGGGAGATTTAGTGTTGATGCGGTTCATGGATGACCACTTAAGAATTCCGTGTCGCCATGTGGCCATCATCACAAATCTTGGTGTGCTCCATAGCTCAGCGCAATTTCGGAAAGTCACCGAACATGGATTGGATCAGGAATGGATGGAAAAGATTGAACACGTTTTCCGGATGAGGCGGGTTGCATGAGTGATTCACAAGCACGACTGGGCCTCGTCGTCGCTGGCGGTATTGTCGGGGCCTTCTTTGGTGTGCCTGGGTTGGGGTTGGCCATTGGAGGAATTGCAGGGGCGTTGCTTTTTCCTGGGCCTGATCCACCGGCTCAACTTGGACCACAGTTGGGCGATTTACAAGTACAGGTCAGTGCCTACGGAAACCCTATTCCGCACCTGTTCGGGTCGGTGCGAGTGGCTGGAAATATTATTTGGAATTCAGACATCAGGGAAATTGCTCACAAGCAAAGTCAATCAGGCGGGGGCAAAGGTGGAAGCCCGAAACAAGAATCTATTTCATTTTCCTACGAAGTCGATTTGCAAATTTCTCTTGCCCATCACCAGATTGATGGGATAGGAAGAGTATGGGCCAACGATCAATTGTTCTATGATTTTTCCAACCCACCACACGCCAAAGGCTTGAACGCCAAAATTTATTTCGGCACGGACTCACAACTCCCTGACCCATTGATTGAAGCGGATAAAGGCGTGGGCAATGTGCCTGCCTATCGTGGTGAGGCATACATCATGCTCAGGCGGTTGGATTTGACTCCATTCAATAACGGCATTCCGACCTTACACTTTGAAGTTCATGCTAATGGCGATCCTGTCTTGCCTTTGGTGGAAGTCGTGGATTCGCCCACGGGTGGAGGGAATGGCCGCATTGCGATAGATCCAGACACCGGATTGATTTGGGCAACTAGGGCTGGAACAGATCATGTAGATGTTTATCAATGCAATAACGGTTTATCTAGGGTTTGTGCTCATGAAGGAATCATAACACCTGTTGGGATTTCCTACATGCCAGCCTTCGTGGCGGTCAATGTGGACTTTTTGGGGACGGTGACCACGGCCACCATCGGACCGAAAATGTGGGTGGCATCAGGAACGCCCGATGGCTTAGGTGGAGAAGTGATTGCGTTGGCCACTGATGCTTCGTGCAGAGTGTTGGATACCATTCCCAGTCCTTTTGGTGGATCACTTTTTTGCTGGCCCGGCCAGTGCATTGTGGATCTCAGTTCGATCAATTTGGATGGGCCAGTCATTGGGAACTCGCCTACCTTGTTTATCGGGTTGACCAATGGGGCCTGTAGTGGATTGCAAACCTTCGGCCTGAATCCCTTGGCTCCGGGTATTCAGCAGCCCAACCCTCAAGCTCCAGACAATGCCTGGAACGTGGCTGGTGGACGGTACGTGGCTGATTGGGTGTCAATTGATGAAGGTGTGGCGGTAGTGGATTCAAGCGGAAATTTATTTTTACTTCGACATGGCACCGTGGAAAAAAAGGTGGTTGGCTTGGCCAGCTTTGCCGATAATGGGCATTCCATCACCTGGGATCCAGAAGAGGAAATGATTTATACGAAGATTGAATTTGCCTTAAGTACTGATGGCCGCATTGCCAAGTGGGACAAAGACTTGAATCAGATTTGGGAATTTGATTTTAAGATTGCCGGTGATGACTTCATGCCGACTCGTGTGCGCTACCATCAAGGCGTGGGGGATGTGTGGGCGGTAGGAAGAGTGTCTGGCCTTGAGAATAAAGCCAAGCGAGTCAATAAAGAATCAGGCGGGTTTATAGATGAATTCGTGTTAGGGTTCAGCGGGTTTTTTGATGACTTCCAACCTTTCCCTGGTGCGCCCTTTGGCATTGCCACACGCTTAGATGGGCTGGGGGGTGTCGTCAAGTTTCCACTTGGCCAAGGAGCCAAAGCTAAAGCCCCGACACTGGCCAAAGTCGTCACAGACATTGTGGAGCTGAGCGGCACACTCACGGCCGCTGATATTGATGTCTCGCTGTTAATTCCGTTCACCGTGCGCGGGTATTCTCTTTCAAAGCGGCAACCTGTTCGAGCGGCCTTGCAACCATTGATGCAGACCTATTTCTTTGATGCGGTGGAGTCTGATGATGTCATTAAATTCGTTCCAAGGGGAGCCACGCCAGTGGTGACTATTCCAGCCGGAGACATGAATGCCAGACGAACGGTGAATGAACCAGGCGACCCCATTGAGCAAGTACGCATCCAAGAAAATGAATTGGCCACCAGTTTAGATTTGCGATTTATCAGCCTTGACACGGACTACAAAATTGGAGTGGTTCAGGCCAGGAGATTGATTACCGAATCTGAACAGGTGCGAACCCAAGACGTCCCGATTGTGCTCACGGCCACTGAGGGGCGATCGGTGGTGGATGTGCTCTTGCACAATCTTTGGTTTGAACGCACGAAGAAAACTTTCACACTTTCCAAACGATATTTTGCGTTGGAACCGACGGACATCGTGATCATCACGTCGCCGGATCAAGGGCCAATCAACGTGCGATTAAATAGTGTGGCCCTGAGTTTGCCGAACCTGATGGATGTGGAAGCCTCAGAAGAAGATACCAGCGTGTATGCTGACTTCATTTCACCTGGGGCCGTAGGCTTGCAACCGCAACCTGGCTTGCTCACCACTGCGCCGGTTGTGCTGATTATTATGGACACGGCACAGTTGAGGGACGCTGACAACAATACTGGCGTGTATGTCGTGGCCTATGCCATTGGTGGGCCGTATGAGGTGGCTTCAGTGTTACAATCCTCTGATGGCGTGATCTATGGGGTCGGAGCCATCATACAAAACGAAGGTAATATTGGATTTGCGGAAAGCCAATTGACCTGGGAAGGAAGTTTTTCATGAGTCTTGTATACGTCAACTCATGCGGCGATCATTATGCGACAGCCAACATTGCCCAACGATGGTCCACCGTAACAGGTGTCCCGTTAGTGGTGGTCGGAGCTGGTCGACGAGCAGGGAATGCCATCCAGTTTCCAAGTACCGCACAAAAGCTTGAGCAAACCGTTCCGGCCTTGGCTACCTATGTTGTCGGCATTGCCTTTAAACTGAATTTGTTACTGGTGTGTGATTTGTTGATCTTCAAAGAAGGCGCAACCGATCATGTCATTATTCGCATCACGCCCACCGGAGCCATCGAAGTCTTACGTGGAGATTTAACCCAACTGGGAATCACAAGTGCGGGGTTGGTCTTCCCAGGCTTTTATAATTATTTGGAAGTGCTGTGTACGGTCGATGGGGCCGTTGGTGTGGTAACGGTGAACATGAACAATACCAATCTGTTAAGCCTCACAGCTCTGGATACTGATAACGCTGGGGCGGTCCCTGAAATCAATGCGATTGAAATCAATGGGTCAACGGGTGTGCTCACCTTCGATGATGTGTACATCTTGGACACCACCGGAGCAGCTCCACAAAACGGCATACTCGGCGACACGAGAATTGAATCCCTCGTGCCGGTCGCTGATGGCGCCGTGCAAAATTTTCCCATCATTGAACCTGTGTCACCCATCACACATTTTGACAAAGTGGATGACCTCACACCAGACGATGCTGTGACGTTTGTTTCAAGTGAAGATGCGGCTGACATTGATACCTACGACATGGAAACCCTTTCTGATCCAGGTGGAAGTTCAGCAATTTTTGGTGTACAGCAATTGGTGTATGCACGAAAAGATAAAGTCACGGCCAAATCCTTACGGCCTATCGCACGAGTCGGGGTGACCAATTACCAAGGGGCCATCAATCCACTGGACACGTTGTTCGATTACTATGTGGAGATGTGGCAACAAGATCCCGACACAGCAGCGGATTGGACGGAAACCGGAGTCAACACGGCTGAATGGGGAGCGGAGGTCGCATAATGGCTTTGCTATTTATGGAAGGCTTTGATGGTGCGCTGAGTGTGGCGCAATTGCAAAAAAAATGGGGCCGGTTTGGCACGGCCACTCTGCAAGCCAGTGGAAGAAATGGTGGCGGCAATGCTCTATGGAGTTTTAGCACCACGGCTGAAGTCGGAGTGAATTCTACCAGCACGAGCATTGTCGGCATTGCAGTCAATCCTTTAAGCCCACTCACTGGCGTGATCAATCTTATTGAGTGGGGCGACCCAGCAAGTTCAGTGCAGTGTCGGTTACGAATCAATGTGAATGGAACAGTGGAAGTGTTGCGATCAGGCACCGTGTCACTCGGGACCAGTGTGGCAACCGTGATCACGGATGCGTACACCTACCTTGAATGCAAGCTGTTCGTTCATAACACCTTGGGCACCGTTGAAGTGCGATTAGATAACGTGACTGTGCTCATGCTCAGTGGAGTGGATACCCAAGGCTCAGGCACTTCTCCAAACATTCAATCAGTATACTTTCGGGGAAATACCGGCGCGGGTGTGCGAGTGGATGACTTATACATTGCGGATGATTCAGGCTCAGTCAATAACGACTTCTTTGGAAATTGCCGAGTCGACACGTTGTCCCCTATCAGTGATG